>JADHED010000008.1_pt1 | contig 317249 bp, 259 predicted proteins | sample 8952041 | NCBI WGS metagenome assembly JADHED01 (sample SAMN16124423, study PRJNA663239) | bioreactor sludge metagenome | isolation source: sludge (control) | place: India:Bengaluru | collected 2018-09-08
CCATCAACCCTTCAGTTCGCTCCCTTACCTCCGTTGGAAAAGAGCCACACCCAAATGAGATGCTCACTCTCGACTTCCCGTCACGCCAACCCACAAAGAGTCAGGCTCCTCAGATTATCTTGGACGCCTTTCGGATAGAGCCAACCGAGGTGCTGAAATCGCGCGACTATGTCCTCGTGTTTGAAGACGAAGACGTTATCCGGCATCTCAAACCCAGTCAGAGCCTTCTCAATCAGATCAATCTCGACCCTGGCGGCGTGATCGTAACCGCCCCAGGGAGGGAAGTTGACTTTGTTTCGCGTTTCTTTACACCTCAGGCGAGCATTTTTGAAGATCCGGTGACAGGTTCAGCACATTGCTCATTGATTCCTTACTGGTACAAAAGACTGGGGAAAGAATCGCTGCAGGCCTTGCAGTTGTCACCCAGGGTTGGAAGACTAGTGTGCAGAGACCGGGGTGACAGAGTCCTCATCTCGGGGAAGGCTGTGACGTATCTAGAAGGGTCTATCTCTGTCTGATCCTGAGAGAAACCGTGACTCAACCAGGGGTTGCAGGCGACCATCCCGCGCCCTCACTCTGGCCGCGGCCGGAGGGCCAGCCTTGAAGGCAGTGCGCTCCGTTGCAGCCTTCTGGATTCGTGAAAGGGAGACTGACCAGTTAACGGTACGGATTCCTCGTGCCGTGGGTGCCGGGGGAGAGGCAAGGACGAAACGGAGCCGAATCTCATCCTTGACTGACCGCGTAAGTGAAAGCACATCCAGAAAGTCCAGGAGAGATATGGGAGTGGTCGAGTGAGCGAGGAGGAGTTCCCGTCCGGGCTCCGGGGTTCAAGCGGTGAGGAAACCGAGATCCGGCTTCTGGCGGCTCTCGATGAACTCGGGTCGCTCGATGGCCCAGGAATCGACGTCACCGAGATCGCTCGGCGCGCGATGCACATTCTGAAGGAAGGGCTGGGTCTCGTTCACGCAGGCCTTCTGGAGGTCGACCTCGCGCGAGGTGAAATCAACGGCCTCGTCTCGCTTTCCGACTTTCCATCCGGCGGTCTTTACCGTGCGCCCGTCACGAAGGGCGTTCTGGGAAGAGCCGTCCGGACCGGGATTCCCGTATGGGTCCCGGATGTCAGCAAAGACTCTGACTACGTTCCGTTCCTCCCGTCGATCGGCAGCGAACTAGCCATTCCGGTGCGCGGCGGCGGCCGCTTGATCGCGGTTCTCGATTTCGAGAGCCGCGCTCCGGAGCAGCTCGCTCCGCGAATCCCGCTTCTGCAGCTGGCGGCCAGCCGTCTCGGAATTGCCCTCAACAATGCCCGTCTCGTGGCCGAGAAGGAAGCGGCTCTCATGCACTCGAGGGAAGACGCGGCTCGGCTCGAAGTCCTGAATGAAGTCGCCCGGCTCGCGACTTTGGGCGGAGAACTCCGGACCACCCTGGATGCCGTGACTCGAACCCTCGCCTCTCGCTTTGGCTGGGAGTTCGTGGCCGTCGTCTCCATCGATCGCGCTCGGGGCCACTTCGTTTGCGAGGCCGTGACATCGTCCCACATCACGGATGTCTTCCCGGGTTACTCGAGGCCTCTGGGCAGTGGTGTCGTCGGCGAGGTCGCCGAGACAGGTATCTCGATCCTGCTCGATGATGTTCGCGGCCGGGCGAATTTTGTGGAAACGCTCGCCGGTACGATGTCGGAACTCTGCGTGCCGGTTCTCCACGAGGGTGAGGTGATTGCCGCCATCAACCTGGAAAGCAGGCGTCTTGCCGCATTCACGGACCAACTCGGTCTCGTAGAAACGGTTGCCCGTCAGGTGGGCGGTGCCATCAATCTCGCCTCGATGAATCGCCGGTTAACGGAAGCCAACGAGCGGCTCGTGGAAATGAACCGGCGTCTGGAGGACGCCAACGAAACGATTACGAAACTCATGGCTGCGCCCCTGACCACTTCGGAGACTCTCGGGACCTGGTCCCGGGGCCTCGCTGGCGAAGTGACGTCTCTGCTCGGGCTTTCGGAACTTGCCATTTTCGAGGTTAGCCGGGGCACCGTCACGCGGATTCTGGGAACAAACATCAGGACTCCGGATCTTCAGCACCTTCATCCTCATGCATCGAAGGAGGTCGTCGAGCTTGCGGGAGGAGATCTGGGATTTGTGATCAGGGGCGCGGGTGGAGAGACTCTGGGTCTTTTGGTGGCGGGAGGGGCAAACCGTTCTCTCCCGGTTCCGGCGATACGGCTTCTGGAAGGCGTTGCGCGTCAGGTCGGTGGAGCTTTGGAAGTGAAACGGACGCGGGAACAACTGGCGGCCGCGGAGGCGCGCAGGGGAACCAGGAGGCGCGAAATCGGCGAGGGCCAGGGGCCTGCGCTCGGCGTGTGCCGCGCCTGTGGCACATGCAGTCCTGTGGAATCCGGGCGGTGTCCTCTGTGCGAGAGCGGTCTCGACGAGTTCTGGCTGCTCCCGCTCACACTTTGCGGACGTTACGAACTGCTCAGATTCCTGGGGAGCGGCGGTATGGGCTCGGTCTTCCGTGCCCGGGATCGGAAGCTTCAGCGGGACGTGGCGATCAAGCTCATCCGTCCCGAGCACTTTGGGAATCCAGAGATCCGTTTTCGGTTCGAACGCGAAGCGCAAGCCGTTGCCCGCATCCGTCACCCTGCTGTCGTCGCTGTTTTTGATTCGGGAGAACTGCCCGAGGGATGGGCTTACATGGTCATGGAGCTTCTACGGGGGTTCGACCTCGGCTCGCTTCTGGAAGCCGCGGGCCCTGGAACGCCAGCGGAAATCGCCCGTCTCTTGCGGCAGGGAGCCGCCGGGCTCGAGGCGGCCCATGCTGCCGGAGTCATTCATCGCGATGTGAAACCCTCGAACGTTTTCATCGTCCCCTCAAAGGACACATTCTCGGTGAAAATCTTTGATTTCGGCCTGGCGGCGGTTCTCGATCACCACACTCGCATCACGTTGACGGGTATGGTCGTCGGCACACCGGCCTACATGTCTCCCGAACAGGTTCAGGGACTCCCCCTCGACAGACGCAGTGACCTTTATTCGTTTGCGGCCGTTGCCTATGAGGCTCTCACGGGCGTGCGGGCGATACCCGGGGACGATCTTGCGCGCATCATGGCCAACGTACTCGATTACACGCCCCGGCCGGTCTCGTGGCTTGTCCCGGGCACACCTCCCGAGATCGACCTCGCCTTCAGCCAGGCACTCGCGAAGGAGTGCAGGAACCGGCCCGAGGACCTTGCGGCGTGGGCGGAGACGTCCGCCGGGACTCTCGAAGGCATCCACAGGCCGGTTCCGGGTTGGCATGATGCCTTGAATGGGAAACACCTGACTTCCATCGGCTCACCTTGAACCCGTCAGACATCTTCAGTTCCCGGCGGCCCAGCGCTCGAATTCGAAGTGTCCGGCGAGGATTTCGATTCGGCCCAGCTTGACCAGAGCCTTGATGTCTTCCACCGCCCGGTCCTCGGGCAGATTCAACTCGGTCAAGAGATCCCGAAGCGTCTTCTGTCCGTCGATCCTCTTCAAGATCAGCGTTCCCAGAAGGGTCGGAGCAGCGAACCTGACGCCCCCGCTGGTGGCGATCGCCGTATCCAAGACAATGGCATCCAGGTACGAGGTGTCTTTCTCGATCAAGATCAAGTCCGCGGCAAGGAGCCCTGCCAGGATCGGCCGTACTTCCTCCTCTCGCTTGCGTGAGTGTTCGACGATCTGCTGGATCGTACGCTTGCCGTTCACGAGGGAAAGGACTCGCCACTCCTTTGCCGTCAGCCGGATGTCATCCTGCGGAGGTTCCGGAGCGAGGTAGACGGGCTGGCCATCGGGGGGCAACAGTTTCTCGACGTGGCCGGCTTCGCCTGCGTCGAGTCTGCGCAGGCCCTCCAGGATTAGGTTCTGCACGCTTTCGTTGACCGTCCGCACGGGGGCGAGAGGCGTGCCGCCGAGGAACTCGAATCTGCCTTTCTGGAGGCCGAGGGCCAGGTAAACGGCTTCGGAACCCTGTCTCCCGCGAAAGAGCGCATGAATGATCTGCCTTCGCAAGTAGAAGATGGCCCCGATAGGTTCTCCGAGAGGATCCGAAAGGGCCAGGGTTCCGTCGAAACCCTGCAGGTGAAAGAACTGAATCAGTTCGGGAAGCGGGAGATGCTCGATCTCGCCCACCAGAATGCGTCGAGGCTCAGTGGACGTTTCGGGTTCAATTGGGCTTACAGCGTGCGCAGCCATCATGGTAACCGACTTTAGGAGGGCCCCCGAAAGCTGCTCTGAACCGCGGGTAAAAGTCCTCGAAAGTCTTTGAGACCATCGAAGTCTGGCCGTTCCTTGCCGTGATTCTCGGCCAAGGACCGGTGAGGGCCGTCCGGCACGGGTTGCGATGTCTTCAACTGAGGCAGTGGAAGGGTGGCCCGGCCATCCGAACCGCCGGATGCGGACCCGCATGTCCGGTGGTATGGAAGGGGAGCGGCGGTCAACTGCCGCAGTTCCCCCTCCCGGTTTCTTGCATTCTGGAGGCGGCGAACTCCTGGCGAACTCGAGTGAGTGGGGGGGATGGTCGCTTGCTACTCGAGCGGCAGGGGTTCCGCCAGACGAACGGCAATCAACTCGCAGAGTTGATCGATCTTGATCTTGAAGTTGCCTTCGCCATCGAAAGTGTCGAGGGCGAAGTCGTTGTCGTTCCCGAGCGCCACCGTCCACTTGTCCAGGATCGCAATCCCCTCGATTTTCTCGGGGAGGTTGCCCACGATGAGGTTGGCGTCGAGCACAAGTTTTTTCTTTCCCGGGACGATGCCGTTGGCCTCCAGATTCTGCGGCGTGAGGGATTCAAGCGAGGGGGTCTGCGTGACGGAGTCCCACTTTGTCCCGAGGATGTTGGTTGCCTTCGAGAAATCGAACGTGTACAGGCGGGCGATGGGGTCGGTGCGCTCGTCGACGAGAAGGGTCGATGGGTTCACCGTTGCCGCGGCGCTGATCTTCATGTCCCGTTGCCGGGCGCCGCCGAAGCTCGAGCCGGGCTCCATGACGTAGACATATTCGGCCGAGGGCTTGCCAGTTTTCGTGTTCACAGCCAGGACACGAATGATCTGAGAAGCCCGGCCCGCCGCGGTGTCCGGGTTCGCGAGCGGACTTTGTAGCAGCACATGAATGGTCTCCCCGTCGCTGGAGAGAGCGATCGACTCGAACCCCCGGTTCGGCTGGCGCTTCGCGAAAACCGCCGGCAGGGTCGGTTCCAGCGGATAACCGGCATTGGTGTAACCGGCGTCCGCCGGGACGTAGCGGGTCTTCACGACCCCGTCCGCGCCAACGTGAGCGATGCTGGGGCCGTACTCCTCGCAGATCCAGAACTCGCCCCGGGAGGTCCTCACGACACCTTCCGTGTCCATGCCATCCATGTTGTACGTGAGTTCCTTTGTTCCGTCGTAGCTGTACGGAACTTCATCCACTCCCTTGCGGTTCGGAAGTCCAGTCACAGGCTGACCGCTGGAATTGCGGATCTGAAAGGGCTCGTAGAGTTTAATTTCAGCCGGATTCGTCCTGCTGGCCTGGAGCCGCAGGAAGACGATGACGGGATTGAATTCGGGGATGGGGAACGTACGGGCTGGAATCTCCTGATTCGGACCCCGATCCGAGATCCCCCAGAAAGTGAGGAACGGGTCGGCGGGGTCGCGGAACAGGCCAGAGAAGATGGCGCCCAGAGGGATCATCCTGTCGTTGGGAACCGAACCCGGCAACGCTGAATTCTGAACGCCGCTGATGGAGTCTGGGTAGCGATATGTTGCTCTGAGCACCACGGACGGGTTGTTGGAAGGGTTGTACAGAACGCCGGGAGCGCCGTCTGGCTCGGCAGCGATGGCTGAAAGAGACGAAACGGCGAAGAGCGCGGCTGCGAAAAGCGTCTTGGAAGAACGAGATCTCATCCTGGTTTTCCTCTTGGCGCTGCAAGGTAGATGCACCTGATTCGGAGGATGTTCTGACGGTTTTGAGCCCGCGTTAAGTTCAAGTCTTCACATTGAGAGATGGTCACTGCAACTGGAGCCATGCCTGTGCGTAGGGCTTGTCATCCCCCGGACTCTTCATGACGACATTGGTTTCTCTTCCCTCAGCCACGGAGACCACCGAGTGTCCCGAGTGTTTGACTCTTCCGCTCTCGAAAAGACGCCAGGCCAGAACGAAGTTGACGCTGTCGCCTGCCGTGCCTGGCACCGAGACGAACTGGAGCTTCAATTCACGAGCCCGTTGCACGACCTGAAACGAGCCGACCCGGCCGGTTTGCATGACCCCTCGCGAGAAGGCCCCGTCTCCGAAGCGGATGTTCATCATCACGCTCGTGGGGTTCTTTTCCACCCCTATGGGGGTGTCGAGAGCCTTCATCGAGGCGACCTCCGAATCAGGAACGACAGTGACGTTCCCGTCTTCCACCAGGACGAGTTTCCCCGAATCAGTCCCTTCCGAGTCGAACAGCCGGACGACGTCGGCCGGACGGTCACCGGCCAGTGCGACCCTCGAGAATGAGGACTTGATCGAGAGGGGGAGATCCGCGGTTCGGGTCGTTGAGGGATCCGCCGCTCCCAGCTGAAGCGTCGAGGTCAAAAGAACGAGGGCCCATGTGAGTCTTTTCATTCATGTCTCCGCGTGGTCCGGTTCAGCCAGACCACGGGAAAGAGATACCGCGTGGATGTGAAGGGGACATGAAACTCCGATGGACGCAGTGCGAGTGGTGATCTCTCAAGAGGAACCGTGTCCGCTCTCTCCGAGACTCCTTCTATTGACCATCACGCTCGGGCCGTCCACGGCCTTGGCTGCTTTCCGAACGTTCGCGGCCATCGCGACGAGGCGGTGGTAGTCCTGGCCTTCCTCGCCCCTCCAGATCACGATGCCGGTCGAAACGGAGAGCAGAGGGAACGTCCGCTCCACTCCTTGCCGGTCCACGGCGCGAATGAAGCCAGATTCGAGGTCTCGCTGCCGGTACAGCATTCGAGCCCGGCGAGAGAACTCCAGAGACGCGGCCCACACCAGTTCCTCCACTTCCGAAGGCCCGGTGATGAAAGCGAAATCGTCTCCTCCCGGGTGCACCAGGATCCCCCGATCCTCGTTCGCGATCCGCTCTCTCAGGCATCCGGCCGCCAGCAAGATGGCGTCGTCTCCCCGGGCGAAGCCGTAGCAGTCGTTGAAGGCTTTGAAGTTGTCGATGTCGACCCATCCGAGAGCGAAGGGCTCGCCCGAGGAGAGGAACTGCTCGACGCGGCGCATCAGGACCACGGTTCCCGGCAAACCCGTCAAGGGGTTTGAGTGAAGGGCGTAGGAAACCTTCAGCCTCGTGATCTCGCCGAGCAGGACTTCGATGGGAAGAACCCCGTGGTAAGAGCCGTTTTCGGTGAGAACCACGAGCGGGTCGTAGCGTCGCGCGGCGGGGCGCTGCCTGACCAGATCACTGGCGGCCTCCATGGGCGCCGATGACGAGATCGCGTCGAAGTCGGAGGCCGTCTCGGAGAGGAACCTCTGGAGGGGCCGGTCTCTCCAGAGGGAATACCCGTACTGATGTCCCAGGTGGAAGAACAGCTGGCTCTTCGTCACGAGGCCGCACACGCGTCCCTGAGACTCGGCCACGACGGCGGGGGGCTCGGGCACTTTTTCGAAGAGGCCCGCGATGCGGCCGGCGGCGATTTGCACGGGCACGAGCGGTGCGGCCACCGCGATCGCGCCGACCGCCCCTTCTCCCTTCTCCGGAACGCGGGCCATCTGGCGGTCCCGACCCGAGTGGAGGGCTCTCATGTGCGTTCCGGCCGAAGCGGGACGGCCGAGAGCCCATCCCTGGCCAAGACGGATGCCGCAAGCCTTGACCGTGTCCACGTCGGCATCCGTCTCGAGGCCCTCCGCGATGATGGCGCAGCCGGTTCGCGCGCCGAAGTCCGCCAGGAATTCCAGGAACGTCCTGCGCCTGTGGTGGCGTCCCGCGCCCGTGACGAGACTTGCGTCGATCTTCAGGAATTCCGGGGAGAGTTCGATCAGGGTCTGAATGTTATTGAAACCGGTTCCGAAATCATCCACGGCGAGACGGAACCCCTCGCGCCGCAGGGCCTGCAGCGAGTCAACGAAAAGCGGGATGTCCGCAACCTGAAACAGTTCGGTCAATTCCAGAACGACGCGTCCCGGCGACAGGCCCGGCCCTGTGACCCTCCGGAGGAAGGCTTCTCCCTTGATCCGTGAGTCGAGGAAGAGCGGGGCCGACACGTTGAGGAAGAGAAGAGTTCTGGGGAGCGTTCTGGCCCGGCGCAGGTGGCAGTCGAGAGCGGCGAGTTCCAGTTCCGTCAGAAGCCCTTCCATCGCAGCCGCCCGAAAGGCGGAGAGGGGGCCGTCGAAGAGCCCTCCGGGGAATCGGATGAGGGCCTCGAACCCCGCGACGGCTCCATTTCTGAGGTCGCGGATCGGCTGGAAGACGCTTTCGAAATCCTGCTGCACGGCCAGAAGATCCACGACTCTCCGAGCTGGACTGGGCATCTCTGGACCTCGTTCGGCCACGCCATCTTCAGGGAATGGTAGACATGGGCCGGCAAACACGGCCAGAGGGTAGAGAGCACACATGAGATTCCTGTTAAGGCCGTACGCGCTTCGGTTTGAATCCCGCCCGGGCTGGATAGGTGCTTCACACCACTTGTACGTGTTTCTTTCACCCGGAACACACTCCGTGAACTCTTCGAAGACATCCGGCTCGCATCTTCTCCATCCAGGAGAAAGAGATGCTCGAAGACGCCGCCGCCGTCCCGTGCTGCCATGGAAAGCCGTCAATCATTTCCGAACCGTCCGGGGCCCTGAAAAACGTTCTCTTCCGCATCTCAGGTCTCTCTCGCGCTCGAGACCTCTATGCGTCGCTGCCCCGGGCACAGAAGACGCCCTTTCTCGACGCCGCCCTCGAGGCCATGGGAATCCGGTGGGAGGTGAAGGGGAAAGGGATGGACGCGATCCCCGTATCAGGGGGCGCTCTGGTGGTCGCGAACCACCCCTTTGGCGGCATCGAGGGGCTCGTCCTGTTGCGGTTTCTTCTGCAGCGGCGCAGCGATGTCAAGATCCTGGCCAATCACCTCCTGCTCCGGATACCCGAACTCGCACCCTTTCTCATCGGGCTGGATGTCCTCGAGAATTCCGGCCCCGGACAGCTCAACTCGAGAGGATTGCGCGCGGCCCTGCGATGGCTGAAGGGCGGCGGGCTGCTCGCATGCTTCCCGGCGGGCGAAGTCTCCAGCTTCCGGTTTGCCGACCGCGCGGTGGCGGATCCCGACTGGAGCCCGCACGTCATCCGCCTCGCTCTCCTGGCCTCGTCTCCCGTCCTTCCCGTCTACTTCAGGGGGTCGAACGGGCTGCCCTTCCAGCTCGCCGGGCTTCTTCACCCCAGGATGCGGACTCTTCTTCTCCCGCGAGAACTCGTAAACAAGAAAGACACCACGGTGACGGCCTTCGTCGGGACACCGGTCGACGCGGCGGCTCTCGAGACGGGTGGTGATCCCGAGAGAATGGCGGCCCTGGTGAAACTCCAGACGTACGCTCTCGGCCACGGCGAGCCGGCGAGAACCCGTCCCGTCTCGAGCACGAGTCAGCAGGCCATCGCCCCGGTCTCGGATCCCGAGCAGATGGCGGCCGAGATCGACCGGCTGCCTTTTTCCCGGCGTGTCGCCGCGGGCTCGGGGCTCGAGGTCTGGGTTGCCAGAGCCGTGCAAATTCCATCGATTCTCGACGAGATCGGCGTACAGCGTGAGATCGCCTTCCGGGCCGCCGGAGAAGGAAGCGGCAAGGCTCGCGACCTCGACCGCCATGACCGTGACTACTACCACATCTTCTTGTGGAACCCGGTCAAGAAGGAGATCGCCGGGGCCTACCGGATGGGGCCCGTCGCCGAGATCCTGGCGAGCAAGGGTTTTCGCGGGCTCTACTCGTCCACGCTCTTTCACCTGTCGCCGGGATTCCTGTCGCGCATGCGTCAGGGGCTCGAGATGGGGAGGAGCTTCCTGCGGGAAGGCTACCGCGGAACTCACGGGCCGCTCTTCCTGCTCTGGAAGGGAATCGGCCGCTTCGTCGCCGCCAACCCGGACTTCCGGTTCCTGTTTGGCCCCGTGAGCATGAGCGATCTCTACCATCCCTTCTCGAGAGACTTGCTCGTGAGTCACTTCGCGAAGGCGTCGCCACGAGAAGCCAGGGAGGGCTGGGTGAAGCCGCGGCATGCCTTCGTGCCGCGCATGAAACACCTCCCTGCCAGCCTCCGCTCCCTGAGTCAATCCCTGGATCTGAAGACACTCGACAGGCTGATCAGCCAGAACGAGCCGGACGGTGCCGGGGTGCCCGTCCTGTTCAAGTACTACACGCGGCTGGGAGGCCAGTTCTTCTGTTTCAGCGTTGATCCGCTGTTCGGAAACACGGTCGACGGTCTCGTGGTCGTCGATCTGATGGCGACGGAGCCTGGCGTGCTGGCGAAGTATCTCGGGTCTGAAGGGGCGCGGGCCTTCCGGGAACACCATGAAACCGGCCGGAACCGAACTCCGGCGCGAAGGCCGCGGGCGGGGTGGGGATGGCCGTTCCCGGCGTTCTCATCTGAAGCTTCACGTCCTTGGTGACGGCGATGACCGTGCGATCCCCCTGTGGGCCCTGGGGGAGAGGGTTCGAGGACCCGGGAGGCAAAGCCGCATGTTTCACACGGCCTTTGCAAACTCTTCACGGTTCATGGGAAGACGGCGAGAAGAATCTCCCGGCCATGGGCGATGTCTCTTTTCGGAAACGAGTCCTCCTCATTTGCGGGTCGCTGAATCAGACGACCATGATGCATGCGATCGGGAAGCACCTGGGGGCCCGCTACGACTGCTTCTATACGCCGTACTACACTGACGGGCCCCTGAGACACCTGAAACCCATGGGTCTTCTGGACATGACGATCATGGGCGGACCGATGAGGGCGCTCACGGACCGGTACCTGGCGGACCAGCGGGTTCCTCTCGACGTGGAGGGGCGTGACGGTCCCTACGACCTCGTCCTGACCTGCTCGGACCTCATCATCCAGAAGAACATCCGGGATTCCGCGATCATCCTCGTTCAGGAAGGGATGACCGACCCGGAGGATCTCTCCTATCGCCTCGTCCGCAAGCTCCGTCTTCCTCGTTGGCTCGCCTCGACCTCGACGACGGGGCTCTCGCTGGCCTACGAGAAGTTCTGCGTCGCCTCCGAGGGGTACCGGCAGTTCTTCATGCGAAAGGGGATTCCGTCTTCTCTTCTGGAAGTCACCGGAATTCCGAATTACGACAACTGTAAGGCTCTCCTCGACAATGATTTCCCCCACCGAAACTACGTTCTCGTCTGCACGTCCGACACCCGGGAGACGTTCAAGCGCGACCGCCGGAGACCGCTCATCGAGAAGTGCGTCCGGATCGCCGCCGGGCGTCCCCTGATCTTCAAGCTGCACCCGAACGAGAACGTGGAACGGTCGCGCGCGGAGATCGAGAAGTGGGCTCCGGAGGCTCTCGTTTTCCACGAGGGGAAGACGGACCACATGATCGCCAACTGCGACGTGCTGATCACCCAATACTCGACGGTGGTCTACACGGGCCTGGCTCTGGGCAAGGAGTGTCACTCCTACTTCGATATCGAGGAACTGAGGAAACTCGTCCCCTGGCAGAACGGTGGCACCTCCGCCCGGAACATCGCGAGTGTCTGCATGGAGGTGCTCGAAGGCTCCTTGGAACGGAAGACCGCGTGACCCCGAATCTCGTCACGATCGTCCAGGCCCGGACTGGGTCGTCCCGGTTCCCCCGGAAGATCCTGCAGCCGGTTCTTGGAGAGCCGCTCTTGTTGAGGCAGCTCGAGAGAGTGAGCCGGGCGAAGTTGACCGGAACGGTGGTCGTCGCCACGACCACGGAGCCCGAGGACGACGAAGTTCAGGCGATCTGTGAGCGGAGGGGAATCCCCGTGTTCCGGGGACATCCTCTCGACCTGCTCGACCGCCACGTGAGCGCGGCGCGGGCGTTTCGTGCCGGGCACGCCGTGAAGATCCCCTCTGACTGCCCTCTCATCGATCCGGGCGCGATCAACCGCGTGCTCGGTTTCTATCTGGAACACCTGGGGCAGTACGACTACGTGAGCAATCTGCACCCGCCCTCGTACCCGGACGGAAACGACGTCGAGGTGATGCCCCTCTCGATTCTCGAAACGGCATGGGAGGAGGCGGTTCGTCCCCTGGACCGTGAGCACACGACACCCTTCATCTGGGATCACCCCGAGAGGTTTCGAATCGGAAACGTGACGTGGGAGACCGGCCTCGACTACTCGATGTCACACCGCTTCACGCTTGATTACAGCGAGGACTACGAGTTCATCTCTCTCGTGTACGAACGGCTTTACCCGAGGCGGCCGTATTTCACGATCAGGGACATCCTGGAACTCCTCGATGAGGAACCGCGCATAGCCGAAATCAACGCCCGGTACGCGGGAATCAACTGGTACCGGCATCACATGGGCGCACTCCGCACGATCGGGCCGGAGATGACCCGGACACTGGAGACAACATGACATTGCCAGAACGAAGCGAGATGGAGCGCACGGCTCTTCGCGTTCGCGAGCACGTGATCCGTCTGGCGACCGGGGGCGGGTGCTTCATCGGCGCCTCGCTCTCTTGCGTCGACCTGATCGTCGCGCTTTACCGGGGGTTCTTGAGGATTAGCCCCGAAAACGTTCACGCGGCCGATCGAGACATTTTTCTGCTCTCCAAGGGGCACGACGTCCCCGCCCTCTACGGTGCATTCGTCGAACTCGGGTTTCTCGAGAAGCGCCGGCTCAGCCATCATCTCGAGACGAGTGACAGCCTCTACTGGCACCCGAACCGGAGCATCGAGGGGGTCGAATTCCATTCGGGGTCCCTGGGGCATCTGCTCTCGGTGGGAATCGGCATGGCGCTGGATCGGAGGTTGCGCCTGAGCCCAGCTCGGGTCGTCGTCTTGCTCGGTGACGGTGAGCTGAATGAGGGTTCGATCTGGGAGGCCCTCCTCGTCGCGAGCGCCAAGAAGCTCGAGAACCTGTTCCTGATCGTCGACAGGAACGGATTCCAGGCGAACGCCCGGACCGAGGACTTGATTCCCCTGGAGCCGCTCGAGGAGAAGTTCAGGGCTTTCGGCTGCGCCGTGAAAAGAGGCAGCGGACACGATTTCGCCTTCCTGAGGGAAGCCCTGGGCACCTTTCCGTACGCCAAGGAGCGGCCGAGCGTGCTGATCGCGGACACGGTGCGTGGGAAGGGGGTTCCGGCGATCGAAGCGCGCGCGGACCGGTGGTTCTGCAACTTCTCGGCCGGCGAGGTCGAATCGCTGGTGGAAGAACTCCACGGACACGCGGAGGCCCGCCTGACATCCAGCGAAATGGCCGTCCGATGAGTTACGAGACGCTCCTCGGCGACATCGCCATGGAAGATGAACGTTTCGTGGTTCTCACGGCCGAGAACCGCGCGCATATCCGCGGTCTTCCCTCGCGGCTAAAGGACCGGTTCATCGATTTCGGAATCGCGGAACAGACGATGATAGGGGCTGCCGCCGGCCTTGCGGTCTCGGGACGGATCCCGGTCGCCCACGCCCTGGCCACCTTCCTGACGATGAGGCCGTTCGAGTTCATCCGCACGGATATCGGGGTGCCTGCCTTGCCCGTGAAACTCGTGGGATTCGTACCGGGTTTTCTCTCCGAGGCAAATGGTCCCGCCCACCAGGCGGTCGAGGACATCGCCCTCATGCGGGCGATCCCGAACATGAGAGTCTTCTGCCCGGCTGACGAGGCGGATCTCTTGCTCGGGCTTCCTCACGTGCTCAAGGACCCGGCTCCCTGGTACATCCGGTATAACGCCCTCGCACCCGGGGCGGAACACTCCCCGTTCCAGACCGGCAAGGCTGAGATTCTCGCCGAGGGAACGGACGTCGCGATACTCGTCTACGGAATGCTCGCGAACGAAGCCCTTCGAGCCGCCAGGAAGCTTTTGGAGAGAGGGATCTCGGCCCGTCTCGTGAACCTCAGGACTCTCGTCCCCCTCGACCGGAAAACGGTTCTCGAGTCCGTCAGTCGGTGTTCCGTCACCGTCACCATCGAGGACCATTTCGCCGTGGGCGGGCTCTTTTCTCTCGTGGCCGAAACGCTTCTGCTGGCAGGAACAGCGGCGAGGGTCCACGGGATCTCGCTCGAGGACCGGTGGTTCAAGCCGGCCCTTCTTCCTGACGTTCTCTCTTACGAGGGCTTTGATGAAGACCGGCTCGCCGGCCGGATCGAGACTGCTCTCCAGGGCGCCCTCTCGACGCCGTTCTCCAGGAACAGGGACAGGCTTTTTTGAGCTTTTTTGAGCTGGCGCCACTAAAAGGGACAGACATTTTTTCCAATCCTAACCGCCAAAGGACGCCCCATGAAATCGAACACCGTCGATGCCGCATCGCTGACCCGCCCCGAGATCGCCGAATCAGACCGGTTTTATGCACGTGCCCTCGATCTGATTCCCGCGCAAACGCAGACCCTGGCAAAAGGTCCGGGACAGCACGTCAGAGGATTCGCCCCGAAGTACCTCCGGAAGGGGAAAGGGTGCCGGGTCTGGGACGTGGATGGAAATGAGTTCCTGGACATGACGATGGGTGTCGGCCCGCTCATCCTGGGATACGGGCACCCCGAGGTGGACGAGGCAATTCGCCTTCAACTCGAGGACGGCATCACGTTCTCTCTCATGCACCCTCTCGAAGTCGAGGTGGCGGAGGTAATCCGCTCCGCCGTCCCGGGGATCGAGGCGGTTCGTTTCAGCAAGACCGGGGCGGACGTGACGTCGGCCGCGGTCCGCCTGGCGCGGGCGTTCACGAAGCGTTCGAAGGTGCTCTGTTGCGGCTATCACGGGTGGCACGACTGGTACATCAGCGTCACGGACCGGGACCGGGGTATCCCGCAAGCCGTCAAGGACCTCACGAACACGATCCCGTACAACGACATCGAAGCCCTGGAGTGTTCCCTCGATCAGGAAACGGCCTGCGTGATTCTCGAGCCTGTCGTCTTCGAGGAGCCCTCGCCGGGCTACCTGAGCGCCGTTCTGGACCGGGCGCATGGCAATGGAAGCCTCGTCATCTTTGACGAGATGTGGACTGGTTTCCGGATAGCCCTCGGCGGGGCCCAGGAGCGGTATGGCGTTCTTTCGGACCTCGTCACGTACTCAAAGGCCGTTGCGAACGGAATGCCACTCTCGGTGCTTGCAGGCCGCCGGGACATCATGTCTCTTCTCGAGCGTGACGTCTTCTTCTTCACGACCTTCGGCGGCGAGGCTCTGTCACTAGCCGCGGCGAAGGCGACGGCCGGAATCCTCAAACGCGAGGGCGTCCCCGAGATTCTGGCGGAACAGGGTCAGGAGTTGGCGGACGGCTACAACGCGATCGCCACCGGACTCGGAATGCAGCCCTACACCTCTTGCCGTGGCCTGCCCGCGCGAACGATCGTGACGTTCGATTCCTCGGCGGGCCCTCCGCTCGAAATGAAGTCGCTCGTCCAACAGGAACTCCTCAGGAGGGGAGTCCTCTGGAGCGGCTTCCACAACATGTCTCTCGCCCACACCCGAGAGGAAGTCGAGACTCTCCTTTCGGCGTACGAGGAGGTTTTGCCGATCCTCAGGGAAGCCGTGGAGACCGAGTCGGTGCGGGATCGGCTCGAGGGGGACCCCGTCGTGCCGGTCTTTCGACGGACGTCGAACTTCAACACGCGACCCAGAAAGCCATGAAGGAAAGACTTTTCTCCCTTTCCGGGCGTGTTGCCCTCGTGACGGGTTCGGCGGGGCTTCTGGGCAAGGAGCACGTCGTGGCGCTCGCCGCGGCTGGCGCGAGCGTCATGTGTCTCGACCTCGATGGCGGCGCGGCCGCGGATCAGGCCGCGGAGGCACAGTGGGAGTCCGGCGGCGCGAAGTGCATCGGCATCGCGGCGAACGTGACGGACCAGGAGTCACTCGAAGCCGCGCGGGACAGGGCCCTTTCGGAGTTCGGCCGGATCGACATTCTCGTCAACAACGCGGCGATCAACGACAAGTTCGAGGACCCGCTTCTTGCCGCAACTCAGTCGAAATTCGAGAACTACCCGCTCGAGATGTGGAGGCTTCAGCTGGAGGTGAACATCACCGGCACTTTTCTCCCTTCCCGGGTGTTCGGAAAGGTAATGGTGGAGCAGGGCGGGGGGAACATCATCAACATCGCGTCGACGTATGGAATCGTGGCGCCAGACCAGGCGCTCTACCGGGGGCCCGATGGCACGCAGGCGTTCTTCAAGTCGCCGGCATACCCCACCTCGAAAGGAGCCGTTCTCTCGTTCACCCGCTTTCTGGCCGCGTACTGGGGCCCGGCCGGAGTCCGCACCAACGCGCTTTCCCCCGGCGGAGTCGAAAACGGTCAGGACGACGGTTTCGTGCAACGCTATTCGGCCCGGACCCCTCTGGGGCGGATGGCCTCCCGGCACGACTACCACGGTGCCCTCGTCTTTCTTGCCTCCGATGCATCGAGGTACGTCAACGGTTCCAATCTCGTCGTCGACGGGGGTTTCACGATCTGGTGAGAGTGGGACGAGAACTGAACGGCGTGTTTACCTTCAGTTCACTCCAGTCACGCGGCCTTCCCCCAGGATGCGCTCTGTGCGAGCGGATTGGCCAAGCGAAGCTTCGTTCCGCCCGCATGAACTTCCGAGACGGCGAACGTGGCGGGAGACGACGAGAGAGGAGCCGGGAGCATGCAGTTCGTGCCGAGGAACCCTGACCGAACGGTCTTTATTGCAGGGCGGGAAGTGGGAGACCGGTACCCGGTCTTCGTGATCGCGGAGATCGGCATCAACCACAACGGATCCCTCGCCATGGCGAAGGACATGATCGAGGGGGCTCATCGCGCGGGCTGCGATGCCGTGAAGTTTCAGAAGCGCACCCCCGAACTGTGCGTCCCAAAGGACCATTGGGGCATCGAGCGCGACACCCCGTGGGGCCGCATGACGTACCTCGAGTACCGCCACCGCGTGGAGTTCGGTCTGAGGGAATACGCCGAGATCGACCGGTACTGCCGGCAGAAGGGGATTCTCTGGACGGCCTCCTGCTGGGACGAACCCTCCGTGGATTTCATCGAGCAGTTCGATCCGCCGTTCCACAAGGCCGCGTCTGCTTCTCTCACGGACCATTCGCTCCTTCGTAAAATGAAGGACACGGGGCGGCCCCTCATCCTCTCGACTGGGATGTCGACGATGGAGGAGATCGAAAGCGCGGTCTTTTCCGTGGGACTCTCCAACGTCCTCCTCGCGCACGCGACCTCGACGTATCCGTGCCCGGCCGCTGAACTCAATCTGAAGGTCATTCAGACTTTGAGGCAGAAGTACCCGTTCACCCCGGTCGGCTACTCGGGCCACGAACCCGGCCTTGCCCCGACCTACGCGGCCGTGGCCGTGGGCGCGGCCTTCGTCGAGCGTCACATCACCCTGGACAGGGCCCTGTGGGGATCGGATCAGGCGGCCTCGGTCGAGATGGTGGGCCTCGAGCGCCTCGTCCGGGACATTCGAACGATCGAACAGGCCATGGGCGACGGAGTGAAGTGCGTCTACCCGAGCGAGGTGCCGGCGCGGAAGAAGCTCCGCCGCGTCCTCCTCGAGGAACCGTTCGAAACCGTTCAGGCGCTCTGCAGCTGACGTGAATCCAGCAGAAGTCGCGGGCGCAAGCGCCATCGTGGCGGCCGCCATGGCTTTCATGGCCGCCGAACGGGCCAGCAGGTACGGGCTTTCGGGCGTGGACTTTCCCGAGGGAGGGTTCTGGGATGGTTACTTCCGGCAGACGATCCGAGCCTTCCGGCGCCGCAACCCGGCGGACAGGCCGGAGAGTGCCGCGTGAGGAAGGCGAGGAAATGAAGTACTGGCTGCTCCTTTTTCTCGCCGGGATTCTCCAGACCGTCTGGATCATCGCGCTGAGGCAAACACAGGGGTTTACGCGTTTCGGCCCGATCGTGGTCTATGCGGCCGTGGGCCTGGCGACGACGGTCTGTCTCTCGCGCTCGTTCGAGGGGATTCCCGTCAGCACGGCTTACACGGTCTGGATGGGCGTCTCGATTCTGGGATCGGCCGTCATCGACATGGCGGCGTCGAGAAGCCTCGATCTGACGCGAGTGGTCTGCATTCTGCTGATTCTCGGGGGAGCCGTGGGGCTGAAGCTCGCGGAAAAGCCCGAACCCGCGAAGGCGCCCGGCCGGATCACGGAGTCCGCGGCTTCGAGCGGGCCTTCCGAGAATCGCGAGATCGAACAGGGGCGTTGAGACCGCTGATGTGAGCGTTGCCATCCTGAGGAGGGGCTGGCCTGCCGCTCTCCTCCTCTGGCCTGTCGCCCTGTCGGACTTCGCGATGCGGCGTCAGGCGCGCAGTGTCACCGTGAACCCGGGGGGTCGCCGCGAAAGACGCAGAGACCCTGTCCGCCGAACGGTTCCGGCCACCGAGGTTTGGGAAAGGCGTGGACGCGCGAACTCCCGGGCAGCGGCGCTTTCCGCCGCCCGGGAGGAAGGACAAACTCCCGAAGAAGGGGAGGTCAGTCTGGCAGTTCCTGCCCGATCCGGTACCGCCAGTCAAAGACGCCGAGGGCCTGGCGAGGAACGTAAACCTTGCCGGTCTTGGGTGCCTGGACGGCGATGCCTCGAAGCGAACGAGTCTCCGAGAGGATACCGGCGTAGTAGACACGCATCGAGTTCGTGCTCAGGGGGATCTCTACTCTGGTGATTCCGCGTTCGGCGACGAACAGGGGGTTGGCTGCATCCGACTTGTCGATCCTGGTGGCCACCCCGCGGGAGACGAACTCGCTTTCGGGCGTGAAAAGGACTTCGGTGATCTCGGCGAGGTCCACTCCCATCGCGGCCGCGCAGATTTTCGCGATGTCCGTGTTCTCGAGTAGAGGAAGAGGCTCGTTCAAGCCCCAGTAATTCAGGAAGAGATCCTCTCCCGTGTGGCCGGCCGTCGTCCAGCCGATGGAGGCCCGGCTGCTGATCATGGGGCCCACGGTGTAGTTCATCGAACCGGCCTTCGTTGCCGTCACGGCGGCGATCTCGGCTGGAGTGGGATCCAGGACCCCGAACTTCGCGAGGGCCTCCTTGATCTTGGACTCCGAGGTGTCACCCGCCATGAACAGCTCGACACCTTCGCCCGTGATGGAGGCCTTCTTCAGCGGCGCCACGACGGCCGAAAGGGGAAGCTTGGAGTACGTGGAGTCCGTCGCCTTGTTGCCGATGGACATTCCTCCGTTCCCGTGGTCCGGCATGCAGAGAATCAGGGTGTCTCCGCTCGCCCTGGCGAAGTCGAGGGCCACCTTCACGGCGTCATCAAAAGCCAGCAGATCGCTGATGACCCCGATGGGGTCGTTGGCATGAGAAGCCCAGTCGACCTTGCTTCCCTCGACGAACAGAAAGAACCCTTCGGGATTCTGCCGGAGGGTGGCAATCGCCTTGGACGTCATTTCGGCAAGGGAAGGCTGCGAGGGCGAAAAGGCGGCGCGGTCCATCTCGTACCGCATGTCGTTGTCCGCGAACATGCCCCAGACGCGGCGACCCGAGAAGGCCTCGAGTTCCGTTCTCGTCTCGACGAAACCATAACCCCGGGCCTTCAGAACGTCCACGAGGTTCTGGCCGTCCGTCCTCTTCCCGCCCCCGGAGGCCGGCAGGAGCCACGGTTTGCCCGCGCCCAGCACCACGTCAACCCACTGATAGACCTGCTGTTCGCCGATCTCGTTGTAGTTGCTTCGGTCGGGCCAGTGCGCCGAGTATCCAGCCGGAGACGCATGTTGAATATTGGAGGTCGAAACGAGGCCAGTCGATCGCCCCGTCAGTCGCGCGGCCTCGAGAACGGAAGCGACGGGCCGGCCTCTCGTCTCGTCCATCGGAGCCGGAACCCCGGGCATCGTGACACTGTCGGGCAAGACCCCCAATTGCTTGTCCGAGGCCTTGTGCCCGCAGGCGAACGCGGTGGCGGCGGGGGCCGAGTCGGTAATCATGCTGTCGGCCCCGTACGAGCGGAACCCCGTGAGGTACATACTGTCCATGGCCAGCGGCGCCCCCTTGTACCATCGGGAGAGCGTCGTGTGGGTGGAGCCGGCTCCGTCGTACAAGAGAACGACGATGTTCTTGAATCTCTGCGGCCCCGCCGTTTCGGCCGGCCACGATGAGAGCGCGGATACAAGCGTGACGAGCAAGAGAACGTTTTTGGTGAATCCACTTTTCATGACTCCTCCTTGCGGGTCCCGGGAGAGAGACCCAGTGGCAAACTACCCTCGTGCCGAGAGGGCCTGTTTAGTGCCATGTGAACTGTGAGTAAGAGAGGCGGCCGTTGATTCTTCTTCCTGGGGGACAGTAGACCGGGGCAGGGGCCTTACGCGACGGGCCGGGCGGCACAGTGAATGGCAGGCCGGGGTGTCGCACCGCGTCCCCGTAATTGGGCGAGGCCCGCGTTCAGCGCGATCCGCCGGGCGCGGGTACTGGAGCGGGAGGTGCCGTGGCGGCCTCCGCCGCCGGAGTCCGGGCAGGTCCCACGGGCATCCTCACGAGGACGCCCCGGCAGAACCTCGCAAGCACATGGAGAAGCCGGGACGCTGTATCCTCCCTTGACTCTGGACCCGAGGGCCGGCCGCCCTGCCCAGTCCAGGAAGGAGGGTGCTGTGAAAGTCCTCGCTCTCGAGATCGAGTCCCCGGGCACGCCAGCCGAGAGCTTCGTCCCGTACCTGCGTGAGGAGGCAAGGGCCGTCTGGCAGCTCTATCGGAGCGGAACCGTGCGAGAGGCGCACTTCCGGGCTGACCAGAAGGCGGCGGTTCTCGTTCTCGAGGCGACAGACCGCGATGAAGCCGAACGAGTCCTCGCTGACCTGCCACTGGTCAAGCACGGCCTGATTCGATTCGAGATCATCCCGCTCCAGCCGTACCCGGGATGGGAACGGCTCTTCTCGGACGTGTAACCGGCTCGGCTTCATCGCGACCTCTCATGACGAAGCTCTGGGGGATCGAGAGGTCGCGTGATGCCACGGCACGCGAGACTCTGAGCCCGCAAAAAGTTGGAGAGCTAGCATGGCGAATGTCTCCCTCGACCTCACACGGAGGTTCAATCGTGACGGACGGACAGTCATCCTGGCATCGGGGCCGGCTGTCGTCTATTAGGCGAACGGCAAGAAACGACGTGCCGCCTCTGAGGGACCTCTCCCCGCCGCTCACGCGGCTGCCCCTCCCCGGCGCGGGGAGGGGCGGACCCGCTTTCCCTTTCTTTCCCGGTGCCCTCTCCTGGCAAGGGGAGGGCAGGCGTGTGAACGCCGGGTGGGGTCTCTTCAACGGTGGTACGTTTCATCTTGCCGCTCGCCTTACCCAATCCCCGACAGGATCCTGGAACTGATCGCGGATGGGTATTCGTCATCGCGACCCGCGGTTCTGGCTGCCATCAATGAGGGAAGAGCCGGACTCATCGCGGCCCTCGCGACCGAGATAGACGAGGCCAGGCGCCGCGATGCGAGCCGGTTTCGGGCGTACCTTTCCACCGCGGAGCCCTACCTGCGAGAGTTCCAGAGGCGGCGGCTTGGAAGTCTGCCCCTCGCGGACGCACATCCCCTGGTGGTCCAGCTTGCGGAGGAGTTCCTGCCCGAGTCGATTGTTGGAGGTCCGGATGGAGAACCTGAGTGAAGACGACCTGAATCTCGCGGGCATGTCCGACGAGGAACTCGAGGCTGCCTGGGACTTCTGGTTCGAATTGGCTCAAGCAACGAACAGCTCTGATCCACCGTATTCTCACGGTGTCTTCCAGTTGATCGAACGGCTCGAGGAGCCAGCAGCGGAACCCGCCCGGGCCGGGCGAGCCCACGGCATCCACCCGGGCGAGGGCTTCGGGGCATCGGAGTTTCAGGGCATCAGAGTTTCAGAGTCTCTCGATCTGCTCCAGAGTGAGACCCGTCAACTCCTGAATCGTGGATGCGGGCATTCCCCTGGATTTCATGTTCCGGGCGACTTTCTCGACACCCTCCACGAGCCCCTCCGCCCGTCCTTCCGTCCGTCCTTCGGCCCGTCCCTCCGCGTGAGCGAAGGCGACGCGGCCTCGTTCATCCTGGATGTAAACCCCGCGCATCTCGTACGCCTCGAGTTCTTCCCGCGTCCACCCGAAGCGATTTGCAGCCTCCAGCGCATCCACGAGTTCGGGGGGCGCCTTCAGGTCCTCCGGAATCGCCGTCAGCTCCTCGGCGTGCTTCACGAAGTAGATCCACTTCTCCTTCACGCCCCGAAGCCCGCCGAGTTCCCCCCGGAATTTCGGAAGCTCGATGAAGTTGAATTCCAGATCCTGGAAGAAGTGCCCTTCCTGTTCTCGTCCCCGAAGATCTTCTTGAAGGCGACGTCGTTTCTCGGATCGACGAATCTCATGCCACGATGATACGCCAAAAGTACGATATCAGAAGCGTCGTCCTCGTTCCATCTCGAGAGAACGTCCGCGGCGGCGAGCAGGCGATCTGCCCGAGACCGCATCTCACAGAAGACCGCGGTCGATTGCCGTGAGAACGGCCCGGATCCGGTCCCTTACACCGAGTTTCTGGAGGATGTTCGATGTCTGGTTCTTGATCGTCCCCTCGCTCGTCCCGAAGAGTTCGGCGATCTCCCGGTTGCTGTAGCCTCCCGCAACGAGTCTGAGGACCTCGAGTTCTCGCCGCGTCAGGGCTTCCGGCCCCTCCCATGTTTCGAACCGGGGCTTCTGAGCTTCGAGCCCGCGCAGAACACCCTCGGTCAGGGCGGGCCGGATGAACGTCCCCCCCGAAACGACCACGCGAATCGCCTCCGTCAGCTTCTCGATCGAGACGTCCTTCAGCAAGAACCCCTTCGCGCCGTTCCGGATCCCTGCGAACAGAGCCTCGTCATCGTCAAAGGTCGTCAGCAGGATGACCGGAGGCACGGAGCCGCCGCGGTTCAGTTCCCGAAGAACCTCCACCCCAGAGAGCTTCGGCATTCGCACATCGAGGAGAACGGCGTCCGGCCGGACCTTCCGGATGACCTCGACCGCCTCCTCGCCGTCGGCGGCCTCCGCGACGACCCGGATGTCCTCGGACAGTTCGAGGAGCTGCTTCAGCCCGCTCCTGAGCAGCGTCTGATCGTCCGCCAGGACGAGAGAGATCACGCCGTTTCCCCGGGAACGGGCAGAGTCGCCTCGACAACGAGCCCCCGGCCTTTTCCACTCCGAACCTCGATGTGGCCGCCGAGAGCCTCGATTCGCTCCCTCATTCCCCTGAGGCCATTTCCGAACACGAGCCGGTCCGCGCCGCGGCCATTGTCCTCGACTCGCAGAATGAGACGCCGCGCCTCTTCACCAAGGCGAATCCAGACATCCCGGGCGCCCGAGTGGCGAACCGAATTCGTGATCGCTTCTTGCGCGCAACGGAACAGGCCGTGGGCCGCGGCGGGATCGCCAAGTTCGAGTTTCTCTGGAATCTCGAACCGCACCCTCGGCTCCTCGATACCCGAACCGAGCGTCCGGAGCGCCTGCGACAGATTCAGCGGTGCCGGTTCCCGAGTCGCCCGGACGACGTCGCGCACCTCGGCCAGGAGGAGCCTGCTAATCGTCAGCGTCGACTCCATGAGGTCCTTCAGCTTGCCGTCCGCCTGTCGTGCCGCCAGTTGCAGATTGACGCTCAGGACGGTGAGGTGGTGACCGAGCGAGTCGTGCAGCTCGCGCGAGAGGGAACGCCTCTCTGCCATCCGTGTGCTCTCGGCGAGGAGGTCCCGCGTGGCCAGCAACTCCGCGTTCATCCGCGCGAGTTCCCGCCTGGCAGAAGCCTCCGAGGCCGCGATCAGACCAATGAGGAAGGCGAAGATCTGCCAGCCCGAGAACGAGAGAAGCGTCAGGAAGACACGCGCCGCGGGGGAGAGGTGCTCGAGATTCGGCAACGCCGAGAATTGAGGCGTCGCGGAGAGAAGAACCCCGGCGAAGACGGACGTCAGAACCTGGCAGGCAAAGACACCGGTCGCCCACTTTCTCGGCAGGACGAACGGGACCTCGGCGGCCAGGATGAAGAAGAGATCCGTCCAGACCGTTGTGGCGACGAACACCTGCAAGAGAAGGAGAGCGATGACCTTGACGCGAACGCGCGAGACCGAACTCGTCCCCGTCAGGAGCCACCCGGCCCATCCGAAACTCGTATAGAGCAGGATCGCGACCGCCATGGTCAGAAGTTCGGTCCACCACGGCAGTTGTGGCGGGGGCGGGGCATCCCGGTGGGTGAGCATTCCGATGCCCACCATTCCCCAGGCCAGGAGGATCGTGATTTTGAGGACGGTACCCGCGGGAAATCGGCTCACGGGAGGATTTTAGAAAGAACGCTTCTCGTGTCATGTGAAAGAAGTCATATCGGGAGCATGTGACGACTGGCAGATGCGAGCGCGGTCCGAGTGCCCCATCTTGAGGCACCGCTGCCGGCGCTTCCCGCCGGACGGCCTGCAAGGAGAATCGAATGACGACCAATGCCCTTCCCCGAGTCCTCCTCCTCTCTTCTTTCCTGGCGGCTGCGCTTCCCGTGGTCATCCAGGCTGCCCCGGCGCCAGGCCCCTTTGAGATCTGGGGAGGTCCCGCGGTACGTGGACCCGGAGCCAACGAGGCTCACTTCACCACTCATTTCATCCTCTCCTCGGACTCTGGTAAAACCGGCGCGACGGGAACACTCGAGTTCTTCTCCATGGGCCGGGCCGCCGCCACGGTGCCGTTCGAGATCCCGGCCGGTGGCAGCGTGCGGCTGGAGACTCCCGCCCAGCTCGAGGGAGCTGGCGCCTTCCTCGTGCGTGCCGTTGCCAGCGGACCGTTCCTGATGTCGTCCGAGACGGCAAACACGGCGCAGAACGGAAAGTTCGGCGTCGCGGTCCCCTCGTTCTTCGCGCACGACTCACTCTCGGCTGGAGACACGGCTCTCTTCCCGGGCGCTTCCGCGTCCCCGGCCGCCTCGTCCTCGCGCGGCAACGCGGGGATACTCTGCCTGCACGAGGCCCCGTGCGAAGCCAGAATCGAGGCCTTCTTGCCCGGCGGGGCCCGAGCGGGCCAGGCGACTCTCCAAAGCTCTCGACTGAGCGCCGCGCAGCAGCCCTTGACGGCGTTGATGCCCGGCCTTCTGGGCACCGAGTTCCTCACGATCCAGGTCACCGGAGTGAAGGGCCGGTTCTTCCCCTACGTCGTCAAGAACGACAATGTAACGAGCGATGGCATTCTCCTTCCCTCGTCCGTGGATCGCGCGAACGGCTCGACGTTCATCTTTCCGCTCGGCTGTCAGCTCGAGAGAGACTGCTGGATTGGAAACTACGTCGATAGGGATCCGGGCTCCGGAATCCGGGACTACGGCGCGGGCGCCATCACCTACGACGGGCACACGGGGACCGACTACCTCGTGAACGGGTTCTCGGCCATGGATGCGGGAATCGACGTTTTGGCGGCGGCGGGGGGCACCGTCATCGGTATCCAGGACGGCTTCCCCGACCGGTGCCGCGAGGACTGCACGACTCCGCCGAACCTCATCCTGATCGTGCACCCGGACGAGACGGCCAGCGCCTACGTTCATCTGAAGCGCGGTTCGATTCTGGTGAAGGAAGGAGATGTGGTGTCGCGGGGTCAGAAGATCGCCGAGGTGGGAAGCTCGGGCGACTCGTCGGATCCGCACTTGCACTTCGAGGTTCTGAGGAAGGACCCGCTGCGGGCCGTCGATCCCTACGCGAACACTGGGGATCCTCACGTGACTCTCTGGGAAAAGCCCACGGACTACCAGGGCTTTGGGCGTCCCCAGATCGCCCGGATGATCCTCTCGAAGTCTTCCGAGGAGGTGAAGAGCTGGAGCGATGATGTCCAGGCGAGCAGCCGGTTCACCTCGCAAGACGTTCTCAACGTTCATCTCTACGGCTACCGGGCCCCTCGGGGCGGCAAGCTCGAGATTCGTCTTCTCGACGCCGCGGGGGAGTTGGCTGCTTCCCAGACCGAGATGATTCCCGTTGACGCAGCCTACGCACACTTCTCTTCCCCGATCCCGCTCGAGGGCGTCCCCGCGGGCGACTGGCTCGTCCTGGTTCTGCTCGACGGCCGGCCACTCTCCCAGCGGCCATTCACGGTCCAGTGAAGACGAGGCCGGCGCGGTGTTCTGGAAAACCCCGCGCCGGCCGTGGAGCGCGATCCTTGGCCGGGATAGAGTTGTAGGATTCACCGCATGCCCGAAAACCAGAAGATCAGGCCGTGCCTTTGGTTTGATGGGAACGCCGGGGAAGCCGCGGCGTTCTACGTCTCCCTCTTCCCGAACTCTCGTATCGACAGGGTCTCCGAGTTTGGAGGGGAGAAACCGGTGATGGTCGAGTTCACGCTCGACGGCTTTCGCGCCGCCGCGCTCAACGGAGGGCCTCGATTCAAGATCACGCCGGCGATCTCCTTCTTCGTGATGTGCGAGACCCGGGAAGAGATCGACTCACTGTGGGCGAGGATCACCGCTTCAGGGAGCGTCATGATGCCCCTCGGTGCGTATCCCTGGAGCGAGCGATACGGGTGGGGAGTGGACCGGTTCGGGATGACGTGGCAGCTGATGCTCGGCCCGGTCGAGGAAGTCGGGCAGAAGATCGCGCCCTGCCTGCTCTTCGTGGGCGAGGTGTACGGCCGTGGGGAGGAAGCGGTGCGCTTCTACACGTCCTTGTTCCCCGGCTCGCCGGTCGACGGAATCCTCCGTTACGGCCCGAACGAGGAAGGACGAGAGGGCACCGTCAAGCACGCTCAGTTCGCCCTCGCGGGCGGGAAGTTCATGGTGATGGATGGCCCGGGCGAGCACGCGTTCGGTTTCAGCGAGGGGGTGTCGCTGATCATCGACTGCGAGGATCAGGCGGAGATCGACTCCTACTGGTCACGCCTGACGGCGAACGGCGGCGCCGAGAGCCAGTGTGGATGGCTCGAGGATCCGTTCGGCGTGTCCTGGCAGGTCGTGCCGAGAAACATCGCCGAACTTCTCGGCAGCCTGGAGGCGTTTCAAGCCATGCTCGGGATGAAGAAGCTCGATATCGCGGCCCTCGAGAACGCCTGAAGCGTCACGGACATCCGGTCTGCCTCATCGGCAGGAGCGAGGCCGAACGGTTCGAATCCGAACCCGACGGAAGGAAACCAAACACGATCTTCACGCGAGGCAAGTAGCCTCGTGAGCCATGAGCCATTACGAGTTGGCGTCGCCAGTGGCTCCCTGGCCCAGTACTCCCTCGGTCCCGCCGGGCGGGCAGAGATGAGCCCCCGGATGTCTCCGCGCTCCCAGAAAACGGAGGCTCGAGAAGCCGCCGGCCATAGCCGCCCGAAACGGCAAGTTCCTCCTCAACCGCGAGTTTTCCTGGCTTGCGTTCAATTCCTGTCCGTTCCCTGCGCAACGGGAAGAAGAAACTCAAGTCCGAGCGGACGGATTTCGTCGGGCGCGGGGGCGGGTCGATCCAGCGATGGCCGAGCGGAAGCGACGCGAGGAGCATCTCCTCGACCGTCCCGTCAGGGGTGAGGAGCATATCTCGGTCATTGGGGTTTCATGATGGGCAGCAGTGTGTCACAGAGGACCTGGTAGTGTATACTAGGGATGTACGTACATCGATCCATCCCGGAGGTCATCATGCAAACCGCGCGCATCTTCACCAACGGCAACAGCCAGGCCGTACGCCTGCCGAAGGAATTCCGGTTCAACGAGGATGAGGTCGTCATCAGGAAAATCGGAGACATGGTGGTTCTGCTCCCCAAGAAGTACCGGGCTGAGAGCCTTCTGGCGATGCTGGAAGAAATCGGGCCCATGGATCTGGAGCGGAGACAGCCCGAAGATCCGCAAGAGCGGGATTTCGGATGAGTTCCCACCTGCTCGACACGAACATCTGCATTTTTCTGCTCAATCAGCGGGAGGGATTCCGGAGGATCGTTCATTGCATGGATGGTCTCGAGCGCGGGCAGGTGGGCATCTCGGCGGTAACGGTCGCCGAGTTGGAATTCGGAGCCGCCGCCAGCAGGAGGCAGGGGGACAACTTTGCCCGTCTCGAACGCTTTCTGCTGGATTTCGATGTGCTGCCGTTCAACCGGCGAGCCGCCCGCCGTTACGGTCCATTACGCGCTCATCTCCAGGCCAACGGAATACCCATCGGCCCGTTGGATTGCCTCATAGCCGCCCATGCCTTGGCCACGGACACCACACTGGTGACGAACAACACCCGCGAGTTTGCGCGCGTTCCCGGCCTTGCCGTAGTGGATTGGTCCGGGTAGTGCGTATCCCGCCCGCGACCGGGGCCGTTGCCCGAGGAGGTCTCCGAGCCGCGAGCAACACCGCGTTTCGCGGCGTCCTCGTCAACCGGGCACGGATCGCCGCGTTCCATCTCGATGATGTAGTGCACCCCGCGGGCGTCCAGAGCCCGAATGTCCGGAATCGTCTGCTTCAACCGCTCCAGCCTGGGAGTCTTGAAACGGTTGAGCAGCCTGACGTCCACGAACTCTATCTTGGTTCCCGAAGGATCCAGGAGGCTGGTGAGAAACGAGATGAGAACACCCTTCCTGTACTCGTCCCCGAGGATCTTCTTGAAGGCGACGTCGTTTCTCGGATCGACGAATCTTATGCCCGCAGTCATACGCCCAAGGTACGATAGCGGAAATGAGAGGCGCGGGCTGGTTTCGAAGGGGCTGTTCGCTCCGGCTCACAATCCCCGGCGCCAGCGGCACCGAGGGGCCAGCCCACGTCCGGCCGAAAGCCAACCAGAGCCTTACATGTCCATGTAGGGCATGGGCGGCACCACGCCATCGAGTCGCGCGTACACCGACAGCGCGCCCCGGTGATGAGCGGTGTGATCGGTGATGGCCCCGAAAATCGCGAAGCGGGGCACACCGCCCATGATCGGTCCCGGTGGCAGGGGGGCCAGCAGTTCCGCGTCACTCTTGCCCGCCACGGCAGCCTTGGCGGCATTCACGGCCTTCTCGAACCATTCGCGCGCGGCAGTCAGCGACGTATACGCCATCGAGATTTTCGCCTGCTCCTCGAAGTTGGTGTCGAAGCCCTCGGGCCTGAACGCCCCCTCGATGAACCAGTCGATCGTCTGAGCGACGTGCGCGACCTGCTGCGCCGCCGTCATCAGGCCAGGCGCCGGCGCGAAGGTCGAGCGCTCCTCGACGAGGTTTCGCGTGGATCTGTTGAAGAACTCCCGAGCGTTCTCGAGGGTGATCTGAGCTTGTTCTGCTAGTGACATGTGCTTCCTCTCGTGTGAGGGTGGAGTATTCGCCTATCGGTCGCTCAAACTCAAGTTTTTTTCCGTAACACGCCCGCGATCGCCGACTTCTGTCGCTGTTGTGGCGGCCGTCTTGCTGTAGCCTCCCGCAACGAGTCCGAGGCCCTGGAGAAAGTCCGAGGCGTTACTGCTCCAGGCCGCGGGGCTCGACCGCGCCCTTCGAGTGGGTCTCTGTTTCGTAGGCGTGCCAGCCGTCGATTCCCAGGTTCAGGTCACGCAGAAGACCCTCGACCGTGTGAACTGCCGCGGTGGCGTCATCCGCAGCCTTGTTGATCTCGGGCGCGATTTCGGAAAGGCGTGCCAGGACGGCGGAAAGATCTTGTTTGGTTATGGGGTTTCCCCTCTTTCGGGCGCCGGCCAGGCGCCAAATGGGTCCATCTCGGACTTCGACCGAACATAGGCCCCTCCTTGGCGAGCGTCAAGAAACCCCGGGAAGGCTTTACACAGCATTTACACTATCCACATCAGTTTCCTCATCAGGTTATCCCCCGGGGGTGCCGCGTTCGGGGTGGCGGCCCCTCTTGCAGTATCCGGTGGAAGTGATCGAGGGGACCCTCTCCAACCCGCGAGCCGTGGGCCTGGCCTTGCGATTCTCGGGAAGGGTCATCGCCTACGCGGCCGGAAGTCCGCTGGAGGACAACGAGGAAGAGGGCGTGCTCGACGATCCCCATTACGGAGAGCGCCAGACGTTCTATCTGCTCGCGACGGCCACACACCCGTCCGTCGAGAATGACGGGCAGATCATGAACCTGCTGCTCGAACTCCTCGCCGCGCGGGCTCGAGAGTCCGGCTATGTGTATCTGTCGACGGTGATCGAGGAGAGGTGGCGCGAAGCCGGCCCTGCCTGGTGGCGCTCTGCCCATGTCCTGCGGGTGCTGGAGAACTACCTGGGGAGTGGAATCCGTTTCGCCTACCTGCAGACGGCCCTATCCGGGTGAGAACGCCCTCGCTGTCGAGGCTGGCCGCCGCCCTCCACGAGATGAAGTCCGGGTAAATTCGCGCGCGCGGCGTCAACTCCGGCCCGGCGGAATCCGTACTTCAGTGAAGGAGCGCGGATATGTTCCCAGCACGGTGGATTCTGGCCGCAACCCTTCTCGGGCTCTCTGCACCTCTTCTTGCCCTGGAGATCCCCGCGAGGCCATCAGAAGCCCTCGTCCATGATTTCTCGGGAACTCTCTCCCCAAGAACCCTGGCTCGGCTCGAGGAGCGGGCCGGTGCCGTGCAGGGCGCGGGCGCCGCGGTCGCGGTTCTCGTCCGGTTCGCGAACCGGGACGAGAGCGAAACGGAGGCCGATGCTCGAAGGCTCATGAAGGCCTGGCGGATCGAACGGGAGCCCGGACGGGCTGACGGTGTCGTGATCGTCATCAACCTCGAGAAGAGAGATCCCTTGCACGGCGCCGCCGCGATCCATGCTGGCGCGGGGCTCGCCAGCGGAAAGCTCCCCTCTCGCCTTGTGAAGCAGATCTGGAGGGAGGAGATGCGGCCATCGCTTCGGGACGGCCGGATCGCGGAGGGAATCGCCTCGGGGCTCGCGGCGGTCGAGAAGACGCTCCGGGAAGGGCCGCCCCCTCCCGGACCCACGGAGCGGAAAGCCGCGGAACTCGCGACGGGTCGGGCGCCGCACGCCGTTCCCGCCTGGCGGCCGGGGGAGGGGTCTTCTCGCTTCTCCTCGGAGGGGTTCTTCTCGGTGCCGGAGCGGCCGGAGGCGTTCCCGTTTCCGCTTTTACCTCGCTTCTGCCCCTCGGCGTGGGCATCGCCCTTCTGATCCGGGCGGGAACGCTGCCCGAGACCACTCCAGAAGGAGACCGGGAGGGTGAGGCGTGGCGCTCACTTCTGGAGGGACTCGCCCGTCCGGAGGGCGGTCCCGGGGAGACTCTGGACACGGTGCTTCCATTCCTCCTCGCGGCGGGACGCCAGGATCTGGTTGCCCGGTACGCGAGTGGCGCCGTGGCGGCGGGCCTCGTTCCCGGGTGGCTCGCCGCTCCGGCCGGAGGGGACGGCGGAGAGGCTGCCGTCCTTGCCGCCCTCGTCGCGACGTCCTCGGATACCACAGGGGCCAGCTCGTGCGCGGACGGTGGGGCGAGCGCGGGCGGGACGTTTTGAGGGAGTTCATGGATACTGAAACCCTACCCGGGGTGTGAGCAGCTCTTTCCGGCTGTCTGACCGGTCCTCGAAAGACGCCGACGCCGGCAGGGCTCAATCGAAATGCTCCTTTGGAGCTGCCCCGAGAAGCTCCGGAGGAGCGTAATCGTGCCAGTGCTGTGTCACAACTGGAAAGTGGGTTTGGTCCAGGATGTACCCCCGCCAACTCATTTCGCTGTTGCGCTATTCAGGGGCGGGCGACAAGAGAAAGCCGATAGAGCCGGGGACGAATATCCCCGGCTAATCTCCTGCCATGCAGCGTCGTCTCTTCATCTGGAACGCGGAAGGGACAGGCTAATGAGCCACTAATGAGCCACTGGGAGATTCTGCGGCATTCCGGCCCGCTCTTCGGCGTGACGTGTGTCACGGTGCCGTGTAATCCGAAGCTCCAGCGGTTTCGTCTCTAGTAACACAGTTTTTCAGTGGGCATGAGGAGGGTTGACATGTCGAACCGGAACCGTTTACGCATCGCCGCCGCGGCATTGGCCTTCGCCGTGGGCCTGGCTCCCGCAGCCGAGGCCAGGGATAAGACCCGCACCGGGACGGTGCAGAACAGCAAGGGAAAAACCGCGACCTTCCAGCAGAAAGTCCAGAGGGAGAAGGGCTCGCGCTCGGCCCAGACGACCGTCCAGGGATCTTCAGGCAGGACCTCCACACACGAATCGAGCGCGACGTGGGGGAACGGCACGGCGAACCGCTCATCGTCGACGACGGGCCCAGGCGGCCGCACGAGCACGAGTGCGAGCCACGCGACCCGCAACGCCGACGGAACGTGGTCTTCGTCCTCGACGCACACCGGCGCCGGCGAAAGGGCTTCGTCCTCGCAGGGAACTTGGACCAAGACGGAAAGTGGTTACACCGGGACGGGGACCCACACGGACAAGCGAGGCGAGACGAGTACCTGGACCGCGACGGGTCAGAAAACCGGGGATGGCTGGACGACGACGAAGACCGCGACGGGCGCGGGCGGCCAGACGGCCACGAAGACGTCGAACACGAGCCGGGACGGGAACACCGTGAGCCGCACGGCGACGTCGACCGGGCCGAAAGGGAAGACCAGGACCCGGAGCGGGTCGGCCACGGTTACGGGCGGCGGACAATAGACCCGCCGCGCGCTCGCTCCTCCGCTGCCACGGCGCCGGGCAGGGGACGGGCCGCGCTCGGGGGCCTTCTCGAGAGGGTATCCTTGGAAGGGGAAGGGGACAGGTTCTATTCGATGCTATACCAGCCACCAGGCCAGGAGTTGAGCGACGAGCTGGCTCGCGAACGTCCGGCAAGAAGCGAGCTTTCCCGCGGGACGGCGGCCGGGCTCCGTGCCCCAGCTGTTGTTGAAACGATTCGCTTCGAGGACGATCCGGTTCTCGGGATCCAGGCTCACCGTCACCGCCCGGGAGTTCTTTTCGTAGATGCATGTGCCGCTTCCCCGCCGATTCGTCGTTTCCAGGGCATATTCCCGCCCAGTTTGCAAGATGCCCCGCCGTGGGGATGTGGTCCTGCTCCACATCAAGGGCCCCGCCAGCCTCGTCGAATTGTGATTCGTCCCCGCGGACCTGTGCCCAGCTACCGGTAGAAGATCTGGTAGGTTGCCGCAGGTGTCTCGCGCATGAAGACCCCGTAGACTTTCGAGAGGATCTCCCCCTTGTTCGGCGGCCACGGGTCATAGATCCGGACCGTTGATCCTTCGGAGTTGCCGTCCCCCCGGATTCCAGCAAGGATCCGCATGTGTCCCGGGCTACCCTTCCTCTTCACGAAATCGTCCACGTTCCACAGCGTGTTGATCATGAGGGGTCCTCTCTGCAAGAGGCCCGCAATTCCGCCGGGGGTCCAGCTCTGCCCCGGGAGCATCGTCAAACCGTGGAAATTGGCGAACTTGCGAACGTTCACGGGATCGTCCAGCGCGGAGTCGTTGTCAAGACCGCCGACCGCGTCAACGCCACCGGGCGACATGCAAGCCTGGACACCCTTCAGCATCGCCGTTGCCGCTGACCAGCATGTGTCCGGGGTCCACTGAGGTACGAGCCGGACCTCATGGAGAATGACCCACTTCTCCTTGCCCCTGACCGCTGCCCAAGTACAGGGGCCGGCCGCTCCATCGACAACGAGCCAGCAATCTCTCTGGAACTTCCTCACGGCCTGATCTGTTTTGGGCCCGAAGTTCCCATCCACCTTGAGGGTTGCGTTCGATTTCTTGTTGAGAAGCTCTTGCAGCTCCTTGACCGAAGGACCTTGAGAGCCCAAGCACAGGATGGGATCCATCGCTTCCTCCTTAACCCGACTTTTCAGCGCCGTATGTGAAGTGAGTCTACTCCTGAAAGGTGACAGGGGCTACCGCTGCGCCACGTTCGAACGCGTGCCGGGCGCAAGAGCCGGGCGCTAACGCTTCCGCCACTCCAGGAATGCACGGGTGGACGGTTGCGGGTTGGACTTCGCTTCCGGCTTTTTCCTCTCGAAGAAAATAGGACTCGTGCCCCGATGATGTCCGAGCCGCTACGGCAAAACGTCACGGCCGATGTCACCGTTGTGGGAGCATTTGCCTGGCGCCGATGTTCGGTGGGCACTTCCGGCCATCCATCGGATCGTGGAGCGCGAGATTGCCGCCGTGAACGGGCTTGGCGCGGCTGCTGACATCGAGCCGTCGCGCCTGGGCGAGGAAGTCCTCCGGCTGGTACCGCGGGCGCCATCTGGCGTTCTCTCTCGCCGAACCGGTCCTCCAAGTCAATCCTTCTCCCGAGACGCCGCTCATGGCCCGGAGGCGCCGTCTGCCGCCGCGTTCGTCGGCTCGAGCCCCCCGTCAGGGACGGCGGCGGAAATGGACGTCTCGGGTGCTCCCTTCCAGCGGTTGTGCAGCCATAGCCAGCTGTGGGGCCGCCGCCGGATCGCCTCCTCGATGCACAGCGTGAAGGCGGCGGTGTCGCCTTCGATGCTCCCTGTTCTCGGGAGCGGGCCGTGGAAGCGGCAGCCGTGCCGTCCCACGCCCTCCCGCCAGTACTCGAGGAAGTAGACGTCCTCGCCGGTTTTCGCCGCGGCGACGGCGAGCGACGGCGCCGTGAGCGCCGGGCGCCCGAAGAAAGGGACGGGGATACCGCGCGCGAGCCGCTGGTCGAGGAAGAACCCTATCAGCTCGCCGCGCGCGACGAGTTCGTAGACCGCGGCCATCGAGCCCCGTTTGTTCGCGAGGATCCCGAGCCCGTAGCCGGTCCTCACCTTCTCGAGGAGGGTCGCGAGGGCGGGAGAGCGCGGAACCTTGACGATGACTGTCGACGGCACCCCGGTTCGGCGCACGAGGAGGCCGCCGACAAGGTCGTAGGAGCCGAGGTGGGTCGCCAGGACGAGCGTCGCCCGGCCTCTCCGGGAGCGCGCCACGATCTGCTCGACGCCGTCGATGGCGAGACTGACGGTTCCCGGCCGGTGTAGCTCGCGGAAGAGTTCGAAGTACCCGAGAAGCATCCCGCGCAGCATCTGGCGCAGCGGCGGCCCCGGGTCGAGACCGGGGAGCGATGCGCGGAAGTTCCTCGCCGCGAGCGCCTTGCGCACCGGCAGCACCGTCCACCAGAGCCAGGAAACCAGCCACGACAGCGCGGCGGCGAGCGGGAGCGGAGTCCGGGAAATCAGCCAGACGGCGAGATGCATGATTCGCGCATCATACGCGCTGCAAGCGCTCACTCCAGGCCGCCTTCAAGATGAGACGAATGGGCTGAGAGCCTTCTGGCGGTGCTGGAAGGAATCGGACCCATGGATCTGGAGCGGAGACAGCCCGAAGATCCGCAAGCGCCCCAGCCGGCTCCGTGCATGTTGCCGGACCTCACGGTCAGCCGCGGTCGGAGGGCGCGGAGGTCCCGTGCTTCGTCAACCCGGCGAGTCCCCCGGAAGCGGTTCTCAACCGGGATTTCCAGTCGAAGGGATGGTTCGGTCTCTTCGGGCTGGTGTTCGTCGCGGCCGAAAGGGAAGACCAGGACCCGGGGCGGGCCGGCCACGGTTACGGGCGGTGGACAATAGAATCCGAACATCGACGTGACCGGCCTCAAAGCGAATGGCAACGGGGACGAGGCGCTCGTGACCATGGATGGCCGGGCGAGGTGGATGGAGGATACGAGGTCCGGATCAAGCAAGACGCGGGGCCGCCACACGAACGGCCGCGCTTCCCAGGCCCGTTCCCTGCCGGTCGTGCCGAACATCCCGGATGAGGGCGCGGGAGACGCGAGAGCACTTCCGCACCAGGTCACTGCGCGTGAGCACGTCCGCGCGGTGAATCGAGCCGTCGAAATCCAGTGCCGGCGCCTTTTCTCCGGAGCACGCCGAAAGGAGAGCGCTCAGTGCCGGGACTCCCGCCAAAGCGGCAATCTCGGACGCTCCAAAGGTCTCCACACGCAGGCTGAAAAGCACCGTCAGGACTCTTCTCTGCTGATTCCCCAGGCTCCAGTTTTTTACGCTCCGGAGTAGTAGGTGGCGCCTGCGTCGAGCCACCGGCGCGACAATACGGCCATCATGACCGGTCCTTCAGATATTCAGACGAGCAAGTTCCTGAGTCTTGTCCTCCGCCACCAGCCTCAGAAGATTGGCCTCGCGCTTGATACCCAAGGGTGGGCGAAGGTCGACGAACTCCTCGAGAAGCTGGCGGCGTGCGGGCATTCCCTCAGCCTCGAGCGGCTGAGGAGGATTGTCGAGACGAATGACAAGAGCCGCTTTCGGTTCTCGGAGGACGGCCTGTGCATCCGGGCCAGCCAGGGGCACTCGATTGCCGTCGATTTGGAACTCGAGCCGCGGCGTCCGCCCGAGATCTTGTTCCATGGCACGGCCGAGAGGTTGCTGTCCGCCATTCGCCAGAAAGGCCTTCTTCCAGGGACGCGTCAATTCGTCCATCTCTCGGGGGATCACGAGACGGCGGTCAGGGTCGGCCAACGCCACGGGAAGCCCATGGTCTTGAAAGTCCAAGCCGAGGCCATGGACAAGTCCGGGTTTTCATTCTTCCTCTCGGACAACGGTGTTTGGTTGACGAAAACGGTGCCGGTCGAGTTCCTGTCTTTCCCTGCTGGGTGCAAGCCCGGGGGCGAGGGATAGCCACGCTGGGCTCGGCTTGAACTGGGCCGGTATCTCGCCGGAACCGTGTCCGCTGTGGAAGTCTTCAGCGGCATCAATCCAGAAGTTGTCCCCCTGAGGAATGTCTCTCACTCCGCCCTGAAAAGGAGTCGAAAGGACGAACCGCGCGCTCCGAAAGCCGGGCGTCGGGGAAGACACGGTACTCATGGGCCGCGCCGGGTGCGCTGACTGGGCCAGCTCACCGGCATCGATGGCCCCATCGCTGTTGGCATCCAGCGCCGAAACGATGGGAGGCAGGGGCTTCTTTTGCGGGTGGTGCGAAGCGTCCGTGGCCCGGGGCGTCTACTTCTCTTCTTCGAACCGAGCTTCTATCTTCCCGGCCTGGATCGCGCGCGTGGGTGCCGCGTGGTCTTTCTCGTTCTGGTCTGCGTAAGCGGTGGTAAACGATGCGATCGCCCTGTCAAGGGCGTCGCTCGTTCCCATGTAGCCGCTCAGGGGAGATGCGGAACCTGACCGGGCGTGTGAGAGCGCGAGAGCACGTCCGCACCAGGTCGCGTAATGCTCCATCTCGGGCGCTCCAAAGGTCTCGACCCGCAGGCTGATCTTGATGTCGCGGAGTCGGCGGAGGAAGAAGTCGCCTGGCGGATGCTCCTTGAGGTGGAAGATTGTCGGGAGCTGGTCCTTGATGACGGGCGATTCCCCTCTCTTGTCGACAAGCTTCGGAAAGATGTCCTCGGCAATGCTTCGCGCCCTTTCTTTCTGCAGACGCCGCAGGGTCCGCTTTCGAATGTTGACATCCTTGATGTTGGCCACCAGGGCCTCCGCCTCCATTGCCATGTACCACAGCTCGAGTGTCCTCATCTGGCTGAACTCGGCCATGGACTCGCGGTAGGTGCGGACGCAGGTCGTGGCAACGTCCTTGGCAACCGTTTCCGAAAGTCCGTTGTCGCGGCACGCCACGACAAAGCTCGCAGAGAGGCGCTTGACATCCCACTCCCACGGCGCTGGAAGGGTTTCATCCGCGCCCCGAAAGAACGTGAACGCGGAGCGTGCCATCCGTCCGTGGCGAAGCGGGAGGAGTTCGGGCATACGGCCCTTTTCCGCCTCCAGAACCAGCTGCACCGGATCGAGACGGTTTGCCGGTGCTTTCCAGCCCGCGTGTGCTCGCTTCGGGCAAGCGTCCCGGAGCTTTTTTCCGAATTCGTAGGACTCTTCCCTCCTCATCCCACGGGCCGGAATCGAGCTTTCGGCTGGAGCAACTGGTTGACGTGTCTCGTCCTTTCTAGTTCGCTTTGTAGCCATGGTCTCTCCTATATCTGCGTGAGTCGATGCTCCGGAACCCGCCCCAGTTCACGCTCCGGAGCGGGGGAGATTGCAGGCTTCCGCCTGTGGTCCCGACGCGCTGGTTCGCGAGGAAACGGCGGCCGTCGGGCACCGGCGCGGAGTAAGTCCGGTTCAAGGCGAAGGCGGGGACGCGGGCGACGTGAGAGACGCCCGGACTTCTCCCCGAGCCCCGCCGAGCGGGCGTTCCAGGACGCTCAAGTCAGGCTTGATCAGCGCCTCGGTGTGACAGCGCTCACTCGATTCCCTGATTCTCCCGGCCGCGTCTGGCCTTTGTGCGTAAACTCCCGCTCCCGACGAAAGGCCCGATCACTTCTGGCCGGAGAGAGACGACGGCGAAGCCAAAGCGAGATGTCCCCGGCCGCAGGACAGTTGCCGGGGCATGTCTGCTGACCCGCTTCACAAGGAAAGGTGACATGAAATCGATAGGCTCCGCGGTGGGCCGGCAGGGGTTGAATGCCGAGGCCGACCAGAAAACGATCCAGGACTTGCTCAACAAGATCCCGCCGCGGGACGGCGGTCCTGGGGAGAAGCTCATCGCCCCGATCAGGCGCGGGGTCGTGAGTCCCTCGTTGCAAGCGGCGATTGGGAGGTTCCAGTCGCAAAACGTCGATCCACAGTTCCAGGATGGACGGGTCGACCCCGGGGGTCAGACCCTCCGGCTGCTGAACGCCCTGGCGGGTGAGGGCCCACCGGGAAAGCCGCACTCGGGCTACGACCCCAAGCTCGGGGGCGTCATCGACATCGACCAGCCCACGCACCGGTCGGTCGACGTGAGGGGAGCACTCGTTCCGTTGAAGCAACCCACGACGAATGGTTGCTGGGCGACCGCGGCGACCATGATGTGGAAACTCAGGAATCCCGGCCAGATCGCCGACAGCCTGCCCGCGAAGGACCAAGTCACGGCCTATCTCGGCACGAAAACGCGGAATCGGCTGTGGCTTGATCTTTTCCACAAGAACGAAGGGCTCCACGCACTCCTCTTTCGGGACTTCTTTGGCCGCGAGATGGGGATGCGTTTGCTCGACGGACTGCTGCCCGAGGTCGGCAGCGGTGTCGCCGGCGGCGCCTACTTCTGGGTTCCCCGGTTGCACGACTCTCGCAAGCCGCACGTCTTCAACGCTGCTCGCATCGGGTGGTTTGGAGGATCGGCCCATTCGGCGCTGATCGTCGGCGCGTCCGTCGTCGATCACGTGACCAACCAGTACGCCCCCGTTTATGTTCCGGGTCTGGGGCGGATCACCATCCTGGATCCCGCGGTTGGGACCTTCCGCAACATCAGCGGAGCCGACATCGACTTCTTGCTGGGCCCGCCCGGTGCCGGGACACCACACGATGCACCACCGGATATCGCGAACAGGATGCGTTGCTTCTACTGGCCGTAGAACTCGGGACGTGCACGCCCTGGCTTTTCCCCGGCCAAACGAGTAGACCCGCAGAAGGAGACGAAACGATGAGCCCTTCCCCGAAGTTCTTGACCTCCGCCGTCTTGTCGGCTCTCGAGTCCGCCGCGCCTTCGGCGGCCGCCAGATTCGACCCCCCGGATCCCACCGAGTACGCGCCGTACTACGGCCGCTACATCGAGAGGGTACCGGGCGGAGATCTCCTCGCTGTCCTCCGCCGCCAGGCTGGCGAGATCGCGGAATTCTTCGGAGCGTTGTCGGAAGCCCAGGGCGCTTTCGCGTATGCCCCTGGGAAGTGGACGGTGGGGGAAGTCCTCGGGCACCTCACCGACACGGAACGGGTCTTCGCCTACCGCGCCCTGAGCATCGGGCGAGCAGACCCGAGTCCTCTGCCGGGAATGGACCAGGATGTCTGGGCTGCTCCCGCGGGGTTCGGACGCAGGACTCTTCAAGAGTTGATCCAGGAATGGCTCGTGGTTCGGGCTGCGACGATTTTGCTCGCCGAGGGGTTCCCGCCCGAGGCATTCCTCCGCAGGGGAGTCGCGTCGGAGAATCCGTTCACCGTCCGCGCGCTTCTCTTTGTTCCGCCTGGCCACGTGAACTACCACATCGAGATCTTGAAGGAGCGCTACCTCGGTGCGGAATCGTGGCCGTGCTGAGCGCGGCCACGGCCGCTTCTGGCTGCCTCAAGGGCGGGATGAGAACGGCTCAGAAAGAGACCAGGGTTTCCTCGCCGTCCCGAGGATCGAGTTCGATCAGCTTTTGGTTCCCTGCCGAGGACCAAAAACCGTAGGCGGCGAGAGCGAGAATGCTCGTGACACCGGTGAGCGAGGCGCCGGCATACGGGGCAGACAGGTCCGAGGTGAGAGGAAAGAATGCGGTCAGGGCGTAAGCGAAGTTCGCGGCCAGGCCAGCCACGAGGCCAAGACGTGCCGCGACTGCGATCGTGAGGCCGTGCGTGATTGCCGCCGCAACGATCGCGGGCCAGCTTCTTGCGGAAAAGAGGACCTCCGTCCCGAGCAGGGCTGCCCAGAGGAGGAAGACTGCCGCCCAATCGTTCCGCACGAGTTTCCGGGCGAGCACGATGAAAACGAGAACGGCGAACGTCAGCCACACCCCGAAACTGGCGGCATCGAGCGCCGCGGCGACGGCGTGCCCGATTCCGTTCAGAGTATTGGTGTCGAGATAGTGGTTTGGATTCAAGGGGTGAGCTGTCCAGACCTTCAGCCACCCGCCCAGGCAGTTCGCTGAGGTCATTCCGAGGCCCAGAAGAAGACCCACGAGGATGTCTCGACCAATGATCGGATCGCGGAACTCGCCCGCCATGAGCCGGGTCCACGAGACGATCAGGTGGGGCTTGTTCCGTCTCACGTAGGGTTCAAGGGCGATGTACGAGGTCCAGATGATTACGCCCGTCAGCAGCCCCGCGTTCGTGAAGACCAGAATGGACGCGACGGCTCCGCCCAGGGTCATCGGGAGATCGCTTCTCAGGAACACGGCCGTCGCGGCCGCCAATGCGCAGATCACGGCGATGCGAATCGCCCCGTGGCCATCCCCGCGCCCCAGGCGCAGGTTCCTCCGGGCGAGAAAGACCGCTCCAAAGAGAATTGTCAACATGAGCGCGACGGCGAGGACCCCCGCCGCGAGAGTTGTCCCCTCGACTCCGCCAGGGGCCGCCAGCGGCGGTACGTCCCACGGGGCCACCACGCGGAAGTAGACCGCCCGGCCCCGCGCGGACGCAGCCTCGACGCGAATCCCAAGATCCGGATGGTCTGCGTAGGTTCCCGTCCATGCCTGTTGTTGATCCGCGAAGACGGGGGGCGTCCAGGTAGGCTCGGCGGGCCGGAAGCGACCTTGATCCAGGCCGGCCGCCGAGAAGAGCTTCGCAAACAAGCCGGCAACCGGGAGCGCGGCCGGGCCGTGGGCTACCCCGGATGGAACCGCCCTGAATTCGACGATTCGGCCTCTGGTGTCCATCAAGACGTTCGCCATCCCCTCGACTGTGGCTGGAGGGTCGTCGAACGAGATCTCTCCCCGATTGCCAGCGAAACTCTGCGGTGCAAGGACAGAGGGGCTTTGCCGGTACCAGAACGAGTAGCAGAGTGGCTGGCCCGTCTCGATCCGGCGCCAGCGGGCTGGTGCCCCCAGCGGATCGTCTTTCCAGGCGAGGTAGTCGCTCTCGAAGCGGAAGCCCCATGCCCGCCCGGCCGGCCGGCCCGTGTACCCGAGATCCGCGATCAAGCTCGCGGCTCGATCTGCCAGCACTTCGGGTGCCTTCTCGAAGGGCACTCTGCGGAACATGTTGACCCGCCCGGCCCAGGCCAGGATGGTGAGGAGGGCCAAGACGCCACCGATGGCGGCGAGCGCCATCCCAGGACGCAATGCGGAGCCGTGACGCGCGGCCGCCACCATCTCTGGGGAGGGGGTTTCTCCGGCGGCGATTGCAGCAGCGAGCGGGTCCCCGCCCGGCAGGGCCATGGCCACGTGCGCCGCCTTCTTGGGACGTCTGGCCGGGTCTTTTTCCAGACAGCGGAGGATGACCCGTTCCAGCGCCTCGTCCAGTTCCTTAACGTGCCGGCTCGGGCTCGCAGGGGGTTCCTGGGTCTGGACACGCTTCCATTCACCGAGGGTTCGTGCTTCGAAGGGACGTTTCCCGGTGCAGACCTCGTAGAGTAGGAGCCCCAGCGCGTAAATGTCGGTTTGCGGCGTTGCCAGATGCCCCGCGAACTGCTCTGGAGCCATGTAGGCTGGGGTTCCAGCCACCTCGCCTGCAGTCTGGACGCCCGAGACGGCGAGACCGAAGTCGGTGATGCGGGCCCGTCCGTGTCCGTCGATCATGACGTTTCCCGGTTTCAGATCCCGATGCACCACGCCGCGATCGTGGATAGCCTGTAGCCCGGCGCTCACTTGCCTCGCGATCTCGATCGCTTTCGCTTCTGGGAGCTTCCCGATCCGCCGGAGCAGCGTCGCGAGATCCTCGCCGTCCACGTATTCCATGGTGATGAAGTGCCTGCCGCCGGTGTCGGCGATGTCGTGAACGCGACAGACATGGGGGTGCGACACCTGTCGAGCGTTCCGTACCTCGGCGTGGAAACGCTCGAGCATTCCTGGCCTGGCCTCGATCTCTCTGGGCAGAAATTTCAGAGCGACGGGCTGACCCAACTTGAGGTCGTCGGCACGGTAGACCTCGCCCATCCCGCCGCGGCCCAGCAGACCGGCGATCCGGTAGCGACCCGCAAGGACCTCCCCGGGCGCGAAGCCGCCACCCGGTGCCGATGCGGTGGGCGTCGCCGCGGGACATGGCGGAGGCTTTGGCCCTCCGGTCCTGGCGGCCACCGTCGGCGCTCCTGTCGGAGAAGGGGACAAAACGTGAGCAGAGGCTCCGCATGACGGGCAGAAGGAAGCCGCCGCGGGCAACGTCGCAGAACACGATGGGCAATCAGCCACGAGAAAATGGATTTCAGCACAAGTTGGCTCCGTCTGCACGGAAGCGACCGCAGGGGGTGGGTGCCGGGAGCTGTCTCTTCGGAATGGCCGAGACGGCCCTGAATAGGGATCTGGATGGCCGGTCCTCCCGCGCTGCATCCTGGAGAAGGAAGCGGAAAGGAAAGGAAGGACCGAGACGGCGACGGTGTGGTCTCCCTTCTCAGGCTACACTCCAGAGCGTGACGGCATTCATCGTTCTTCTTCGCGGGGTCAATGTGGGGAAGGCTAAGCGAATCGCCATGGCTGCCTTTCGCTCGCTTCTCCTGGAGCTGGCCTACGAGAAAGTTACGACGGTTCTGAACAGTGGAAATGCCGTGTTCCAGTCTGCCGGCGGCAGACCCCAAGACCATGCCGCCAGAATCGCCGAGGCGTTGCGAAACCATCTCGGACTGGAGGTTGCCGTGGTCGTCAAGACGGGAGCCGAGCTGTCGGCCATTGTCGAAGGGAACCCAATCAGGCCGGTGCCCGAACCCTCTCGTCTCCTGGTGGCCTTCGTTCAGGAGAGCAGCACGTTGCCTGCTCTGGCGCCGGTTGCCTCGCTCGTGACCTCGCCCGAGCAGTTCGTCCTGACGGAACAGGCTGCCTACCTCTACTGTCCCGCCGGGCTGCTCGAGAGCAGGGCTGGCGAGGCGCTACTGGGGAAGGCTGGCAAGATGGCGACGACGAGAAACTGGACTACTGTAATCAAGCTTCATTCCGTCATGAACGGATTGCAGTCATAGAAGAGGCTCCCTGTCTCTCTCGAGGCCGGCGTACCGCGTGAGGGGTGAACGCCATGCGGACAGTGGGAGAGTCCATCAGGTAGAGTCCCCTCATGCAGAGTAAGGCAGCAACCGTCGACGAGTACCTCGCAAGTCTCCCCGAGGACCGCAGGGCCGCCATCGAGGCGGTACGCGCGGTCATCCGTCAGAACCTGGATCCCGGCTACGAGGAGGGGATGCAGTACGGAATGATCGGCTACTACGTCCCACACCGTGTCTATCCGGCCGGGTATCACTGTGACCCGAAACAGCCGCTCCCGTTTGCCGGGCTCGCCTCGCAGAAGGGCCACATGTCGGTGTACCTGATGTGCGTGTACGGTGCCGCCGAGCACGGGACGCGGTTCAGGGACGAGTGGGCGAAGACCGGCAAGAAGCTGGACATGGGAAAGTCCTGCATCCGGTTCAAGAAGATCGAGGATCTGGCGCTCGATGTGATCGGGGCCACTATCAAACGAGTCCCCGCCAGGTCCTACATCGGATACTACGAATCTGCCATTCGACCTCCGTCGAGGGCTGCCGCGGGGGCGCGAAAGACATCCGCCGCTTCAGCGGGCCCGAAGAAGAAGCCGGGCACGCGGACGAAGACGAGGACGAAGACGAAGGCGGGGACGATGGGCTGAGAAGGCGAGGGGCGGGGGCATCACGCCCCCGCGCGAGTCCGGAACCGCAACGCCGCGAGGATGACCGCGAGGTTGCCGATCATGTTCGCCGCCATGCCGATGACGATGGGAGTCTGCTTAAAGCGGACGCCGTAGAGAAGGTAGATGGCCTGGCCTCCGAGGAAGAGGAGGTAGGTGACGACAGAGACGTCGTCGGAACTCCTCCGCCGCCAGATGCGTGCCGCCTGCGGGAGGTACGCTGCTCCCGTCGCTATCCCGACAACGGAAACGAGGGCTGCGAGCGCCTGGTCGAACGGTGACATGGGCTACCTCCGCTGGCCGAGGGGTCGGAAGCGCGGCAGGGAGAGGTTGACGAAATCGAGGGAGAGCGAGATCGCCACAAGGGAGCGGTCGTCGTCCATGGGACCTCCTTTTCGGTGCTGAGGATACCGAACCCCGCCCCAGGGCCCCTTTCCCTTGCACTCCGGGCCGTGCGGCCTGGCTTCGACTACGGGCTGTTGATGCCGGCCCTGGGGCCTGCCAGCTTCGCCTTCCAAGGGATCTTCTCTCTGCCTGGCAACCCGCGAGACCTCTCCCGACTGATTGTCTTCAGCATGTTGACTCCCATCGAGTTCAACGGCCAAGCCTGCCTCCGGACAGTAGAAATCCAGGAAGGAAGGACCAACTGGGTGCTGACGCCGAAATTTCCTGCCGCTGAACCTTCGATCGCGAAGGGACCACCAGAGCTTCCGCTCTGCGCAGGTATTTGCTTGGCGCAGCTCTCGGGCGCGACTTGTGGATTGGGGAAGGATTTCCACCGGGAGGAGTTTCGCAGATTGCAAGCCCTTGCAAGCCTTGCCAAGACCCCTCACCCGGCGCTCACGCGCCACCCTCTCCCCGGTCACCCGGGGCGAGGGCAAGAATTCCGGAAACGGTCAATTTCACCCGGCGAAAGATGAGGTGTGTCTTCATGGTTTTCTCCTTCCCGGGTATTCGCGATCCCTTTCCGGGAACCGCACCCGTCCATTCATCTCCGGACGGACGAAAACGTTTCAGGGGAAACGGCGGATGGGGTGAAACGTTTCGTCTCGCCAGGGAATGAAGAGGTCAGAGGTGAGGGATCACTAGCCGTGTTCATCCCGATTCCCTTTTCTCCGCGACCTGGATTAGGCTTTGTCATCCGAAGGAGGTGCATGAACATGTTTGACCTATCCCGTCTTCAAGCCCTCCACGTCCGCGCCTGAGCGCTCTCGCTGCTTCTGGGCGCCGCGACGGACGTGGATCTCTCTCGAGACACTGACTCGTTGCGGTGCTTTACCGCGGAAGGAAGTTCATGCCACAGCACTTGCCGGGAAAGGCACGCGGATTCCGTCTGGAACGGATCCAGAATGCCGTTGCCGAGGCCCTGGAGCTTGTTCTGCTGCCCGGGCTCAACGACCCCGAACTGAGGGGCCTGCACGTTCTCTACGTGGAGGTTTCCCGGGGTCTCACATCCATCCACGTTCTTCTCGAGGCCGAGAAGCCGTCCAGCACGTTGAGTGACGCCCTGAAGAGGGCCGAGCCTTTCCTTCGGACGGAACTCGCCGAGATCCTCCTCATTAAGAAGATGCCTTCGTTGACTCTGAGGATCCTCTCGTGAAGGAACTCTTCGCTCCCCCACAAAAAGTCCCGGTGCGGGTCTTCGCGGACACACTCGATCGAGAGAGCGAGCGGCGTCTGCGAGGGCTCGCCCTCCTTGACCACGTCCGTCACCCCATCGCCGTCATGCCCGATGTTCACCCCGCCGGAGAGGGGACCGTCGTGGGGACGGTGCTGGTCTCTCGAGAAGCGATCTACCCGTCGCTGATTGGCGATGACATCGGGTGCGGGATGTCATCGATGAGGTTGCCGCTTCTGGCGAGTTCGTTCGAGCGTCGAGACTGGGAGCGGCTGCTCCCCCTTCTCGCCGAGAAGGTCCCGGCCGGACGGGCAACGCAGCCCAGAACCCGGACGCTTCCGGCCAGCCTGTTGACACGGCCGCTCTCCACGCGTGCGCTCGACCACGAGCGTGAGCGGGTGGGGGCCTGGCATTTCGGCACTCTGGGCGAAGGGAACCACTTTCTCGAGATTCAACGCGATCCCGAAGACCGCCTCTGGGTGACGGTGCACACGGGCTCACGAGGAATGGGCGCGGCGATCTCCCGGCACCACGTTCGTGCCTGCGGCAGCCGCGACCACGGCCTTGCCGTCCTCGTGGCTGGCTCCGAGCCGGCAGAGGGCTTCCTCCGCGATCACGACTGGGCTCTTCGGTACGCGGCCGAGAGCCGGCGGGCCGTGCTGGATGCGGTCCTCGAGACTCTGTTCCCCGGTGGCGAGCCGGAGGAGCGCTTCGATGTCACCCACAATTCCGTCGCCGTGGAGGCTCATGACGGGGAGCATGTCTTCGTTCACAGGAAGGGTGCGATGGCCGCCCCGGCGGGCTCCACCGGCATCATTCCCGGATCGATGGGCACGGCAAGCTACATCGTGGAGGGGCTCGGAGCGGCGGAATCCTACGGGTCCTGCTCTCACGGTGCCGGAAGGCTCCTCTCCCGCACGGAAGCCCGGCGCCGCATCGCTCCTTCCGAGCTTCGGCGGCGGATGAAGGACGTGCTCTATCTTTCTGGAACGGAAGATGCACTCGTCGAGGAGGCTCCGCAGGCGTACAAGGACGTACGGGAAGTTTTGGACATGCAGCGGGATCTCGTCAGGCCGCTCATGCGGCTGACGCCTTTGGCGGTTTTGAAGGGGTGACGAGCGGAGCGAACCGCGCGGAGAATCGGGGTCTCTGCCGGCCTTCTCGCCCGATAGACGGCTGCTTCCACGAGAAGAAGGGCCAGGCAGCTCTCGTGCCTTTCCGAGGGAAACGAGATAACCCCCTGTTTTTCAGAATAGCGACCAGGAGACGTTCTCGGTCTTCTGGGTCATCTTGCCTTCCGTGCGGTCGGCAATCTCGTTCGCAGCGGCGACGCCGGTGCGGTTCTCGGGGCCTTCGGCCCGGAGAAAGAGCGTTCGGGCGGTGTCGTGGGCAGGCTTCAGTTTTCGCCGAAACTTGACCGGAACGTCGGTCTCTTTTCCGCGACGGAAGGCATCCTTGGCTTCTCGCGGTCAGGACAGGAGGTCCTCGCAGGCCTTCGAGACCGGGGAGAAGCCCCTGGCCTTGCCTAGCCGCGCTTTCCGCCCCTCCCCGGGCCGGGGAGGGGCAGCCTCGTGAGAGGCGGGGAGAGGTCCCCCGGTCTCCGGTTCCCGGTCTCCGGTTCCCGGTCTCCGGTCTCCGCTGCCTTCTCCTCCCGGCTTCTTACTTCTTCGCTCCTGGCGCCCGGGGATTCGCGCGAGGCCCGCCGAAACGGGTCGCAACAGGAGGAGCGGTCCCGCTTCGCGGCGAATAAGCCTCCATACCTGGCTTTTCTGGATCCTCCGCTGCCCGAGCCTTGCGCAGGAAGGCCTGCGAATCACCTTGGTTAGTCTACCGGCAGGGATTCCTGCGAGTCCGCGTCAGCATGGCCCCTGCATCCCCATCTCTGCGGAGGGAACCGGGGAGACCTCTCAAGCCAGTTTCACGTATCTGCGTGTTACACTGATCCAGTGGAGAGTACTGATCACTCTGGCAACCAAAACGTCACTTTGAGTCTCCCGAAGGACCTTCTTCGGAAAGCGCGCCTCGTTGCGGTGCAGCGTGGAATCTCTCTCTCGAGTCTCCTGCGGCAGTACATGAGCAGCGCCTTGCGCGATGACGAGCGCTACCAGCGCGCAAGGGAAAGGGCGCTGGCGCGACTGAGGGCCGGAGTGCCTCTGGGTGCTGGCGAGAAACCAGCATGGAGCCGAGACAGCCTGCATGAACGTTGAGTTTGTCGACACGAACATCTTGGTCTACGGTCTCGACTCGTCTTCTCCCTCGAAGCATCTGGCCGCAAGGAGCCTTCTGGAGAGATTGTGGGAGGAGGGCACCGGTGCCGTCAGTGTCCAGGTCCTCCAAGAGTTCCTCTGGGTCGTGACAAAGAGAGTGAGCCACCCTCTCAGCCTAGATGCGGCCCTTTCGATCGTCGAAGACTATCTCGCTTGGGAAGTGTTCATCCCTTCAGGAGAAGATGTTCTCCTGGCTGGCCGCCTGGCTCGCGACACCTCAGTTTCCTTCTGGGATGCGATGGTCGTGCACGCAGCCGCGAGCGTGGGTGCCCCTGTCCTTTGGTCCGAGGACCTCAATAATGGGCAGATGATAGCTGGAGTCAGGATTCAGAACCCTTTTCTCGGTTAGGCTTTCCCAACTCCGAGGGTTTCCTCTACCTCCTGTCGCGCCCACGCACCGGCCAGGTTTTGACGGGCGCCATGATCTTGGCGGGGATGCCGAGAGCCTGGTAGATCTCACGATGGACCTTTTCGGGTGTGGCACTCCGGCGGATCCTGAGGACCCGGGCCATCGCTCAAGGGCAAGACAATGGTGCTGACAACGTGATTTTCGAGAGCGTCTTTGAGCGTCGCCCAAGAAGAGTGGATCCCCTGGCCCGGCCGCCCTGGTCTCCCCGGGCTACTTCTGCCGGGCCGCTTCGATCGGCCTGTCAGCAGGCCCCAGAATAAGCCTGGTCCGCCCGCGGCGAACTTCGAATCGAAGGCGCCGCTCGGAGCCTTTGCCGTCGAGTGAAAACGCGGCAAAGCTGCGCTTGCCGGTCGGGAAGTAGCGAAGTGCGGGCAACACGGGGGTACCGCGCAAAGCCAGGATCCGCTCTGACCCCCAGAGGTAGACGTTGTAGACGGATCGCTTCTCGAAATCGAGCCTGACAAACACCCGGGTGGTTTCGTCGTCGCGAGGGATCGCGCCCGCCGGCGCGGAACCCTTGAACTTGCCGAGGCGCACTTCCCGGTCCCTCATCATGTCAGCTTCCTGCGCCCGTATCTCCTCGATCGGCATGCCGCCACCCATCGCCTCGTGCAGGGCCGTCACGTCCCCTAGGAAGGCCTTGGCCGCGATCTCCGCCGTTCGCCTGGAGAGTTCCTCGAGGCGGACGGCCTGCGCCGGCGACGCCGCTGCCAATGCCGAAAATGCCTCCTGGTTCCCGGGTTGTGCCTTCAGGGCCGATCCGTCGACCGTCAAGGTCAACATTCCACCCTTCGGCAGACGCCACGTGCCCGCGAACCGGGCGAGGCGTTCCGGTGGCATGTCGACGACGCGGGGCGGCAGCGTGACACGTCCGCCGAACACGATCCGCTCGAGATCCTGGACCACGGGTGTGGCGGTCAGCCCGGTGCCGGTCGAGGTCAGGAACAGCATCACGTTCTCGTCCGGGAAGCGGACGAACTCCGCCACGAAGATGCCGTTGCTGCCGTTGTGCTGCACGATCGTTGTTCCGCGAGCGCTCTTGCTTACAGCCCAGCCATAGGCGTAGTAAGAAAGGCCTTGAGGTCCCTCGGCCACATACGGTTTGAAGTACTTTTCCCGCGCCTCTTTCGACAGGACCGCATCGCTATCGAGCGAGAGGTGCCATGCCAGCATGTCTCCGAGGGTTGTATGGAGGCCTCCGTTGCCGCGAAGCGTCCAGAACGGCGCGTCGGGTTCCTGGATCCGCTGGAGAATCGTGCCCCAGTCCTCGTCATCGTTGTACCCGTGGGCGACCCGGTCCGATGACCAGTTTGGAGTCTTGTAGCCCGTTTCGCGCATTCCCGCCGGACGGAACACGTGCTCGGTCAGGTAGGTTTCATAGGGTTGACCCGAGACCTTCTCGACAACCGCGGCAAGAAGACTGTAACCAGCGTTGGAGTATTCGTAACCGCTGCCCGGCTTGAACAGCAGCCTTGAGGCAAGCGCGCGCCGCACGTACTCCTCGCGTCCGACCGGGTCGTAATCGCTCGGACTGAAGTCCGATTCAAGGCCTGAGGAGTGCGTGAGCAGGTGGTGCAGCGAAATTTCGGACTTGTCGGCCGGAACACCGTCCAGGTACTTGCCGGCAAGATCGGAGACCGCCAGTTTCCCCTGCATCTCCAAAGTCAGGATGGCGGCTGCTGTGAACTGCTTGGTGATGGAGCCGAGGTTATAGACACTGCCGGTCGTGAGCGGGATCCGGCGGGCGCGGTCGGCGAATCCATACGACTTGGTGAGGAGAACCTCTTTGCCGCGGACCGCCAGCGCTCCACCTGAGAATCCGAACCGCTCCAGCCGCGAAAGGTAGTCGTCGAGCGCGCGGCCTGAGTCGCGGCTCACGACGGGATGGTCTTCCGCTGCGGCGGCCCGAGCGAACAGCGCAGAAGGGATCAGGCTGAGGACCAGCAACAAAGTGAAGAGAAGACCGGGGGGCAACAGTCCGGCAAGATAGAGGACCTCTCCCGGAGCTTGACGCGTTTTTAAGTCCATCTGATTTGCTCGGAAGGATAAGGCGCACGAGCCCGGCGCGCAAACGGGCCAAACGCGGTCTCTGCCGGAAGCCCGGACGGCTTCCGGCATGCACTGTCCTGATCCGGCTGTTGGCTACAGGCCCTGCGGGCAGGCCTCCTCGCCGTGGATCTGGTTGTCAATGACGGCAAGCAGAGCGTGTCCGATCGACAGGGTCACTGGAAATGCCGGGCACCGTCACAGATACCAGGCTGGCGGCGCCAGGTGTTCGCCGTGCGGATGCTGCGACCTGTGGCGAGCCGGGCTTGAGCCCTCTCGACGGGAACGAGATTCGCGTCAGGATCTCGGGTTCCAGGAGCCGTGAAAGCTGACCGGGACGTGGTGCTGGAGGAGGACTTGGGCGACCGGTTCGTCCCCGATGCGGGCTGCGTCCAGGATCGCAAGAGAACTCTTCCTCGAGTTCGCGTCATAGAGTTCGACGAGGAGCCATCCAGCGTTCTCCCCCGTTCGCTCCGGATCGGGAACAAAGACCGGTTCGCTCGTGAACACACGCTCGCCGAAATCGTGGGTCACGGTTTCTCCCCCCTCGAAGTCCACCCGCGCGACGGCGTTCCAGAAGAACTGCCGGGGCCGGGCGCTGGCCACATAACCCCATCGCTGCCGTCGCCCGAGAAGCCGGTCGTCGATGCGTGGCCACTCGAAGTTGCCGGGGAAGACCACGTCGTTTCTGGCTCGAGTCATGCCCGGCGCAACCCGAACCCTCCGGACTGACCCCGGGTGCTCGAATACGCCTCTCCGGCCCTGCATCACCGCGGTGACGAGAGGGTCCGAACCGCCGAAGTGGAGCCACTCTCCCGTCTCCGCCGGCCGGGTGGATGCGGATCGCCGGCCCGGCGCCGGCTGCGTCACACCGCTGTCAGAATCTGAAAGATATCGAAGAGGATTTTGTCTTCGCCGAGCCGCGCGGCTTCGACGTGGGCATCATTGGGGTGGGAGGATGCCGAAATATAGGGGGTTAGATCCCAGTGTCTCGCAAAGCCCTGCACGGGGCCGTGAATCTCGCCGTGCAACATTTCGGACCACCACATGCGCCCATGGCTCGCTGGCTTCCAGGAGTTGCCGCGGATCTGAAAGGCGTCGACAGAGAGGGTGGAGCGGAACGAACTCCAGAACGGTTTGATGAGGGGCTTCATCGATGTTCCGGGCACGGGCGGGGCGACAGTCTCATTGTCGAAGAAGGCAGCATCGGAGAGGCCAACATAGTAGGGTTTGATTCCGCGAGCGTTCAGTGCCTGCGCGAGAAAGACGGCACAGCGGCCGCCGATGCTGACGCCGTAGAGGAAAACCTTGCCGAGCTTGAGCGCGGGATTGCTTCCAATCGGATCGAAGACCCGGCTCGCGAGGTTGAACCCGTCGAATCCGGAGGTGCCAAACTCGCTCACGACAATCAGCTCCCGGTTCGTCTTGGCTTTGTATTGCGGGCTGTCGAGTTTCCTTCGAGCGTAGGCGGCGCCGTCCACGTTCCTGTGCCCAAAGGCCGTCAGAGCGATCACGACATCCTGCGTTTTCACGGCTGGCTCGTCGATAACACCCGATGGCTTGCGTCTCTCGATGAGCAGATTCATCTGCCGCAGCGAAGCGCCGCCCGGGTCGACGACGCCATCGGCGAGACGCAGAATACCCCTGGCAACCCATTGGGTCTGAAAGGCGCGGATGGCAGTGGCGACCTGCGCGGGACAAACCCCTGCCGGCCCCGCAAGGGGCTGTGTCTCCCAAAGATGCGCCATGCCGCCTTCATCCTTGCCGATGCGAGCCAACAGATCGATGACTGTTCGCTGGTCGCGCACCGAGTTGAGAACCTGAGTCTTCTGCCAGCGAATCCCGACGGGCCCGTCGCTCAGCTCTGCCATGAAATCCTCCCCAGCCAGACACTCGAAGAAAAGATGAGCGCGGCCGCGGCGAAACTCGGGTCACCACGCGATGGCACTGCTTCCGTCACCGGGTCTTCGGCACCCTTCGTTTCTCGCGCTTGTTTCTGTCTGATGCTGTTACTCAAAATTTCCTCCAGTGGCATTACTCTGCTTCAGTCTTATGGCAAACGATGGAAGCAATCTGCTTGGCGCTGTGCCGCCCACTAACCCCACGAAGAACGCGGCGAGTCATGAGGCAGGAGCGCGGCGGTTGAACCGCTTACCGTCCCGGGTTGTTGCCTTGGTTTCCCTCTACGCAGCAGGGACCCGGATTGGATGCACCCTCCCGAGCGAACTCCGCGACCTCAAAGGGGAGGAGAGCGCGTCACGAGCGGAGGGCGGCGATGGGATCCAGGCGGGACGCTCTCCGGGCCGGATAGAATCCGAAGAACACTCCGACAATTGTAGAAACAGTAAATCCGAGAAGAATCGCCCACCCGGAAACAACGAAAGCGTATTGTTGGCTCCTCGCAAAGATCCACGAAGTGCCTACCCCGAATGCGATACCCAGAAGGCCTCCGATCATGCAGAGCACGATGGCTTCAACCAGAAACTGCCACCGGATATCGCTTTCCTGAGCGCCCAGAGCCCGGCGAATCCCGATTTCAGAGCGGCGCTCGGAGACAGAAATCAACATGACATTCATGACCCCAATGCCACCGACCACGAGAGCGATACTCCCCACGGCTCCCAGAAGCAGGGTATAGAGCATCATCTGTTTCTGCATGGCATTGATGATCTCCGCGGCCGTGTTGATTTCTAGATCGAAGTTCTTTCCTCGTGCGGAAAAGTAAGTCTGAAACGCCGTCTTCACGTGGCCGGCGTCCATCCCCTGGCCCACGCGAGCCACAAAGGCTTGAACCTGACGCCCTCGGGCCACACGAAGGGCCGTGGCCAGCGCGACGATGATGCCGTCATTGATCCCGCCGGGCCGAATGCTCCCTCCGTCTGGGACCGGTTCCAAAACGCCCACGACGGTGTAGATCCGGTCGCTGAGTTGAATCGATGTCCCGATGGGGTCCCTTCCGGTCGTCTCGTGGAGCATTTTCGCCACATCGGCCCCGGCGACACAAAAGAACCGTCCAGCGTCGAGACGCGAGACGAGGCGCCCCTTTGCAAGGCGGAGGCGATTGACGAGGAAGAAGGCCTCATTCGCCCCGAAAAGCTGAATGATCTCGCTCTGCCCCTGGCAAATCCACTCCGGGGAAAAGACGACATAGGGCGCCACCTCGCGAATCCCGCTGACTTGGGCCGGGAGACGCTCCAGCATTGTGGCATCAAATGCTGGGCCAGCACTGTCGCTGGGACTCCCATTCTTTACGGAAACAATGTCGGTCCCCAGATCCGTGAACTCGCTGAGCGCCTGCACCATCACGATTTCTCCGATGGACACCATGCCAATGACCGATCCGATCCCGATGACGACCCCAATGATGGCCAGGATCGTCCTCTGCCTGGCAGTCAGAAGGCTCCTGACCGCCTCGCGGAAATTCGCACGAATGAGTCCAAGCCGTGTGTTCATGATGTCTTCCCCACGAGAAGGCCATCGCTGATCTCGATTTTGCGGCCACATTGAGCGGCCAGTCCGAGATCATGTGTGATCAAGACAACAGTGACCCGTTCCTCTGCATTGACCCTCTTGAGCAGTCCCATGATCTCCTTGCCGGTCTTTGTATCAAGGGCTCCGGTCGGCTCGTCCGCGAGAAGAAGGGAAGGGCTTCCCACGAGACTTCGCGCCAGGGCCACACGCTGTTGCTGCCCTCCAGAGAGTTCTCCCGGCCGGTATTCGGCCCGTTCGGCCATCTCGACTTTCGCAAGAGAAACCATTGCTCTTTCGTGGACCTCTCTCTGCCTCAGCCCCCGATAGACCAGTGGCAGACCCACATTTTCAACAGCCGTCAAGCGGGGCAGAAGGTGATACGACTGAAACACGAAACCAATCTTCTGGTTCCTGAACTGTGAAACTCGACGGTCATTAGTGTAGTCAACCGGAAGTCCGTCCAGGAAGACAGTTCCGCTCGTGGGTTTGTCGAGGAGACCCATGATGTTCATCAGGGTCGACTTTCCACTTCCAGATAGCCCCACGACCGCGAGAAGTTCCCCCTTTCTCACCTCGAGGGAAACCCCTTTCAGGACCCGGAGTTCCGTGGGGCCAACTCGATAGCTTCGAACAACGTCCCTGAGTTCGATGATCATGGCTCTACCAGACGACTTCTTGTCCCGCTGTGAGCCCTTTGACCACTTCGACGCCGTCCTCGGAGGTCAGTCCGGTCTCCACCTTGACTCTTCTGAGTCCTTCTCTCCCGCGGTCGCGTACCTTCACGTACCGGTCCGGACCGATGAGTTCCACGGCCGCAAATGGGACAACGAGCGCATCTTTTTGGTCTGATACGACAATCTCGATCTTCGCACTCATGCCGATGCGCACTTTCTCGCGCGCCTCACCGGTGAGTTGCTCGATCGCTACGACGACCTCAAAACCCGGGTTCCTCGAGTTCTCATGACTTGGCCTGGTGTCAGCGATGCCGGAGACGGACTTGACGCGGCCATCAAGCGTCACGTCCGAGAATGCCTCGCCCGAAACCTTCGCCGGCTGGCCTTCGCGAATCTTCAGCACCTCCATTTCGTTGACGTCGACGGCAAGCGAGACACCCTCCAAATTTCCCACTGAAAGGAGAACTTCCGCTTCCTCGAAAGACACTCCCTTCTCAACGAGTTTCTCCGGTTTGTCAGCGCCTGTGCTCGATGCCGGAGCGAGGACAGTCCCGGAGACCGGAGAGAGAACGAGCGCAGCCTGAATCCTCTTTTCCAGATCCGCTCGCCGCTGTCCGGCTCCAAGAAGCTCCGCCTTTGCCAGCTGGACAGCCCGGGCGTTCCCTTTTTGAAGGGTCGCGGCCAGTTCTTCATCTGCCGCTTGCATGTCCATCTCGGTGCCCATGCGCTGTTTGGTGGCGTTCTCGCGCTCCGACTGCGAGACGATTCCTTTCTGGAAAAGGGCTTCCGTTTCCGTCTCTAACTGGCGCTGAGCCACGAGCGCCATCTTGGCTTTCAGTTGCGAGCGTTTTGCTCTCGACACTTCAGGGCTCTTTTCCCACGTCGAGAGGAGCTGGTAGCTGTCTTCTGCTTTCGTCTCAGCAGCAATTGCTTCACGCAGTTTCTGAGACACGTCACTCGTATCCATCCTGAGCAGCGGGGCTCCTTGTCGAACGGTCTGTCCATACTGGACGAGCCGCTCGGCGACTTTGCCCGTGAAAGGACTTGTCACATTGACAACCTCTAATGGACGAATGGTTCCGGCAAGGGTAATCGTCTCCGTGAGTTCTTGCGGCTTGACAATCGCACTCTGTCCCGTCTTCGGGCTGTTGACTTCGGCAAACTTGGATGCGCCAAGCCCCATCCTCCCACGGGCAAACGCCAGCCAGGCAGCGCCGAGCACGAGGAGGATCACGAACGTTCCGATGAATTGGATCCTCTTTGCCGCGGCCCGCAGTTCGAGGTTTCCTTCCTCGATATCCAGAAACGCCTTCTGGAGTTCCTCATGCTTGGTTTTCAACTCCTGTGAGAGGCGAGTCAACTCAGTCACGTCAGAGAAGATGATCACGACAACATCAACAGTTTCATGGAGCCGGGCCGTCTTCATGGCGAGATGCAACTGTCGCGAACCGGAGGTGTAGGGCACCGTCACCGCATGGGTGATTTCAGGATGGTAGACAGCTTCCAGGACTGCTGCGACAAAGGCCTCGCTCTTCTCATCGGAGAGAAACAACTCGGCAAAGGGAGCGTCGAACGCCGATGTGGCCGGGATCCCCAGAATCGCCTCGGCAGCGGCGTTGAAGGCGAGGACACGGCCATTGCCGTCAATAGCCATAACCCCGTCTGAGAGCCTTGCGAGGATGGCTGCGGAGAGTGCGGTCTCGGCGCTCTTCATTTCGCCTCCTTTCCAGGAAGAACTGGGGGCTTCTCGTCCGAGGCGCGGACTTCGATGTGCCATGTGGCGAGCGTGGTGCCCAGTGTCTGGTCAAGGCTTGTCAGCGCATTCCGATAATCGATTATCGCGGAAAGTTCCGTCGTCTGGGCACTGACCAAGTCGTTCTGAAAGTTCACGACTTGAAAGTTCGTAGACCTGCCCGTCCTTAGTTTCTCCTTCTCGATATCGAGTTTCTTCTCGGAGAGTTCACGGCTGAGCCGCGCGATTTCAAGCTGCCGCAGGGCCACCTCGGCTGTCCGGACCGCGTTGCGAACCTCGGTCTCCACAGCGTCCTGGCGGTCCAGGAGATCCAGACGGGAACTTTCAAGAGCGACCTTCGCGGAGACCAGCGCCTGGCGCCGCGAAAGGTCATTGAGCGGAACTCCCAGCGTGATCCCGCCGTACCAATCGGCACGCGCCACGTTCAGTGGTTCGCTTCCGATGGCGGCGTCCCAGAAACCCGTCCCCGAGGTGCCGCGTGTGGCTCCCACCTCCACACCAAGCTCCGGCAGGAGGGCATTCCTGGCAACAGCGAAGTTCCGCTCGGCCGTTTTCACGGTGAGGATGGCCTGCTGGTAGTCCGGCCGCTCCCGAAAGGCTATTTCAAGAGCCTCGTCAACTCCAGGGGGCCGGTCTCCCTCGCCCGTCTCCTCGACCAGTTCCACCCGTACCGTCTTGTCAAGGGTGAGGAACTGCAGGAGGGAAAGGCGCGCGGACTCGAACGCGTTGCGGGAGGTGACAACACTCAACTCCTGGCTTGCAAGATCCGCCTCGGCCTGAACAAGTTCCATGGAAGCCATCCGGCCGGCTGCAATGAGTGCCTTGTTGATCTCAATCAGCTGCTGCCCCCTCGTCAGAGCAGCTTCCCGGATTCCTACATTCCTTTCGGAAAGGACAAGCTGCCGGAACGCGAGAATGACTGACGTGACGACGGATGTCAGGGTGTTTCGCAAATCCAGGACGTTCCCTTGCTCGGCGATACGCGCCAAATCGAGGGCAGCCCTCCCTGCCGTAATGCCTCCACCTTTCAAGAGGGGCTGTACAGCGGAGAGCTTCCAGTCAGACGTCCCGCCCGTGGGTTGGGTTCCAGGAGATCCTGCGGCGTTTGCCGACCACTCGAACTTGAAGGAGCCTCCCGTTGGAACCTGCTGCGTGACTGTGAGCATTCCGCCTTCCGAGGTGGACGTGCCTGGTGGATCAGCTTGATAGGGACGCGCTGCCGCTGCCGTTGCCGAGAGGGATCCCTGAGGCGCGAATTGATGTTGCGCCGCACGGAGATCCATCCGCTGAGTCACTCTTTGCAAGTAGGCCCTCTGAACAGTGCGATTTCCACGAAGGGCAAGAGCAACACAGTCCGCGACGGAGAGTCGCAGGGGTTCCTCGCCGGTTGCGACAGCACAACTGATAAAAACCAAAAGGAGTCCTCGGGACATCGAGCGCAAAAGACTCACCGCCTCGTGAGGTCGGGGGGCCGGAATTTTGATTTTGAGGCCTTCACGATCGATTCCTCCGTTTCCCTTTCATTCTCTCTCGCAGCAGCAGGCATATCTCCTTTCTTTTTGGTGCGGCTGGAACCATTGGGCCATGACGAGCATCAGGAAGAGAACGGTGAGCATCAGATAGAGCTTCCCTCGCAGAGACGCGGTCAACCCTCTTCCCGGGCAGTGCACGGTACGCATTCCACATGCCGTGTTGCGGGAGAGGGGGGCAGATTTGGAACTCACAAAGCTGGCCTCGAAAGTCCACATTCTGCTCGACGGCCTGTGTTTACGCACCTGTGCCAGCCGCCGACGGTCCATCCCCACGCCCGTGGGGAACGCGTCAAATACGCGGGGTGGTTTGAGGACGCGTGCGGTCCATCCCCACGCCCGTGGGGAACGCGTGCAGATGTCACGCCTGTGACGCTGCACCGCCGGTCCATCCCCACGCCCGTGGGGAACGCTGACAAATGGGGGACCGTCCCGAGCGAAAGCACGGTCCATCCCCACGCCCGTGGGGAACGCTGCCGCTCTCCTGGCACGCGTTCGTCGAAGCTCGGTCCATCCCCACGCCCGTGGGGAACGCCAGAGATGCGAGTAAAGCCGCAGATTGACGCCCGGTCCATCCCCACGCCCGTGGGGAACGCATCGCCAACCCAACGAGCGTTCTATCTGACACCGGTCCATCCCCACGCCCGTGGGGAACGCTACCGCATGTCGAAACACAAGTTTTACGCGGCCGGTCCATCCCCACGCCCGTGGGGAACGCCGTTGTCGCGCCCGCGTAGCCGCAGGATGTACCGGTCCATCCCCACGCCCGTGGGGAACGCGTCCTCTGCTCTGCGCTCCTGGCGCTCGCGCTCGGTCCATCCCCACGCCCGTGGGGAACGCGACATGGACTCTGCGAATGATCGATCCCATGTCGGTCCATCCCCACGCCCGTGGGGAACGCCCCGTAGCGGGTAGCCGCGTGGGCACGGATGACGGTCCATCCCCACGCCCGTGGGGAACGCTCCCAAAAGGATGACATGATTGAGTGTCCTTTCGGTCCATCCCCACGCCCGTGGGGAACGCGGGTGAGCGTACCGGCCCACGATTGCCGTCGTCGGTCCATCCCCACGCCCGTGGGGAACGCGCCTCGAGGCCATCAGCGAAGGCAATCCAGGCCGGTCCATCCCCACGCCCGTGGGGAACGCTCGATCTGGTCCCGTGTGCCGGTCATGCTGTTCGGTCCATCCCCACGCCCGTGGGGAACGCTCAGTGTACCGGCCGCGCAGCTCGGACGCCGCCGGTCCATCCCCACGCCCGTGGGGAACGCATGAGCGCGCCACTGGCGACCCACCGCTGCGGCGGTCCATCCCCACGCCCGTGGGGAACGCGTATCAGGCGAATCTGCAGTATGTCGGGCAGCGGTCCATCCCCACGCCCGTGGGGAACGCGACGATTGCCGCCACCCGAGCTGCATGCTTCTCGGTCCATCCCCACGCCCGTGGGGAACGCTCCGCCTTCGGTTCGGGAGTGGGAGGAGTGAGCGGTCCATCCCCACGCCCGTGGGGAACGCTCCCCGGCCCTCTCCGCCACGACGTCTGGCGCCGGTCCATCCCCACGCCCGTGGGGAACGCCAAGGCGATCATGCGGTCCATGACCGAGCCAGCGGTCCATCCCCACGCCCGTGGGGAACGCGTCCTCGAACCAGAAGTCCGCCTCCTTCCTGGCGGTCCATCCCCACGCCCGTGGGGAACGCGGCACTGCCTGGCTCCGGCACTACTACCCGAGCGGTCCATCCCCACGCCCGTGGGGAACGCGCACTCGAGTCGGCTACTCACTCCCAGAAGTCCGGTCCATCCCCACGCCCGTGGGGAACGCGTCGAGGCTCGCGGCCTCGACGTCGAGAATCACGGTCCATCCCCACGCCCGTGGGGAACGCCTCAGGACGCCCTTCTCTTTCAGGTCTGCGAGCGGTCCATCCCCACGCCCGTGGGGAACGCTGCCACTCGGCGACGATGGCGGGGAGCGTCTCCGGTCCATCCCCACGCCCGTGGGGAACGCCTGAACTTCTGGACTACCGCGGAGCCCTCATCCGGTCCATCCCCACGCCCGTGGGGAACGCCCCTGCCAGTACGCGAGCGGCTGGCAGGCCCACGGTCCATCCCCACGCCCGTGGGGAACGCGTCAGATTTGCAGACCGGGCAGCGCTTCGGCGCCGGTCCATCCCCACGCCCGTGGGGAACGCAGCCGCGTCATGTCGTAGTCCTGCGCGAGTCCCGGTCCATCCCCACGCCCGTGGGGAACGCACGAGCTTCTGCGGCCCCGTGTTTGAGCCGAGCGGTCCATCCCCACGCCCGTGGGGAACGCCTCCGGCAAGTCAACGAGATGCGAGGGCGCCGCGGTCCATCCCCACGCCCGTGGGGAACGCCGGTCCACTCCGACTGCCCGCCGGGGAAGTCGCGGTCCATCCCCACGCCCGTGGGGAACGCGCCTGCACCTCGTCAGGGACGCCTGTAATTTCCGGTCCATCCCCACGCCCGTGGGGAACGCGTTGGTACCTCAGCGAATAAACGGCGAATCGCCGGTCCATCCCCACGCCCGTGGGGAACGCGAGGCCCCGCCGAAGCCGTAGCAACTCGCTCACGGTCCATCCCCACGCCCGTGGGGAACGCTACGGCAACAGTTCGAGCCGCCCCCCCACGGCCGGTCCATCCCCACGCCCGTGGGGAACGCACGGCCCGGTCCGTCACGTACCCCGTCGCAGCCGGTCCATCCCCACGCCCGTGGGGAACGCGCTGCTGCTGCCGTTCCTGGCCATCCTGGCATCGGTCCATCCCCACGCCCGTGGGGAACGCCCCTGTTTTCTCGCCAACAGCTGGAGGCGCTCCGGTCCATCCCCACGCCCGTGGGGAACGCGAATTCCGGGTTCTCGAGCGCGGCCAACTGGGCGGTCCATCCCCACGCCCGTGGGGAACGCACCATCTGTATCCCGCTGAAATTAAGACAGTTGGAGCCGAAGCAACGAGCTACCGCTCTGTTCGGCCATCTGGAACCTCCGAGTATTCGTGCGCAGGTTTCTTCTCTTCTTCAGCTGGCAGGAAAGAAACGAGCCTGAGTCCATCGAAGTCCACCGGAATTCGCCGGTTCCTGCCGCAAGTCTCAAAATCGAATCCTCCTTCCGTGTTGGTGCTCCAGGCCATAACGGCGTTCCCGTCCTCGACTCCGGCCATCACGTGTCCCCATATCATCTCCCGGACGCGGCGCCCAGCCTTGCCGACATAGACTCCAGCACGGATCTCGAGCAGCCACACCGCGAGCCGGCCTCTCAATCGTGGCGGAGCGTTCTCAACCACGATGACCAGCATCGCCCAGGCTCTCCTTGTTGGGAATCGCGGGTTCGACAGCCTCCTCATGTGGCTGCGGGACCGGGAGCCCTCCCGCCACGAGGACCTCTTCAATCATCGGTATGATCCTGTTCAGAAGCCGGGCCTGCCGGAACGAGTCACGACAGGCGATCCGCACCGCCCGCTCCGGCTCCGACGGTTTTGTCGCCGCGATCCGGAAGGCAACCGGGACCACGGTGTCGAACTTGAAGATGTCCGCCATGTCATAGACGAAAGATTGGGGCTTGCCCGTGTGAATGAACCCGACGGCCGGCGCGTACCCCGCGGCCAGAATCGCCGCCTCCGTCACTCCGTAGAGACATGCGGTGGCTGCGCTGAGGCACCGGTTCGGAATGTCCCCGCTCTCCCACCGGGTGTGATCGTAGTTTCGATACTCCCACTTCACCCGGTACTGCTGCGAAATCAGCTCGTACATCTTCCGGACTCGGGCCCCTTCGATCCCTCTCAGCTGCTCGATACTCCTTCGAGCGGGAGGTTCCTCCTTGAACCGGAGGGCATACATCTTCCGGACGACCTTCAGACGCGCGTCGGCGTCCAGCGCGAGACTGGCCTGGTAGAGAAGCCGGTCGGCCCTCGCCCCGCCAGGCTGCCCGGACGCGTAGAGCCGCACGCCGCCATCGCCGACCCAGACGAGAAGGCACCCGACCCGGGATGCCAAAACCACCGCCGCGTGCGAAACGCGAGTGCCAGGCTCCAGCATCAAACACGCCACCGACCCTACTGGGATGTGAGTTCGCACCCCCGTCTTGTCGATCACGACGAAGGCGCCGTCCAGGACGTCAAGCTGGCCCTTCTCCACGAAGACGACGGAGATCCGATCCTTGATGGGAAGGGGCTTGACCGGTGGGAGCGTGTTCACGGCCGGGGCTCCTGTGGTGAGCGGATTCCAGTCGGTCCGGGCATCAGGGTTTCCACCTTTCGCATACGAGTTTCTCGAACATCGACACAGAGAGAATGGTAGTCGTCAGAATCCTGCGCGCCTCCTCGAAATCTCTGTCTCCCGTGATGAAGAAGTCCGCGCCGGCCGAGATTGCACAAGCAAGAAACTTGGCGTCCTTGGCGTTTCTGGGAAACTCGATCCGAGTCTCCACTTCGACAAGGCCGGGATCTTCCACGGTCACGAACTTCTTGAATGCCATCATCATGGGCCTCCCGTAGAGCGTTTCCTTGGCGCTGAAGACCGAACCCGTGCCCGGTGGGCCGAGGCTGCAGACGCCGCCAGCACGATCCTTGCACAGGCCTCGGCATCGGAGGCAGCGTCATGGTGTTTCAAGGGGATTCTCAGGTGCCGGCACACGTCGGGAAGCTTTGTTGGGTAGAGCTTCCAGACAACCCGCGCCAGCTCCACGGTGCAGAGGAACTTCCAGCCGGGCGGTTTGATGTGTTCGCTACGGCAGCAGGCCAGAAGCACCGACCGGTCGAATTCCGCGTTGTGCGCGGCGACGAAGTCGAGGCCATCGGCCGCCGCCTGAATTGCCGGCCACAACTCACCGAACGTGGGTTCGCCCCGAACCCGAGTCCATGTGATGCCGTGGAGTCCCGTGAACTCGAATGTCTCTCGGGGCGGGCGAATGTGGAGGTGAATTCCGCCCCTGATGACTCCGCATTCGACCCTGACCACTCCAACGGAGCAAGCACTGTCGAGCCCCTGATCCGCAATCTCGAAGTCGATCGCGGCGAAGGAGAGTTCGCCCGGAGAAACCAGAGCCCGCCTCACGGTCGAGGAGCCACGCGGCCGGCCGCGCATTCTCAACGGGAGCCCTCGGTCAGACGCACTCTCCTGGGAACGAAGGCGCGTCCGGTTGCCGGCCCTCCGAAACTGACGGGTTGATCCGGAAGTGTGTCGGTTCCCAGCCCGAAGTCATCGACTTCTCGCTGGTTGGTGAACTCCGAGAGAGCCCGCCCTCCGAGAAGTTCGCCGAGAGCGGCCTCCTCCGTTTCGTGGACTCCCGCGAAGACGGGCACAGATGGGACGCATGACCGGCGGCCGAGCCAGAGCCCCCATGCAGGGTCCCGAAGCGCCGCGCCTGCGTTCTCGACCACACGGCGTTCGCCGGAGAGAACACCAGCGAATGCCGCATCGCACAAATACTGCCTCCATGTGAGGTGCGTTTCTTTCTCCTTGCCATCCGCTGTCCGCGTCTTCTGAACGGTGTGGTAATCAACGATTCGGCGGACGTCGAACGGCTGGCCAGCTTCGCCGTACCCCCTGCCCTTTCGGGGCACCGAGATGACGAGAAAGCAAAGCTCCCTGGACTGCGTCAAGAAAAGGGTCTCGCGCTCCGAACCCTTCTCGAGCCCCATTGCCGCGCAGCACATCCCGATGACGGCACTCTTTGCCGGAAACAAACCCGTGTTGCGCCGGCTGAATAAACTGCTGACCCCCCAACTTTGGAGCGGGCCGACGAGACGCAGGGCGAGATGGGCGATCTCAGCTGACATGAGACACGAGCCTGTCGAGAAACTCGTCGAGGTTCACATCATCCGGAAAGAAGACGCTCAACACCTCGTCCGCTTTCAGGCACCAGCGTGCGGACATTTGCTCGTACTCCGCCTTCAAGGCGCTCACAGAGGGCCCCACGAACCCGTCTCCACTTTTCGGCCGCACCGGCGACTCAAACGCGTTGATGAGTTGGATGGGGTGTCCAGCGTTTCGAATGATGCCCAGAACGAAAGAAGGGCGGGTATTCGCGTTCATCGAAGTCCTGCGTGCCCCCGGGATCGCCTCGAGCGTGGCTTTGATAAAGGCTCGAACGACTGCCTGGCGGCCTTCCCGCTCCAGTACGGCGAGGTGTTCCTTATCCGCGAGCATGTCGAGATTCACAGCCGCGAACCGGTAGTAGGTGGCGGAGTTGAATTCCAGGGTTCCCGTCATTCCCGCGCCCGCCTCCTCGCTCGGCTGCCTGTCGTCCACGGCCGAGAAGAAGTCGATCTCGTTGTCGACCTTGTGTGTCGAGAGCGCGTGGCTGAACATGGCTGCCCCTTCCACGGTCAGACTGTGGTCGTTGGCAACCATCCGCCCGAACAACGCGATGTCGGCCGCATCCTTGAGCCGAACCGCCTTCATGGCCTTGGCCACGTCACCCTTGGAAACATGCTTGCTGCAACGCTCCTTGGCCTTCTCGATCTGCTCCTTCCGTTTTTTCTTCTCGTCGTCACCGTCAGGTTTCGGCAGGATGAGTAGGACCTCCAGTTCTTCCGACGCCTTTCTGAGTTCGTCCTTGGCGGTTATGGCGTCTGCCACGGCCCTGAGTTCCATCTCTGAGAGGAAACAGAGGGTGGTGACCTTCAGGAAACCGTCCGAGTCCTTCTTCGTATCGATCTTCGATAACTGCTCTGCCGCGATCTCGGCCACTACTGCCGAGGCGTTCTCCGGAAAGCCGCTGGCTCTGAGAAGAGGAACCAGCCCTCCAACCAGGAGGCGCGTTCGCTGCCCAGCCATGGTGGGGAGGGATTCCCGGGCGAGTTCCCGAATCGCCCTCTTCCACGACTGGCTCGATACCCGCGCTCTCTGAACTCCTCCGAAGACCGCTGTCTTGGGCGAGTTCAGATCGTCTCTGTTGAGGCACGACACCGGGAAGGACTGGATGATGTGCAGTTCGAGGTGCTTCATGGATTTCTCCTTTTCCAGGGGCTAGCTCTTTGTGAGTGGTTGAAGGACGAGCATTCCGAATCCGAAAGCCTTGGCGCTACCGATTCCCTGGCGAAACGCCTGGCGGAAGCGCTCGCGGTTCTCCACTTCGAGAACCCCTCGGTAGCGGACGCCCATGTGAGTCCCCTGAACCCGCCGGCCGCGAATTACGAAAGCATTAGCCAGCGCCCGATCGATCTCGACCGGAGGTTCCGCGATCACCCGGAATCCGGCGTCACTGGCCTTCCGCTCGAGCCACGACTTCTGTTCCTCGATCTTCAGCAGGGCCAGGCGTTTCCCGTTCTTCGTCGGGTTTCCGTTCCCATCCAGTTTCACGACCTTCCGGGTGGGGTTTGCCACGAGGTCGAACCGGTAAAGCGAGTGACTCGTAAAAGACTCCGGGATCGGCGTGACGCTCCACGCACCTGCATCACAGCAGCCGGGTCGCGAGGGTTCCATGGAGGAAAGGATGAGCAGCTGGAAGGAGCAGTCACGAAAGTCGAGCCTGGTGAGGAATGTCCGCTCCTTTCCGTCTTGCCCTGGGAACGCGGACCAGGCCAGCTGATGCCATGAGTAAGCATCGAAAAGCCTCAGCAGGGCGGCCTCATCACGGTCCAAACTGATGCGAGCCAGCCACTTCATGGGTTCCCTCTCGGAGCCCAGAAGCTGCGCGCCCACCGGACCTGCACGGCCTCGGAGTCGTAACGCCACCGGAGCAGGTCATCCAGGAGCTGGACATAATTGACCGGGACGTTCGCCGCCTTGGCACGGAGGATCATCCGCAACACGCGCTGAAACACCTCGTCCCCCTCGGCGGCCAGGAGATGCTGCACTCTTCTCGAGACCGGGCCCGGCTTTCCACCTGAGTCCATCTCGGCCTGCTCTTCTTCGGCCAAGAGCGCCCGGCAGGTCGTCCCGAGATCCCCATCGTGACTCTCTTCCGGATGGCTTGCATAGAGTCCGGCGACAAGCTGAACGGCCAGAGCGCGAGGGTCCGAACCGACCCCTTCGAACCGTGCGAGGAGCGGCCAGGCCCGGTGGCGCTTGCCCTCGACGAGGGCGCATCGCAAGTTCGCCATCGCGCCACGGTCCTCTCGGACTCCGCGGAGGAAGGCCATGAGTGATCCGATCGAGTCCTCCATCTTCATACCTCCTGATTGTCGAGTTCGGGTGAATCCTCACCGGGTGAATCCTCACCGGGTGAATCCTCACCGGATGTTCCACCGGGGGGTGGTGTCTCGAAGGATGCGGCGAACAGCCGGTTCCATCCCATGGCGAAGGCTCTGAGTTGACGGGCGCTTTCTTGCCCGCAAGTGAGTTCGTACGCCTCCCTCGCGGACCGGTGTACAGCAGCCCTCCACACCTTCCGCGTCGCTTCAACGGAACCGGTGCCGACGGACTCGACGTGAGTGATGAGAAGGTCTCTGGACTTCTCCACCGGTGTCCAGAAGTGCTGATTGGCCCTCTGCCGGAGCTGCTTCTTGAGCGATGCTTTCCTGTCCCAGTCGTCTCCGAGTGCTCGATAGTAGGTGCTCACCGCCGCGAACAGCCGCCCTGCAATCTGTTCCGCATGCAGGACCTCCTTTTCGTAGGTGGCTCTTCCAGCGTCAGATCGCATCGCGGCCGGAACGTGAAGAACCGCCTCGATCGCGTCGACAGGGTCGGCCTGCTTCCGAACTAGCGCGCCGACACAGACGTCCACGTCTTGGTCGTCAGGCATGTCCTGGAGAGCCATGGCACCTCCGACATCATCTCCGTGCCTCTTCGCAATCAACGCCGGGAGTTCTCTCCAGATTTCCTTCCCGGAGGCGCCCAGGAGCCTTCTGTCCTCCTTCACCACGATGGCGGTTGCCGACGGTTCGCGCGGCCCGGACGGGTACGTCAGATACTTGAAACCATTCCCCAGGAGCATGGTCTCGCAGTCACGGCTGAGCAGGACGAGGCGGGGGAGCGGCACCAGACGTCCCAGATAGCTCTCGGTGGCGTTCGTGATGGCGATCCTGTCAGAGAGAGAGCTGGGCATCTGCTCCCAGACGGGCCGTCCCCAACCTGCCCCTGGATAGAACGAGTCCACCTTCGTCTTCGTGAGTGTGTTGGCACAAATGCTGCCGCGAAGGTTCGCCCTCCTCACGAACGTGTGGTACATCGATGCGCGAACGCACGGTGCGTCGTCCGAGGATCCCTTTCCCATTGTCTTCAGACCGCCCCACTCCAACTCCGCGATGCGTCCGCCAGGCGAGAAGTTCAAGTAGGTCAGAAGCATCACGGCCAGGCGCGCTGCCGGAAAGGAGCGTCCGCCGCTCTGGATCGCGGCATGATCGAACAGAGTGGAGGCGTTTCCCGTGGCGAGGGCGAAATCGAGCTTCGTCACCGGTGTCGGAGTGCCAGAACTGGTCAGAGCCGCCACCTGCAGAAACGGGCGACGGGGATCGAAAAGGTCGAAGGCGCTAGCGTGGTTCTCGAGGTAGAACGCGGCGGCGCCGGGCAACCGCGAGGGCGCATCGTCCCACTCGTCGATGTCGCCAGGTCCGTTCAGGGAGGCCTGGGCGACACAGATCAGGAATCGCAGAAGGGCGATGCGCTCGTGCGGCCGCACCGCAAGGTCCGCGTATCGATCTCCCTCTTGAAAGACATCGGACAGGCTGGCGAGCCGTGCCTCCCCGTTCGTCAGAAGCACAGGGATCCAGGGCTCAGTCACGAGATTCATCGTCTTCGCTCCCTTCAAGTGCCAGTATCTCCAGTCCGAGGTCCGGGTCCCAATGCAGGCGGATTCCGCCTTTCAGCCCCGGTACAGAAACCTCTCCGTGACCATCGACCATCGCGACGGCCTGCTCTCCGCGAATGTAACGGGCGGTCTCATCCGCGTTTCGGAAACTCGAGAAGACCCTTCTCTTCGGCACGCGCACGAGGTTTCGATGCAGTGCCCGCGCGGCATGAAGCGAGAACTCGTCGCCTTCGAGGCCCACGTGGTCGCCATTCAACAACGTGAGGGCACTCCCGCTTCGTTCGCTTGCCAGGACCAGACTCACGGCCGGCACCGAGTCCAGCCTTGTCTGCACACCTTCGTCGTCTGGCAGCGCCACGTCGAACAGGGTTGTCTTTCTGTTCGCCATCATCTTCTCGGCGAACCGGTTCCCTTCGATCTGATCCCGGAGCTGTTCCCAGCCCGGAGGTAAATCGTCGATTTCGGCGTAGGTGCCTTCCAGGAGTTCCCGGATGTCTTCGGGAACGTTGATAGTCTGCCGGCCGTTCCAAACCTCCATGGTTCGCAGGAGCACGTAGGGAGCGTAAACCCAGGCCTTGGGCCCCAGAACTCTCTTGATGGCTGCAGCATCGAGAGTCCGAAGCGCCTCGAGCGTTAACGCCTCGCGAAGGACCCAGAACTCGGGCTCGGAAACGGCACGGGAGGCTCGCGGATGGCGCCACAACCTGCCCATGCGCTGCAAGAGCATGTCCGTCGGTGCGAGTTCCGAGATCATGAGGTCCGCATCCAGATCCACACTCTGCTCGACAATCTGCGTGGAGACAAGGACGCAGCCAGAGGACCGAGCCCCATCCTTGCCCAGAGCTTTCATCCACTCTTCCTCCAGAACCTGCCGGCGGAAGAAGGGAAACCTGGCGTGGAGGAGGCCAACGGCGACCCCGTGCTCCCCGAGAGATCGCAAACGCCGGCGGACTGCCTGAGCCCGATCGACGGTGTTGCAGATCCACAAACAGCACGCCCCAGTCTTCGCGGGGGATTCGACGTGCCGAAGCGCTTCATCCTCCGAGCGAAAGCTGATGCTCACGGTCTTCGGCACTGGCCCCTCCGCGCTTCGAGACGGCAGGACCTCCCCGGATGCGGGCACGCCCGAAATGAGCGGGTAGGGATCGGTTCCCAAGGCCTGGTTCTCACCCAGTTCAGGAAGAATGGCGTGCCTTCTTGCACGGGTCAGGGTCGCGGAAAGCAGGATGACGGTGCATCCCAGTCTTCCAAGCTCTTCACAGAGTTTTCCCACCAGAGTGCCCGTGTAGACGTCGTAGGAGTGGACTTCGTCGACGATCACCACTTTTCCAGCGAGCGCAAAGCGTCGAACGAAGAAGTGTTTTGCCGCAACGATGGAGAGGAGCGCCTGGTCTACCGTCCCTACACCGAACGGCGCCAGCAGTGCCCTTTTGGTGGAGGCGAACCAGTCCCTGCCTTGCCGGGCGTCGTCCACGCCCCGTGACGTCGCGCCGGGACGTGGCTGAACGAGGTCCTCGATGAGCCAGGAACTCGAGTGGATCAAGCGAGTAGAGAGTGCATCGGGACAAACGCGGCGTACAAAGGCATCGAGCCTGGAATGGATGCGATTGCTGGTCGCCTGAGTGGGCAGCGCAAAGTAGATTCCCGTCGCCAGCCCATCACTCAGCAGCTGGTAAGCGACAGCAAGAGCAGCCTCAGTCTTCCCCATTCCCATCGGAGCTTCGATGATGTAGAGGCCAGGCCTTCTGATGAATTCCTGGGCCGCCCTCTGAAGGCCATACGGCTCGAAGTCGAACAGGTCACGGAACGACAGCCCCTGTTTCACATGCGGAATTCGAAGCCCCAGGCTCTCGATTGTTTCGGCTGCCCGAGTCCTGATCTGGGGTATTGGCAGGTCGCGGTCCGTCGGGAAGATGTTCTCGTCTGACCCGATCCAGTCGGCCACTGATGTGAGCCCGGCGACCGCCCACAAAACGGCTGATTCGGGAGTGACCGGCCTCGATGCGAGGCCACGAAGATCGGATCCGAAATCCGTGAAGAACCGCATCGCTGCCAGCCTTCTCGTCTCCTCCCATTGGTCTTCGGACATGCCTGCCTCCGGCGGCAGGCCGCGCTCTGCGGGGTTGTGGATCCGGCCGTGATGGCATCCCACGGCGGCTGCCCACCAGTTGGCGGTGCTTCGCTTCAAGCCCGCTTGCTGTTCAATCAGGAGGCGCTGCAGGGTGAACTGGCCGATTCGAGAGTGGTCACGCTGCATGTTTTCCCACGCCTGGCGCGTGGCCACTTCCACCAACCCGTTCTGCTGGAGCCATGCGGGGCATTTCGATTGGAATCCCTGAGAGATCTTTCCGATGTCGTGCAGGCCTGCCAGCCCAGAGGCGACATCCGGCTCGATTCCGAGTTGCCGGAACCATGTTCCCCGATCTTTCGCCAGTACGCTAGCCACCGCGCCGACACGAAGCATGTGTTGGTGGACGTCGATACCAGGCGATCCATCGGGTAACGTTTTCGCCCAGAAGCGAGGTGCATTGGGGAGTTCACTCTCTGTCTTTTCGTCCATTCAGCAACTCCCAACCGAAAAGCTCCAGGCGCCATTCCGCGATTGTAGCCCGCGATTGTAGCCATGGTGTGCAGAAGTTGCCATCTGCGCAGCGATCGCTTTCTCGAACGGTTGTTTTCCGCCCTGAGTAGACCATGGAAAACAATTCGTCCTTCTCCTTCTCTTTCCCCTCTCCCCGGTGAACGCCGGTGAACGGGGAGAGGGTAGCCGTGAGGCCGGGAGAGGGGTTCTTGGGGAAGCGAAATTGAGTTTAGAAGCAAGTTTTTTTCGGCCTACTTCGGGCAGGTGTGGAAAGCGGGAGGCTAAGATAAGAACGATGCGAAGAATGAGAACGTTGGCGTGTTTAATTGTGCTGTTTTCGAGCGCCCTTTGTATCCGGGCTGCGGGGCAGGACGCTTCGTCCCCGCCTGCCCGTCCGAACGGAGTCCCAAGTGCGGATGTCGTCTATCGCGGAGAAGTCCTTTTTACGCTTGTCGGCAATCTGGGGGCCATCACACCCGCTCAACGAGCCGAGGCCATTACACAGCGCATCGAAGCCGCTGCCAGCAACAGGCTCTTCGAACCTGCTGCCATCAAGGTCGTCGAAGAGGACATCGGCAGTGCAGTCACGACGGAGGACAGCGTCTTCATGCTGGTGCTCGATGCGGATGCGCGGCATTCCGGGATGTCCCGTCAGGCCCTTGCTAATGCGCACGCCGAGAAGATTCGTGCTGCCATCGAGAAGCGGCGCGACGAGTACCGGGCTCGGAGTGTTGCCGTTTCGATCGCCGAGGCCCTGGCCGCAACGATCGTGCTGGCGGTGTTTTTCGTTCTCCTCCGGAGATTTGGACCCCTTCTCTCTGGGCGCTTCGAGAAGAGAGAGAGACGAATCGTCGAGGCCCAGAAGCTCGGCTCGCACCAGCTTTATTGCTTTGTCCGGCGGACCCTGTTGGGGGATTTCGCTTCGCCGGCTGGATGGCTTTGTTGGTGACCATCCTGACCTACGTTCTTTTCGTCCTCACCGTGCTTCCGTGGACGGCAGGAGCTGCGCGGTCGCTCTGGCGCATGATCCTCACGCCGCTGACAACAGTCCTGAGTGCGGTAACGGGGTACATTCCGAACCTGTTCTTTGTCGTCATCATCTCCGCCGTCACCTATTTCGTGTTGAGAATTCTCCGGCTCTTTTTCGAGGAAGTGGAGAACGGAGACATCGTCTTGCCGGGATTCGAGCGGGACTGGGCGGACTCGACATTCAAGGTCGTGCGTGTGCTGGTGCTGGCGTTCTCCCTGGTGGCTCTCTTCCCCTATCTGCCAGGCTCCGGGTCAGAGGCTTTCAAGGGAATTTCCCTTGGACTCGGCCTTCTTTTCTCAATTTCCTCCAGTTCAGCGATCTCGAACGCATTTGCGGGGCTCGTGCTGACGTACACGAAGGCCTTTCGGGTGGGAGACCGGGTGCAGATCGGGGACACATACGGGGACGTCACCGAAAAGACTCTTCTTGTAACGAGAGTGAGGACGATCAAGAACGTCGTGATCACTATTCCGAACTCGACCTTGCTGTCCGGGCAGATCCAGAATTTCACGCAGGCGAACCAGTACGGCGGGTTCCGCATTCACACCACGGTGACGATCGGGTACGACGCTCCGTGGCGGGTTGTGCACAAACTCCTGCTCGACGCCGCCAGAAAGACAGACCGGATCGTGGAGTCGCCAGCGCCGTTCGTTCTGCAGACGGCCCTCAACGATTTCTACGTCTCGTACGAAATCAATGGCTACACTCTGGATGCACGCCACTCGCCAGAGATCTACTCGCAGCTTCATCAGAACATTCAGGATGAGTTCAACAACGCCGGCGTGGAAATCATGTCGCCGCACTACTCGTCCCTGCGAGATGGAAACACGGTGACGATTCCGGAGGAACGAAGGCCGTCTCAATACCAGGCTCCAGCCTTTCGCATTTCCCGTGACTGAAGGACGTCCAATACGAAGCGGGACGAAGTGAGGAGCCGGTAAGGAATTTGGGGTCCGGTTTGCTGCAGACCGCTGGAACGCATGGAAGGAACACCGTCAAGGCACCGGTCAGTGGAAGTTCGTTGAAATCCGAGTTCGGTTCCGGTGCCTTGAGGCCGGTGTCTATCGGGCCGCCGGGAATGGGGGAGGCACGGGACCCGGCATTCGCGCCGGGGAACTGGCATACCAGTCGATTCGCCGCGTCAGGTACATCACGGCAGCAAGGATGGCAAAGAGCGCGATGGAACCGAGAAGCAGCGCGTAATCCTCGAGCTGAAGCAAGACGTAGAGGTAACCGTAGAGGCCCGCCAGGATTCCCGTAATGACAATCGCACGGTGCCAGAGCGCTAGAATTGCCGCACAGTACCCGCCGATCAGGACCGTCACCGAGGCCGCGGACAAGAGGTACGCCCACGAGAAGCCGATGTGCTCGGACAAGGACAGGAGCAGCAAATAGAAGAGCGAAAGCGCCAGGCCCACGAGGACGTAGTGGAGCGGGTGAAGCCTCAGCGAGGCCAGAATCTCGAACAGTGCGAAGGCCAGGAACGTGAGAGTGACAAAGAGAACCGCGTACTTGACTGAGCGCGTCGTCTGGACGTAGTGCCCCGCCGGCAGAAAGAGCTTGACTCCATACTTCGATGCCCAGAGTTGCTGCTCGAGCATTTCCCGGTTCGTGTCTTGTGTGGACCATTGCTGAGGGTACCCGCGCCCGAAGTAGGCGATCTTCCAAGTTGCCGAAAAACCCGAGGGGTCAATCGACCGTGTTTCGGGCAAGAAGGCTCCCTCGAACGAAGGGTCCGGCCACGGCGAAGTGAGACGGGTTTCCGATTTCATTCCCAGGGGCACAACGGAAATGCTGTCCGTGCCCTGGATAGACATCCGGAAGGAGAAGGAGTGCTCTCCCTTGTTCGTTTCGAGGATGGCGAGCGGTACGTGGATTCCGCTCTTGAGGAAGCTTGATTTCCCCGGGGTGGGCTTGAACGGGAGTTTCGAGCCGTCCCACTCGAGATGGAGGTCTGATGTGATGCCCCGTGTGTCGGTGATTCCCACGGAGAGAAAGGCATCTTTCCAGATGATGTTCTCGTCTGGAATCGAGAAGCCTTCTCCCGGATCCGGGTGAGGGAAACGGCCCGAGAATGAAACCTCGGACCGGTAGACGGCTGCCTCGAAGATGCCGCGATAGCGGCGCTCTGGTGTGAGAGTGCCGTCGATCCTCAACTCGGATGGCAGGAAGTAGGCTGTCTCGAGCCGGCAGTGTTCCTGCCCGTCCTTGTCCTTCCAATACGACTTGTAGGGGACTGCGAGGACAGGGCCGAGGAGCACCTGAAAGCTGCCCCACGAGCTGCTGATGCTGTCAACCGCTTCCTGGCGGCGGCTTGCCCGTTCCTGGATGAGCGCGGTAATCAAAAACAGCGGAATGAGGAGGATGAGAATCAGGAGTCCGATGGTGACGGCTTTAAGAAGAAGTGAACCTCTCATGCCGCCGAGAATGGGGGATGAATGTGAACTGACGACGCTCCAGCGAAGAACTCACGGTGAATTCTCGGAGCGAGCAAGAGGAATAGACAAGAGGGCCGTGACGCCACCCCCTTCTCTCGTTTCAATCTGAAGGTCTCCTGAATGGAGACGGCACACCTCTCTTGCGATGGCCAGGCCCAACCCCGAACTCTTGGCCCCAGTCCCCGGACGGGGGAGCGAGAAGAATCTCTGGAAGACTTTCTCTCTGGCAAAAGCCGGGATTCCAGGGCCGTCATCCTCGACCGTCACGACCGCCTGCTGACCACTGGCCACGGCCCTGAAGCGAACGTGCGCACCCTCGGGAGAGAACTCGATGGCGTTTTGCAGCAGGTTTCTGATGGCCTGCTTCATGAGGTAGCCGTCTCCGTTGACCGGCAGGCGTGGTTCCAAAAGAAGATCAACCGCGACGCGTTGCGAGGTCGAAAGCGGTGCCAGCTCGGCTTCAGCTTCGCGGCAAATGTCCGACAGGTTCGCCGGGCTCATCGCACTCAGTTGCCCCTGGTTCTCCAGGACCGAAAGGTAAAGGAGATGGTCCGCCAGGTTCTTGATTCGATTCGTTTCGTTGACGATGTTGGAGATGAAACGCCGTCGTTGTGCGGCCGGCATGTCTTCCTCCAAGAGTTCGGCAGCGCCCCTGAGTCCGGCCAGGGGGCCCTTGAGTTCGTGTGTGAGGGAAGCTACATAGTTCTCGACGTACTGCCGGTTCTCGAGGGCGGTGCGCATCCGGTGAAAAGCGGCTCCGAGCTTTCCGATCTCGTTCTTTCCGAGGTCTGGAAGGGAACAGGGCTTTCCGGCCGCCGAGTCCTCGGCATATTGAATGAGCTGCGCGACCGGCTTCGTCAGCCACGAGGAAAGGGCGAGAAAAAGGAGGAAGACCGTTGCGGTGGCGACGATTCCCGCGACCACGATTCGCCTGGATGTGGCCTTTGCGATGCTGTCGATGCTCCGGACCGGCCGCCCGAGCGTGAGAACGCCCGCGATGCGGTCTTGAGAGACGATGGGCGCGGCGACGTAGATCACCGCGGATGACGGATCGTCAGGGTCATCACGCGTGGTTCGCGCCCCGTATTTGCCTTTCAGTGTCAAATAGACATCGTTCCAGCGCGAGTAGTCCCGCCCCTTCAGAAGGCCCTGGGAATCGAAGATCACGATGCCCTTCTCGTTGGTCACATACGCCCGAAGATCGAAAGACGACTTCGTCTGTTCATAGATGCGGGCGGAAAACTGGCTCCTGTACGCGCGGCCAAGAGCTTCGTTCAGATCGCGTGCGTCTATATGTCCCTCGTGGATCTTGTTGGAGAGGAGGGAAGCGAGGATTCTCGTGGTGTCGACCAGCGACTCCTCGATCGACGTGAGGTAGTAGGGCCGGATATCCGAGATGACCCACCTGACGAGGTAGAGGAAGCCGGCGGCCGTGACGGCGAGGTATGCGAGCGCCAGGCGGCGGCGGATGCTCACCAGTCGTCTCGCAGCGCGTAACCCGTCCCCCGATGCGTCACGATCGGGTCGGGCCCCGCATTCACCGTTCGTATCTTCTGGCGCAAGGAGCGAATGTGCGCGTCGACCGTGCGGTCAACGCTCGACTCCGGGGAGTCCCACGCCAGGTTCATCAGCTGTTCGCGCGTAAAAACCCGGCCCGGGTGGCTGACGAGAATCTTGAGCAGGCGAAATTCGTAGCGGGTGAGGTCGAGAAGGGTTCCGAAGTAATGCGCGCGCATCCGGGTGTCATCAATTGCAAATGGGGCGGGCGCGGCGGGAACCGCGGGCCGGTCTTGCCGGGGTGACGCCCTCCGCAACACGGCTTTCACGCGCGCCGCGAGTTCTCGCGGGCTGAATGGCTTGACGACGTAGTCATCCGCGCCGATCTCGAGCCCGACGATGCGGTCGATCTCCGCGGAACGGGCCGTCACGAAGACGACCGGGATGACGAACCTTCGCTGAACGTCCTTGCAGAGTTCAAGGCCGTTCATGTCTGGCAGTCCAATGTCGAGCACCAGGAGGTCGAATGGCGTCTGCCGCAGGGCCTCCAGCCCGTCGTATCCAGAGCTGCACCACACCGTCTCGAAGCCTTCGGTCGTGAGCGCGTAACGGATGTTTTCCGCGATCGACGGCTCGTCCTCGATGATCAGGATCCGGTGCATCTACGAAAGGGGGCGTCCCCTCGGCCGCAGCAGCTGGCCGCTCGCGGAAACGTTTTTCAAGGCCTCTCTCTTGCTGAGTCCGCTTAACCGTTTCCCGTTGAGGAGGACGTACCGTCTCACTTCGCCCGGATCCGTCCACGCGTACTGCCTCAAGGCCCAGCCGATTCCTTTTCGCAAGAAAAACTCCCTGGAGCCGATGGAGGGCTCGATGCACGCATAGAGGAGGGGAAGATCTGTCTTTTCCTTGAAGCCGAGCTGGCAGAGGATGGCGGACCTCCTTTTCCAGAGGTTCTCGTCCTGGCTCCATGCAAGCATCTTGGGACGCATCTCTTGCCCAAACGCGCGCAGCAGGGCTCCGAGCCGGTGCGAGGCGATGGCGTCCACGTAATCCCACCACGCTCCATTGATGATCATCTCTTCATAAACGGGCAGCGAATCGGGGTTCTCGAGGGGCATGAACTTTCGAAAACCCGCCAGCTCGATTGCGGCGTAGCGCTCCTCCCGGTGGGTGGCGCCGCGCCAGATTTCGAGAATTTCGTGGCGAAAGTCAGCGGGGGAGGCGAACGCAAGGTCCGAGAAGACTTTCCGGCAGACGAGCCTGAGATCACGGGCCGCGACCCCGTGAAACGGCATCTTGGACTTCATGTAACGCTGCGCACCTTCCGCCCGGGATGGGTCAGCCACGGCCAGGAGTTCCCGGCGGATCACTTGGAGAAGCCCGTTTGCCGCCACTTCACTCTTTCTCGACGAGAAGGTCCGTCAGGCTTTCGACGAGTCCGCGTCCCGTCTCCTTGTTGAATGGCTCTTGATAGAACGTCTCGAGATCGAGGGGCTGCATGATTTGAATCGAGGCCTTCCGGAAGACGCGTCCGGGAATCTGTCCCTTGACCAGGAGTTCGCGGAAACCTGAAACACGCATGGGGACTGTCAGCGCCTTGGTCCGGTGAAGCAGCTGGGCCACGCCAGGCCGGAGGGGTGCTCCCTTCTTGGTGGTGCCGGCCGGGAAGTGTAAGAGCCACCCATCTTTTATGGCAGCTTCAACTCTCGAAAGCCCTTCGAAATCGACGGGCCGCTTGATGTCAACGCCGCCCTCCCGGAAGCTCCGCTTGAACGTCACGCCCCCCGATTTCGTCAGGATCTCTGTTACCAGGTTCTTTTTCATCGTTTCCGTTGCCGCGGAGAATCTCAAGTAGGGATCCTCGTAGGGGAGGTTGAGCCGCATATAGAGAATGTAGAAGAACGCTATGGCCTCGGTGAAGTACGTCTGGTGATTGGAGAGGAGAACGACGTTCTTTCGTGGAAGGGAGAGAAGGATCTCCTTCCCCGCAAGTTCCACACTGTTGAGGAACTCGAAATAGGGAATCGTGAAGAAGTGCCCGACGGAGAAAATCAGAACCCGCCGCATCAGGCGGTCGGAGAGAGACGTTTCGAGTTGGGGTTCGTGGTGCGTGGCCGGCATGGGTGTCTCTGGCGGTTCAGGCGTTCATGTCTGGCTCTCGTTTTTTGAAAGCTCGATTCCCCAGAAGACCATGTCCGTGGAGAGGGGTTGAACTCCCAGTCTCTTGAGCATCGACGAAATCTGACCCCGGTGGTAGGTCGCGTGGTTGACGACGTGCCAGAGAACAGTCCAGAGCGGCGCCTCTTTCTCCTCGAGTTTCAGGTTTTTCCACCGAAAGGGGGCGTCGAGTTCTGCCCTTGTGAAACCTGGCACCATGAGTTCGAGCCTGGTCTGGGCCGAAGTGAGCATGTTCAGGGCGTCGGACACGAGCGGCAGTTCCTCAGGCTCCGGGAGGCGGGTCACGTCGTGGCCGTCGAATCTACGGGCCCACGCATCCGTGGCACCGGCCAGGTGGACGAGAGTTGCTCTGACGGAAGGCCAGCCGCCGCCCAGTTCACGCGCGTAGTCGCCGGGCGAAAGGTCGCTGACCCTGGCGAGAACCCGGTTGTTGGCCCACCGGTTATAGGCGTAGAGGGATTCAAGGTTATCTCTCACCGTTCAGGATCCTCCACGATTTGATGGCTCAATTCTCCCAGCCCCTCGATAGCGAGAGTGATCTCATCTCCGGGCTTGAGCCACTGATTATTCGTGATTTTCGAACCGTTCAGTTCCAGGAAGCAGCCCGTGCCCACGGTGCCGGATCCGATGACCTCTCCCGGAACGAGCTGAACGCCGTCAGCGGCCCGCTGGATGATCTCTGCAAACGTAAAGCTCATCGAGTTTGCGTTGCCGTCGCTCACTCTGACACCGTTGACGGAAGCAGTCATTCTCGCGTCCAGCTGGCAGCCGCGGACGGATGGGGTGAGGCGAGGGGTGAGTTCGTCCTTCGTGACGAGCCACGGACCGAGAGCGGTGGCAAAGTCCTTGCCTTTGGCGGGCCCGAGGTTGAGCTTCATCTCCTCCATTTGCAGCGCTCGCGCGGAGAAATCGTTCATGATCCCGTACCCAAAGATCGCGGCATCTGCCTCTGCCAGGGTCGGATTGATCACTCTCCGCCCGATGACGCAGAAGAATTCCAGCTCGAAGTCGAGCTGTTCCAGGCGGCGGCGCCCGACGCGCAGCTCACCCGGACCGATGATTCCGCGATGATTCGTGAAGTAGAAAACCGGGAACTGGTCGAATTCCGGAATCATTCCCAGGCCGCGGTTCCGGCGCGCGGTCTCCACGTGCTGCCGGAAGGCATAGCCATCCCTGACCGAGACAGGATTGGGGAGAGGAGCGAGGAGACGGAATTCGCCTGGCCGGAGGATGGCCGCTTTTCCTGGTGTGCCGTTCTTGACCAGCGCTTCCAGGCGGGTGAGCAGGGCTCCCCCGCCTTCGATGATCGCGAGGACAGAGATGTCAGTAAAAGTAGGATCCGCAGCCGCGAAATCGAGAAGTAGGCCATCAGGAAGGATGCAACCCGCTCTCGGGGTTCCTCCTTCTGAGCCGTAAAACGTGACGAGTTTCATCGCGTGCGTTATACGACAAGTGGCGGAAAAGCGAAGTCCTGGGAAGATTTCTCATTTCAGGCTTTGGGTGGCAGCGCCCCTTCAAGCTTTGTGAGGAGTTCCTGAGACATGGGATCTACTTTGGAGTCGAAGCGTGCTGTTACCTTTCCGGTGGAATCGATGACGAACTTGGAGAAGTTCCAGCGAATGTCTCCCTCGAACCCGGGCACCGATGTCAGGTATTTGTAGAGAGGGTGGATGTCGTCGCCCTTCACGCTGATCTTCTCGAAGAGCGGAAATGTCGTCTTGAACTTCCGCGTACAAAACTCCTTGATCTCGGAGTTGCTGCCGGGTTCCTGTTTGCCGAAATTGTTCGCGGGGAAGGCGAGAACCTCGAACCCCTTGTCCTTGTACGTCTCGTAGAGCTTCTGAAGCGAGGCGTACTGGGGCGTGTACCCGCAGAGGGAAGCGGTGTTGACGATCAAGAGAGCCTTGCCCTTGTAGGCGGCAAGCGTTGTGTCTTTCCCGTCGATGGTTTTCAGCTGGAATGAATAGAGGGGGGCCTGTTCCACTGATTTCTCCTTATTCTTCTGAGCCGAGAGAGCGGGGTGAACGGCGGTGAGAGCGAGGCCGGCGATGACCGCGAGAACTCTCTTGGCGCTAGAAACCCTTGACATCCTGATTCCTCCTATTGAAGCTGAAGTACGCTCTAGGTTCGTTCTTGGATCGTGTGAAGCGCCGAGTGTCCTTTTGGAGTGGATCTTCCTTCCCGGTTTCCCCCGGTTTAAGGCATCCTAGGGCTGAAGAGGAATGAGATGAACGTGACGGAAAAGGCTCTGGATTCTGGCTGGGTCGTCCTTTCGGTCTTGGGACGAGTCGATGCCCAGTCGGCGCCCGCGCTGGAGGAGAGATGCCAGCAGGTTGCTGACAGGGCGTCCCGGCTCGCCCTCGATATGTCCCAGGTGCACTACATTTCGAGTGCGGGGCTGCGCGTGCTTTTCGCTTCCCTCAAGAACTTCCGTTCCAGGGGCGGAGACATGGCGCTCGTGGCGCCGCAGGCGTCCGTCAGCAAGATCCTGGAAATTGCAGGGTTCAACTCGGTCTTCAAGATCGTCAACAGCGACTCCGAACTGAAATAACCAAATGAATCGCTCGAAGTGGGAGGCCTCATGAGGCTTCGGAACCGGCTCTTTCTGACACTGGTTCCCGCTACTGTCCTGTTCCTTGTTGTCTTGATGGCCGGGGCTTACTACGCTGGGAAGAAGGCCCTTGTGGAACAGGTTCAGAAGCGGGTTCTCGAGCTGGCGCGCATGCAGGCGCGGGAATTCGACCTGCTCTGCGTGATGGCCAGCCGTGGCGCGGAGACACTGGCGGCTTCCGTGGAAAGCCAGCCGCAGATCTCGGCGCAGGGACTTGATGCCCTGACTCGAGATGCGCTCTCGCGGTATCCGCACCTGCACGGAATGGCCGTGGCGTTCGAGCCGGGTAAGCATCCCCTTGGCCGTTTTGGGACCTACTCAGTCCGGCAGGGTGACGTCATTGATACGCGCCGTCTCGAGACGGGTTACCCTGACGTCGAGTGGTATCGGGCTGTTACCCAGGCCCAGGCGGGGAAGTGGAGCGAGCCCTATTTCGAGTCCGGAGACGAGAAGACGCTCTTGATAGCTTACTCGGCGCCAATCCGGCGCGACAACCAGGTCGTCGGAGTCGCCAAGGTGGACGTCCCGCTCGCCGTGATTCTCGAGCAGCTGAAGACGATTTCCCATGAGAACGCGGGCCGCGCTTTCATCGTGTCGTCGAGGGGGTATGTCATCGGGCACCCGCAGTCGGGTCTCGTTTCCAAGGAGCCGCTCGAAAAGCTCTCTCTTAGCGGCGCGGCGTCCCCGGAGTTTTCGGGTTTGACGAAGCGGATTGGGAATCCAGGGGAAGACAAGTGGAAGGTTGTCGATCCAGAGACAAATACAGAGTCGTGGTACATCGAATACCCGCTGGCTGCTCTCTCAAACACACCCTCTGGGCACCCCGTCTCGCTCATCATGGGTTTGCCCTCCTCGGTTGTGCTTCAACCCCTTCACCAACTCGGGCTCCAAGTCGCCGGTCTCGGTCTGGGTCTGATCGTCGTCCTTTCGCTTGTCTTGGCAGGGCTTTCGACATCGCTTACATCCCCCATCCGGAACCTGGCCAAGGAGACGCAAAGGCTGGCAAAGGGCGACTACGACGCCAAGCTCAATGAAGACGGGAAGCTGGAAGAGATTCGGGAACTCTCCGCCACATTCAATGGCCTGGGGGATGCCATCAAGGCCAGGATTGCGGAGGTAGAGCGGACAACAGAGCAAAAAGAGCGCTATCACCAGGAGCTTGTCATAGCGTCCGAGATTCAGAGCAGCATTCTTCCCAGGCAGTTTCCGCCGTTTCCGGAACTCGCCGATGGAATCGATCTGTTCGGGCTCATGAGGCCGGCCAAGGAAGTAGGGGGCGACCTGTTCGATTTCATCCCCCTTCCGGATGGAAAGATCGCTTTTCTCATTGGCGATGTCTCCGGTAAGGGCGCGCCGGCTGCTTTTTTCATGGCGATGGCCCGCATGCTGGTGCGCACGCTCTCCGAACGCGGCTGGAGCCCGCCCGAGATCCTGCGCCGGGCCAACCTCGTCCTCGAAAAAGAGAACCCCAAGAGCATGTTTGTCACCCTGCTCTATTGCGAGTTTGATCCGAGAAGCGGCCAGTTGCGGATGGCCTCGGCCGGGCACAACCCGCCGCTTCTCGTGCGCGCGGGCGGCGCGGTCAGGAACGCCGAGATTCCGCCTGCTCTCCCTCTCGGAGCCATGAAGAACATCCGCTACGCCCCGACGCGGCTGGCACTTTCGGAAGGCGATTTGCTCCTGCTCTACACGGATGGTGTGACCGAGGCCGTCAACTCGAGTCAGGAAATGTTCGGAAATGAACGCCTGGAGAAGGCGCTCTCGGACATGACCCAGATGAGCTGCGAGGAGATCGCGAAGGGAGTCGTGGCGGCGGTCGACAGCTTCTCCGCGGGAGGGGAACAGTTCGACGACATTACCGTGGTCGCGTTCCGGTTCAAGAAGGCCGCGGGAGCAGACGGAACCGAAGCCGTCATCAAGGACCGGGTTGTGAAGCTCGAACTGCCGGCCTCCACGGCCGTCCTGGGCGAGGTCGCCTGGTTTGCGGAAGCGGCTGCGGAGCGAGCGGGGTTTGACCTCGCGGACCGTCAGCGAGTCGCCGTGGCGCTGGACGAAATCGTCACGAACGTCATCATGCACTCCTACCGGGGCCGGGCCGAAGAACGCTTCACGGTCGAGTTCGAGCCGTTCGTGGGCGGCCTCCGGATCGAAGTCCTCGATACCGGACTGCCGTTTGAGTTCGACAAGGCTTCCGAGACGCGTCCGGGAATTCAGATGCCAGAAGATGATGGCCTCGGTCTGTTCCTGGCCAAATCCATCCTGGATGAGATCAAGTATGAGCCGGGGACTTATCTCGGCAATAGAACTCTCCTGGTGAAGCGTCTCAAGGAAGGGGAGCGCCCGCGGGGGGGAAGATAGGCGGAAGTTACAGATAAGGGTTGAGATTTCGTGTGCCACGCCGGGGCGGCGGAGGTATTGTCAATGGGAGAGTTTTCCGTCAAGGAGTCCCCGACATGTCAAACAACGAACTCAACCCGGGGAGACAGCCTCTCGTCGTTGACGGTATCCGCACTCCCTTCCTCCGTTCCCAGACCGGTTACAAGGACCTCATGGCCTACGAGTTACTGGCGATGGCCATTTCCTCGCTGGTCAAGAGGTCTGGCATTGATACGCGCCTCGTGGAGCGCGTGGTCATGGGAACGGTTCTCCAGGAGCCGCGGACGACGAATGTGGCGCGCGAAGCCGCGCTTGCCGCCGGAATTCCCAAGGAAGTTCCGGCTGCAACTGTCACTGCTGCCTGCATCTCGGCAAACGTGGCCATTACTTCCGTTTCGGAAGCCATCATGGCCGGCAACTTGGAACTTGCCATCGCGGGCGGCGTGGAGACGCTTTCTGACGTACCCATCAGGTATCAGAAAGCGGTCAGGGAACGGCTCATCGCCAGCCAAAAAGCGCGAAGGCCTGCTGATTACATCGACCTGCTCAAGGGGCTGAAGCCCACCGACCTCCTCCCGGAGGTCCCTGCAATAGCCGAGTTCTCGACAGGCCAGACGATGGGGCAGAGTGCCGAACGGCTCGCCAAGCGTCTGGGAATCACGCGTGAGGAGCAAGACGCGTTTGCCCTGGGATCGCACCTCAAAGCAGCGAAGGCTCAGGCTGATGGCCACCTTGCTGCCGAGATCGCTCCCGTGTTCATTCCCCCTTCGTGCGAGTTGGTCAGCGCCGACAACGGGATTCGCGGCGACTCCACCCTGGAGAAGCTGTCAAAATTGCCCCCTGCGTTCGACAAGAACTTTGGTTCCGTTTCGGCGGGGAACAGTTCCTTCCTCACGGACGGGGCTGCGGCTTGCCTCGTGGCCTCGGCGAAAAAGGCAGAAGAATTGGGGCTTACGCCCCTGGCCAAAATCGTGGCCACAAGTTTCGTCGCTCTCGATCCCCTCGAGGAGTTGCTGCTCGGGCCGGCGCTTGCCATTCCGAAACTTCTTGATAAGGCGGGTCTTACGGTCGCCGACATTGGAGTCTGGGAGCTTCATGAGGCCTTCGCCGTCCCCGTCTTGGCGGTCAACAAACTCTTCCAAGACGAGGACTTCTGTAAGAACCGGCTGGGGAAGGCGGAACTGCTTGGGCCCATCCCGGAATCGAAACTGAATCAGTGGGGCGGGTCACTCTCTCTGGGCCACCCGTTTGGTGCAACGGGTGCCCGGCTTGTCACGACCTGTGCCCGCCGCTTGCACCATGAGAATCAGAGGTACGGAATCGTTTCTGCGTGCGCGGCAGGGGCTCTCGGCCACGCCACCCTTCTGGAGCGAGTCGCATGAAAACAAAAAAGAAGAGTCTCTCCCTCGTTAAACGTGACGACGGCGTGGCCGTCGTCACGTTCGACACTCCCGGAAGCAGCGTCAACGTGCTTTCCAAGGTGCTTTTGGCCGAAGTCAGCGAATGCCTTGACAAAATCGCGACCGATGACTCGATCAAGGCGGCCGTGCTTTTTAGCGGGAAGCCAGGGACCTTTATCGCGGGCGCGAACCTCGACGACGTCCTTGAAATGAAGACAGAGGCAGAGGGGACCACCTTCTCCAAAGACGGGCACGCCCTTCTCGAACGGATCGAGAAGTCCAAGAAACCGTTCGTGGCAGCCATCCACGGGGCGGCCCTCGGCGGCGGACTCGAGGTTGCCCTGGCCTGTCAGTACCGCCTCGCATCTGATGATCCCAAGACGGTGCTGGCACTTCCCGAAGTGATGCTCGGACTTCTGCCTGGTGGTGGCGGAACGCAGCGCCTCCCCCGGTTAATCGGCCTCACGCGCGCGCTGCCGATGCTGTTGACGGGTAAACGGCTGAAAGTGAAGGACGCTCTGAGGGATGGTCTCGTGGATGCCGTGGCCCCGCCAGGCGGCTTTCTGGAAACCGCCTGCCGCGCCGCGAAACTCCTCTGCGACGGACAGCTCAAGCCAAGCCGTGACCTTCCGTTGCAGGAAAAGGTCGCTGCTTTCGGACCCGCTCGCGGATACGTCCTCTCGAGCGCCCGGGATGCTGTTCAGAAGAAGACGCTCGGGCTCTACCCGGCGCCTCTCTACATTCTCGAGTGTGTCGAGGCCGGGCTCGCAAGCAGCCCTGATGCTGGGTATGCCAAGGAGGCGGAACTCTTTGGGAAACTCGTGGCCGATGCCCGTTCGAAGAACCTCGTCAGGCTTTTTGATGCCATGACGGCGCTCAAGAAACCCAGACTCGAGGTTGAGGGACGGGAGGTTCGTCAACTGGGGGTTCTTGGTGCCGGGCTCATGGGGCAGGGCATTGCCGCTGTCTCCTTGCCTCTCAATTCGGTCGTCATCAAGGACGTTTCCGACGAGGCCCTCGGCAGGGCAGCGCAGGCCATCCGCAAGGACATGGACAAGCGCGTTCGCCGGGGCTCCATGACTCGTCTGGAACGTGACAGGCAGTGGTTCGCGTTAACGCTCTCCAAGGATGTGGCCGCGATTCGAAACGCCGGCCTCGTGATCGAAGCGGTTTTCGAGGACCTGACGCTGAAAAGGAAGGTGCTGGCCGAAGCCGAGGCGGTGATCGCCCCGGGGGCTGTTTACGCGACAAACACGTCCGCTCTCCCCATCCGCGCGATCGCCGAGGGAGCCAAGAACCCGGAGCGTGTTCTCGGGATGCACTACTTCTCGCCGGTTCCCAAGATGCCGCTCCTCGAGATCATCAGAGGTGATCAGACTTCTGACGAGGCCGTGGCTACTGCTTTTTCCTACGGCGTCGCGCAGGGGAAGACGGTCATTGTGGTCAAGGACGGTCCCGGCTTTTACACGACGCGGATCTTGGCTCCTCTTCTCAACGAGGCCATTTTGCTTCTTGAAGAGGGAGGGGATATCCAAGTCCTGGACCGTGCCCTGCGTGAATTCGGGTTCCCGGTTGGGCCGTACACGCTGATGGATGAAGTGGGGATCGACGTGGCGGCGCACGTTTCGAAGGATCTGGGCGCGGCATTCGCTGGGCGCGGGGTCACGGCTCCGGCCTCTTTGGGCGAGATCTTTTCCGCCGGATTCCTTGGGCGCAAGGCATGGAAGGGGTTTTACCTTTACAAGAAAGACCACGGTAAGGGACCGAAACCGGTTAACGATGAAATCTACAGGTTCTTTGGTGGCCGGGAACGAAAGGGTGTGGATTCCGCGCTGGCGGTTGAGAGACTCGCCCTCGCGATGGTCAACGAGGCCATCCACTGTCTCGGAGAAGGAGTCCTGGAAACGGCGCGCGACGGGGACGCCGGCGCCATTCTTGGCCTTGGCTTCCCGCCATTCCTGGGCGGACCGTTCCGCTACGCTGACTCTCTGGGAACGAAGGTGCTGGCGGCGAGGCTCTCTGAACTGGCCGAGAAGGTAGGACCTCGATTCGCCCCGGCTCCGCGGCTCGTTGACCTTGCGAACAGGAACCGGACTTTCCATCACTGACGTCTCCTCGCTGACCGCTGTTTGGAGCCAGGCCCGTTTCTTTTTTGAAGCGGGCCTTCGTCTGTTTGTCCTCTTGATGCCGCGCCGCTTAAGCCCGCGCCTAACGAACATTCGGGCAGGCTGAACTCAGACGACCCGGCCGGCAAGGAGAATTCCCATCCCTGAAAGGTGTGGAAAGCGCCGGGAGGACACTTCGCGGAGCGGCCTCTTTCCAAACCGCCACTGGTTCTGTGAAAGCCAGTTGTCGATGAACCCGCGGCTGCCCAGAATCACGCCTTCCGAAAGGTACCGAATGCGGTGCACCAGAGTCGCTCCAGCCGGAAGGTTCCCTTCCGCAGCTTCGACGGCAGCCTTCTCCCCCCTCGTGAAGCCCTTGCGGACCGAGCTTTCTTCTCCTGTCGCGAAAAGGAGCCGCCGGTATTCCGCCTGAACGGCTTTCCAGGAATCCGATTTTTCTTGCACGAGGCGGGTCAATCCCGCGCGCGCGGATTCTCCGCCGCCAACGGCTTCACCATATCCGCAGAAGCGGTAGTCAACGGGATCGGAGACGATGCTTGCGCGAATGGGGTTCAGGTCGATGTAAAGGGCCATGGTGAGAAGAGCACTCTCTTCTCCTTCGACGATGATGCTGCGGAAGCGTTCCTCCCATAGGGTCCCGGAGCGGTGGTTGTTCCGGTTATAGAAAGTGCTGAAGCGTTGCTTGAGGGACTTCATGAAGTTGGAAAGGTTCCACATCCGGCGGGTGAAAGAAGCGAGACGGATCCGAACCTGGTCTTCCATCCCCGCCTGTCGAAAAGCCTCGAGGTCTCGGCGGAGCCCGATGACGAACTTTGCCGAATATAGGGCGGCGATGCGAGAGAGGACCTCATTCTCAGTAAGCTCTTTCCGCTCTGGGACTTCGACGAGGATGTGAAAGTGATTAGACATGATGCAGTAGGTCAACACCCGGAGTCCGTAGAAGCCTTCACACTGCCTCAGGAACTTGCGGAAGACCTCCTTTTCTGGGGTACCCATCACGAATCGCCGGTCGACAACGCGAGATAGGCAGTGAAAGAACCCCACATGTGATCCCTCGGCCGGAAAGGCACGCGCTCTTCTCACGCCCCGCAGTGTACTACATATTGCCTGTCCCCTGTTATCACTTTCACTTTCCATTCGCATCGAAAGCTGACATCGTTCCCCGACGGAGTTTGAACTATCTGGAGGTGCCACCGTGGAGACATTCACCACCTACCTATCTGGGCACCGGACGCAGATCCTTGGCCTCCTGACCCAGATCGTCGAGATAAATAGCTTCACTCGCAATCCGGGCGGCGTGAACCGCGTGGGAGACGCTGTCTCGGGTTTCTTGAAGGAACTCGGTTTCGCCGAAACCCGCTTCTACAGGCAGGAGATCGGCGACCACCGCCTCTTCACCAGACCCGGACGAGGACGACGGGTGCTCTTCTCGTGCCACCTCGATACCGTCTTCCCGCCCGAGATGGGGTTTGACCGCTGCCACGTGGGAACCCCCCGGACCACGGGCCCCGGCGTCATCGACATGAAAGGCGGCATCATCGTCCTTCTCGCAACATTGAAAATGCTCGCCGACCTCGAACGCTCTCCGGATCTCGCGTTGTCGATCTTCTTCGGCTCGGACGAGGAAACCGGCTCCGAGGACTCCCGCCCTCTCATCGAGGACGTCGCGAAAAACCACGACTACGCCTTCGTTTTCGAGTGCGGCGGGGATCATGGGGAGGTGGTTTCAGCTCGCAAGGGGGTTGGCACGTTCCGCATCGAGATCCAAGGCAAGGCAGCACACGCCGGAAACGACTATCCACGCGGCATCAACGCCAACCTCGAGGCCGCTCACAAACTCATCGCCATCCAGAACCTCACGAGCCTCGATCATGGCACGACCGTCAATGTGGGGCAGATTAGTGGCGGAATCGGAGCCAACACTATCTCTCCATCAGCCTCTCTTGTGATCGATTTCCGCTACACCGCGGCCGAGGAGGCGGACCGGGTCGTCACGAGCCTGAATGAACTCACACGCCAAAATTTCGTCCCGGGAACCGTCAGCCGGCTCGATGGGCGAGTCCAGCGTCCCGTCATGAACGAAACGGAATCCACGCGCCGGTTCGCGGAACTGGTTCGAGATGTGAGCGGGGGAGTCATCCAGTGCGAGAAACGGGGCGGCGTTGGCGATGCGAACCTCATCGCAGCCCTGGGAATCCCGACGCTTGATGGATTCGGACCCACCGGGAAAAACGACCATACGGCCGATGAATTCATGGAAACCGAAACACTCTTTCACCGCATCGAGCTTCTTGGAAAGGTGTTGCTTCGGATCGCGTCCGAGGCGAACTGACGCCGGGCAAGCGTAAGGAGAAGGAAATGGTCCTTTCACTCATCGAGGAATACAACTCGATCCTGGCTGGTTACGAGGGGCAGATTCAGGAGATCAATGGCGAGGTTCATGCGGAACTAGAGCGGCGCCGCATCCTCTACGGTGGCGCTGTCGCCCGGACATTCCTCAGGCCAAGCCTTGTAACGTCTCGCCAGTTCGCGAAACTGGAACGGGCCTGCAATGTTCTGATCGGGGCAGTGAACACGGTTCTCTCGAACGTCTATGGGGGAGACATCGGGAAGATGGGGAAGAGCCTCGGCATTAACCCCGCCGAACTGGAACTGACAGCCATCGACCCCGGCTACCCGCTGCAGGTCGCCATCAACCGCATGGATGCGTTCGTCAGGGGCGACGAACTCCACTTTCTGGAATTCAACTGCGACAGCCCGGCGGGAATCGCTTACGGAGACGAACTCTCGGATGTCATCCGGCAAACCCCCTTCTTCAAGGACTTCGAAAGACGGCACCCCGTCAGAACCCGTTCCGGCCGGCTCGCTCTTCTCGAGGCCTTTCGCCGCATCTATGAAGACTGGGGCGGGACGGAGCCGATGAAGATCGCCATCGTGGACTGGAAGGGTATTGCCACGAGCCCCGAATTCGACATGTTCCAAGCCTATTTCCGAAAGAACGGCATCCCCTGCATCATCGCCGACCCCCGCGAGGCCGAGTTCGACGGCAAAGTCCTGAGCTTCGCCGGCGAGAAGATCAACTTCGTCTACAAGCGGGTCATCACGGGTGAGCTGCTCGAGAAGCAAGAAGAAGCCAGACCCTTCCTGGAGGCCTACCGGCACCGTGCCGCGTGTTTTGCCAACTCTTTCCGGTCACGGCTTGCGGACAACAAGGTGATCTTCTCGCTCTTTTCGGATCCAACCCTGGCCAACCGGTTCAGTGACGAGGAGCAGGCGGTCGCGCGAGAGTCAATCCCCTGGACGCGAAAAGTAAGGGAAGAAAAATCCTCGGTGGGCGGCACCGAGGTCGATCTGTTGAGCTACATCCGGCGGGAAAAGCAAAGACTCGTGATGAAACCCAATACCGATTACGGTGGGCGAAACGTCCACATCGGCTCGGAGGTGACGGACTCCGAGTGGGATACGGCGATTGGCCTGGCTCTTTCGGGGGACTGGGTCGTGCAACACAAAGTGGAAATCCCGGAAGAGCCGTTTCCGGTGGTGTCCTCTGAGGGACTGTCGTTCGAGCCAAGAAAAGTCAACATCAATCCTTTCGCCCTCGGAGGGCACTACGGGGGCTGCATCAGCCGGCTCTCGACGCAGTCGATCATCAACGTTCGGGTGGGCGGAGGAGCGATCCCACTCTTTGTGGTGGATGAGGAATGAAACCTGCCGGTGCCGTATCGGGATGGCCTTAGGATCGAGCGTCCATGCTGATCGCGGAGTCTTTTGCGAAGATCAACCGGTCCCTGCTCGTTCTCGGAAAACGTCCCGATGGTTTTCACGAGTTACGGACTCTCTTCCAGACTGTGGATCTGACGGATTCCCTCACGTTTGAGGAGGCCCCCGCCCTCGTTTTGACCTGCAGCGATCCGCGACTGGCGTGTGACGGGACGAACCTTGTCATGAAGGCAGCGCGTGCCCTGCGCGAGACAGCGGGCGTTGAGCGTGGCACCCGCATTCATCTCGAAAAACGAATTCCGTGGGGCGGCGGGCTGGGCGGTGGGAGCGGCAATGCGGCCGCAACGCTCATCGCGCTCAATGAACTCTGGGGGCTGGGTTTTTCCCACGCGGCCTTGTCCCGGCTCGCCGCGGGGCTTGGCTCTGATATCAATTTCTTCTTGCACGGAGGGTGCGCCATCGGAGTGGGGCGCGGCGAAGAGATCATTGAAAAAGAAGACCCGCGTGAATCGGCCTTGCTCCTCGTTTTTCCCTCGTTTTCACTGGCCACGCCCGCGGTTTTTTCCGCTCTTTGCGCGCCTCAATTGACAGAAGGTTTACGGGAAACTAACCTTCCGTCGTTCATGGAGGGAGAGTTTCCGGACCGGAATGATCTCGAGACGGCCGCGGAGTCCTTGCGGCCCGAATTGAGGGCGTTTCGGGAGGCTCTTCTGGAGGCCGGAGCCACGACGGCGCGGCTTTCCGGAAGCGGCTCCACGCTCTTTGGAGAATTCGAGACCGCCATCCGGGCCGAGACGGGCCGCCACCGCCTCGAAAGCCGGTTCAGGGATGTCCGGTGCCGGGTCACCCGGACGGTCGGTCGTGAGGAATTCTGGCGCCGGGCCTTTCCCCATCCATCACCCTGAGGACGAAATCAGGTGCTGGGGAGTCGACAAGTGGTAAGTCTGCGGTCTTTGGAACCGCCATTCGGAGGTTCGAATCCTCCCTCCCCAGCCATTCGAACGAGCAGGTGACGACGAGATGACCGAACGGGCACTCGGTGAGCTGAAAGTTTTCGGAGGGCGCGCTCATCCCTCACTCACTGCGGAGATTTGCAGGAACCTGGGCCGCGAAGCCGGACAAGTTACCCTTTACAACTTCTCGGATGGCGAGAATTACTGCCAGATCGAGGAGAACGTGAGAGGGGGCGACGTCTTCATTGTTCAGCCCACCTCTCCGCCGGTGAATTCCAATCTCGTCGAACTCTTGATCATGCTCGATGCCTTCAAGAGGTCGTCGGCGTCGAGAATCACGGCCGTTCTTTCGTACTACGGTTATGCGCGGCAGGATCGAAAAGACAAGCCGCGCGTTCCGATCACGGCGAAACTCGTGGCCGACCTCCTCGTCGCAGCCGGGGCGGACCGCGTCTTGTGCGTGGACCTTCACGCCCCGCAGATCCAGGGCTTCTATAACATTCCCGTCGATCACCTTTTCGCGGCGCCCATTCTGCTCGACGCCATCCGGGATGCCCAGCTACAGCCGCTCACCGTTGTCTCTCCGGACGCCGGAGGTGTCGAAAGAGCACGGGCTTTTGCCCGGCGTCTCGGATCGAGCCTGGCCATCGTCGATAAGCGCCGGAAGGGGAAAAACGAGGTCGAGGTTCTTCATATTATTGGCGACGTGAGAGACCGTAACATCGTCATCATCGACGACATCATCGATACGGCCGGCACTCTCATCAACACTGTGCGGGCGCTGCGTGACAACGGGGCGCAACGCATCTTCGCGGCTTGCGTGCACCCCGTCCTTTCTGGCCCGGCCATCGAGCGCCTGAACTCGAGTCCGATCGAGAAGGTGTTCTGCACGAACACGCTGCCCCTGGATGACAAAGTTTCCCGGTGTCCGATCCTGGTGCCGTTATCCATCGGTCCCCTCCTGGCGGAAGCCATTCGCCGGATTCACGAAGGGGCCTCCGTTTCCTCGCTTTTTGTGTAGAATCCCGGGTTCCCGCCCTGCTTGTGGCGGAAGGATAGAAGTGTGACGGACCGGATGCTCCTGGAAATAACCAGGGACCATCCGCCCGGACGAAGAGAGAGGAAACAATGCTCAACGAATCCCTTTCGCTCGAAGTCGAGCGCCGGACGCAGACCGGGAAGAACGCCGCGATTCGCTACCGCGAAAAAGACCTGATTCCGGCAGTGATCTACGGGGGTGGCGCCAAGCTCGAGCCGATGTCGCTCAACGTTCCCCGCAAGGCCCTCGCCACGATGCTCAACAAGGGCCTTCACGAGAACGCCATCTTCAAACTCAAGCTCAAGGGAACGGATCAGGAACGGCATGTGATGATCCGCGACCTCACCCTGCACCCGGTTTCGCGCAAACTCGTTCACGTGGATTTCGTCCGCGTCATGCTTGACCGCAAGCTGAAAGTCAAGGCGCGGGTAGAGGTGACAGGGACTCCCAAGGGCGTCAAGAACCAGGGTGGTTTCCTCAACATCGTCACTCACCAGCTGGCCATCGAATGCCTTCCGGCCGACATCCCCGAAACAATCAAGGTCGACGTCAGCGAACTGGCCCTTCACGAGTCGCTGCGAGTCTCGAACCTCAACCTTGGCGAAAAGATCAAGGTCCTGGAATTCAAGGACCGGGTCATCGCGCACGTGGGTGTGTCGAAGGGTGAGGAATCGGCTCAAACTGGAGGGCCGGTGGCTGCTGCTCCGGGAGCCGCGGAGCCCGAGGTCATCAAGAAGGGCAAGAAGGAAGAAGAAGGCGCCGATAAGGCCAAGGCTTCCGAGAAGAAGGAGAAGAAGTAATCCCTTCAGACTGTTTCTTGGTGGTGGGGCTCGGGAATCCTGGAGACCGGTACACGGGTACCCGGCACAACGCCGGGTTCGACACCGTGGATGCCTTCGCTTCCCGGATTCCGGTGTGGGGAGGGCGCGGCGTTCGTGTCGACAGACTCGATTGCCGGGCCCTCACCGCATCCGTGAAGGTCGGGGATACCGCTGTTCTTCTGGCCAAACCCCAGACCTACATGAATCTCTCCGGGGAATCCGTCAAGGGGCTCGTCCACAAGCACGGCATCGATCTGTCAAGAATGCTCGTCGTGGTGGACGACGCAGCCCTTCCGTTGGGGCGCCTCAGGCTTCGGCCGGATGGGTCTGACGGAGGACAAAAAGGGCTTCGCTCGATCATTGGATGCCTGGGGACACAGAACTTCTCCCGTCTCCGGATTGGAATAGCCGGAGAGCACCTCAAACCCGAAGACGATCTTGCCGATTACGTTCTCTCCCGTTTTTCAAAGGCAGAACGAGAAACCATGGGCTTGGCCATCGAGCGCGCCTGTGAGGCCATCGAGACATTCGTAAGAGAAGGACTCGAGGCCGCCATGACTCGGTTCAACCGTGCGCCAGACTCCGTCTTGGCGCCATAAAAAACCTTGGTGCCGTTCAGGACGGCACCTCGCCTGGTCAAAACTCCGGGCGATCCGCAAGGAGGAATAGAGTGCCCCAAACTGCTCCCGATAAACGTCTCTACGACCTCGTCTTTCTCGTGGTTCCCGACCGGGACGAGCAGGAAACCGCAGCCGTCGTCGATGAGTACCGCAAGCTCCTCGTCGAAAACGGTGCCGTCATCGAAAAAGATGAGTCGATGGGCCGCCGCCGTCTCGCTTACACCATCAAAAAGAAGAACGAGGCGACCTACCACAATTTCCTGTTCACGGCCGGTGGCAAGTGCGTGGCCGAAGTCCAGCGCCGCATGCGCATCTCCGAGGACATCCTGCGGTTCTTGACCGTCAGGGTGGATGAAGAGATGAGACACGGTCAAAAGGTCGCCAAGAGGGCGAAGCCCCGGACTCCGAGACCCCAACCGGTCGAGGAGCGGGATAACGAATTTGCCCGCGTCATGGCCGACAAGGAAGAGTAAGGAGAGGAGGCTAGAAGATGAAACCTGGTGATTCTGGTCCTGGTGGAAAGAAACCTGCAAAAAAGAAGTTCTTCGTCAGAAGGAAGCGGGTCTGCAAGTTCACGGTGGAGAAGATCGGCTACATCGATTTCAAGGACGTCAAGCTCCTCGCAGGCTTCATCCCTGAACGAGCCAAGATCCTGCCCCGGCGCATTAGCGGAACGTCAGCCTTTTACCAGCGGAAGCTGGCCCGTGCCATCAAGCGGGCCCGTTATCTTGCTCTCTTGCCTTACGTGGCGGACTGAGTTCGTAAGAAAGCCTGACGGCGGCATCGGGCGCCGAGAAACGGCATGAGCGCAGAGACAGCGATCGGACCCCCCCCTTTTCCAGCGGCGTACCGCCGGCTGGGGTGGGTGTCCCTGTACATCACGGGCCCGGTCTTTGCCGGAACGAGTGGGGCCCTCAGTCTGGCTTTGCCGCTCTTGGCTCCGCTCCTCTTACCTCTGTCTGTCACCCGACTTCTGCGCCGCGCGCTGCAGGATCCCAACGATCTCTGGGCCGGGTTTTGGCCCCCGGTTCTTGCCCTTCCTGCCGCTTTTGTCGCCGGGCTTCTGCTCTTACCGGGCGGAGGGTTTCTGGCGCCCGTAACCGTGGCGGTTTTCGTGAGCCTCCCCACTCTGGCTGTTTTTGTCTCTGGGCGGGATGGCCGGCCGCTGGCTGACGTCACCATCGTCACGGCCGCGATCTGTGGGTCGCAAATGCTGGCGATTCTGGCCGGTGTGCAGATCGCCAGCGGGGAAGAGGCTGGTGGTTATCTGGCCAGGCGGCTCCTGGAATACGGGGGAGAGGTGGGGACGCTTTATCGTCAAGCGGGCCTCTCCGAAACCATGATCACGGCAACTCAGGATGTTTTCGTGTTCATGAGCCGGGCGCTTGAAAAAGTAGCCCCGGGGATCGGGCTTCTGATTGCGGTTCTCTACGCGGCGTTTGTCGTCTACTCGGCGGCTCCGTTCGGGAATGGCGCCACAAAAGGCGTTACCGGAGGGTCGTTTTCCGGGTTCCGGACAGGGGCCGGGCCCGTTTTTGCTTTTGTGCTCACGGGGCTCGCCGCGGGCCTTGGGAGCGGTTCTGTCCGCTCGGCTGGTTCGTGGCTGGTTCTCCCCCTTCTCGCATTGTTTTTCCTTCAGGGCCTCGCGATAATTCGCTTTTTGTTGGACCGGCTCGGCGCCGGGGCATTTGCTCGTATCCTGGCCTTTGCCTTGGCTCTCCAGATGCCCATGCCCCTTATCATCGCTGGAGCCGGGCTCCTCGATGAGTTCTTTGATTTTCGTCAGAAACTCGCGAGGCCCGAAAACCCGGATATGCCCTGACCTTTCCAGGCTGTGCCGGGAGGGTCGTTAGTGGAACGATTTGGAGTCTCACGAATGAAAGTCATCCTCAAGGACGAAATCAAGGGCCTCGGGCACCGGGGACAAGTCGTCACGGTGGCCCCTGGCTATGCCCGCAACTTCCTGATTCCCAAGCAACTGGCCCTGGCCGCCACGGACGGCAACCAGAAGATCCTCGATCAGGAGAAGAAGCGGTACGACCTCCGCATGGCCAAGGAGCAGGCGGAAGCCCAGACCATCGCGAAAGGCATGGAGGGCCTCACGCTCACCCTCAAGAAGAAGGCAGGCGAACAAGGCGCCCTCTTCGGGCAGGTCACAACCTCTGAACTCGCCGAAGCGCTGGCCGCAAAGGGGGTCACCATCGACAAGCGGCGTATCGAAGTCGAGGAACCCATCAAGCGGGTCGGGAAGCACACGATTCACATCAAGCTTCACCGGGACGTGACGGTCGGTATCTCGGTAGAAGTCCAGCCTTCGGCCTGACCCACACGGTTTCCCCGGGAATCGAGCCGGTTTAGCTGTGCTGAACCGGCTTTTTCTTTCCTCATTTTCTCCTTCGTGAAGCGGTGGATCAGTCCAGAGAGGGTGGGGATGTTGGCGTAATCGGTGTAATCTGTCCCCGGAGTCCGATTTCGGAACGACGAGCCCATGAACTGGGAGCAAACTCTTATGCGAAAGCCGGTTTCAGATCCAGAGATCAGCGTCGAGGTCAGCCACCTCAACGACATCAGTTTCGCCATGCAACAAAATAACATCCCGCTCATTCGGAGCGTGCGTGTGCGGAATCAGGGGGATGCTCCCTTGAGAGATCTGGAGATTCGAATCGAAACGAGTCCCGAGGTGAGCGTCCCATCCATCTGGGACATCCCTCAGATTCCACCGGGGCAAGACTGGATTCTGAGCCCCGCTCGCATCGAGTTCTTGGGGGCCACGCTCAGGGCAGCCGCCGAGAGGCACTCGGTCCGCCTGTGGGTGGAAGTTTCAGAGATTGGCCACGTCCGTGTTGCACAGGAGATCCCGTTCACGATCCTGGCCCACGACGAGTGGAGTCAGACCAGTCCCCAGCCTGCTTTGCTGGCGGCTTTCGTCATGCCCGCTGACAGCGGGACAGTCAAGATTCTGGAAATCGCCAGGAGCCTCCTCGCCCAGTCAGGACTGACGAGTTTTCCCGGATACCAGCCGGGTGCCCGGCGGGATGTACTGCGGACCTCCGCCGTCGTCTACAGGGCTGTTGCCTCTCGAACCCTCACTCATGCTGTGCCGCCCGGCGATCCGCTGAAGACGGGTCAGAAGCTGATGACCCCGGGGGAAGTCCTGAGTCAGGCAAGGGCCTCGAGTCTCGACTTGGGTATCCTGATGGCTGCCGCTCTCGAGCAAGCCGGTCTCAACCCCCTGGTTGTCTTGACGGGGAAGACGGTGCTTTCGGGAATCTGGCTGAAGAGTGATTCGTTTCCGGATCCAGTGATCCGCCACGGAGCGGAACTGAGAAACCGGATAAGGCTTGGCGAACTGAGGTTATTTGAACTCTCCGGGCTCTGTCAGCAGCCCGCAATGCCCTTTGAATCGGCGATCAAACACGCCGAGCACCTTCTCGAGGACGAGAGCCAATTCCATCTGGGAATCGACATCCGCGCTGCCAGGATTGCGGGGATTCGCCCCCTGTCCCTCGATTCCTCAGTCGTTTTCGAGGAAGCCGTCTTCGAACCAGAAGAGGCGCCGCTTGATCTGGGGCCGTTTGAGGTTCCGGCCGCCGCCCAGACCGCTCTGGAACCAGAGAAAGAGAAACCTGTGGAGTCGCCGGTCCAGCGCCTGGACCGCTGGAAAAACCGGCTGCTCGATCTCAGCCTCAGAAACCGGCTCCTGAATTTCAAGCCCACGCGCAAATCCGTGGAGTTAGTCGCCCCGAATCTCGCAAGATTCGAGGATGCGCTGATGACCGAGGAGGATTTCAGACTCCTCCCGAAGGCAGAAGAGGGGGCTCCCTTTGATGAATCCCTGACGGAAGCATTTGAAAGACGCCATCTCTTTTCGCTCCTGGAGCGGGAGGAACTCGAAAGCCGTCTCGTTGGACTCGAAAGGAGCGCCCGTCTCGGAATACAAGAGAGCGGCGCGAACACACTTTATTTGTCCCTCGGATTTCTCGTCTGGTACGAATCGGCCGCAAGCGACAAACCACTCCGGGCCCCGATTCTTCTGGTGCCAATGAGGCTCGAGCGCAAGGCGATCCGGGATGGGTTCCGCATCAGAAAACTCGACGAGGATATTCGCGTTAACGTCACGCTTTTGAAGAAGCTGCTGGAGATGGGTCTCCCTGTTCAGGGACTCGATGTGCTGCCGGAAGACCATGTGGGGGTGGATGTCGATGCCGTTTTTAACTCGTTCCGGCAGGCAGTCGCCAGTGAACCCAGATGGCAAGTTGAGGAAAAGGCCGTTCTGGCGATCCTGACATTCTCGAGGTTCCTGATGTGGCTGGATCTCGAGAAGAATGCGAGTCAGCTGCGCGAGAGCGCTCTCGTTGCTCATCTCATCGATACCCCGAACGAGGCTTATCCGGCACAGGGTGAATTCCCCCAAGCTGACGGCCTCGACGACACCTATCCCTCCAAGGACATCTTTTGCCCCCTAGATGCAGACTCCTCGCAGCTGGCCGCAGTCATGGCGGCTGCCGAGAAAAAGAGCTTCGTCCTGCAGGGCCCGCCAGGTACCGGAAAGTCTCAGACCATTACAAATTTGATCTCTCACTCCCTGGCCCACGGGAAACGCGTGCTCTTTGTTTCCGAGAAGATGGCCGCGCTCGATGTCGTTCACTCGCGGCTCGCGGCAGCTGGCCTTTCTCCGTTCTGCCTCGAACTGCATTCAGCAAAGACGACCCGGGCTGCCCTCCGAGAAGAGCTGCAGGAGTCGTTTGCCCTTCAGGACCAGAAGGAACCGGCAGAGTGGATTCAGGAAGCCGGGAAACTCGACGCTCTGAGAAAGGAGCTGAACCGTTACGTCAGGGCTCTTCACGAACCCCGGTCATTTGGACAGAGTGTTCACTGGGGAATCGGGCAGATCATCAAGCACAAAGGCGTAAAGGCTCCGCGAATCACTCTCGGCGAGCCCAGAACAGTAGACAGGACCCGTTTCGACGCGATGAAGGCGGCTGTACGCACCTTCTCGATGGCGGCTCGCGAGGCCGGGAATCTGAAAGATCACCCGCTCAAAGTCATCGAGAGAGAGCAGTGGCACCCTTCTCTTCCGGGTGAAGTGACAACGGCTCTTGATCAGCTCCGTGAAAGCGCGGCCCACCTGGAGGAAGCCGTGAAGGCCGTCTTTGCGCGCTTCCAGCTGGATCCGATGAGAGCAACCCTGAAGGACATCGAGACGGTGGGGAAGGCCGTCCGGCTTCTCGGAACGAGTCCATCGGTTCCGAAGAGCCTTCTCGGAGACCCGGATCTTGAGCCCGCCGCGCAGAAGCTCGAGGAGTGGATCCGTCGCGGCCGCGCCCGCGACGAGGAGAGAAAGAGGCTCTACGAGACTGTCGAAGAGAAGTTCCTGGATGCCGATCTGCGGACATGGGCCGCGAAAACGGCTGAAGTCAGCTCGGCCTGGTTCGGGAAGAAGTTCTTTGCCTTGAAGACTCTTAAGAAGGAGTTTCAGCCGTTTCTGCGGCCAGGGAAGACTGCTTCAACACCAGAAGAAATGGAGGCCCTCATCCGGGCGGGGCTTACCGTAAGGGAAGAGACTGACAAAATCGCCGGAGCCCCGGAACCCGCTAGACTTTTCGGAGCGGCTCTCTGGCAGCTTGGCGAGGCGGACTGGGACCGGCTGGAACGGACCCTCCGATGGGCTGTTTCTTTCAGAGAAGCGACAAGGGCCACGCTCGACTCCGGGCAACAACCTCTCCCACAGTTCTTGATAGCCGCCGAGAGAGCTGACCAGGCGCGAGCCGGGTCTCAGGCTGAAAGAGAGGCCACGACCCTTTCCGAGACACTGGCCGCTTTCCACGAGCAGCGATCCAGGGCTGTGGCTTTGCTGGGGTTGAACGAGAAGTTCTGGGAAGGACAGGGGAATCTCGGAAAAATCCGAGCCGCCTGCGATCAGCTTCAAGAGAACTTGAGCGGGTTGTTCGAATGGTGCCGGTACCGCGCCGAGGAACGGCGCATGAAGGAACTGCAGCTCAGTGGTCTCGTTGACGGCGTGGAAGATGGGTCTGTCGATCCTTCCCGGCTCGAGGAAGTCTTTGAGCGGGCCTTCTGCGACTGGTGGGTCCCTGCCGTGATGGGGTCTGATCCGGCGCTCAAGAGCTATGCGGCCAACGAGCATGCGGAACGAGTCGAGGGTTTTCGGACTCTTGACGAGAAGCTCTTGCAGCTCACCAAAAAGTCGGTGGTCGCAAGATTGTGCGCCCGACTGCCTTACACTGGCGGAGAAGTTAGCAAGACGCCTTCGACATCGGTTGGCAAGCTTCGCCGCTTCGTCAACGGAGGCCGGGCGCCCATCAGGAAGCTCTTCGAGGAGTGCGCTGACGCTCTGGCCTTGTACAAACCATGCGTGCTGATGAGCCCGCAGTCGCTCTCTCAGTTCCTCGGGGCGGACTTCCCGCGCTTCGATCTTGTCGTCTTTGACGAGGCGTCTCAGATGCCTCCGTGGGAAGCGGTGGGGGCTCTGGCCCGCGCAAAGCAGGCCGTGATTGTGGGCGACTCCAAACAGCTCCCGCCGACGAGCTTTTTTGAAGTGCAAGAGCCTTCCGAAGCCGAGTGGGATGCCGGTGAAATCCCCGACGAGGAGAGCATCCTGGATGAGTGCGTCTCGGCGCGCCTGCCAGAACTCGAGCTAAAGTGGCATTACCGGAGCCGCCACGAGAGTCTCATTGCATTCAGCAACCGCCGTTACTACAAAAACTTGCTGACTTTCCCCTCGCCGGAGAGGATTTCTGAAACTTACGGTGTCTCCTGGCGGCCTGTTCCCGAGGGAATCTATGACGCCGGCGGGACGCGGACAAACCGCAAGGAAGCAGAGGCTGTCGTTCAGGAAGTGCTGCTGCGCCTCCTCGACCCAATGGACTCGAAGCGGTCGCTCGGCATCGTGACGTTCAGTCTGGCGCAGCAACGGCTCATTGAAGACCTCCTCGAGAAGTCACGGGCCGAGTTCGAGGAGATCGACGCATTTTTCACTCGCGATGCCGAACCTGTGTTCGTCAAGAACCTGGAAACGGTTCAAGGGGATGAACGGGATGTCATCCTCTTCTCTATAGGATATGGGCCAGATCAGTACGGGCGCGTGGCCATGCGTTTCGGACCGCTCAACACCAAGGGGGGCGAGCGCCGGTTGAATGTAGCAGTGACCCGGGCGCGCGAGCAACTGGTCGTATTCTCCACGCTCGAGCCGGAGCAAATCGATCTTTCAAAGACCTCCGCGGCTGGCGTGGCGCACCTGAAGGCTTTCCTTGCATTTGCCAAGAACGGCGACGCCGGACTTTCCGAGGAGAGCCTCTCCGCGATGGAAGGGGAGGATTCTCCGCTCGAGGAGTCGATCGCGTCGGAACTCTTGAGACGTGGCTACACAGTCCACTCTCAGATTGGGTGTTCGGGGTTCAGAATCGACCTGGCGGTCCTTCACCCCTCGGTACCGGGGCAATACGTGCTTGGAATCGAGTGTGATGGCGCCAATTACAGGAGTGCGCGAACGGCCCGCGAGCGCGACCGGCTGAGGGAGCAGATACTGGCTCGTCTTGGCTGGCGTTTACATCGTGTGTGGTCGACGGATTGGTGGAGGGATCCGAAGAAACAAGCAGACAGGGTTGAAGCCGCGATTCGCTCTGCTCTTCAGGGGTGAAGCCCTTCAGGGGTGAAGCTCTCTACCTGCACATCAGCCCAGCCACGCCGTGGGTCAAGGGGTTTGGCCCCTTGCCGACGTTCGTGGCGAAATTGATCGCGGCGAAAACGAAGGCACAGGCCCTTTCTACGGCGTCGGGAAGGGTCTCGCCCAAGGCCAGGTAGGCCGTGATGGCTGCTGAGAGCGTGCTCCCGGCACCGATGGTGACACGGTTCTTGTTTCGAGAATTGGAAACGAGAATCCACTCGCGTCCGTCGAGAAGTCCGTCGATGATGGTTTCCCCTTCGGCCTGCCCTCCCTTGATGAGGACAGCTCGCGGGCCACAGGCCTGAATGCGGCGTGCCGCGGTTTTGGCATCTGATTCACTGCGGATTTCTTGGTTGGCGATGACCATGGCTTCGGGCAAGTTGAGTGTCACGAGGGCGGCAAGAGGGAAGAGATCCTGAATCAGGGAGTTGAGCGATGTGGGGCGCAAAAGGCGTGTTCCGGTTCTTGAGACCATGATGGGGTCGACGACAATGGGGGCTGAGATCTTGCTGATTGAGGAGGCGACGGCCCGAATGACGGGAACGGTCGTGAGCATTCCGACCTTGATGGCAACCGGGGGGAGATCCTCCAGAACTGCCTTCAACTGGGCGCGGACGGCGGGCACGGGCACATCATGGACGTCGTAAATTCCGAGGGTGTTTTGAGCTGTGACCGCGGTCACGACGGTTGTTCCGTAGACGGACAGGGCCTCGAAGGTCTTGATGTCGGCCTGAATCCCGGTACACCCTCCGGAGTCCGAGCCCTCGATCGAAAGAGCGGTGGGTTTCCTCATGTCTACTCCCTTGCCGTCGACTCTTGGTATCCTAACGCCCCGTTCCCGGGTTCACGAAATTGGCCGGGATCGTTTCCAGAGGAGAGTCTTGTCCCAGGATCCAAAGATAGAGATCACAGGAAGGGCCGTCGAGGCGCTTCTTGCACAGGGTTATGTCCCCGGGCGCTCGTTTCTCGTCATCCAGCATGTCCTGGGTTGTGGAGGAGCGGGGTTCCGGCTTGCCGTGAAAGAGCGGGTCGAATCCGATTTCATGGTGGCGGTGGACGCGTTCGGGATTCGAATTGCCGTTGATGCGTATTCGGCTCAGCACCTGACGGGGGCTGTGGTCGATTACGGCGAGACCGAAGACGGCGAGGGCTTTCGGCTTGACCATCCGGCCGCTTCGTTTGCGGCCTTTTGTTGAAGAAATCCAAGACAGCACGGAGACCGCATGTCAAAAGACCACCTTTCCCGAAAACAACTGAAGACCGACGAACTGCAGAAGGCTCTGGCCGGTGCCGAGGAGTACATCTCCGAACACAGGGACGAAACGAAACGGTGGGTAGCCATCGGAGTTTCCGCCATCGTGCTCGTTGCCCTGATCTGGGGCGGACTGGCGTACCGTTCCTCGCGCCTCGAGAAGAGGTTCTCTGACGCCCTGGGCTTACTCTCGGCGCCGCTGGTGACCGAGGGGGAGAAACCCGCTGGCAATCAGCCGGTTTTCAAGTCGGCGAGCGAACGCCAGGCCGCTGTCCAGAAGGAACTGGAGTCTCTCGTTTCTGACGCTCCCCGTTCACGGGCTGGGAAATCCGCGGCCATGATGCTGACGGCAATGGGGAGTGCGAAAGACATCACGCCCGAAAAAGTCAGCCGCATCGAGTCGCTTGCTTCCAGCAGCAGCAAGACGATTACCGGAGGTCTCGCAGCCGCGGCCGCCATCGATCTCAAGGCGGCGGAAGGGAAGCCGAAGGAAGCGATCGAACTCGGCAGGAAGTACCTCGAAATGACAAATCCTCCGCTCCCGAAGGATATTGTTCTCTACATGCTCGCCGAACTCTACGAGAAAGGCGGCCAGGTTACGGAGGCCAAGACCTTCTACCAGCGCGTCGTCAATGAGTACCCGCGTTCGGTCATGAAAGGTGAAGCGCAGCAGCGCCTGACAAATCTCTGAGGCAAACCGGTCAGAGCAGCCCAACGGTGCTCTCCAGGAGCCCCAGGTCAGGAACTTGGGGCTCTTCGTGTCTCCAGACATCGAAATCTCGGGTATTCTCCTAAAGTTGCGTTTCTGCACGTCTTTCGGAGCCTCGCGATCGTGTTCCCCCTCGCCCATGACCTCTGGGCCGGCTGGATGTTGGACAAACGGTCTGGCGGGAGAGAGCACCCAGCGCAAGTGGCTTCGGATTCCGAGAAATCGATTGGAGGGGCTTTGTGACGCGTCTGACCGGACTCATTGGGCTTGCTGTCATCATTGGAGTGGGGTGGCTCCTTTCCGCGAATAGGTCGAAGATCCGATGGCCGACCATCATCTGGGGTGTCGTTCTGCAGTTTTCTCTCGGCTGGATCGTCATCTCCTGGCAAGCGGGCGCCGACGCCCTCAAGACTTTTTCCGATGCCATCACGGGGGCCATTGCCTTTTCGGATAAGGGCGCCGAGTTCGTTTTCGGCTGGATCTCAGACCCGAGTTACGCCGCGCAACTGGGGGCAAAAACAGGCGTCGACTTCTCCCCCTTCATCTTCGCGTTCAAGGTCATGCCCATCGTGATCTTCATCGCGTCGTTCTTCACAATTCTCTATTACCTCGGAATCATGCAAAGAGTCGTTCAGGTCTTTGCAATAGTCATGACAAAGCTGCTGCGGGTTTCAGGGGCGGAGTCGCTGGCTGTTGCCGCGAACATATTCATCGGACAGACCGAAGCTCCGATCATCATCGCCCCGTACATCCCGAAAATGACCAAGTCAGAGCTTCTCACCATGATGACTGGCGGCATGGCGCACATTTCGGGTGCCGTGCTTCTGGCTTATGCCGCCATGGGAATCCCGGCGAGTTATCTCATCACTGCTTCTGTCATGGCAGCCCCGGCGACGATCGTCATGGCAAAACTCCTGCGTCCAGAAGTCGAGGAACCGGAGACCGCCGGTACCGTGAAGGTCAAGATCCAGCACGAACAGGCTAACGTGATCGAGGCGGCCGCGGCTGGGGCTTCTCAGGGCGTCTCCCTCGCCATCAACATCTGCGGGATGCTCATCGCGTTCATCGCATTAATTTCGCTCTTCAATGGTTTCCTGGGCTGGATCGGGCCCTCCATTGGATTCGCCAAGCCCGGGCCTGGAGTGGATCCCATCACGACCCTCTCCCTGCAATGGCTCTTTTCCAAAGTCCTGTGGCCGCTGGCGTGGGTGATGGGCGTTCCCGCGCAGGACTGCTCCAAGGTGGCGCGTCTGATCGGGTTCAAGACCGTCATCAATGAGTTCGTTGCTTACGCCGAGATGTCGAAGATCCCGATTTCGGAATGGACGGAAAAGGGCCGGCTCATTGCCTCTTTTGCGCTCTGCGGGTTTGCGAACTTCTCCTCGATTGGCATTCAGATTGGTGGAATCGGTGGTCTTGCCCCCGGCCGCAAGAGCGACATCGCGCGTCTGGGGATGTGGGCCCTTCTGGGTGGTTCGCTGGCGACGTTCATGAGCGCCACGATCGCCGGGATCTTGAAAGGATGACGTATGGACAAGAGGCTTACTGATGTTACCCAGTTCCTGAGGGAGAACCTGCCTGTACCGCCTGTGCTTGGAGTCATCCTCGGTTCGGGGCTTGGTGAATTTGCGGAAAAGGTCGAAGACGCCGTCCGGCTGCCGTACAGCGAAATCCCTGGATTCCCTTCATCGGCCGTGGTCGGGCACGCAGGAGTTCTCGTGGGGGGAACGGTGGGCGGTGCGCCGATTGTCGTTCTCTCTGGACGTATCCACTTCTACGAAGGACACCCGATGCCGGAGGTCGTTTTCCCAGCCCGCGTCCTGGGGCTCCTGGGTTGCCGCACCGTCATCGTCACGAATGCCGCGGGCGGCGTAAATACCTCGTTCAAGGCGGGCGACCTGATGTTGATCGAGGACCACATCAATGCGTTCGGCACGAGTCCCCTCGCGGGGCCGAACATCGATGCGCTCGGAGCTCGTTTCCCCGATATGTCAGACGCTTACCGCAAAGACCTCAGGCGGCTTGCGATGGCGGTCGCCAAGCGCGAGAAGATCGAGTTGCAGAGCGGTGTCTACATCGGCGTACACGGACCGTCTTATGAAACGCCCGCTGAAATCCGGGCGTTCAGGAAACTGGGAGCCGATGCCGTTGGCATGTCGACTGTCCCGGAGGTCATTGCTCTCAACCACATGGGTGTGGGGGTGGTCGGAATCTCTTGCATCACGAACATGGCGGCTGGCGTTCTCAAGAAGAAACTCGATCACACAGAGGTTCTGGAAACGACGACGAAAGTGAAGGACCGGTTTGTTCGCCTCCTGGCGGCCCTTTCGATCGCCCTCGGGGCCGGCCGCTCCGGGGACACGCTCCTCAAGCAGCCTGCCAAGAAGAAGAGTGCGGCCAAGTCAAAAAGGACGGCGAAGAAATGACGGTGCGCAACCCCCTTTCTCCAAAAGAAGCGTCTGATCTCATCGCCGCGGCAACGGAAGCTCGCACTCGGGCCCGGGCGCCTTTTTCAGGGTTCCAGGTGGGGGCGGCTCTCGTCACCAAGGATGGTCACGTTACCGGCGGGTGCAACGTCGAGAGCGCTACCTATGGTTTGACTGTCTGTGCCGAGCGCAACGCTGTCTTCAAGGCTGTATCCGAGGGGATTTCTGGATTCCGCGCCGTGGCGGTTGTCACGGGCGCTTCTGACCCGACACCCCCCTGCGGCGCCTGCCGCCAAGTCTTGTGGGACCAGTGCGGAGAAATAGAAGTCATCATGGCCACGCTCTCGGGCCACGTCAGACGGCGCTGGCTTTCAGAGCTTTTCCCGGATCCTTTCGAGTTCGAGGGACCAAAGTGAGGAGATTCGCAGGGCTCCTCCTTTCATCACTCCTCTTTGCCATGGCACTCGATGCGGCGCGTCCGCCCGCGAAGAAGTGCGACGCTCTGGTCGTTGGCGGCCACGTTGTCACGATGGACGCCGCGAATTCCGTGATTCCGGATGGGGCCATCGCAATCAAGGACGGCAAGATCGTTGCCGTGGGTCCCGCCGCGGCGTTGAAGAAGGAATTTCAGACCAGAAAGACGATCGGCCGTGGCCGCCATGTGGTCCTCCCCGGGCTCGTAAACACGCATACCCACGCCGCAATGAACCTGCTTCGCGGGATCGCCGATGACCGCGCCCTGATGGACTGGCTGCAGAACTATATTTTCCCCGCGGAAGCAAAGAACGTCTCTCCAGAGTTCGTCAGAGCGGGAACGGCCCTGGCGTGCCTCGAAATGATCCGGGGCGGCACGACCACGTTTGCCGACATGTATTACTACGAGGCCGACGTTGCTGATGTCACCGCCCGGGCAGGGCTGCGCGGCGTGCTCGGCGAGACCTGGATCGATTTCCCGGCCCCCGGCCACGCAAATCTCGAAGAAACGAAGACGGTTACCCGTGCTTTCCTCGAACGCTTCAAGCACCACCCGCTGATCGTGCCGGCGATTGCGCCACACGCGCCATACACCTGTTCCAGGGAGACCCTGGTCGAGGCCAAGAAGATGGCCAGCGAGTTTGGTGTGCCGCTCATCATTCACATCTCCGAGACGAAGGACGAGCAGAAGACGATTGATGAGAAGTACAAGAACTCGCCCGTTCGCTGGCTTGATTCGATTGGCTTTCTCGGCGCGAACGTCGTGGCTGCTCACGGAGTCTGGCTCGATTCAGAAGACATGAAAATCATGGCGGCTCGCAAGACGTCGCTGTCCCACAATCCGGAATCCAACATGAAACTCGGATCTGGAATTGCCCCCGTGGCAGAGGCACGGAAAGCCGGAGTCGTGGTCGGGCTGGGAACCGACGGCGCTGCCGGATCGAACAACGACCTCGACATGTTCGAAGCGATGGACTTCGCCGGGAAACTCGCCAAGGCCGGATCACTTGATCCCACCGCGCTCCCGGCTCGCGACCTTCTGCGAATGGCAACGATAGAGGGGGCCCAGGCCCTCGGAATGGCGGACCGCATCGGCTCTCTCGAGCCAGGCAAAGCCGCTGACCTGATCGCCGTCGACTTGATGAAGGCCAATGTACAGCCGGTCTACGACCTCTATTCGGCTCTCGTTTACGCCTCGAAGTCGGGTGCTGTCAGCCTGACGATGGTTAACGGACGCGTTCTGTGGGACGGCAGGAGAGTCCAGACCTTGAACGCCGATCTGACTCTTCGCAATGCGCGAAAGTGGCGCGACAAGATTTCTTCGCAGCTGAACGCAAAAAAGACGGAGGCACCGAAATGAGCCTGTTTGTCCGGACACTCGTGAAAAAACGTGATGGGGGCGTTCTCACAGAGGGTGAAATCAACGATTTCGTGGCCGGAGTGACGAGCGGCGGCATCACCGATGAACAGGCGGCCGCTCTCTTGATGGCCATTTGCTGCAGGGGCATGACCACCCAGGAGACCGCGGCCTTGACGTTTGCGATGATGAGGTCTGGAGAAACCTGGGACCTTTCGCGTCACGGTTTTGTGGCCGACAAGCACTCGACCGGGGGCGTGGGTGACAAGGCCACGCTCCCGCTGGCCCCGCTCGTGGCCTCCCTCGGCGTCAAGACCGGAATGATGTCTGGCCGCGGGCTTGGGCACACGGGGGGAACGCTCGACAAACTCGAGGCGATTCCCGGTTTCAAGACCGGGCTCTTGAAGCCGGAATTCGATGCGCTGCTCGAGCAACTCGGCTGCGCCTTGATTGGGCAGACAGAAAACATCGCCCCGGCGGACAGGCGTCTGTACGCCTTGAGGGATGTGACCGGTACGGTCGAGTCCATCCCGCTTATTACGGCTTCGATCCTCTCAAAGAAGCTCGCCACCGGGGCCCACGCCGTCGTCTTTGACGTCAAGACCGGGAATGGCGCGTTCATGCAGCGGACCGAGGACTCGCGTGCTCTCGGGACCGCTCTCGTGGAAACCACGCGAGCGACGGGAAGAAAGGCAAGTGGTTACATCACAGCCATGGATCGCCCGATAGGGGTCGCCGTTGGGAACGCGAATGAAGTGGCCGAGTCAATCGCACTCCTTCGCGGCGAAGGCCCGGCTGATCTGAAGGAGAACGTCCTGCTTCTCGGGTCTGATCTTCTTGTGGCCTCGGGTGCCGCGGCCGATGATGCAACTGCGCGGCGGATGATGAAAGAGAACTTGAAGAACGGAAAGGCCCTCGAGAAGTTCGCGCGGCTCATCGAGGCCCAGGGCGGAGACCCCAGGGTTTGTGACGACCCCGCCCGTCTCCCGCAGCCCGTTCGAAGCGAACCGGTGCTCGCCGGATCCACGGGCGTTGTTGCGTCCATCGCCACTCGCGAGGTCGGCCTCCTGGCGATCGAGATCGGCTGTGGCCGGGCCAAGAAGGCCGATGTGGTGGATCCGGCCTCCGGATTCCGCATCCTGAAGAAGCCCGGTGAACCCGTCGAGGCACGCGAACCTCTTGCCATGATCGACTATGGACCCTCGATCACCGAGGCTCCTGGCCACGCCTCCCGGCTGGCCGCGTGTTTCTCCATTGCACCGCCGGGAACCCCGGTCGAAACCCTGCCCTTTGTGGTGAGCGGGCTGTAACGACAATTCCTGTCAAGGTGAGGCTGACGCTCACGGAAGACCTCTCTCCCGGGCTCTAACTCCCCCAACCCCCTCTTTACAAAAGAGGGGGCTTACCGGAGCTTGTACCTTCCGATCGTGGTTTACGCTGAGATCCGCTGCCGGGCAGCCTTTACTTACCCGTTTGAACCCATCGATCAGTTCGTCCCGCGTGACGCTACAACCCCGTTCGACGCTGCCCACTGTTCCATGTTCTGTCTCTGGATCGCGGCCGCCATCAAACTCGGAAAAAGGTCCGGCGTACACGCAAACGACGGTATGTTAAGGCTGGCGAATGCCGCCGCGTTCGTGTGGTCGAATACCGGGGCGCCGCCGTCTGAGAGCGCGAGGATGCAGATCATCTGCACCCCGGACGCAACCAGCGCCGCTGCTCGCTGCAGCATCTCCTGTGAATTCCCGCCCTCGTACAAATCGGTGATGAGCACCAGGATCGTCTTTTCGGGGCGTTCTATGATCTGTTGACAGTAAGCCAGCGCACGGTTGATGTCCGTGCCGCCGCCCAGCTGGGTTCCGAACAAGAGATCTACCGGGTCCTTCAGGTCCTCGGTCAAATCTACAACCGACGTATCGAAGACGGCCATCTTGGTGCGAACAGCCCGAATGGTCGCGAGAACAGCTCCGAAGATCCCAGAGTACACGACCGAAGTTGCCATCGATCCGCTTTGATCGACGCAAAGGACAATGTCGCGGAGTGCCGTCCGCCTGTGTCCGAACCCAATCACCTTTTCGGCGATTATGGTTCCCCTCTCCGGAATGTAGTTCTTGAGGTTCTTCTTGATCGTCCTCTGCCAGTCGATTTCGTTGGGCTTTGGACGCGTCGTTCGCTCGGCGCGATGAAGGCTTCCGCGAACAGCCTGCGTCATCGGACTCAGCAGCTTCTTTTCCAGTTCGGCGACCACTTTTCTAACAACTCTGCGAGCGGTCTGTTTGGTCCTGGAGGGAATGACCCGCGAGAGTGAGAGCAAATTGGCAACGAGGTGAACGTCCGCCTCGACAGTCTCCAGAAGTTCCGGCTCGAACAACATCTGCTTCAAGTCGAGACGCTCGAGTGCATCCTGCTGCATGACTTTCACGACTGACGACGGAAAATAAGTTCGGATGTCCCCCAACCACCTGGCCACATTCGGCGAGGATGGCCCGAGACCGCCCTTTCGCTCGCAGTCGTAAAGAGCCGCGAGAACGGCGTCCATTCCTCGATCGGCTCCCTGCAACTCGCAGCCCGTGGTCTCGGCAGAAGGTCCGCCGAGAATCAGCCGCCAGCGCTTCAGCCGTTCTTCTTCCGCGAGACTCATTTTTCCTCCCCAACGTCGACGCCGAGAATCTGCGCCAGGACTGGGAGAACGCGCCTCGCCCGGGAGTGATCGAGGCTCGTATCCGAATCCACAGTGCGAAGAGGCCGTGAAGGTGATTCCCTTCCAAGCGACTTGACCTTGCCGCCCATCTGCCGCCGCTCAGCGGGGGCGAAGCCCGAGAACGCTCGCCGCAACAAGGGAAGTACCTCCTGAAATTGCTCAGCTGTGAACTCGATGAGCCAGCCATCCAGAGCCTTCCAGAGTTCGTCCTGGTGAAGGAGCGTCAATCCGCTCCCTTTCAGAAGCCCCTCTACCCAGGATGCGGCCTGACCTGGCGGGACGGCTGGCGAAAGCGCCAGTCGCGCGCGCCGTGCAAGCTCTTCGGTCGAGATGAGGTGCTGGTCTAGCAAGAGCCGGCACGCGTAACCGCGCACAAGACCATGGATGCCCTCCGAATCGAGAATGCGCGACAGCACCTCGCGCCATTCCTGGCGATACTCTTCCATATCGAGTTGGGAGACGCTCTCTTCCACGCGCGAGATGCTCGTGGCCATGCTCGCCGCGGCGGTGTCATCGAGAGAAGCACACGCCGGCAGAACTCCGACAGTGATGCGTTCGAAGAGCCCGCGAAAAACAGGCAGGATGTGCTCGGCTTTCGTCCCCCGGACATCTCCGTAGCGCGCAAGGTGCGCGAGCGGCGGCAGAGCATCCATCAGACTCCGAACGTCAGCTGCCACCGCAGCACGCGACTGCAGTTCCGCCAGGATCTGGTCCGTGGCAAGGGGCAGAATTGCGAGCGTGACGGCATTCAGGATTGATGAGAGTTCGGGAAGTGACTGTGTCGTGCGGGCGGAATCCACCGCTTTTGCGGATGCCGCCGACTCTACGGTGTTCCCCCAAATATTTGCCTCGATCAACTGAACAGCAAACTCCGGACTCCACTGAAGCTGCCAGAGTTCATGGAAACTGCCCTGCACCTTTCCAGATGTTAGCTGTTCATGCCCCCAGGCGATTCCGAGGAGGTTCAAGCGATGCAGAAGCGCGCTCCGTTGGCGGTCGTTTTCCTCCCGGAGGTCGAGATCAATGGGTTTGATTTCCGTGGAGACTTTCATCCGAAGGCGTTTCTGAATCGCCTCCAGGTCCCTTTGTATCGGGACTGAGGGGGTATCGGCAGGCACCTCGCCGAGGAAGTCGCCAATCTCCAGCTTCTGGCGGATCAGGCTCATGGGCGCGGATTCCGCGTGACAAATCACCGCCAGCGCTGCTTCATTCACTTCTGCCAGACCCGGCATTGGAATGCCTCGTATTGCTGCCAGGGCCTCGGCCAACCGGGCGGCCTCGATGACGCTCGCGGAAGATGCATCGAGATCCTGTTCTCGCAAAAGCCGCGCAACTCGAGCAAGCCACCGCACTGGCGCGCCCGCGGACGACTCCCACAAGTGGTGATACCAGCCGGGAGATTCGACGCCGGCACCGTAGCCACTTCGGTACGAGAGCCGGGAGTAGGTCCAAGGAATCCAGGTTGCGGAGACCTTTGTTTTGGGCAGGTCCTTCAGGAGTTCCTGGTCGTGTTTTGCCGGGATGGACTCGGTCAAAGCCGGGGAATGCCACGCGCCACAGACGACGGCTATCTTCTGGAAACCATCTTTTTGTGCGGCGCGGATCCGTGTGCGCATGAATGCTTCACGCTCGTTCTCGCGCCTTTTCGGCACCGGCCCCTGATTTCGGAGTTCAGCCATCGCCATCCGGATGCCATCAAAGAGTCCCGTTGCGTCCTGCCGCTGCTCGACCTGCTGCTCCCACCAGAGTTCGCGGTCGCTGTACCCAGCCGCGTGCGCTAACGCACCAAGCGGATCATCAGAGAGGCCTTCTTCTTCGATTGGAGGTGCTTCTTCCGGCCGATTTTCTTGTTGCTGTTTCTCCGCCCGCAAGATCGCCAATTGATTCGCCTGCGGAAGGTCAATGAACCGGGCAGGAATGCCCCTCTCGAGAGCAAATCGGAGCGCTTGCCACTCCGGGGAAAACACCGCGAAAGGGAAGAAGGCTGCGTTTTGCGGCGCGTCCGCTGGATAAATCAAAAGCGCGACGGGTGGCCGCATCTTTTCGTGCGCGAGAAGCGGTAACACATCTTCTGCATCCGGCGGTCCCTCTACCAGGACAATGTCTGGCGCGAGTTCGCCAAGAGCCTGGACCAGACTCCGTGCTGATCCTGGGCCATGGTGGCGGATACCGAAAACGTGGACTGGCATCTCGAGTCCTACCCGGTCAGAGGACTTCCATGCACGAGCGGTAGAAGTCTTTCCAGCCGTCGCGCTCCTTGGCCACGGTCTTGAGGTATTCCATCCAGACAACGCGGTCTTGAACGGGATCTTTCACGATGGCGCCCGTCACGCCAGAAGCGAGGTCAGAAGCGCGAAGAACACCGTCGCCGTAATAACCCGCCACGGCCATTCCGTGGTTGATCACAGAAATCGCCTCGGCGGTCGAGAGGGTTCCAGACGGCGACTTGAGCTTCGTCTTGCCGTCAGAGGTAACGCCGTCACGCAATTCACGAAACACAGTGACGACCCGGCGGATTTCTTCGAGCGCGGGCTTTTCGGCGGGAAGTTCGAGCGCTTTGCCCAGATCGGCCACGCGCCGGGTGACGATTTCCACCTCGGCTTCGAAGGAACCGGGGACGGGCAGCACGACGGTGTTGAAGCGGCGCATGAGAGCGCTCGACATCTCGTTAACGCCCTTGTCCCGGTTGTTGGCTGTGCCGATGACACTGAAACCCTTGCGGGCTTGCACCTCGATCCCCAACTCAGGTACCGGCAACGTCTTCTCCGAGAGGATGGTGATCAGCGTGTCCTGGACTTCGCTGGGGATCCTGGTGAGTTCCTCGACGCGGGCTATTTTGCCGAAAGCCATCGCGTTCATCATCGGACTCGGCACCATCGCTTCCTTCGACGGGCCTTCCGCGAGAAGCCGCGCGTAATTCCAGCCGTAGCGAACCGCGGATTCGTCCGTGCCCGCGGTTCCCTGAACGAGAAGCGTCGAATCCCCGGAGATCGCCGCGGCGAGATGCTCGCTCACCCAGCTTTTTGCCGTCCCCGGGACGCCGAACAACAAAAGGGCCCGGTCCGTGGCGAGAGTAGCCACCGCGATCTCAATGAGCCGCTCGTTCCCGATGTACTTCGGACTCACGACAAACCCGCCCCGCAGCTTCCCCCCGAGCAAGTAGGTTTTCACCGCCCAGGGCGAGAGTTTCCAGTTCGGCGGTTTTGGCCGGTCATCAGCTTTGGCAAGTTCGGCAAGTTCCTCTCTGAACTGCTCTTCTGCATGCTGGCGGACTACGGAGGTCACAGGATCGGAACTTACGTTTGCCACGTTTCGATCTCCTTGATCATGTCTTGGCGGAACCGGAGCGTCTCAACGAACGTATCCACGAAACGAACCCAGTCATGCGTCAGGTACGAGGAGTCAGATCCGCTCTCCGGGTGATACCAGGGGACGAGCGCTTCCGGAATGACGAGCGGCGAGATCTTTGTCGCCGCACTGCTTTGGGTCCAGTACCACGAACCTTGGATCTTCTGCTGTTGCGCGATTCGCGCTTCGAGCTTCCTCAATGCCTGGAGGTAGTGCCTCGAGAGGGAGAGAGACCATGGCCCGGCGAGAACGTCCAACGCCGCCACACAGGCTTCGGATATCCCGTCAGGCTCTGCCAGCTGAGACATCAGCTTTTCCTCCAGGCCTTTCGCTGGAACAAGCCGGGCAAGTTCCTTGACATCCCCGAATGAGGACCCGCGCTTCGACTTCTTCAGCTCGAGATCGAAGAAAAGTACAGCCCAGGAAACGGCACGGAATCTCAGGACTGCTGTGTGAACAGAGTCTATGAGCGCATCTTTCCACTCAGACTTCTGGAAAGCCCTGAGAATCTCTTGAGGCGTTCGGCGCCACTGCTTTTCCCAATGCTCCGGAGGAATCTTCGAAACTAATTCTCCGAGCCAGAAAGCGCGTTTGCCCGTCCCTTGAGGAGGTTTGGCCGGGATCCCATCGCGTTCCCACAGCTTGTCGATGTCGTGCGGAGGTTCGATCTCCAAAGAAAAGTCGTCGCTGCCCGGCGCGGATTTCACCTTCGCGAGGATCTTGCCGGGCTTGTCCGCAGCCACACGCAAAACGTGTGATGCCCTCTCGATCATTCGGTCTGAGAGGCGAGACTCGCACAGCCGGCAGAGCAGCTTCGAAGCCTCTTCCCGGACCGTACTGCTGCGATCATCTAGTGCCTTCTCCAGGAAAGGCTCGTCTTCCATCGAGAGGCCCGGCTCCAGGAGAGAAATAAACGCAGCACGGTGATCAGCTTTCTCTTTTGGGAACGACTCTTCGACCCACGACCGGGCCTCAGCCGGAGCCAGACGCCTGGCCAGGGTTAGAATGCTCTTGCGCTCCGTTACGGATCCTTCTTCCCAGAGCTTCACTGCATTCCCTGGGAGTTCCTCGGGAATGTCCGGGTGAAACGCCCAACTCCACCCCGGTTCGAACTGCGAAATCCAGCGGCCTCGCTCGCCAAGGAGGTGCCGCATGGATGGTCGAACCGAAACCGGAGTGTGTTCGAGGACGGCAGGAAGCACAGAGAACGGCAGCCGCCATTTCTGTTCCTCGATCAGCTGAACCGCTTCGGGAAGAATCTCCCTGTGTTCGCCGCCGAGCATCGCCTGGACGAGGCGGGTCACCGGGGCCGGACATGGTTTTCGGCTTTCGGTTGGAGCCGGACTGGGCTTCTCTTTCGAGGATTTGGGTTTTGCTCCAGCCAGCCGGTACACCGCCGCGGCGCCAGCTTGTTGAAGGAGAATCCACTCTTTCTCGGCCGTCACTCCCGAAACGAGCGAGTCCGCGGGCGTTCCCGTCACTGGCTTGAGGTCAGGGGCCTTGGAGGTTCCTGCAATGGCAATCTGATGCAGCCTATCCACTCTGTTCCCCTTGAGTCCAGAGGACTCCGTAAACGCCGTCCGTGACCATGCCGAGAGGGAGGAGCGTGTGGCCATTCCACTCGCCGGCGATTGCAGCCGGGTGCCCGCCGGACAGGGCAAGCATCCTCCAGTGAGCGCCCGGAACGAGTGGAATCATGTTCCCATCGCTGGTAGCCACGTGCCAGGCTCCTGCCGCGGCAGGAAGTGGCATGGCATTCGAGAGCACAGCTGGAAACCGGTCAATCCATGGCTGGCGCGCAAGGGCAGACGCATACTGGTCGAATAAGTCACCGGCCGAGCCAGCCAGCGGAAGTTGTTGAATACGTGACGGTTCCGAGTATCGTTCCTTGACGAGCGCTCGAAGCCGGTAAGAGCCAGGGTAAAAGGCCAAGGCCGCATCAAACCGAGTTCCCGGGATGAACGTCATCGCAAACGGAACTCTCGGTCCGGCCGAAAACTGCAGATTGAGAGCCCTTCGACCAGACTTCTCTCCTGTTAACCAGGTGCGCTGGGTTCGAAGTCTGTCGTCGTCCTCGATAAAGAGTCCCAAGACGGTCCATGTGTCTCTCACGATGTCCGGGCCAGCGAGCACGTCCTCTTGCCCAACGGTGAACCCTGCCAGTTGCCGGACCTCCGCCCTCAAGTCCGGATCGAGTTGATCCTGGCGCCGGTAGGCCTGGATCAGGAGGGAAGTCTTCCCGATCTCCGCAAGGAGCCTCTCGGGCCAGTCTGGAAAAGACCCAGGTAACTCGGCGAGGTTTCGGAGCCGTCGCGCAAAGCCAGGAACCTGGGCATCCACGAGGCGAGCGGCCTGGTTTTCCCAGAAGGAAGGGCCCTTGGTTTCGAGCCCCGCAAGACCGTTGCGTACAAGGTCGGAGAGGAATAGCTGCAGTCCTTCAATTCCCTCGAGTACTCGCTCTTCCTTCTTGGCAACCCGTTTCTCGCGAGCTTTGATGTCCTGCGGAGTCTCTTCTTTCTTCTCGGCCGCCTCGGCCTTTGCTTCCTTCTTTGCAGCGGTTTGCGCTCGCTTCGAAATCCAATCGGAAACCCACTCGGGTTCACTTCCCGGGGCAAACGTCTTCGGATTCGCAGCAAACATCAGGAGGAGACCGAGCCCGTGTTTACACGGGAACTTTCTGCTCGGGCAGCTGCACTTCACGGCGAGATCGGAAAGGTCCGTTCGGACCTGGTAGAGGGCGCTTCCCTGGCATTCACCCCAGACAGCACGCTCGCTAAGTCCGAGGTTCTTCCAGGTCTTGGGGGCAGCAAGCTTCTTCCCGGCAGCCGCCGAGACTGTGTCTGGCGCGAGGGCGAGGATCTGCTCTTGCGTTAGGTTCACAGATTCACCAGTTGACGTGACGGCGAGTGTCTCTCCGCCGCGTCTGCATGGCAAGTGAAAACCCGGCTCCCACCGTGGTCATTGACAGCCCGTTCCTAGTTTGCCCGCCTCCAGAGCGCCAGACAGGCGCGCGCGCGGTCGTCCCAGGCTGGCCCGCTTCCCAGAAGGCGGGCCGCGCTTTCTGAGCTGTCTCTTGAGAGAAGGAGCTGGGGCAAAACCCTTGTCACGCGCGTTCTCGGGTGCTCGGAGAGAAACCTGACCGGGTAGAGGCCGCGCGGCCCTGAGAGGAACAAATGCCTGGCAGCGAGACCTGGCATCCGCGATACGGGTTCGGCGAAGAGGTGATCAGCTTTCGAATACTCTTCCCAGCTGGGGAAGGGGCGGCCCATCCGGTGTTCTTCGAGCCACTTCCAGACGGTCAGGAGGCTGAAGCAAGCCTCGTCGAGTTCCTCTCTGACCTGGCGGCTGTCTGGTGGTTCTTCGGGCCGCAACCGTGCGTTGACCGAAACGAGGTGGTGTTGGACGCATTCAGGGACCGGGTTCTGGGCGTCCGGGAGTTTTTCGAGTGCTGCTTGCCGGCGCGTGTAGCCAATCTCAAATTGGTGGTTGCCAATCAAGACCGCGGCGCCGATCGCCAGCCATACCTTGTGAACGAACTTCCATGTGCGCTCGTGAGGGAGCGTCTCCGAAAGCGCCCAGAGCAAAAGGGCTCCGCGGTTTGTCAAATACCTCACACCCTCAATCAGGGGGAGGGAGTGCGGGGGCATGACCGGGACTCCCTGGAGGAGCCGCGGCTCGCCGAAGAGCAGCCGGTGTTCGCCAAAGAGTTCGCACCACATCATGGTGAACGGGAGCTTTGGGAGTTCCTCTTTCCTCAGCGGGGAAATCTCAACCTCAATGCCGAGCCTCTTTTCAAGCCGCGTCCCGAGGTGCAGGAGACGTTGACGAACGCGGCGCGACTGAAAACGAGAGGTGCCCCTGACCACTGCGAGCAGGTCGTAATCGTTGTAGGGTTTCCAGAGCCCGTGGTTGTCCTTAATGCCGCCTCCTTCCCCGCGCCCGTAACCGCCACCGAGGAGAAGAGCTTCGAGGGTGTCTCCCAGCTCCTCCTTGACAGCTGCCGTGACCTGCGAAACATCATTCAAGATGCGTGTTTCCAAGTCCGGCTCGCCAAGGGGCGTGAAGGGCAGAACCTCAGGCACGTGCCAGACCCTCCGAAAGAGCCCTGCGGTAGCTTGCCCGTTGCACCCAGCGATGTAAGGGAGCCTCCAGAGCGGCTTTCGTGTGCCCGTTCTTGAGGCACCAGACGGCGTCTCGCGCGACTTCGGCCACCCAGGGTTTCAGAAGGCCCTTCACTAAACCCGTTTGCAGCATTTCGCGAGGGTAGATGGCGGCATCGGCTCGTCCCTCTCCGGCAAAGCGTTTACGCATCTGTGGCAGGGTGTAGTTGTGCGAGTGCATGGCGATCGAATCTTTCGCGTAGAGAATCCGGTACCCATCCTGGCGCCGTTGCCAGGTCCAGAGGATGTCTTCGGAATAGCGAATCTCCTCGTCGAACGGGGTTTTCTCCCAGACTTCGCGTCTGATGGCGGCCGAAGCCATGGAAAAGAAGTGGCGCCACGTCGCGGCGATGCGGCCGTCTCCGAAAGCCCGCCCGTAGTCTTTGGCAACGAGGGGGTGAGCATCGGGCCTGGGAACTTGTTGTCCGTAGCACGCGGCGGCTCCCGGGTCCGCGGCCAGAGGCTCGGTGAGAAGCCTGAGCCACTGATCATTTTGAGGGGTGCAATCCGAGTTCACAAAAACAGCGATGGGTTCGGTCCCTTGCCTCATTCCCAAATTTAGGACCCTCCCGGGAATGTAAGAGCCGGGCGGAATCTCAATGAGTTGAAGCGGGAAGGAGCGCAGGATCTCAACGGAACCATCGGCCGAGCCTGAATCAATGGCCACGACGCGAAACTCTGGACCTTTCTGCGAGTAGATCGCGTTCAGCGTCTCGCGGATAACCCAGGCATCGTTCAGGCAACGCAAGATAATCAACATGCCGGGCCTCCTATCCTCTCTGGGGTTCTGGCCCCGGGCGAATGGTAATTCGCCAGCGCGCCACCGCCTTGCCTGCCGGCATCCGCGTGATGGCTGATGTCACCCCGAGAAGTCCGTAGAACATCATCGCAAGAGAAGTCTGGACTGGAGCCCACTCGAGTGTCGACTGAAAAGTGAGGGTCGCGAGGCCTCCAAGCCAGCCCAGAACGAAGATGGTCCGCATGCCTTCGTCGCGGTGGCGAAGAAGAAACTTGAGCAGATGGTAGTACGTCGAGAGGAGGATCGAGATCAGAGCCGCGAGACCGATCCAGCCCATTTCCCCGGTCGTGAGGAAGTAGAGGTTGTGGCAGAGGCCGCCCTTGTCCAGCCCATCTCCAAATGGAGCGGAATAGGGGCCGTCGGTGCCGTAGGAGTAGTTGTTGACGCCGACCCCAAACAAGTGGTTGTGGGCCATTTCGCGGGCCACCTCGTTGAAGGCCACCCGTGCTTCCCCGGACGATTCCGGGGCCTCCTGGATACGTTTGATCATCTTCTGAACGGCAACAACACCTGGCGGAATGGAGAGAATCGTCATGATCGAGACGATGGCAATCTTCTGTGGCCGTACCCTCAGAATGAAAGAAATGGGAAGGACAATGGCAATAGCCATCCCCATCGCCACCCACGATCCCCGTGAGAGCGTCAAGACGACGGTTCCCGCTCCCGCTCCAAAGATGGCCAGCAGCAGGTACGTGCCTTTCGTTTTCAGGTTCAGAAGGCACGAAAAGATGACGGGGAGAAGCATGTTGAGGTACATGCCGAGGGTGTTGGAGTGGTCGAACGTGCCACGAGCCCGGTAGATGCCCGAAACGTACCCCTGCATGGCGACAAAAACCTCGTAGGCGACGCAGGCAACGAGAGTCCAGCTGATCCAGCGGACGTCATCCTCATCCTTGACGGCGTTGGCGACGGCCCAGAAAGTAATGGCGTAACGAACGAACTTCATCAGGCCGAATGCGGCGTAGAGAGGAACGAACGCTGATGCCGAGGAGATCATCGCAACAAAAACGTAAAAAATGATCGCGGGGAAGATTGGGGGAATCGGCCGGATGCGGATCTTGCCGCCAGAGAGAAAGATGGAGGCCAGAATTCCGGCCGTGATCATGTCGAGGCTGCCGATTTCGAAGCCTCGAACCCAGCCACGGTAAACCTCGCGGGAGACGAAATTGACGTCGATTATCTTGACGGTACCGATGAAGAGGAGGCAGATGTAAACCCGGCGCAGCTTGGGAAGAACAGCAACGGCCGCTGCCATGCCGATCGCTCCGGCGAACAGCATGAATGCGGCGATGATTGTTTTGTCCAGGCGGGCCCCCGCATTTCAGGATGGGTTATTTGAAACTAGAGATGGCCTCTTCCACGTTCGTGTGAATGGTGAAGACTCTGATGAGGCGCGTGAGTTCGAAGATTGTCCGGACGGAAGGGTTGATACCGCAGAGCCTGATGTCTCCGCCAGCGGTCCGGGCTGCCTTGAGAGCGGTGATGAGGGCTCCGAGTCCGGAAGAGTCGACGAAAGTAGCGGACTGCAGGTTGATGACGAGCCGGGATTCACCGCCCTCGATAAGGGCCTTGAGCGCTTCCCTGGCCGCCTGGGCGTTGCGAGAATCGAGTTCTCCCGGTGGCTCCACGACCATCACATCACCAGTCTTTGATGTCTTCAGCACGGGTACTCCTAAGCGATTTCGTCACCCGAAACCGGGTGTAACGATCATACGCCTTCGGCCTTGATCGCATCTCAACTGTTTTTAATTCAATATGTTGTGCTGGGCCTTCTCTTCTTGAGTTTCGCAGGGTGGGGGAGCCACCGCGCAAGTCTTTCTGGCCATCCTCATTTGCATGGGACGGATGCTTCCCGCAGGAGGTTTAGCGTTCGCTTGGCAGTTGATTCCCACGTGTAGGCTGTGGCGTTGTCGAGCCCTTTCCTCACGAGTTCCTCACGCAAGGGTTCGTCTAAGGAGATTCGCTCGATGGAGCCCTGAATCTCGTCAGGATTGTGTGGATCGAACAATAGTCCGCCGTCGCCCACCACTTCCGGGATGGATGAGATTCTGGAGGCGGCCACCGGCAAACCCGAGCCCTGTGCCTCGAGGATTGGCAAACCGAACCCCTCGAAAAGCGATGGGAATACCAGAGCGCGGGCGCAGGCGTAGAGGTGGGGAAGGGCCGCATCGTCAACGTAGCCCAAGGTGTGAACCCGGTTGTCAAGGCCGAGATCCGTTATGGTTTTCTCGACGACCTCGGCTCCATTCCAGCGTCCACCCGCGAAGACCAGATCGAACGGAAAAGCGGGCACGCGATCAAGAAGGAGCCGGTACGCTTTCAGGAGTCCCACGTGATTCTTCCCGGGGTGTTCCAGGCGGGAGACGTAGAGAAGGTACTTTTCAGGGAGGAGGAGTCCGCGCGACACCAGAGCGGCCCGGCTCGCCCCGGGGTCTTTCGGATAAAAGACCCTGGCGTCATAGCCGTTTCCAACGATCGTCATCCTCTCCCCGGGGAAATGGGCGAGGGTGAGGATGTCGTTCGCTGTTGCTTGCGAAATGGCGATGATGTGGCTGGTGCGGCGCATCATCCAGGGAAGAACTTTCTTGATGTAGAGCATCCGGGCCGGGTCGTATTTTCCCTTGACGTGAAAAGCGGACAGGTCATGGACGACGGCAACACAGGGAATGTGCGCGAGGGGAGCGAGTCTCCGGTTCCCTGCCGGGAGATAGAGAACGCTGGCCTCGAGTTTGCGCGCCTGTCGAGGGAACTCGAGAAGGTGCCACAGAACCGAAGCGGGTGGGGCATTCCAGCGGTCGTGTACGGGGACGTATTGGAGCCAGTCTCCGTCAGCCTCAACCGTCTTCTGGAACACATCGAGGTCCTCGCGGGCGACAAAGCAGCGAAGGCGAACGTGGTCCAGGCTCTCTTTCGCTTGTTGTGAGAGGGCAGAGAGTACGTTGATGAGGTACCTGCCAATTCCGGAGCGTCCCCGGTCGTTAGCGAAAAGCGACACGGCCACGGTGAGCGCACTCATTCGAGCCCTTCCACTTCCAGTTTTCCGGCGGATCTCAAGAACTCCTCGGTACCGTCAAGGAAGGTCTCGTGCCGGTAGAGCTTTTCGGCGCGCTCGTGAGCTGCCTGGCCCATCCGCGCGCAGAGGGTGTCATCGCCCAGGATGTGATCGAGCGCTTGGGCAAATGCCTGAGTGTCCCGCTCTGGCACGGCGAACCCTGTTTCGCCGTCGGCCAGCCAGTCGGTGATGCCGCCCGTGGCGAATGCCACGACAGGCCTACTGGCCCACATGGCCTCGACCCCGACCATGCCGAAAGGTTCTGCCCACCGGCAGGGGACGGCGACGACGCGAGCCCGGGCGTAGTAGTCGCCGAGCTTTTCATGGCTTACCCATCCAAGGAATGTCACGCGTTCGCCGAGGCCCATCTTCCGGGCGAGGGCAACGCACTCGGTCATCTGGGGCCCGGCCCCGACGATGACGCAGTGGCACTCTCGCTTGACCTCCGCCAATGCGTGAAGGAGCAAATCGACTCCCTTGCCGCGGACGATTTGCCCGACGAACAAGATGAGCGGCTCGCGGGATGCAGAAGCCCAATCGCGCTCGATGCCCAAAGGAACCGGCGGAAGAATGAAGAGCTGTTCCTTACGGAACCCATTCTGTTCGAGCGCGGCCGACATCCAGCGGGACCCTGCCGCAACGCGCGGGAGACAGCGCGCAAACCGCAGTTCCCGGGCCCTGTCAAAAATGTTGATGAGCCCCGGGAATCCAGGCACGGGCCCTGAAGAACTAACGAGGCAGCCGTGCAGCACGCACTGCACACCGAGGGGGTGGGGGCAGACCTTCTTGGAAACCGGGAAATACTTGTGCCGTCGCGGACAGTAAAGGTCGTGGTCGTGAACATAGCGAGCGACACGTTGTCCTCTCAGAAGGTCCGCAATGGTCTCGAGTTCGCCAAATCGCTGTAGATAAATGGTGTCTGGCTGGTGCGTCTCGATGAGCCTCTGGATCTGACGCTCCAGGTTCTCCCTGGAGGCACTGAGATTGAGCCACGTCTGGGATGCGAAGGGGGCCCGCAGGGGCTCCCGGTCGCGGGGCAAGGGATCGGTGTAGAGAAAGTGGATTTCGTGCCCTCGCCCGTTTAGCCCGGTAGCAGTGTCGTTGAGGAACTGCTCCACCCCTCCCCAAAAGCAACCCTTGTCGTTGACAAGGAGGACTTTCATGCAGGCAGTCTACCCGACTGGAGCCCCTCCGGAAGACATCACTCGCGAGGACAGGCTCAAGAACTAGAATCCTCATGAAGGAGGCAGTGATGGGCGGGCGTTGTGCCATTGCCATGTTTGCGGATGCTTGCGGATGGGGCGTCGTCCAGACGCGTCCCTGGTTCCTGCAGTCACTCACGCACCGGGTCCCCGCTAAATCGCTTTTTGGCTTCTCTTCAGCCTGTGTCCCGGCGATCTTGACGGGGAACGTGCCTGACCAAAATGACCACTGGTCGAGTTTCTATTACTCGCCCGAAACGAGCCCGTTCAAGATCCTGAAGACCCTCAGTGTGCTTCCCGGGAGCATTTTCGATCGCGGACGTGTGAGGCGCTACCTTTCGAAGGGGATCGCCCGTCTGTACGGGTTCACGGGATACTTCCAGATCTACAACCTGCCCTTCGAGGCTCTTCCCTTATTCGACTACGCGGAGAAATACGACATCTTCCGGCCAGGCGGCATCAATCGAGGGGAAGGGATCTTCGACCTCCTGAAGCGAGAGGGAATTCCGTACCAGGCATCGAACTGGAAGCTCTCGGAAGACAGGAATTTTGCGGCACTCATCGAGGCCCTCGATCGAGGTGAAATTCGTTTTGCCCTGCTCTACACGGCCAGTCTCGACGCCCTCATGCACGAACACACCAAGAATTCGCCTCTCGTGGATGCGCGGATGCGTTCTTACGACGCCCGTGTGGCCCAAGTCCTGGACCACGCCCGCAAGAACTACGACGACGTGCGCTTCATTTTGATTTCCGATCACGGAATGGCCACGGTTCACACCGTCGTGGATCTGATGCCCCGGATGGAAAAACTCCCTCTTCGCTTTGGTGAGGACTTCGCGGCTGTTTACGACTCGACAATGCTCCGTTTCTGGTTTTTCAAACCCAAAGCCGCCGATGCGATTCGTGATGTCTTGCCCAACGACCAGTTCGGCCGCTGGGTTTCGGAGCAGGAACTTCGTGACTACGGAACCTATTGGCCAGACGGCAAGTTCGGACACGCCGTGTTTGCGCTGGAGCCAGGAGTGCTGCTCAACCCCTCGCACATGGGGCGCGTGGCCCCGGCCGGCATGCACGGGTACCGTCCGGAACACGAAGATTCAGACGCCGCCCTGCTTGCGAATTTTGTTCCCCAAACACCGGTCCGCTCCATCACGAGCTTTTTTACCGTCATGACGGAGATGGCCCGTTGGGCGGCCGCGTGACGGGCGTGCCCTCTGCATCAGAGAGAGTCGCCGGTCAGGCTGTCTGGTCGATCCTGTCAAAGATCGCGACCCTCGCCGGGACGCTCGGGGTTTCAGTCATCGCCGCGCGTCTTCTCGGTTCTCATGAATTTGGGGTCTGGTCGCTTGCGCGCAACATGGTGGCTTTTGGTGTTCTGGCCGCAAGTTTTGGCCTGGACCGGGCGCTCTTGCGCTTCATTCCGGAACTCGAAACACAGGGCTCTCTCTCCGGCGTTAGAAGGCTTTTCGGGGCCGTGGCCGCCGCGCAGGTGGCGCTGCTCGTTATCGCGAGCGCCGTGCTCCTTCTCCTTGAACCCCTCTGGCAGCGCCTGTTCATGCCCGAAATCGGCGGTCTCTTGCCGCTCATTTGCGCCGTGACGGCTGCCTTCACTCTCAAGGAAACGCTCTACCAGCTCCATTTCGCGCTCGCCCAGGCGCGTGTCTTGACGATCGCCACGGCCATTACCGGGTTTGGATGGCTGGGGCTGACATGGTGGTTGCTCGAAAGAGGCGGCGGAACGAGAGGGGCCCTTCTCGCTCAGACTGCCGCTCTCGCCGCGGCCATCGCCTACCTTCTGCCTTCGCTCCGCCGCCTTCTGCGAGCCGTTCCCAGAAGGAGCGAAACACGGATTTCCGCGGCTCGCGTGACCTCCTATGCGGCGACTCAGGTGGGGTCGAGCCTGGTGAACCTGATCGTCCAGCGGCAATCAGAGGTCTATTTCCTGGCCATGGTCGCAACCCCCGCGGTCGTGGGGTTCTACGATCTCGGTTATTCCCTGCCCCAGCTTGGGCTCGAACTTGTTCCCCTCTCTCTTTACGCTGTCGTTCTCTCGGCGATCACGGCGTCTTACCAGCGAGATCCTTCCCGGCTCGGCATACTGGTTGGCTGGTTTTACAAACTCCTGGCCGTTGTCACGATTCCGTTTTCCCTGCTGGGTGTTCTCTGGGCTGACCGTCTGGTCGTCCTGCTGTACGGCGCACAGATGGCTCCGGCGGGTGTTCTGGCTCAGGTCTTTTCCGCGGTTCATCTGCTACCGTTTGTGTCTCTGCCCGTGGGCGTCGCTCTCAATGTCGTCGAGAAGGCTCACCGGACCCTCTCGTTCGGGCTCGCTCAGGTAATTGTTAATTTGACACTCGATGTTCTCTTGATCCCCCGTTTCAAGACGGGCGGGGCGGTCGCCGCCGTGGTTCTCTCCTTCGTTCTCGTCACACCAGTCACGATTCGCTACGCCGTGCGTCTGACCGGTCCCCTCGAGTTCCCGTGGCGCTGGATGGGCCGGCTGCTCGCTTCTCTCTCTTTAGGGCTCCTCCCTGGCCTGGCGAGGCCCTGGCTTTCTGGCTGGCCGGGGACCCTTCTGGGCATTTCGTCAAGTGCCCTCTTGATGGCGGCCGGTTTCAGGTACGGCGGACTCATTGGTCCGGAGGAACGCTTGCGGCTCGACAAGGTCTCGTTTCCAGCCAAGCGGTTTCTCGTGAAGGCCCTCGTGAGGTAGGTGTGCGCATCATTCATGTGGCCCGCCGGTTCACACCTGCCTCCTGGGGAGGAACGGAGACGGTGATCGCGGCTCTCGTCAAGGAGCAACTCCTCATGGGTCACCAGGCGGAACTCCTCTGTACCGCGGCTCTCGACAGGCCGGGCTCGGAGACCGCGTGCGGGGTGCCAGTCAGGCGTTTTCCTTACACGTACGCGCGTATTCCGTGTCCTGCCGGGGTCAGGGCGGCTCTCGACCGCAAGGGCGGGAATCCCTTGTCGCCTCGGCTCCTGGCGGCGCTTCTCTCGGCGCCTCGGACAGACGTCTTTCACTGCCACACGATGCAGCGGCTAGCGGCGCACGTCCGCGTTGCTTCCCGTTTACGCAAGATCCCTTACGCCGTACAGCTTCACGGCGGGGAGTTTGCCGTCCCGGCCGATGAGGTCAAGGAGATGCTGGCTCCCACGGCGAAGTCACTCGATTGGGGGAAAATCCCTTCCGTCCTGCTCGGGACGCGGCGTTTTCTCAAGGATGCCAGTCTCGTTCTGGTGCTCTCGGAGGAGGAAGAGCGGCGGGCCCGGTCCGCCCTCCCGGGGGTTCGGGTCGAGCGGTTACCCAACGGTGTGGACCCATGTCACGCCGACGGGGGCGATGGAACGCGGGCCAGGATGCGGTGGGGGGTGCCGCTGGACGCCCCGCTCATCTTGACCGTGGCACGAGTCGATCCGCAGAAAGGCCAAGAGTTCATTCCAGACGTACTGGCCGCCAATCCGGGGGCCCACGCTGTACTGGCTGGCCCGGTCACGGTTCCAGGCTACGACGCGAAGGTGAAGGAGCGAGGCTCTGCGCTGGGGGTCCTCCCGAGAATCCACTTTACGGGACCTCTCCTGCCTCTCTCGGCCGAGATCGCGGATCTTTACCGCGCGGCGACAGTGTTTCTTCTGCCGTCGCGGCACGAGCCGTTCGGCATTGTGGTTCTCGAAGCCTGGGCTGCGGGGGTTCCGGTGGTGGCAAGCCGGGTAGGGGGACTCGCCTCACTCGTGAAGGACGGGGTCTCGGGGTTTCTGGTGCCTGCCGGGGAGCCCCAGGGCTTTGCTTCGGCGGCAACCAGGCTCATCCAGGATCGGAATCTTGCGGCTTCTTTTGTGGAAGCAGCCCGGCGGGAAGTCCGGGAACAGTATTCGTGGCCCGCCGTCGCGGCGCGCCTGGAGAATTTCTATCGCGAGGTTCTTGAGCGGAAATGACGCGAATGGCAGAACGGTTCCTCTCGTTGTGCATCTGGGCAGCTGCTCTTTTTGGGGGCTTGCTCTTTTTTATGAATGCGGCCAACTTGATCGCCCGTGATGTTCCAGGAGACTACGTTGAGGGAGTTGTGCTCCTGGCACAGGCGGACACGGCCCGCGGAGAGTCACCTTATAGCCCCCAGCGCTGGGTTGAGATGCCTTATCGAATCAACCTTTACGGCCCCGTGTTTTACAAACTTGGGGCGTGGGTGCTTCCTCTGGGCGGGCAACAGGCCTCCTTGAGACCGGGGCGGGTGCTTTCGCTCGTGGCGCTCGTCCTCGCTTTCCTTGCTGTCTGGAAGCTGACACGCGAGGGATCCCGGGTTTCCGCTTCCTCCATGGTGCTGGGAGTCCTTCTCTCCCTCGGGTTCGTTCCGGTTCTCATCTTTGGTCCGCAGAACCGGGTCGATACGCTGGCGGTGGCTCTGAGCGTGGCTGGCTTCCTATTTGGGCTGAAACAAGACCGAAAAGCGCCATTAGTGGCCGGTATCTTCTTCGTCATCAGTGTTTTCACAAAGCCGACCGCCATCGCGGCACCGGCCGTCCTTTTCTTTTCCCTGGCCTTTCAGAAGAAGTTCAGAGAGGCGGTCATGCTGGCCGGAACGTGCCTGGTGCTGGGCGGGTTGTGGCTCGGCGCTCTGTGGGTCCTCACCCAGGGTGGGTTTACGACATCACTTTTCCGTTTTAATGCGAATCCGTTCGCCATTGGAGGCCTCATAAAAGCCCTCCAACAGGCTTTTTCGTCACCGGTCCTTCCCCTCTGCGCTGGTTTGGCTCTCGCGTTCTTCCTTTCCGGAAAGGCGGCGGAGCGTGCGATATCCGCGTACTTTCTGGTTTCCCTCGTCATGGCGGTTCTCACGGTGGGGAAAGTGGGCGCCAACCTTAACTACTTCCTGGAACCCGGTATCTTGATGGCCGCCGTAACGGCCCAGGGATGGGAGCGGCTGAGAGGAGAGCTGACCGGGCTGGCCGTTGCGGTCGCGATCGTTGGCTCTGGGCTCCTGTTCTCAGGTCCACGTGTGTTGTCCGAGCTGTCTGGCCGGCGGCAGCGGCAGGATGTGGAGAAAACACTCATTCCGCTCCTCGCCGGGAAGTCCGTTGTCACCATGGAAGTCGCCACCGCGCTTCGCGCCGGCGCCGTTCCCGTTCTTAACGACCCGCACATCTTCGCGAGACTTGCCGAGGCTGGCCGATGGGACGAGGCGCCGCTCGTTTCAGATCTTCTATCCGCAAGAGTCGATCTGGTGCTCGCCGATGCGGACCTCAGCGCCGCCTCGCCCGCCTTCTCGAACTACTCGTCTCCCGTGAGAAAGGCCATCGTGAGCCGCTACCGTCTGGACCGGCAATTCGGACCAAACCTCTGGCTCTATGTGCCGAGGGAGGAGAAGCGTTGAATCGCAGGACTGTTCTGTCCGCCCTTTTTCTCTTGACGGCCGTGGGCTTGGTCCTTCGTTTGTGGCAGCTCGGGACTCCGGATCTCGTGGGGGGAGATGAGGGCTACTACGGAACCTACGCCCGAAACATTCTGGAGGGCGGGTTCAACCAGTTGCTCAACCTTGGCCGGGAACCGCTTTCGGCGCCCGACAACAAACCGTTTCTTTTCCCCCTTCTACTTGCCTCTTCGATCCGCGCCGCCGGCCTTTCGGAATGGGCCTTGCGAGCCGTTCCAGCCCTGGCTGGCCTCCTGACAGCCTGGATGGTGGGCGGCATTCTCAAGAGACGCTACGGAATGCTCGCCGCCGCCTGCGGAGCTGTCACGACTTTGCTCCTCCCGCCGCTCGTCTATTCGTCACGCGTCGTCATGGGTGAAGGAGTGTTGGCCGCATTTGGCATTGGCGGAATCTGGGCCGCCATCGTCGCTCTCGAGGAGCGCCGCACCGCCCCCGCGCTTCTCGCTGGGGCACTCTGGGGTTGCGGGTTCCTCGTGAAACTCTGGCTCGTGGGCCTCTTCATCGCTCCCATCGGTGTGGCCCTTCTCTTGGACCAGCGCCGCCGCCGCGAGGGCGGCCAGTGGGGCCGCCTCTTCCTTGCTGGAATCGTCTTTGCGCTCGTTGGGTTCAGTCACCTCATCCTCGTCGCCGTGTTCTCCCCCTCCACATTCCAGCACTGGTTTCAGCAGTACTTCATCTTCTCTCTCCTCGGGCGAGCCAGCGGAGGAGAGTTCGCCTCGTACTGGCACGCTCCGTGGAGCTACTACCTGAAGGTGACGATGCAGACTTGCTTCCCGGTTCTTCCCCTGGCCCTTCTGGCTCTTTTTGGGGGGGAACGGCGAAGCGAGAGGGATTCTGGCGGCCTTTCGCAGACCGTCATCTGGGGAACGCTTCTTTTCGAGTTGTTCTTGATCTCGTTCATGGCCGTCAAACTGAGGCAGTACAGCTTCCCGCTGATGCCCGCGCTCTCGGCCCTCGCGGGCATCGGGGCGTCAAGACTCCTCGAGCCTGGAGAAACGAACCGCGTGATTGCGGCGCTCTTCACGGGGCTCCTGGCTGTTCCCGTTGTTTTTTGGCACGTCACCGGCGCACCACTTTTCCCCTCTCCCGTCTTTGATGGCGTCGTCATGGCGTATCTAGTTGGGATGGGAATCTTGCTGGTTCTGCGAGAGCGCTCCAGCCGGCTGGCACGAGGTTTGATCCTCACCGGGGCCGCCCTCGCAACGCTGGGCGGGACGGCCCTCACGGTGCATCGGGAATGTCTTTCTCACCGTACGGGGTACCGGGAGGCCGCGCGAATTCTGAGACCTGCGTTAGCCAAGATCGCCCCGCAAAATCCGTCGTTTTTGGCACCCGAAGTTCCGTCGTTCCAGTACTACCTGTTCCGGACAGGAAAGTACTGGTCCTCGCCGTATGAACCGCACAAGCCGTCTGATTTGCTTGCCATGGTTCAGAATCCCGCCTTTCGCGCCTTCGTAACGACGTCCCGGGACGATCTTTATGGGGGGAAGACACCGGCGGAAGCCGTCGAGTGGCTAGCGAAGAACACGCGAGAGGTGACGGCGGAGGTTCAGCGGGCCGCTGGCCGCCCGGTACCCATTCGCGTTTTTGTGAAAGAAGGCACTCCTTGAGTGTGGAGCGTCACTTTAGGCTTTCTCGTCCAGCCTTTGACATCGCGCTGGAGCCGGACCTCTTTTATCCATCTTCTGATCACGAAGAAGCGCTTTCGCGGATGGAGTTCCTGGCGCGGGAAGGAGGGACCAAGCTGGGTCTTGTCACAGGGGAGATTGGTTGCGGGAAATCCCTGACACGAGCCGTCTTTGCAAAGAACTGCGCGGGGAGGAGGCTCGTGGCCCAGATCACCTCGAGTCATTTCCCGTTCTCCGCCCTGATGCGTTCCGCGGTGACCCAGTTCGGTGGGGCGGATCCTGGACCGGAAGTTCTGGAGTACGACATTTTTCGCCGGTTTCAGGAAGTTCTCGTGGCGCGCCGCTGGCCGGCCGTCATCCTGTTTGACGAAGCGCAGGAGATGAGCCGGGACTCTCTCGTCAGCTTGCGGGCCCTGTCTAATCTGGCTGACGGGCGGTTTGATGTGACGCTCATCCTGGTTGGTCAGCCGGAACTACGGGATCTCATCCGGTCGTTGCCGCAGCTCGACCAGCGCGCGGGGTTGCGTTATCACATCGAACCGCTTCCAGAAATGGAGGTGGGAGCGTATCTGGAGTTCCGCTTGAAAGCAGCGGGCCACCCCGATGGAAAGCTCTTTTGTGATGTGGCGGCCGAAGAGATGACGCGGGTGAGCCGGGGAGTTCCCCGCGAAATCAACCGGATCGCCCGGCTTGCCATGGCTCTTGCCGAGCGTGATGGGGAAGCCGTGGTTGACAGGCGGCACGTTTTGGCTGTGGTAAGAGACTTGGAGCGGCAGCGGGGTCTGAGGGTGGCGTGAACGAAGACGAACTTCGAGTTCGAGATCTCTTGAAGGGCTCGCCACCGCAACCCTCGGCCCCCGGTCCGTTCCCTGTCGAGAAGAGCGCCTCTTCCCAGCCCCAGCCCTTCCTTCCTCAAGTTGTTGTTGAAACGGGTGGCGGCGAGAAGGAAGGCGGCGAAGGCGGCGGCCTTCCCTTTGATCCGCGGATCTTGATCATTGGAATCTACGAGCGGCGGCTGATTGCTGCCGGCGTGGCCGTCGCCGTTCTCGCTCTTTCCGTTCTCGCGGCTCTGCTTTTGCGCTCCAAACAATGGGAAGCCTGGGTCACGATCTTGCGGAAACGCGAGCAGAAGGAATTTCTAGTCACCTCAAACCAGCCCATAGTAAAGCTGCAGGTCTACTCCATGCCGACGGTCCTGCGGTTGGTCAAGGTCAATGAGAACTTGGCCGCGGTGATCGAGAAGGCCAAGCTCAAGACTGATCCTTCTGAACTCTCCAAGCACATTTCGGTCGAAAACCCCAAAGACACAGACATTATCGAAATTCTGGTTCGCTGGTCCGATTCGAAGGAAGCGGTGGAGATCGCGAATATCCTGGCTCAGGAATTTCTGAGGACCGTGGACCGGCTGCAGAAGCTCGAGGCCATACAGGCGTACGACTACCTCAACGGGCAGCTGTCATCCGTGCGGGAGCGGATGGGCCGCCTGGACGCGGAACTCGTGAAATTCAAGGCGGAACACTCGCTCGTGAAACTCTCGGATCAAGCCGGGAAGCTGATCGAGCAAGTGGCCAGCTTCGATGCCCTTGCCGAGAAAGAGCGTCTGGATGCCGAGATGGCAGCGACGGCCGAAAGCCTGACGCGGCGCGAGATGGGGCTTCAGGAAGACACCATCCTGGCCTCGATCTACGTAAAGAAGCCCCTCCGGACAAGGCTGGTCGAGCTGCAGACGAAACTTGCGGAAGCCCTGGCCGTTTACACGGAGGAGTCGGCCAAGGTCAAGGAGCTAAGAGACGAGATCTCGCGCATGGAAGTGCTCGTCCGCCAGGGGCTGGAGGAGCAACTCTACGAGCAGACGCTCTCGCGCAATCCTGTCCTTTCGAATCTGCAGCAAGCGCTCGTCGACAAGACGGTTGAGGCTGCGTCTCGCGAGGCGCGAGCCAAGGGATATGCGGCTTTGAGGGATCGCTACCGCGAGCAGCTCTTGCAATTGCCAGGTCTGGAGAGCCAGCTGGCCAACATGCAGCAGAATCTGGACACGCTGAGACAACTCGAGGCCACCCTGGCTGGGCGCGTGGAGGAAGTCCGGATCATCCGGGACTCCACCGCCGCTGGGTTTTCGGTCATGCAAGAGGCACGGCCCCCGCGTTATCCGCTGCCGTCCAAGTCCAAGTTAATCGTCATAGCGGGCTTCGTCCTGGGCTGCGGGTTCGGTGTCTTTGCGGCCACCGTTCTGGCGGTACTCGACACGGCTCTGAAAGCTCAGAGCGAGGTTCAGCGGGCGCTCGGGATCCCGCCCGTGGGGGAGGTCCCCCTTCTCCCGCCAGATCAGGTCTTCATCTCGTCCGTGGCCAGGGCTCCGCTCGAGCTAGCCGAGATCTTCAGAAGCCTGGCCACAGAGCTTCTCAGCCGTGCAAAAGAGAAGGAGCAGGTGGTTCTCGTCACAAGTGCCGCCCGCTTCGAGGGCCGGACGAGCGTGGCCCAGAACGTGGCGCGCATGGCCGCCGCTCGCGGGATTCGTACCTGTCTCGTCGAGGCGGATTTGAGGAAGCCAGATCTCGGCTATTTCTCGCCTCTGCTCGGAATTCCAACCATCTCCTCCGGGCTGGGAGCGGTGCTGAGAGGGGAGCGCACCGCCGCGGATGTGGCCGTTCGCACGGAGTCAGACAACCTTGCCGTGCTTCCCTTTGGCGAGGCGGCGGGGCTCAGCCCGGAGGCGCTGGGCGGTGACCGGATGCGGATGGCCCTGGAGAGTCTGAGGAGTCTCTTTGAACTCGTGCTCGTGGATGCTGCTCCGCTTTTGGGGAACTCGGAAGCTCTCATGCTGGCGCCCCGGTGTGACGCGGCCCTCTACATCCTGGAATCCAGGGCCCTCCCAAAAGCCGCTCACAAGGAAGCACTTGCAAAGCTTGCAACCTCTGGCCTCACTGTAATGGGAGCTGTCTTGACGAAAGTTCCGCCCGAGTATGCGGCTCCCTGGAAAGCTGGATCGGGGAGGCGGGCGTGAGAACGGCTCCTCTGCGCGGTTTTCTGGCGAGCCTCTTGAGCGCCGTCCTCGCGGCAGGGGGCTGTTCTTCCCCCCAGGTTCCCGCCCCCCACGGTCCTCCACCCGCGACGCCCACCCCGGCCATTGGAGCCATCTTGCCCCGCTGGGATTCTGTCGCCGGGGCACGATCAACAAGCCTTCCGGAGTACCGCCTAGTCCCCGGGGACGTGGTGGACATCATGGTGGTGGGGCATGAAGACATGAGGAAAGAGCTGCCTGTCCGTCCGGATGGGGCCATCAGCTACTTCTATCTGGGGGACGTTCCCGCTTCCGGACTCACGGTTGAGGAGTTGCGGACGCAGATCGAGGACGGTCTGAAGCACTACCTTCGGTACCCGCAGGTTTCGGTGGTCTTGAAGAAAGCACGGGAGGCGCAGTTTGCCATTCTCGGGAAGGTCGTCCGGCCGGGGGTCTATCCGATCAACGGGCCGACGACGATAGTGACCGCCGTCGGGCTTGCTCAAGGGCTGGCGTCGGGTCAGTACGAAGGCTCGACAATCGAGATCGCGGACCTGAAGAATTCGTACCTCGTGAGGCGAAACCGTGTGGTGCCAGTGGACTTCGAACTCTTGATCCACCGGGGGGACACGACTCAGGACGTTCTTTTGGAAGACGGTGATTACATCTACATTCCGTCGTCCCTGGCGCAAGAGGTTTTCATTTTGGGAGAGGTTTACAAACCCAGGTCGTACGGATTCCGGGGCCGGGTCACGCTCTTGCAGGCTGTCTCTGAATCTGGCGGTTTTCGCCCGACGGCCAGTCTGGCCCACGTGGTCGTGATGCGTGGTCAGTACGGCAGGAAGCAGATCATTCCCGTCAATGTGAAGCAGATTGTCTCCGGTCAAATACCGGACCCGGACCTCGAGGTCGGGGATGTCGTCTTCGTTCCGCGGGCCGCACTCGCGAATGTGGCGGACTTCTTCAACATGATCATGCCCGCTCTTCTCGCCCTGCAACTCGGGCGTTCCTTCAGCTCCACGAGCAACTGAACGGTGTAGGATGACAAAAGGCCGGGTAAGAGGTTCCTGCTGGATCGATGGAAGCGCCGAGAGATGGCGCAGAGGAAAGCGGCGATGAGCGAAGAAGCGATCTTCCTTTCGGTGGTGATTCCCGCCTACAACGAGCAGGCGCGGATCGCGGATACGCTGTTTCGAGTGAAGGATTTCCTTCAGGAGTGGCCGCACCGGAGCGAAGTCCTTGTTGTGGATGACGGTTCGCGTGATTTGACTCTCGAAGTTGTCAAGACGATCGACATCTACGGCGAGACGATGAAGGAGCAGAGTTCCACCCGCATCATTTCCGACGGCACGAACAGGGGGAAAGGCGCGGCGGTGAGGCGGGGGTTCGAACTGGCGCGCGGCCAGTATGTGCTTTTCTCTGACGCGGATCTTTCGACACCTATCGAGGAGGTCGAAAAGCTCCTGGCTGCTCTCGCCTCCGGGGCGGATATCGCCATCGGCTCGCGCCGCCTCCCGGCGAGCGAGGTCGATCCCCAGCCCCCGCACCGGCGTCTCATGGGCTGGGTTTTTTCGACTCTCGTGCGAACCCTGGCTGTTCCCGGCGTCAGAGACAGCCAGTGTGGATTCAAGTGTTACAGGGGAGAGGCCGCCCGGCGGCTGGCCGAACTGCAGCGAATGCCCGGGTTCTCATTTGATGTGGAGCACCTTTTCCTGGCCCGGCGGTTTGGCTGGAAGATCGCCGAGGTGGGAGTGCGCTGGAAGGACGCTCCTGGAACGAAAGTCAAGCCAGTGAGAGACTCCTGGCGCATGCTTCGAGACCTTTTCCGGATCCGCCAGCTGCACCGGAAAACCGCCAGCGAAACTGTTGGCGGGACTTGAGAACCATAGAGCCGGACCCGTGACAGTGCCCTATGACCCGATGAAGGACGTTGAGATCCTCCTGAGAGGGAGGTCTCTCGTCTCTTTGCCCTTCGAGGACGAGTGGACTGATAGCGCTGACGGACCCGATGTCGTCGTCCTGCTCGTGGATGGGTGCGCGCTCATGAACCTCAACACGCGTGTGGGAGCGCACTCTGTCGAAGTCTTGCATGCTCCGATGTTTCTAAATTTGAGCCGTGTTTTTGCGGGGACGACTGATCTCTGCTCGTTTCAGCCGGAGCTGGAGAGCGAAGCCATCGTCTTCTCTCGCGAGGACGTGCAAGAGGCGGTATCTGACAGGGAGCTGGATGGGCAGGCGTTTCGGCGGCTCGCGTTGAGAAGCGTGACCTCGATACTGAGAGCCACGAACGCATCGCTCAACCGCATCTTCTCTGGCCTGCCCCAGACGGTTCCGTCCGGGAAGCGTCTTGGGGGCCGGCGCGCCGGTTTGTCAGCCATTCCATTTGATGAGCGGGAAGCGTTCATCTTGCTCGACAGCGCTGGAATCGACACGGCGTTTTTGCCGGACCTGGGGTTGACGGCTTTCGAGATTCCCGAGGAGGAACCCCTGGTGGTGGCTGGAAGTCATGGCGAGGACGCGTTTCTCCTTGCCGAGGGGAGACTGCGAATCGAGCTTCCGGTCCCCGGTTCAGAGGCTGAAGCCCTTGCCTTTTTGGGACCTGGCGAAATCGTGGGTGAAATGGCGTTGATAGATGATTCCCCGCGATCCGCTACCGTCGTCGCGCACGGCGGATCAGCCGTCGTCTTTCGTCTGTCCCGCGTCGTTTTTCTCACGCTGCTTGAAACGGGAAATCCAGGAGGAGCCCCCCTGCTCGCTGGTATCACGCTGGCGCTCGCCCGGCGCGTGGATGAGGCCGTCAGACGAGCAGCTGCCTTTCGGGTCATGGCCGGTGCCGGCTAGAAACGGATAGCGATTCACGAGCGAGGCGGGTTACGATGCCTCACGGTATGTGGAGGACGACGATGAGCCGCCGGTTTTTCTTGATGGCCGCCGTGGCCCTATTTCTTCTTTCGACCAACGAGATTCAGGCCCAGCGATGGGTCCTCTTGGGGGAGAGACACGTTAGCGACAGAATCGACCATGACTCGATCCCCGTGACGGCAAGCCAGGGCGGCTGGACAGGTATCAAGCTCAAGGTGCTGCAGGCTCCGGTCCGCTTCCATAACTTGAAGGTCGTCTATGGCAATGAAACGGTGGACGAGATTCCCATCCGGTTCTTGATCCCAAAGGGCGGGGAGTCTCGCGTCATCGACCTGGCCGGTGGATCTCGTGTCATCAAGAGAATCGAATTCTGGTACGACGCCAAAACGGTTGGCGCGGGCGGGGCGGTCGTACGCGTCTGGGGCCGGCGATAGACGCCACAAGTTCCGTGGAGAACGAGAATTCCGGTCTCTGAATTATGAAAGACCTCTCAGAAGCCCGAATCCTGATCGTCGATGACGTCAAGGCCAATGTCGACGTTCTCGTACAGGCCCTCAAGGAAGAGTACAGGCTAAGCGTTGCCCTCAATGGAGAGACTGCACTTCGCGTGGCGCAGCGGACACCCCCTGATCTGATTCTGCTCGACGTGATGATGCCGGGAATGGACGGATACGAGGTCTGCCGGCGTGTGCGCAGTGACCCCGTCACTCGCGACACCCCCGTGATCTTTTTGACCGCGCTCGATGAAGTTCAGAGCAAGCTTGCAGGATTCGAGGCTGGTGGCACGGATTACGTAACCAAGCCATTCGAGATTCTGGAAGTTAAGGCGAGGGTCCGGTCGCTCCTTCAGGCTAAAGCCTACCGGGAGGCTGCCCAGGAACTCGTAACACGCGACTTACGCATCGCCCGGGAAATCCAGCTCGGGATGGTCCTCACCGACTTCTCGTATTTCACCGGGACGCCAGCCGATATTCACGGACTCCTGGCCCCCGCCCGCGACGTAGGGGGCGATCTCTTTTCGGTCTTCCCGCTGGACGAGAACCGCATTTGTTTTGCAATTGGGGACGTTTCTGGAAAAGGAGTCCCGGCAGCGCTCTACATGGCTATCGCGACGGCCCTTTTGCGAACGCTGGCTCGCGACGGTCCGTCTCCAGAGAGAATCTTGCAGAGGCTGAACAACGAGCTGATCGAGGGAGGGGGAAAGACAGGTCTCTTTGTCACGGTTCTCTGCGGCATTTTGAGCCTCGATTCTGGGCACATCACATGGGCGAGCGGCGGCCATATGCCCCCCATCCTCTGCGGTCCTGGTCGCCCCCCGTTTCTCGCCAACGATGTCCTCGGCCCTGTCCTCGGCGTCTGGGGAGATCAGTCTTTTGAGCGCGCGGAAACGGTCCTGTCTCCCGGTGATGTTTTCCTGATGTACACCGACGGCGTGACCGAGGCAGTTGATGGGAACAAGGTTCTCTTTGGCGATGAGAGACTCATGTCGTACGTCTCCTCGGCCAATGTATCCTCGGCAAGGGGATTGACCGAGGGGCTCCTGAAATGCGTCAGAGGGTTTGCCGCTGGAGCCCCGCAGTCTGACGACATTGCGATTTTGGCCATCCGCTATCAGCCGCAGGTGTGACTTGGTGGAGCAAATCCCGAATGGCAGAATCCGGCAAGAGAAACCTCGAAGATAACGAGACAAAACAGAGGGTCTCCGGGAAGGCTCCAGGCCATGACCGCTCGATCTCCCGGTCAGATGAGTCTGGTCTCGAGAGGCCACTCTCCTCTGGACCGCTCTCAGCCGAGGGGCGTAAGGCACTTTGGGGCCTCCGGATTCTCATCGCCTTGACAGGCCTTGTCCTCTTCGGGCTCGCCGTGGCTATTGTCTATTTCTCCAGGGCTCAGACGAGCCAAGTCGAGAAGACCTATCGGCTGAGGCACTTGCAGGAAGACCTGCTCGTCACCATGGAGGTCATGTCCGGCTCAGCGCATCTCGCCGTCGCCACGGAGGATGCTCGCTGGGAAGAGCGCTACATTCGTCACTCCCGGGCTCTTGAAGGCAACCTCTCTGAAATCCAGTCCCTGACATCAGACGCAGAAATGCTGACCGTCCTCGCTGAAATCGGGAAGAGCAAACGCCAGCTCGCCAGACTGGAGGCTCTCGTCTTCGACCGTGTCAGGGAAAAAAGGACCGAGGAAGCCCGCACGATTCTGCAGAGCGGCGAGTACATCCGCGAGAAGGCCAATTTTGTCGATTTGGCCGAGAGGCTCTCCAGACTGGCCCTGGCCTCGGAAATCGAAATCAAAGAGGCTCAGTCATACCGTCTGCTCATCACCGTTGCTGTCATCGGAACGTTCCTTGCGCTTCTGATGCTCGGCTGGTGGGGCGTGCTTCAGATGTACCGCACCTTCCAGATGCGGCTTCTGGCCACGAGAGAGGGGCTCATCGCCAAGGCCGATGAACTCGCGCAGTTGAACGCCAACCTGGACCTGAAGGTCGCGGAACGAACAGCGGAGGTTGAGCAAGCCAACACTGTCCTGCGGCAGGAAGTGAAAGACCGGCTCATGGCGGAGCGGCGGCTCTATCTCACGGACTTCACCGTGAGGAATGCTCCGGATGCCGTGCTCTGGATCTCTTCAGATGGGCGTATCCATGCCGCAAACAAATCTGCGTGCGCGATCCTCGGGTATTCAGAGGACGAAATCGTTGGGCTCCCCGTTTTCGAGGTGTATCCGTTCTTGAGGCGTGATTCCTGGGCTCGCCTTTGGTCCGAGGTCAAGATCAGCAGAAAGCCCTTGAAGTCAGAGAGTCGTATCCGGCGAAAGGACCACACGACCTTCCCTGCCGAGACCATATCCAGTTTTGTGGAGAACCAGAGCGAGGAGTACCTCTGTACGTTCGTTCGCGATATTACGGTCAGCAAAAACGCCGAGGAAGCTCTGCTCAAGAGCGAGGCCTATTTCCGGGCCGTCTTCGAGAATGCCGCAATTGGAATTGTCAGCACGGATGCGGACGGGCGCTTTCTACAGGTGAACGACCGGTTTCTTGACTTCATCGGTTACTCGCGAGAGGAGCTGATGGAGCAAGCCGCCGCGACGTTCACCCATCCGGATGACTTGCCAAAGGCGCAGGAAGTTCTTCTCAAGCAGACACGCGGTGAAGTCGGCGTTTACAGGCTGGAGAAGCGTTATGTCCGCAAGGACGGTTCTTCGAGGTGGGCTGATGTTCGCTCCGCGCCCATCCGGGGAGACGAAGGGAACTACCTCGGCGCCGTTACCACGATCTCTGACATCACGGAGCGAAAGGCGTTTGAGGAAGAACTAAGAAGCGCGCGTGAGGCGGCCGAGGCGGCGAACCGGGCAAAAAGTGCGTTCCTGGCCACCATGAGCCACGAAATCCGGACCCCGATGAACGCCATCATGAACATGACCACACTCGCGCTCGATTCCGAACTCACGCCGAAGCAACGTCAGTATCTCTCCACGATCGACACCTCGGGCCACGCGCTTTTGGCTCTGATCTCTGACATCCTGGACTTCTCAAAGATAGAGGCGGACAGACTGGATCTCGATGTCACTTCGTTCCGGCTGCGCACCATTCTCGAAGAGATCACGGAGACATTTCGTGCCAAGGTCCTGGAGAAGCATCTGGAACTCGTCACCTTCGTCGCTCCCAACGTACCGGAGGGGTTGATTGGTGACTCCTTCAGGCTTCGCCAGATTCTCCTCAACCTCATCGGGAACTCGTTCAAGTTTACTGACAAGGGCGAGATCGTCCTGCGGGTAACCCTCCAGTCAAGAAATGGCGATGCGGTCCTGCGTTTCTCGGTTCGAGATTCGGGAATCGGCATTCCAAAAGAGAAGCAGAGTGTTCTTTTTCAGCCGTTTGTGCAGGCCGATACATCGACGACGAGGCGTTTCGGCGGGACAGGCCTCGGGCTGGCCATTAGCCGGCGGCTCGTGCAAATGATGGGCGGGGACTTGGGAGTCGAGAGCGAACCTGGCAAGGGAAGCGATTTCTCTTTCACGGTTCCTTTCCGGCTCACGGGCGATGACACCCCCCACATGCGAGTTGCCCCCCAGGAGTTGAGGGGGAAGAGGGCTCTCGTCATCGAGGACACTCCGGCCAGCCGTGAATTGGTCGTCACGCTCCTGAACGGTTTTGGCGTTGAGTGTGTCGGAGTGTCTTCGGCGGAAGAGGGGTTCGATGTGCTGGAACGGGAAAAGGGACGGTTCGATGTCATCTTGCTCGACTGGTATCTGCCGGGCATGGACGGAATGACCGCGACCCAAAAGATCCGGATGCGTTACGAGGCTCAGCACCTCCCCATCATCATGGTGAGCGCGTTTGCAGGGCACGACGAGGAGAGGTCGGCGCGCAGCATGGGTGTTAACGCATTCGTGCCCAAGCCGGTAACTCCCTCCGCGCTGCTCAATGCCGTACTTGACGCATGCGGTATTCCGCAGGACAAGCGCGAAGTCCACTTTGCGAGTCCGGCCGCGCACCTTGCGCACGAGTTCGAGGGAATTCGCGTTCTGCTGGTTGAAGACAACGACGCCAATCAACTCGTGGGCGTCGAGTTGCTCTCGCTTCTCGGAATGGAAGTGGAAGTGGCTGAAAACGGGCGTGAGGCTGTGGAGGAAGTGGAAAACAACCCGGCAGCGTTTGCGGCGATCTTCATGGACATCCAAATGCCCGAAATGGATGGCCTCGAGGCGACGCGCCGTATCCGGCGTTTCTTGCAGGGCCGGCCCCTTCCCATCATTGCCATGACGGCGAGTGTTCTGAAGGAAGATGTCGACACTTGTTACACGGCCGGCATGGATGATTACGTCCCGAAGCCCATCGATAGGGAAGTGCTCTTTGAGAAACTCCGGAAATGGTTGCCCGGAAAGGGGCTGAAGCCGCTCGTTATAGGCCCGTCTGCTCCTGAAGAACCCGTGGCAATGGCTTTGCCAGGGATCGATGCGGAGAAGACGCTCCGGAGGCTCGGGATTCCCCGCCAGGCTTATGAGAGGATTCTCTTTCTTTTTGCCGAGAGCGGCCGGTCATCTCTCGAAGAGGCTCGGAACGGCGTCCTTTCAGGTGCCGCTGAGGCAGTTGCGGCGCAGGCCCATTCCTTGGCCGGGGCCGCGGGCAACGTGGGTGCGGAGGGAATTCGGGAGAAGGCCCGGGCGCTCGAGATGGCCGCCCGCAACAAGAAGGAGAACCTCGAGAAACTTCTGGAAGATCTCGAGTCAGAGGCGGAACCCTTGTTAAGCGCCATCGAACGGCTCGATCCGGGAAGTGCTCCCGCCACGGCTCCGGCAGCATCGGAAGAGGGGTGCGACGTTCTGGTTTCATGCCTTTCAAACCTCGAGAAAGCCATCGCGGAGATGGATCTCACACAAATCCTCTCTGCAACAGAAGCCGTGAGGAAAGCTCCCGTTCCCCTGTTGGTGCGCCAGGACGTGGTGCGGTTGACCCGTCTCGTCGACAACTACGAGCACGACCAGGCGGCTGAACTGGCGGGGAGGATTCGAGCGCGGCTCGAGCTGGCAAACTGAGTGATTCGGCGGTCTCCTATCTATCTCAAGGAGCCCCTTTTATCTTTATCTGGCCAATGAGCTGACCGCCTTCCGTCTGCACTGCCACGCTGAACTCCGTCCCCGGGCTGCTCTCTTGAAGAGGTACGTACGACCAGTAGCGGTAGCCCTCCTTTCGTCCCCCCTGGAGTTTTACGAGCCGCGTTTCGGCGATCTTCTCTCCGTTCCGGTACCAGACGTGGCGGATCTTCTCCGTCAGGCCCATCGGTGCCCTTACCGCGGTGACCGCGTAGAGGTTTGCAGAGAAGTCCGAAGGGATACCGGTAAGGGGATTCGTGATCGAAATGTCGCGTTTTGAAAGGGCGGAGCCAAAAACCCCGCTTGCAAGCTTGAGGGGGACCGGTGGGACGAGAGGGCGTCCAAGAATCGAAAGGACAGCAAGAAGCAGGGCCGCCAGGCCAGCAGTGATGGTGCGCCTCCGGCCTGTCATCCGGGCATGCTGCAGGCAGAGCGAACAGAACGCCGCGGTGGCCAGAAAACCACTGACGAAAATGGCCAGCGTGTTTCCAATTTTCCAGAGGACAGGGAGCATGACATTGAAACAGGCGAACATGTTGAACGCCAGAAAGAGCGCCATGTAGTGCCACTTCGCCGAGATGTGGTCATCGTAGACGGTGTCGAGGGTGGAGAGCACGGCCGAGACGGCCAGAATCCCCATGAACAGCATGTTCCGGGACGGATACGTGGCACTCTGGTGGTAGACCGGAAGGACGAAAAAGACGACCTGCTGGAAGAAGTTCTTGTTGAAGTAATTCACCAGGAGCCGAAGGCGGCTGGCCCAGACGGCGCTGATTCGTGGGTGTCTCAAGAGGACGGGCAGGAACAGACTGCTGACCCAGATAAATGCGATGTGGAAGATCGCGACACGCAAATAGGCGAAGTTCTTGGCGCCGAGCCACATGAATCCGATACCAAAAATGAGGGCCCACGCGCTGTGAAGCCACCAGAGCGTCTTGTGGTGCTTGCTGAGCCAGACCCTGGCTTTCGATAGAGCCTGATGCCACGGATTCCCGGTTTCTGTTGCTTCCGTCATGACTCGCTCCGGAGCGAGAGAATGCCAGGACTCAGCGTCCGGAGGCATGGAATTCTGGCGTGTCTCCCATTCCGGGGGGAAAATCCAAAGGAGGGCACGTGCTGGTTCCGTCCCCGGACAATAATGGTGCCGGGGGTGACTCGGATGATGGCCGAAATGGCTCAGGAAGTCCCCGGCGGCGTGATCGCATCTCGGGCGTACAAGAATGGAATCCGCATGGCGGACATCCCGATTTCCGAGATTTCATCCGCTCTTGAAAACCCGGATTGGTTCGTCTGGATCGGGCTCTTTGAACCCTCCGACGCACTGTTGAGGAGCGTGCAACAGGCCTTTGGCCTCCATGATCTGGCCGTCGAGGATGCCAGGAATGCCCACCAGAGAACCAAGCTAGAGACTTACGACGATTCGATCTTTCTCGTTCTCAGAACCGTTCGGCTGGTAGGGGAGCCGCGAAAGCTGGAGTTCGGGGAGACACACGTGTTTGTCGGGAAGCGTTACCTCGTCTCCGTCCGCCACGGGTCCTTGAGGTCGCATCTCGGTGTCCGGGCCCGGTGCGAGGCTACTCCGACCCTTCTGGCCCATGGTCCGGGATTCGTGCTCCACACCTTGATGGATTTCATCGTGGACCAGTACTTCCCGGTGGTCGAAGTGCTGGAGGGAGAACTGCAGGAACTCGAGAAGGACATTTTCGCGGGCCGATTCAGCCATGAGACGACGAGCCGCCTTTATTGCCTCATGAGAGATCTCTTGTGTCTGCGGCGTGCGATCTCGCCTCTGACTGATGTTTCGAGCCATCTCGCGAGAGTCGCCTGCCCCGTGGTTCCTGCCGCGACACGCCCCTACTTCCAGGATGTGAATGATCACGTGTTGCGAATCAACGAGATGATCGATACCGTCCAGCAACTCACGTCGACAGCCCTTGACGCCCACCTTGCCCTGGCCTCCGTTGCCCAGAACGAGGATACAAAGAGACTTGCGGCTTGGGCCGCCATTCTGGCCGTCCCGACGATGATCGCGGGAATCTACGGTATGAACTTCGAAAACCTCCCGGAACTCCACTGGCAGTTCGGCTATCCGGTGGCGCTCCTCGCCATGTTCGTCATTTGCACGCTCCTGTACAGGGGTTTCAAGGAGTCGGGCTGGTTGTAGCACCTCGAGACTCCGGGAAGCCGGGTCGCGCGTGTTTCACGGGTGTGTCACCAACTCTCGCGAGACACATGGCCAGATACACCCAAGGCCATCGAAATCGGCCTGGAAGGCCTTAAACCCCGCTGATTACGCCCTGCATGCGCTGGCAACACCCTTGCGTTATCTGATCTGTTAGTTCTGGGCCGGGGAGGCTGAAAGCCGTACCCGGTGCCGTTCAGAGAAGGTGAGGAGGTGTTCCCGTGAAGAGCAGAACCTCTTGGTTCCCTGGTGCCGTTGTCTCGCTCAGTCTTCTTTTCGTTTCGACGTGTCTCCATGCCACGTCTTTCGTTGCCCCATCCAACCTCGGAGAACTGGGATCGGCGTCGGAAATGGTCATTCTCGCAAGAGCTGGTGATGACTCTGTATTGGGCAACTGGCCGATGCTGCAGACCGTCACGGAATTCGAGGTCTTGGAAACGGTTAAGGGAAAAGCCGGATTGGAATCGATGATCCAGGTGTCTGTTCCGGGAGGCCATCGGGATGGACTGGGATGGGAGCCATCAGGAACCCCCCGTTTCAGAAGAGGTGAGACCTACTTGCTGTTCCTCAACAGCGGTTCGGGTGGCTTCTGGGCCCCTCTCCTGGGCGCTTTGGGGGTCTTCGAACAGTCCGAATCCGGGAAAGGGAAGACTCTGAGCACAGTCCCCGAGGCTGCTGGCTCAGTTTTGAACTCACTTGATGGGTTTTCGGGGGGCCAGTACCAGAAAGACGCTCTCATCGCCCACCTGAGGGAAACCGTGGCGGGAGGGGTCAAGTGGTCAGACGAGAAGGCTGGCGCGGTGGAAGCGCTGCACTTGAGCGCAACGCCAGCGGGCTGCTCTCTGCTGGAGTGCTCTGGTCAGAACGTCCGCTTCAAGGAGTTTGACCTCGGAATGGGAATCTCCATCGTGGCCGATCGCTCCGGAGATCCATCGATAGAAGGGGGAGGCTTCTCTGAACTCGAGGGGGCCATCAAAGACTGGAATTCAATCTCGGGAACGGCCATCGAGATCCAGTATGGCGGGGCGGTCCCTGTCTCGATGACGTGCACGGCAAACAACATGGATGTCCCGCCGCTTGGAACGAACGCCGTGGTCTTCAACGATCCATGTTCGGATATTCCCGACTTCGTGAATGGGTGGGGGACGCTCGCCTTCGGCGGGCCCTACTTCTCGACCGAGACCCACACGTTTGATAAACGGCCCGTGCGGACGATTCTGGGGTGGTTTGTCGTTGTCAATAACGGAGCAGGCTTCGTCGGTTCGGCCACTTACCGCAGCATGATGGCCCACGAACTCGGCCACGGCCTGGGCTTTGGTCACTCGGCTGACAAGACTTCGCTCATGTACCCGGCGGCGGGGAACCGGATGTCCGATGCGGACAAGGACTGCTACCGCTACTACTATCCCGGAAACAAGGTCGTGGACGACGGCAAGGAGACCCTGATGGTCCCCGTTGTCATGAACCTCGGATCCTCCTCCGTGAACTACTTCACGGAGGTCGTGATAACCAACCGGAGCGAGGAAAGCCCGCGAGCGAAGCTTCTGTTCCGGCCAGCGGACGCAGCAGGGGACTTGGAGGGAATCCTCGAACTCGGGCCCGGTTCACAGATCATCATTCCCGACATCATTGCCTGGCTGACGAGTCAAGGTTCAAGAACAAGGAATCCCGAGGAAGGCGGGGAGATTGGGACACTCAGAATCGAGATCGAAGGTGCTTCTCAGAGAGGGCTGATCCATGTGTCTGCCAGAACGAAAGCAGGAACGTCCGACCCTCAGCCCGAGGGTGCCGCTGGGCTCTCGTATCCCGGCGTCTCGCCGGCGGTGTGGAAAAAGACCGCGTACACCGTGTACGGGCTACGATCCAACGAGGCGGATCGCTCGAACCTGGCGTTCTTCAACACGGGAGAGACTCCGGTGCGGTTGCGGGTGAAAGCTCACGCCGGAGACGGTTCCGGCCGTGTCAAGGAGCTGTCACCTGAGATCGAGATTCCGGCTTACGGGTGGAAGCAATGGAACCGGGTGCTCGAGATGGCAGACATGGAAAACGGGTGGGTTACCGTCGAGCGGGTGGGGACATCTGGCTCGTTCGGAGTCTACGGAGTCGTGAACGACAACAAAACCAATGACGGGTCCTTCCTGCTTCCAGCTGACGAGCCAGGGACGGGGAAGGCGCTGACCGTGCCGGCGCTGGTCGAGACAGAGACTGTTCGCAGCGAGCTTGTGTTGACGAACCGCTCGAAGGAAACGGCTTTCCTCACTCTCGGGTACACGGAATCTGGAACAGGGGGAATTGGAACGGAGACAGAGGCCGTTTTCGAGTTGGCCGGGGAGACCCAGCTCATTCTGTCAGATGCACTCGGCTTCTTGCGGGATCTCGGGCTCGCCGGAAACGCCTGCGGCGGCTTCCACTTCGGGACGCTTCGAATCACGGTTGATGGGATAGCGCTCTCAGAGTTTTACGCGGGCGCTCGCACAGCGTCTCTCTCTCCGGCCGGAGGTCAGTTCGGGCTCTTCACGCCCGCGGTTTATTCGGGGAACGAGGCAGTTTCCGAGGCCTTTTTGTATGGGCTGATCGCCGATGAGGAGAACCGCTCCAATGTCGCTCTCATCAACGCCGCTGCAAAAGGAGGCGGGTCCGTCACTCTGGAGGTTCGGACGTTTGACGGGGACGATGAAGGCCGGGAGAAGGGAGAACGCCGGACCGTCCGGCTCCTGCCAGGACAGATCAAGCAGTTCAACAACCTCCTCAAGGAAAACGGAATCGAAAGCGGATGGGCGCAGGTCGTCAAGATCTCGGGGAACTCACGGTTCATCTGTTACGGCGTAATCAACGATGGAGGCAACCCCGGCGAGCGAACGGGAGATGGGGCCTATGTGGCCATGACGAAACCCTGAACTCCCTGTCAGGCGCGGCGTTGGCACATGCGGAGCCGGGAGGAAACTCCCGGCTCTTGTTTGGTCTGGCCTTCGTGAAACTTAGTCCGGACGGATCGTGATGCCGGCGCCTTCGGCCGCGGCTGTCCCGAGGATCTCCACGAGGGAAGGGTCCCAGATGCCGCATCGCGCCTCATCACGCAGGACATCCAGCGTCGTTCCATGGGGCCGTACGGTGCGGTAGGGCCGCGAAGATGTCATCGCCTCGTAGGCGTCAGCTAGCGACAAGACCTGGACGGGGAGAGGCAGTTCGCTTTTGCTGAGCCCATCCGGGTAGCCCGTGCCATTGATTCGTTCGTGATGGCGGAGGATGAACGGGCCGACTGGCTCGAGAGAGGGGAGATCCTTGATCATGTCATAGCCGATCACCGGGTGCGATCGGACGAGCGCGAATTCGGCGTTGGTCAAGGGTTCTCGCTTGAACAGAATTTGATCCGGGATAGCCACGGTGCCGATGTCGTGAAGGAGGGCTCCCTGACGCAGCCGCTCCGTCTCGAGATTAGAGAACCCCAGAACTTGTGCCATCCGGCCGGAGAGACTGGCAACTCTGATAGCGTGCTCGAAACGGTGCGGTTCCCGGTTTTCGAGGGCAGTGACCATTCTGGCGAGGATTCCGGTAAAGCTCTCGATTTCGATGGCCTTTTTCCGGAGCCGGGAAAGCACCTTGAGCCTTTTCATCAGGACGAGATCGCTGGCCGGCCATGGGAGAACATCGTCGATTTCGATGCTCGAAAGCTCATTGAAGCTGGTGCTTGCGCCGGGCAACAGAGCGAGGATTGGCGGCAGGGGGGGAGTGTGCCCGGCCCTCCACCGCGAGAACTCCTCCAGCCTTTCCTCTGGCTGGCCGAGCAACGAGAGCAGGATGCAAAGCACCTGGTGGTCGACATCAAGGGTGCTCGAGTCCAGGTTGTTTACTCTCACGGCCTCGTAATGAAGCCGGTGAAGCGCATGGATGATGGCGCGGGCTTGAACAGTATCTGGTTCCACGAGGAGAAGGAGAGAACTGGCCACCATTCTCATACAATACCGTGAGTCTGATGTCTCCGGCGCCCGGAGTCGTCTTGGACATGAGAACTGCCGTGTCAAGCGTCAAGTTGCCGAGAATTGCGACCGTTGCTGGCCTGCCTTGCATGGACGAAACCACGCTTGGGGCTTTCCGCGTGCGTGGCATGGAGATTCGCGTATTTCCTTCCGAGGGCGAGTTGCTGGCGCAGGAAGACGATCCCTACGATCTCGCTTTTCTGCCCGATGCGCAGCGGACTGGCTGGGAGGGCTTGCGGCACCTCAAGGACGCTTCTTTTGCGACACACGTCATCATTCTGGCTTCAAATCCCTCCGTGGCGGGCGCGGTCACGGCCATGAAGGCCGGAGCTTCGGATTACCTGACTCCGCCTGTGTCCGCGCGGGACCTGCTGACGGTGATCGATCAGGTTCTTGATCGCGGACGGGAAGAGGATTCCGCCTCGAATCCGGGCCCCTTGCCTCCCTTCGCGGTTGGGGCCTCCGCGGAGTGGAAAGACGTCGTCGCGCGAGCCAGGCGGGTGGCTTCCAGCCTTGTCACGGTGCTCATAAAGGGGGAGACGGGAACTGGGAAGGACGTGCTGGCGCGGCTCATTGTGTCTCTGGGGCCGCGGCACAGCCATCCTCTCGTGGCGGTCAACTGCGCGGCGATTCCGGAAAGCCTGATCGAAAGTGAACTGTTTGGTCACGCTCGCGGAGCCTTCAGCGGAGCTACAGCGGCGCGGCGCGGCCTTTTTGAGGAAGCGTCCTCCGGAACGCTCTTCCTCGATGAGATCGGGGCCATGCCCGTCGCTGCTCAGGCCCGGCTGCTTCGAGTGCTCGAAGAGAAAGCCATACGAAGAGTGGGGGAGAACCGGTTGGTTCCAGTTGATGTTCGGATCATCGCGGCCACGGCGCTGGACCTGGATGCGGCCATTGCCCGCAAGGAGTTCCGCGAGGATCTTTTTTACCGGTTGTCTGTCGCTGTCATCCAGGTCCCCTCGCTCAGAGAGAGAAACGCCGATATTCCAGTGTTGTGCCGGCACTTTCTGGAGAAGGCCGCAAATGGCTCCCAGCCAAAGCGTCTGGACCGGAGTGCAGCGGAGTTTCTGCAGCGCTACCCGTTCCCTGGAAACGTGCGTGAGCTGCGGCACGCGATTGAGCAGGCTGTCGTGTTTTCCGAAGGGCCGGAACTGACACTGGACGACTTCCCGTCCCTCCTGGCTCGTTCGGAGATGCTCGCAAGAACGGAAGCCCGCACGCCTCCCGACGAGAGCAGGGACGCGGATGTTGCGTTCGAAGATGTCACCGATGCCCTTCGGAAGACGAAGGGTAACCGGGTCGAGGCCGCGAGAATCTTGAAAATCAGCCGTTCAACTCTCTACCGGGTGCTGAAAAGGTGTCCGGATGCCAATCTCGCCATCGAATAACCGAATAACCGAATAGCCGAATAGCCGAATAGCCGCGCCCGCCATCAGTGAGTGTGCGGCAAGAACGGAACCACCTTTCTTGCAAGGTCCCGGGGAAGCTCCGAGCGAATCTCCGAGATGACCTCGGATGGCCGCGTGCGGAGGGAGAGGTGGGTCAGCACGATGACCTCGTTTTCGAACTGGGATGCTCTCTTGGCGATTTCGGCTATGTGAAGATGTCCCCACTGATGGGCTCGAAGAGTGTCTGCCGGGTCGAGGAAGGAGCACTCGAGAAAGAGGACCCGCGCCCTGAAGAAATCCGCCGGCGCGGTTTCAAAAATGCCTGACGACGTATCCCCGGAGAAGGCCACCAGCGGAATGGTGACGTCCTCGGCAACGGCAACTCCCGAGGCGGCTGCCTTGCGGATCTCGTCCTCGCTTCGGCTTCGCCACGGGGCCAGGAGTCTCTTTCGTTTCTCGTTCACGAGAAACCCGAGGCCTGCGACCCGGTGGGGAACAGGAAACGACCTGACGTAAAGGTCCCTGCGCACGGCGACGTCCTGTCCGGGAGGAAGAGGCTCGACGGAACACGAATAATGAGTCCCTTCCAGTTTCTCGTGAAGAGCCAGGATCTCTCTCCAAATGGGAACCGAAGAGGGTTCTGTGTAAACGCACCCTCCATCCAGGTGAAGCAGTTTTCGTTGTGAGGCCCAGTAAGCCAGTCCAGCCGCATGGTCGAGATGCGGGTGAGAAAGAAAGACGTGATTGACCGGGAGGATCTCTCTGGGAGCCCTTCCGATGTCGAATGCAATTCCGAGCCGGGGGAAGACGAAGTACGTTTCCCTCCCGGCGACGGAAACGCCGCGGACTTCGATTCCTGAATAAGTGCCCTCGACGGGCTCGAAGCGTTCTTCCATTCAAATCTCTCGTGTCGGCCGTCACATCGTAGTCCCTTGGGGGCCCCATCTGGACCTATACTTTCGCGAGACGAGGAAAGAACCGATTCGGGAGATGCCATGGTTCTCTTCAATCACTCCACGCGCGAACTGACCGCCAAGGTCGTTTATTACGGTCCCGGACTCTGCGGAAAGACGACAAACCTCAGAGTCCTGCACGAGCGCCTGGACAAGAACACGGTCGGCAAACTCCTGTCTCTCTCTACGGCCCAGGACAGGACGATCTACTTCGACCTCTTGCCGGTCGAACTCGGAAATATCAAGGGCTACACGGTACGCTTCCAGTTGTGTACCGTCCCGGGCCAGGTCTTTTACAACGAAACGCGAAAACTCGTGCTCAAGGGCGTGGATGGCATCGTTTTCGTTGCCGATTCCCAGAAGCCCATGCTCCAAAAGAATGCGGAGTCGTTGCAGAACCTCAGAGACAACTTGCAGGAAGTCGATCGCGTCCTCGATTCGATCCCGCTCGTCGTCCAGTTCAACAAACGAGATCTTCCGGGCGTCGTTCCTGTCGCTGAAATGCAGGACTTCTTGTCTTTCACGGAACTCCCCTTCGTCGAGGCCATTGCGAGCCAGGGCAAGGGAGTGGTGGAGACGTTCAAGCTCGTTTCACGCTTGACATTCACCGATCTTTTGCGCCGGCTGCAGAAGACGGGCCCAGTGGACGTCTCCTGGGACGCCTTGATCGACCGTCCAAGACCCAAGGACCCATTACCACCCGAGGCATCGACTGTCCGGGTCTCCGCGCAACTCGAGAAGCTCACGCAACCTGCCACACCTCCGTCGCAGACCCCCGCACCCGTCAAAAAACTCTCCAAGGACGATATTTCCCTTGCCGCCCTGACTGGGCAGAGGGAAGAAAAGAAGACATCGGCTTCTGGTGCTTTTCCGGTAATCCGGGATATTCCGCGCCAGGATGCGCCGCAGCCGGCGGCCCGAGAGGACAAAAAACCCTCCGGCGTCTTCTTTGCCCTGGCCGCAACGCCTCGCGAGGAGAAGAAGCCGTCCGGGGTGTACCCGCCAGTACAAAGCATGGGAAGGACCGAGATGACGGCCCCCAGAGAAGAGGCCAGGGTCTCGCAGTCCTCCCCGAAGGTCACGCCCATTCCGGTGCCCGAGACGCTTCTCCAGCCTCGCCCAGCCTCTCCGCCGGCACAGCCCGTGACGCCTCCCGCAACTCTCCAGACCCCCTTTGACCTCGGAACCGGATGGTCGGTGGAACCCACGGACGATGTGTTTCCCCCTCCGGCAGGCCCCCGGGTAGACTCCTCCCCGGCAGAGACTTCGGGCAAGAACCGCTTGCTGCAGGTCCCGCAAGAGGCTCAACCCGCGGCTCAACCCGCGGCTCAACCCGCGGCTCAACCCGCGGCTCAACCCGCGGCTCAACCCGCGCGGCCCGACGTTCCGCCTCCACACGTCATTCCTCCTCCGGCAGCACCCGCGCCGCGCCTCGTTCTGGCCGAGAGCCCGCGCGCCAACGGAGCGCTCGAGGAGATCCGAGCCGTCGCGGATGGCGCTTCGGTGCAGGCGCGAGCAGCCCTCTCCGAGATCCGGACGCTCGGCGAGAGGCTCTCTGGCCTGGAGGAACAACTACGGCAAATGCGCCTGGCGGATGAAACACCGGAGCTAAAGGCCCGCCTTTCGGAGCTTCTCGCGCGTGTTTCCGGAACCGCCCAGAAAGAGCATGTCGAGTTGCTTACCCGGCGCCTCGATGAAGCCACAGCTGGCCTTCTGGCCATGCGCGAGGCTGGTCCTTCCCTGAAGCTGCAGGAAGCCCTCGCCGGAATTCAGGGCCAAATGGCCGAGATCTCTGAACGAGTGGCGTCACCTCACGAAGATCCACGCGTTAGCGGTATCTTGGATGTTCTAGAAGCTATTCACACTCGCCTTGACGCCGAAACCGGCGACATCCGGCAGCAACTCACGGGACAAACGGAGCGGCTGGAGAAACAGGCTTTGGGGACGCCTGGCATGAGAGAAGAACTCGAAGGTTTGACCTCGCGCGTGGAGGGCTACGCAAACGTCCTTTCGGAAATGCGCGAGACGATTACGACGCTTGAAGCGCGCCTTTTGGAAATGTCCGCGCGCGTCCCCACGACTCCCGCGGAGGAGGAACGGATACCCGGCCTCCTCGAGAAGTTCGAGTCGCTCAGCTCTCGCATCGATTCCTTGCCTTTCGAGAGGCTGACAAAGAGACTGTCTCTTCTCGAAGCGATGCTTCCCAGAGTCGAGGCGCTGGACGCGGCCCTCGGGCAACTCACCTGTGATGCCCTGGAGCTGAAACAGGAAGTGTCCGCACTGGCGCCGGTGAAGGAACGGGTGGCCCTCCTCGAGGCACAGCTCCCGGAAGCTGTGAACCGCCTTTCATCCGGCCTGCAAGAGATCCAGGACCAGACGTCCCTTGTCGCGGTTGAGGCCGCCACCGGCGTCGCCGAAGTGAAGGCGGGGATCGCCAAGCTTCAGGAGGAGTTGGCCGCCGGGTTAAAGCAGGAAGTCGGGAGTCTCAGGGAGCAGCTGCTTTCACAGACCGAGGCGCAGGGCGAGACACGCCGTGTTCTTGACGCATTCGAGCAGCTGAGGGCGGAAGTTCAGACTCTGAAGGAGCAGTTCGCAGGACAACTCGAGGCGCGCGAGGAGTCACGCCATGCGCTCCTGGGGCTCGACGCCGTGAAGGCCGATGTCGAACGGCTCGGCAAGGAAATAGCGGCCGAGGCGGAATCGCAAGAGAAAACCCGGCGCTCCCTGGTTTCCCTGGAGGCCCTGGAACTCGGTCTCAGGGGGATCAGTGAGCATGTGGAGGGGCAGGAGAGACTCCAGCAGGAGGCTCTGACCGCGAGCCTTGATCCGTTCAAGCGGGATCTCGATGCGTTCCGCCAGGCACTCACCGAGGGCCTCATGGAGGCCCGGCGCAGTCCTGAGGAAATGGCGCGCCTCATCGACGACCAATTCGGGCGGTTCCGCGCCGAGATGAGTGAACACATCGGGCGAATCGAGAAGGCGGCGGCTCAGGAACGCGAAGAGGCCCTTTCCAGAGCGTCAGAAGGCAAAAGACGAGTTGAAGCGCTGGAAGAACGCTCGAAGAAGTTTTACGCGGCTCTGACCCGCGCCCTTTCTGAACTGAGTGAACCTAACTCGTCAGAGTCCTGAGAAAACGGGGGTCTTCCCTCCAGCCTGGACGAACGACGACGTGAAGTTCCAAAAAGAAGCGTTTTGAGAACGTGCTCTCGAGTTCGAGCCGGGCTGCCGTGCCACACGATTTGATCGCTTGCCCGCCTTTTCCGAGCACGATCTTCTTGTGGTTCTCACGGTCGACGGCAATCAAAGCGCGCACCAGGAGCATGTTCTTTTCTGGTTGCGAGACGGCCTCCTCGAGAACAACTCCGAGTCCATAGGGGATTTCTTCCCGCGTGTTCAGAAGAAATTTCTCGCGGATGATCTCGGCGATGCGAAGGCTGTCACTTGCTGTTGTGATTGTGTCTTTCGGGTAGAGTTCGTCGCCTTCGGGGAGCCTTGCAAAAAGGGAGGAGAGAACGCGATCGAGTCCTTCTTCCAGGGTTGCCGAGATCGGGATGATTTCTTCAAACAAGCCAGTCTCGTGGAGCATCGCCATCCTCGGCAGCAGGATGCTCTTGTCGACGAGATCGATTTTGTTGAGGACGGCGATTCTGGGGGGAGACGCCTCTTTCATCACGTCAAGGACGAATTGGTCTCCCTTCCCGTGCGGTTGGGAAGCATCGATGACGAGCAGGCGGACATCCACTTCGCGAACGGCCTCCAGAGCTTCGTCCACCATCATCCGGTTCATTCGGTAGAGGGGCCGGTGGATGCCCGGCGTGTCGACGAAGACGATCTGGCCGCGTTCGAGAGTGAGGATCCCCAGGAGGTTCCGCCGTGTTGTTTGGGGTTTGTCCGAGACGATGGCGATCTTGTGGCCAACGAGGGCATTGACGAGCGTCGATTTTCCAGCGTTGGGCCGCCCCGCGACGGCCACTGTTCCCGAGTGCTTCACGTCTGCTGCTCCTTATGAGTCGGCCCGTCGAGCAGACTCGGGTTCGTGGGAGTGAGAGTGGCTTTGCCGGACGATGACTCGCTGGACCCGGCGCCTATCCGCTTCCTCGACCACGAATTCGATACCTGAATCCTTGATCGTCTCTCCCGGCTTCGGGATGTGTCCCAGACGCTCGGAAACGAGCCCGGCCACCGTGCCGTAGTCAGATGCGGGGAGTTTCGCATTCAGCAGGTCTTCGAGCTGAGAGATGCGGACGCGCCCAGCGACCGAATAGCTGCCATCCTCTTTCTTGACGACGGGGTCCATCCCATCTTCATGTTCGTCCGCGATCTCTCCGACGAGTTCCTCGATGAGGTCTTCGACGGTCACCAGCCCCGTGACGGCGCCGTACTCGTCCACCGCGATGGCCATGTGCATGCGCGTGCGCCGAAAGTCTCCGAGAAGCGTGGCGATGGTCTGAGACTCGGGGGCGAAAAGGACTTCTCGCGCAAGCGGCCGGGCCGTCTTGGGAGGATCAGGCGACCGCAATACGGTGAACACATCCTTGACGTGAACGACTCCAATTGGCTTGTCGACTTGTCCTTCCACGAGCGGGATACGCGTGTACTTCGTCTTTACGAAAAGGTCCGCCACGACATCGAGTGGAGCTTCAGCTTCCGCAACGGTCATATCGGGGCGGGGAGTCATGACTTCCCCCACGGTCCGGTCGCCAAAGTCGACCGCCCGTGAGACGAGTTCCTCCTCATGCTCCTCGAGAATTCCCTCTTCCCTGGCGACATCGAGAAAGGCCCGCACCTCGGCTTCCTTATTCGCGGGTTCCCGCGGGCCCTGTGAGCCGCCCTCGCCGTCGTCTCGGGGTTCTTCGGGACGCGTCAGAATCTTGGACAACGCAGGCGTCAAGGGGGTTGCAAACACGACGACGGCCGGGATGAGCCAGGCAAAGTCCATGAGGAGAACATCCGCGCCGCGACGAAGGACCAGCCGAATGACGAAGGTTTCGAGAAGGAGCCAGCCAAAGAGAATGGCCAGGGCGGCCGTGAGCCAGGGTTCCGGCGCCCCAAAGGCGGCCAGGGCTGTTCCGAGCGAGAGCAGGCCCCCCAGCACCGCTCCCTGCGCGGTTACCCGGACAGCAACCCGGGAGATCTGAATCTTGTCGTCTCCCAAGATGCGGGCAAAACGCTGCGGGTGCTCCTCGAGCAACGCTTTGCGCCGAATGCTTCCGAGGCTCTCGAGCGCCTGCGCGAATACGGAAAGCAACATGTAAAGAAGCGAAAACCCCGCGGCCAGGAGCACCGCGAGGTTCGCGCCCACGGAGAAAACGTTCATGTTCTCACCCGTTTGTTCCTGGTCTTTTCCGTTTGGGTTTTTTCCTCGCCGCTGGGGACACCGTCCGGGCCCGCTCCAAATACCGATGCAACAACTCTCCGTTGAAGGCGGAACATTTTTCCATCATCCGTTTCGTGATCGTACCCGAGAAGATGAAGAATGCCATGGACGAGAAGCACCTGCAGTTCGCGTTCCATGGAATGACCCCGTTTCAGAGCCTCGCGACGTGCATAAGCGACGTCGATGGCTATGTTCCCGAGCGAGCCTTTCTCACCGGAGGGAAAAGAGAGAACGTCGGTCGCGGTATCCATGCCGCGGAACTGGTGGTTCAGTTCGCGCATTCGGGTATCTCCGCAGAAGAGAACCACAAGAGACGCGTCTGGTTTTCGGACCTGGGCCAGAATGGACTGCACCCAGGAATGGGCGTCTTCAGGCGCCGGGCCAATGCGAGAAGAGAAAACGATCTCGACTGGCGGTTCCTGCCTGGTGCGGGGGGCGGGAGCGCCCATCATCGAGATGTCAACCCTCCGTTCATGACTCCTCCGCGGCTGCACGGAAACGGCCATTGCTGTCCTGCGGCGGCCGGGTGCGGTCAAATGCATCATAGGCGTTAACGATGGCCTGGACGATTGGGTGCCTGACGACATCGCGCTGATCGAACCTGACAAAGCGAATCTGGGGAACGGCGGAGAGAACGCGATCAGCTTCCTTGAGACCAGATATTTTCCCCTGGGGAAGGTCGACCTGGGTCACGTCTCCCGTGATAACTGCCTTGGACCCAAAACCAATTCGGGTCAGGAACATCTTCATCTGCTCGGGGGTTGTGTTTTGAGCCTCGTCGAGAATGATGAAGGCGTCGTTCAACGTGCGGCCCCTCATGAACGCGAGCGGCGCAATCTCAATGATGTTGCGTTCGAGAAGCTTGCCAACTTTGTCGTAGCCCAGAATATCGTAAAGAGCATCGTGAAGGGGGCGTAAATACGGATTCACCTTCTCGGCCAGGTCGCCTGGAAGAAAGCCGAGTTTCTCGCCAGCCTCCACCGCCGGGCGGCAAAGGACGATACGCTTGACCCTCTTCTCCAGAAGAGCCGCTGCCGCCATCGCCACGGCAAGGTAGGTTTTGCCTGTGCCTGCCGGGCCGATGCCGAAGACGATGTCGAATTCGGCAATTGCCGAGAGGTAGTCCTGCTGCCGCGGGCTGCGTGGTGTTACGACTTGCCTCAAAAGGGGGCTGACGGAGCGATTGTCGAAAAAGTCCGCCACGGACGCCTCCGGGTTCTCTTTCAGGAGCCGGATAGCGGCGGCGACATCGGGTTTCTTTGGGGTAAAGCCCTTCTCGACAAGGCGGCTCAGGTCGGTCAGGATCCGCGCCACGGGCGCGGTGGCAAGTGGATCTCCAGCGACCGCCACTTCGCTCCCGCGGGCGGCTATCTCGACGCCAAACGCATCTTCCAAAAGCCTGAGATTTTCATCCCGGATTCCGAAAACCGCGCTCAAACCATCTTGCTTTAGAGAAACTGAAACTGATTGGGACCGAATGGCCAGAACCTCCTCGAATGGGGGAGATTAACGGCCGCAAAACGAAAGAGTCAAATCGCCCTTCCGCGGCACTTCATGATGCCCCTTGCCAAAAGAAGTTTCTTGTGCACGATTCCGCGCATGCCTATTGCGGCTTTCCGAACGATCATGCGTCTCTTTGTCCTTGGCTGGATGGTCACTTGCGGGGTCACGGTGGCGGGCCCGGCTCCCACCCCGACGCCCAGTCCAAAAGACGCGGCGGAGGCGTCTTACACGGATCCTGGCTCTCCGAGAGCTTCGGTCAAGGCCTTCCTCTCTCTCGCCAACCGTGAAGACTTCGCCGGTGCCGCCCAGTACCTGGATCTTCCACCAGGGTTTGATGGTCCGCTCACGGCGAGGCGTCTGAAAGCGGTGCTGGACCGTCACATCTGGATCGATCTCAAGACACTCTCACCAAACCCTGAGGGGGCGGACGACGACAACTTGCCTCCCGGAATCGACGAGATTGGGACAATTCCAGGGCCCAGGGAGACCGCACAGCCTATCCGCCTTGTCCGTAAAGAACGTCCCGCGGGACCCATCTGGGTCTTTTCCAAAACCACTGTCAGCCGGGTCGACTGGTGGTACGAACACCTGCCAGACCGGTGGCTGAGGGAACGGATTCCGGCGTTCTTTTTCCGGATGGGGTTCAAGGGGCTCGTTGTTTATCAGTGGGTGGCGGTTCTTCTCCTCTTCCCCGTTCTGTTCTTCCTCGCCCGAGCCGTGACATGGGGGATCAAGAGAGTTCTCTTGAAGGCGGCCGCCAAGACAGCGACGGGCTGGGATGATGCCCTCGTTCGTGGTGAGGCCGCGCCGTTTTCCTTGGCACTCTCCCTCTTCTTCGCGCTCCTCGGGTTGCCCCTCCTGGGGCTCAACAGCGGGGGGGACCTCTTTCTTCATCAGGTTCTGACAGCGACCGCGATTTTCTGTGCGTTCTGGATCGTCTACAGGGGTGCGGGTGTCGCGGGCGAGATACTCTCAGGTTCCGAGTGGGTTAAGACCAACCCATCAGCGCCCGCGGTGCTGTCCCTGGGCCTGCGTTCCGCGAAAGTCGTCACGATCGTCCTGGGAGTTCTGGCCGCCGCGGCTCATCTTGGTGTGCCGGTCAGCAGCGCTCTCGCCGGCCTCGGCCTCGGCGGTTTGGCCTTCGCCCTGGCTGCCCAGAAGACGGTGGAGAATCTCTTTGGTTCGGTTTCCATAGGCGTCGACCAGCCCTTCAGGATTGGAGATTTCATCAATGTGGGCGGGCTCATGGGAACCGTGGAAGGGATTGGGCTTCGCTCGACGAGAATCCGGACTCTTGACAGGACCCTCGTCACTGTTCCCAACGGGAAGCTGGCTGACCGCGACATCGAAACGTTCGCGGCCCGCGACCGCTTCCGGCTTTTCACGATTATCGGCCTCGAGTACCGGACCACCCAGACGCAAATGACGCAAGTCCTCGATGGTTTCCGTTCCGTCCTGAACGCTCACCCGAATATCTGGCCGGATGTTGTGACGGTCCGGTTTCAGCAGTTTGGGCAGTCCTCTCTTGATGTGGAAGTCGTGGCCTGGTTTCTGGCCAAAGACTTTGAAGAGTTCAAGAAGTTCCGGGAGGAGGTCTTGCTCCAGTTCATGTCAGTCGTGGAAGCGGCAGGGACAGGCTTTGCCTTCCCAACTCGGACTCTCCACATCGCCCAGATGCCGAAAGAGGTCCTTCGCCGGGACACCCGGGAGTAGCCTGCGGGCCATGCCGTGTTAGCAGCTGGATTGGTGCTCTGGGAGCGCCATTTCGAGCCGTTTCAGAACGTTCAGAAGCCTGACGGTTTCGGCGGCGTCATGAACGCGAAGGATGACCGGGAACTGCCTCGAGAAACGGCAGCAAAACGCCGCCGCTGCAAGGGATTCGGGAAGCCGGGCCTGGGGTGGGTGGCCCGCCAGGGAGCCCAGAAAGGCCTTGCGGGAGGCCCCCGCGACGACGGGACCCCCTGCCATGCAAAGCGTGTCGAGGTGGGCCAGGAGCGTGAACGACTCCTCGTGGGTCTTCCCAAAACCCAGTCCAGGGTCAGGCCAGACCCTGGATTTGAGGATACCGGATCGTACAAACCACTCTGATGCCTCCCGCAGGTCTCTGGCAACCTCTGATACGACATCGGTGAACTTGGAGACGGCGAAAGTCGTGGCTGGTGTGCCGCGGCAGTGGTTCAGGATGATGGGTGCTCCTGACTCTCGCACTACCGTGGCCATTTCCGGTGACCGGATGAGACCGAGGACATTGTTGACGATGTCGGCTCCGGCTTGAAGAGCCGCGCGCGCAACCTCCGGTTTCCATGTGTCAATCGAGATCACGAGAGAAGGCTGGCTCTTGCGAAGACCAGAGATGACCGGCAAGACGCGTTCGAGTTCCTCGGAAGCTGGGACACCGCTCGCTCCTGCGCCGTAGGCTCGACCACGTGGCCGGGTCGACTCTCCCCCAACGTCAACAATGGCTACTCCGGAAGCAACCATGGACACCCCGTGATCGATGGCCGCTTCCACAGAATCGAATTGACCGCCATCCGAAAATGAATCTGGCGTGACGTTCAGAACACCCATCACAAGGGGGACCCTGGAAAAGGAAAGGCCCCGCGAGGGGGCCAGTTCGATCATCTGAGTCATGAGAGGTGCCAGTTCTTGGTTTATGCAGGCACGGGAACCAGGTTTGGGTTCTTGGGTTGGGTTTCCTCTTCTCGTTTCGTGGAAGCCGTGGCTGGCGCGGATGGAGTCTGCGGAGGAAGCAGCTTCTCCATGTGTTTCTTCCCGACGTCCACTCCGCAAACCCTGTGAAGGATTTCGTAGATCTCTTCTCCGTCGAGCGATTCCTTCTCCAGAAGTTCGTTTGCGATGGCGTCGAGACCCGGTTTGTAGTCGATTATCAGCTTTTTCCCCCGGTTGTACGCTCCTGTAACGATCTTGTTGACCTCGGCATCGATCTTTCGGGCGGTGTCCTCGGAGTAATCCGGCTGCCGGGCAAAGTCGCGACCGAGAAAAATTTCGCCCTCGCCACGCCCAAAAGACATCGGTCCAAGATCACTCATGCCCCACTCGCAGACCATGCGGCGAGCCCACTCGGTGGCCCGTTCGAAGTCGTTGGAGGCACCGGTTGTGACTCTGCCCAGGCAGACTTCTTCGGCCAGACGGCCCCCCATCATGACCGCGAGTTCCGCCTCGATGTACTCCTTCGTATAGGTGTACTTGTCTTCCATGGGAAGCTGCTGGGTGAGACCCAGAGCGCGGCCGCGCGGAATGATCGTCACCTTGTGGAGGGGGTCCGTGTGCTCCTCGAACGATGCGATGAGAGCGTGCCCTGCTTCGTGGTAAGCAGTGACTCTCTTCTCGGCTTCCGACATGACCATCGATTTGCGCTCGGCTCCCATGAGAACCTTGTCCTTGGCGAAGTCGAAGTCGGCCATCTCGACTCTCTTTTTATCCACCCGCGCGGCCGCCAGAGCTGCCTCGTTGACGAGGTTGGCAAGGTCGGCCCCGGCAAAACCCGGAGTCCCTCGGGCGACCACCATCAAGTCGACGTCGTCCGAGATGGGGATATTCTTCGTGTGGACCTTCAGAATGCCCTCACGTCCCTTGACATCTGGCCGGTCGACCACGACCCGCCGGTCAAAGCGGCCGGGACGCAGAAGAGCAGGATCCAGGACGTCGGGCCGGTTTGTGGCCGCCATCAAGATCACGCCATCGTTGCCCTCGAAGCCATCCATCTCCACCAGAAGGGCGTTCAGCGTCTGCTCCCGTTCGTCATGGCCGCCGCCGAGGCCAGCGCCGCGGTGACGCCCGACAGCGTCGATCTCGTCGATGAAGATGATGCAGGGGGCATTCTTTTTGCCCTGTTCGAAGAGGTCGCGGACGCGGCTCGCCCCGACTCCGACGAACATCTCGACGAAGTCGGACCCGGAAATCGAGAAAAACGGGACATTCGCTTCCCCTGCGACGGCTCGGGCTAGAAGAGTCTTCCCGGTGCCTGGAGGGCCCATCATCAAAACGCCCTTTGGAATCTTGCCGCCCAGCTTCTGGAACTTCGACGGATCCTTCAGGAAGTCGATGATCTCCGTCAGTTCCTGTTTGGCTTCGTCGCATCCCGCAACGTCCTTGAACGTCACCTTCTTCTGATTTGGTGTCAGGAGTTTGGCGCGAGACTTGCCAAAAGCCATGGCCCGGTTCCCGCCAGACTGCATCTGGCGCATGATGAAGATCCAGAGACCGATCAGGAAGAGAATTGGCGCCCACTGAAGAGCCATCATCAAGAAGGAGCCTTCACGTGGCTCCTCGGCGGTTATCTTGACACCCTTTTCTCGAAGGTCTGTCACCAGTCCGTCATATTGCGGAGCGTAAGTCCGGATTCCGGCCTGTGCCTCGGGAGCGTTGGGCTTGTCCGTCTTCTTGAACGCACGGATTTCTTGTCCGCGCATCGTGACGCGGTCAATCTCACCGCGATTCACCATCTCGAGAAACTCGGTGAAGCTGACGGTAGTGGAGGCTCCCTTCCCCCAATTCAAGACCTGAAAAAGCAGCAGGATGACCACCAAGATGACCATCCAGAGAAGAACGTTTTTGGCTGTGTTATTCACTGCAATCGTGTATCCCGGAACTACCTACGTTTTCTGGGGCCGAACGGGTTCAACCCTGATGCGGAACTTTGAAGTCGAATCGAAGACGTCGTCCTCTTCCATCTTGACTTGAGCAATGAAGGGGAAATGCCCGCCCCGGGCATGGTATTCCATCCCATACCCCACGAGGTGACCCTGTTCGGATGGGAAGAGGACATAGTTGGTCAGGAAAGAACTCTTCCTCTCCTGCGGGCGGTCGACGAGGCACGCGAACCGGATCGAAAGCGGCTTCTCCTCGCGCAACTGGTCCGTCAGGTAGGTCTCGATGATGCCGCTTCTGACGACATCCTTGAGAACCACGATGTGGCTTCCGGCCACGGAGAACTTCGTGAGGTAGTGGAAAGAGACGATCTCGTCGTCGCCGGTGCCGGTGGCCGTCCGGATGACGTCGATGTACTCGATTCTGACCGGCCGCTTTATGGCCCGGGCGAGGTCGCCAATGAAGAAAGCAGCTCCCTTCAGGACTGCAATGAGTACGAGGTCTCCCTCCGGGTAATCGTGGTCAATCCGGCGAGCGACATCTTGAACCCGGCGAGCGATCTCGGAAGCGCTGTATCTCTCTTCGTATTGAAAACTCATGTGTTTAGTCTAGCAGCATTCACGAGGGAGACGATCCATTCTGATGCGATGAGGCGAAGCCCGGCAAATGACTCCTCAAACGAGCGCTCTTCGGAAGCGAGGCGCAAAAGCACGCGGGCGAGCTGCTTTTTTCCGGGGACACTGCCGCGAATGCCGGCTGCCCGGATGAGCAGCCGCGCGAGAGTGTCGTGGTGCTTTTCCCTGAAGAAGCTGCGAGGAAGCGGGGCCGAGACGGACAGGCGTCTGAACGCCAGCTCCCGGTCAATCTCCTTGTCGAGTTTCTCCAGTTTCGTGCTCCAGGCGCGTCCGGCTCGCGCCAGGCGTTCCGTGGTGCCGGGTGACTCACTCTCCAGCCGAGGCAGAACCTCGCTACGGATGTGGTTGCGTGCAAACCGGGTGTCGAGATTGGAAAGGTCATCTCTCCACCCGATTCCCAGTTTCTCGAGGTAGGCCCGCAGTTCCGCCCTTCGAAACGAGAGAAGCGGCCGGACAATGCCATCAGGCCGCTCCTCGCGAATGCCGCCTCTGAGGCGTCCGGAATGACGCCTCAGATTGAGAAGAACGGTTTCTGCCTGGTCGTCCATCGTGTGGCCCGTGACGATCCGGCACCGGGGACCGAAATCAACCGCCAGGCCGAGAAGGGCGTCATAACGGAGTCTGCGGCCGGTTTGCTCGAGCGACTCGCCCGGAATCCGCATCTCGCGGGCATCGAAGCTGCGAAAGGCAAACGGGACTTTGAGCGATGCGGTGAGATCCGCCACGAATCGGGCATCCAGCTGACCGTCCAGCCCGCGGAGTCCGTGCGCGCAGTGGAGAACGCTGACGTCGCACCCGTGCACCAGCCTCGTTCGATGCAGGAGAATCAGGAGGGCCGTGGAATCCGCTCCGGCCGAGCAGGCCACGAGCACGTGCCCATTCGCGGGAAACCAGTTCCGCAAGGTCAGGAGTTGTGCAAAACGGTGGACGAGCGGGATCACAGGTTTATGCAAAATATGGTGGCGGTGAGTGGGATCGAACCACCGACCCGGCGCTTATGAGACGCCTGCTCTGACCAAACTGAGCTACACCGCCACGTCCGTACTCCGGTTTCGCGGGCCGTGAAGAATAACAGAAACTCCTCCGCTAAACTAGATTGATGTCTTTTCTCGACGATACCACCCGAAAGATGGATTCAAAGTCCGACGGCGTCCTGTGCGACCGCTGCGGACGTTATTGCGAACCACTCGAGATCGAGGTTTGCCCGATCTGCAAGAAGAACTTCTGCATGTACTGCGTCTACCGGGTTGGTTCTCGCAACTACTGCAGCCGCCCCTGCGGCGATTCCTATTTCTTCGGCGGAGACGACGACATGGAAAACATGCCCGACGAGTAGGCCCGTCCGGCGAGTGGCCCGGTCATGGACCTAACTCAGTGAGTGAGTTGGTCGATCATCCGGCTGATCGCCCTCTGGCAGACGGGGCAGAACCCGGTGTCATTTCTCGTGAACATGATGCAGTCTGCCGCTGGGCGGTAGAGCCCCCGGGCCTCGTATCCGGCGCCCTCGAAGGTGCCGACTTTGCCCGAGTACCGCATACTTGAGAGTTCGCGAGTCTCAACCCTTTTCTGCTCCTCAAAAAGGGCGTCGATTTCGGCCGGAGGAGCCTTGGCTGCGATCTTCTCCCGCCTTCTCGCCTGGAATTCCCGGCTGCGTTTTTCAAAGGCTTTCTTGTCCCAGGGCGTGGGCAGGGGTGTCCCCGGTTGCACGAGTTCCCGCCACTTGAGGTGCGCGGAGTTCCCGAGAGCTGTGATATTAGGTTCCCACGGCTCCTTGCGAATTGTTTTCGGACCGGTTTCATAGGTGACTTCAGATGTGTAGTACTCGTCCGCCAGACCGGCGAAATGATGGGCGAATTCGTGAACGAAGACGTAGGGCGAAAATGCGGAGCCGGCCGCTGCCGCGGCCTGGAAGTTGAAAATTCCGCCCCCCCCATACTGAGCGTCGTTGGCAAGAAGGACCAGGAAGTCGTAAGGCACACTCGAAGCCGTATCGCGCAAGGTTCTGTTGTCGAGGGTCAAGAGGTAGCGCTCGAGCCCCAGCACTCCGTACTGAAGAGCGAGCGGTGAGCGGCGGGCGATGTTGCCGTGGGGACGGAAAACCCCAGGCTCTTGTGCCGCTGGTGCAAGAGCCCGAACATTAAAATCGCTCTTGCGGCTCGCGAAAGGTTCATACCGGAAGAGGACCTCCGTCAACCTCTGTGCGTCTTTTTGAAAAGCGGGGAGGTCTTTCTCCGTGTAGCCATCGCCGAGAATCAGAATGTCGGCCTTCGTTGCCGGCGGACCATTCTCGAGAAGCGTCAACGGGTTTCCCGAAGGCTTAAGAATGGCGGCGTTTACCACCAAACTCGCCGGGTCCACGGGAAATGAGGTGACCTTTTTGAACCGGTTGTTGCTGTCGCGGCGGCTGATCGAAACCTCCACCGGTCCACGCGGCCAGGGAAATCGCAGGGATTCATGGAAGGTCGCAGCCGTCTTTCTCGATTCGGCAGTCGTTGACCACTCGTGATAAAGCGACGAGAAGCCGCGTGAGTAGATAAGTCCTTTCCCGGGAACGGAAACTTCGAACAGATACTCGCCGAGGTTGAGCTTGTCAATGAGTTGAGACCGGCTCCCGGGCCACATCCCGTCGTTCACCACGCGGTCAAGCGCGAAGATCTCCCGTCCCGTTCCGCCCGTGTGAAAGAGGTCGACCCGCATTGTGTCTGAAGTGAAGAACTGGCTGTAAATTGCCTCCGGGGCTTTTGCGGCGTGAACCTTGAACGAAAGAAGAAGGTAGAGGAGAAGAACGGCGTTGCCAAAGATCCTCATGAAAGCTCCTTCACTTTTCCGTGTTTCCGCCGTGCCAGAAGAAGGCTGCGGGCGCGTAGCTTCTCACCCTTCCATCCCTCGAGAGGAAAAACACTTGAACCACATTCAAACCCGCGTCTTCGGGCGTGAATTCAAAAATGGCCTCGTAGCCCGCCTGTGAGCAGTCTCCCAGGTGAGGTTTCACTCTCGCGACGTCGTCGCGAGGGATTCTCCTGAAAGTCGCGGGAGGGCGTAACGATCCATTGAGGGAGATCCGCACATCCAGATCCTCGCCCGGATTCCGCGCCCAGCCCCGCACGAGCAGGTTTCCGGTCACGACACCACCTTCCGGCGGAGTGTCGAGCGCTCCCATGAGTGACGGGTCTGGCGTGAGGCGCTTGAGCATCTGGACTCGCTCTGAACCCTCGAGTTCCCGGTAGTCCGCTGGCAGCTCGCTCCGGGGCTGAAACATGGGTTCCGTTTTCGTCACGGTAAAAAGATCCTCGCGTTTTCGGATTCCGCCAAAGGTCCCGGCGAACCGTAGCCTGTCCGACTTGACGGCCCGGGCGATGAAGTCCGCGTGAGCCGGCCTGTCTCCGATTCCCATTCGCCACACTCTTACGAGGAGGTAGGAAGCTGGAATCGACTCGAGGTGTTCCATGAGTTCCATTGGGATGGGACGCTCGGAGGCCAGGCTCTCCAGGCGGGCCGGAATGGGAAGCGTGAATCCCGAAACCGCTGTGATTAGCGGCTTTTGATGGTCGGCCGCGCGCAGCACCGAAAGGTAGGGTCCGCCCTCGTCCGACACGGGGAGAACAGCGATTCCCCCCTTCATCTCAACGGTCCGGAGGTATCGGCTCACCTCGTCCGGTTCCGCCTGTCCGCGGATCAAGTGAAGGGGCGCCGTTCGGAGGTCCAGGAGCAGGAGGAATCCGAAGAAACAGAAGACGGCGCGTGGCGGGAAGAAGGAGCCCGGGAAGCGGCGCCTCACGAGTTCCGCGAGGAGGAGCACCGCAAGCCCGGCCAGGACAGCCAGACCGAGATCCGCGACCATGGCCCAGCGAGCCGGAACGCGAATGCTGCGGAAGAGGGGGCTCCATTTGAAGAGGAATCTGTGGAACGGGAAGTTGACTCCAAGCGACCCGAGAAACCCGAGCGAGGTCCAGATGAGCCCGGTTGCAACCGCCAGCCGCGGCAAGCGCCGAAAGAAGACAAGAGCGAAGATGGGCAGAACGAGAAGGAGCATGCCGGGGAAGAGGCAGAGTTCTCCGGGCGAGGAGGTCCCGAAGAACCCGGCCCAGACCTTTGAACGTGGATCGGGCGAGATCCAGTGGATCGGGAGCGCGGAGAATGGCAGTACCTCTTTGATGCCGCGAGTCAGCCCGTACAGCTTCTTGACTTTCAGATAGGGCCAGAAAAAGGGTGCGAGGAGGGCGGCTGATATCCCCATGGAGAGGACTCCGCTTATCCAGAACCTCTTGTCCGTGAGCGCCCTCGCCTCGGTTGCCGCAAAAAGCGCGGTGAGCCCGAGCGGGATGAGCGAGAGGACAAACCAGTGAATGCATGAAAGCCCCAGGAAGAGAAACGAGACTCCGAGCCAGACCGCTTTTTGGGGTGTGCGTTCACGAATGAAGAGAATTGCGGCTTCCAGAGTCAGTGGCATCCATGCCGAGAATGTGTAGTTGACGTGCGAGAGGTGGTGAAACCGGTAGAGGACGAAAGCGAATCCGATTCCCGAAATGAAGGCCGCGCCGCCAGACCCCGAAAGGGTGCGTGTCAGCCTGAACGCCCCGTAACCCGAGAACGCAAAACCCAGGAGCATCAGGATTCCGTGGATCGTGAGCGGACGGAGGCCAATTGCAAACAGAGGAAATAGGGGCACCGCCAGCCCGAAGTTGTGTTCACTGAAGGCAAGCGAATACCGGTACGGGAAGAAGATGTTGGCGTGGAACAGATTGAGAGGATCATTGAAAAAGCCGTGAAAGCACTGCCAGAGAATCCAGGCGTTCAAGTAGGGATCTCCGGCATCAGGGGTGGCGTTTTCGACAAACGTGACCCACGGCCACGTCATCAGCGCCGTCAGGACAAGGAACAGAGAGATGAAGAGGAGTTCGTTTCGGAGACGCCAGGTGGATCCACTCGGGGAGGCCGGCTGCATGGTCGAAGATTAATCTGGACCGTGCTCAATGTAATGTAGCGATGGGAGCAAGCGAATGAACTCCAGAAATGAACCGCCGTTGATCCGCTGTTTTGCCGCGCTCTGCATCACGAAACTCGAAGTTGTGAAGGCCTTGAGCGAAGTCACGGGGGACCTGCGGCGGTTCGGAGGGGTCAAGTGGGTCCCGCCGGATCAGTTCCACTACACGCTCAAGTTCCTTGGCGAGATCCCGCCCCTCCGTGTCGAGGCAGCAAAGAAAGCCCTCGAATCCGCTTCTCTGGGCATGGCTGCCTTCGACCTGGAGCTTTCTCAAACGGGGTGCTTTCCTGCCAGCGGGCCGCCCCGAATCGTGTGGGCGGGAGCGGGGGAAGGGGTGACTCTGCTCGTGGACCTTGCGCGGCGTGTCGAGGACTCTTTTGAGAAAGAGGGGTTTTTGCGAGAGAGCCGGCCGTTCTCGCCTCATTTAACGCTGGGCCGGGTGAAGGACCCTTCGCGGGCCCGGGGCATAAGGGAGGCCGTTTCTGTGCTCCCTCATATGTTCGGAACACAGCGCGTATCGGAGACCGTTCTTTTCAAGAGCGAACTGAAGCCGGGTGGTCCGGTCTACACGCCGCTCTCTCGGAATGCGCTTCGGGCGCCGTGACGAGAGTGGAGGGATGGCGGAATCTGCCCGGGCCAGTTTCTCCTGGGGGGGCCATGGACTGGGTGCCCTCCAGCGGACCCCCAGTCCCCTGGCTCAGTGGTTCAAGACAGCGCGGTACCGTACCTTTCCCGCCTCGAGCCGTTCACGTACTTCGTTGACCTTGTCAAGCGGGTAGACCTCGAGGGCGGGCTTGACCTTTCCCCGGGCAACCAGCTCGAGAGCTTCAATCAAATCGCTGCGCCGGTTCTGCTGGCTGCCGGCCAGTCTCTTTTGCCCCATGAGGAAATCAACGGAATCCGCCTGGATCGGTGTGTCGAGAAGCCCCATGTTGACGAGGCGACCCTCGGGCCGAAGCCCCGCAAGGGCCTGTGTGACGTGGGCACCGGAGTTGGTGGTCGCCAGGATGATGTCAGCTCCTCCGGCGGCCAGGAGCGCCTTGCCCGCGTGTTCTCCCGCAACGACGACCTCATCCGCCCCCAGCTTCGCCAACTCGTCCTTCTTTCCAGCCGTTCCAGTCAGCGCGATGGTCTCCATGCCCAAAGCTTTTGCATATTGCAGCGCCAAATGTCCGAGCCCGCCCAGACCCAGAATCGCCACGCGGTCTCCGGGGCGCGGATCCGCATTCCTCAACCCGCTGAGGACCGTGTAGCCCGCGCAGAAAATGGGGGCCGCTTCCTCGTAGGAAAGGCCTTCCGGCAGGAGCGTGCATCCCTGTTCCCATGCGAGCATCAATTCGGAGTTCCCCCCGCCGAGCTGAACCCACGTCTGCTGGTCTGGACAATAAAGCGGTCTCCCGTTCTGGCAGGCCCGGCACCGTCCGCACCCTTTCTGCGTCCAGCAGACCCCCACCCGGTCGCCAGGCTTTACGCTCGTGACGCCTGATCCCACAGCCACGACTTCACCGACCGGCTCGTGTCCCGCCACGATCGGTAACGGCACTGGAAAGATACCGTGATGGACGTGAAGATCGGTTCCACACATCCCGGACGAGTGAATCCGAATCAAGACTTGTCCGGGCGCGGGCGACGGATCCGGAAGTTCCCTGATCTCCCACGCGGTGTTCGCCTGAATGATGACGGCTGCCCTCATATCATTTCCTCCCTTGTCGAGTGCCCTACGTTGACCGGGTTCGCTCGGTTTGAAAAGCTTTCAAAGGCTCTGAGTGGTCCTTCGAGGGGAAGATGATCGCGGTGTGGGTATCTGAGAGTCTTCTCTCTGCGGAGTGATCGCAGACTGCAACAGGCGATCTCCCCCTGGAAGCGTCCATCTATGAGAGATGCAACAAGGTCAGAGACGCAGCGGCGTCCCCGCCTCCGGTATCCGGGATGACGGAAATCTCAAACGCTTCAACGCGGTCAAGGTCGACCACGTAATTTTCGATTTCGCGAGTGGTGCCCGGGAGACTGAAGTTGAACTGTTGACGGAGGATTTCCCGGTCGTTCACTTCTCCCTCTCTCCGAAAGCGAAGAACAAATTCCTGTGTGCGAGGACGCGCCGTTTCATCAAATTGCAGGTGGATCTGGCGGAGACGATGCGGCTGGTCAAAGAGAAATCGAATCGTCTGGCGGCCGGAGTTCGCGGCCTTCCAGCCCGTGTTGCCGGCCTCTCCGAGCGCTGCCTCGATCGGGAAATCGGGGTTTTCGGACGTCATCTCGACGCGTGCCACGCGTTCGAGGTCTATCCAATGTTGCGCCTGTTTCTTCTCCCCGGCTGCTTCCTGGTTGATAAGTGTCTTTCGCATCGCAGACGCCTCCACATACTATTGGCCCCCATCGTAGCCCAGGCGCCAGGCAACGTCTGGACTTCATCAAGGGGGCGGTGACCGGAGGATGTGAACCCCTTCAATCCTCTGATGCGGCTTCAGCCTCCTCACGCTTGAGGTTGTATTTCTTGATCTTGTTATAGAGCGTGACTCGGTCGATATCGAGGATTCGGGCCGCCTGACTCACGTTGCCGCCCGTCTCTTGCAGCACCATGGAGATGTGTTGCTTTTCGATTTCTGAAAGGGAAGCCGGATGCGGCGGGTGGACCTCCCTTTGAGGAGAGAGTGTCAGCCCCAGATCGCCGGCCTGGATGATGGGGCTTTTAGCCACGACGATGCCGCGTTCCAGGACATTCCTCAGTTCCCGGACGTTGCCGGGCCATGTGTGCGCCATCAAGACCGCCATGGCCTCGCTGGAAAGCCCTTCGATTTCCCTGGCCATCTCGACAGAAAGGCGCTCGAGGAGTGAATCAACCAGGATGGGAATGTCTTCCCGGCGATCGCGCAGAGGAGGGAGGTTGATGGTGATGACATTGAGCCGGTAAAACAGATCCTGCCGGAACGTTCCCTTGTCGACATCCTTGCCCAAGTCGTGATTGGTGGCGGCGATGATCCGAACATCCACGGGGGTGGCCTCGCTGCCTCCGACGCGGGTGACCTTCCGCTCTTCGAGCACGCGCAGCAGGTCCATCTGAAGTTTCGGGCTGATGTCGCCGATCTCATCGAGGAAGAGCGTTCCCTTGTTGGCAATCTCGAACTTCCCCTCGCGGCGTCCCGCGGCGCCGGTAAATGCCCCTTTCTCGTAACCGAAAAGTTCCGACTCGAGGAGTGTCTCGGTGAGAGCGGCGCAAGAGACAGCGATGAAGGGAGCCCCAAAACGGGAGCTTTCCGCATGGATCGCGCGGGCCATGAGTTCCTTGCCGGTTCCACTCTCTCCGAGAATGAGAATGGTGCTGGGGCTTCGTGCCGCCGTGCGGGCCAGCTCGAAAAGGCTCTGCATCTTCTGGTTCTTGCTTAGCATGTCGCGGAACCGGTACTCGCGCTTTAACGCCTTCCTCAGAATGACGTTCTGCCTCACCAGGGTCTGCTGGCTGACGATCTTCTGAATCATCAGGCTCAGCTCCTCGGGATCGAAAGGCTTGACGAGGTAGTCAAACGCTCCGAGTTTCATTGCCTTGACTGCGGTATCCACTGTTGCGTAAGCGGTCATGATGACGATGGCTGTCTCGGGCTGGAGTTTCTTGACACGTTCCAAAACCTCGAGGCCATCCATGCCGGGCATCTTGAGGTCAACGAGCAGGATGGACCAGAATCCCTGCTCCATCTTGGCCAGGGCCATCTGCCCGCCGGTGGCGATATCGAGAGTGTATCCATCTTTTTCGAGCCAGCTACGAAGGGACTCTCGAACGATTTCTTCGTCGTCAACGATCAAGATGCGCGTGTTCCGCTTACTCATGTCAAACGTCCTCTTGGATACCTAACTCGTTGTATTGAGCCCGGCACTCGGGGCAGAGAACCGGAGACTTCAGGTCCACCTCACGGATGCTCGGAGACCGTCCCATGGCGCACCGTGGAGTGTGGCAGTGAACGAGCCCGAATGTGTGACCGAGTTCGTGCACGCATTCGGTTGTGAGCCTCATGGCCGGCCTTTGGGAATCGGGCAGCAAAATTCTGTTCATTTGCGTCAAGCGGGTCATCGAGACAACCGCGGCCCGGCCATTCATCTCGGCCTCTCCAAAAACAAAAGTCAAGATCGGGATGAAAAGATCAACGTCGGTGATGGCGAGAACGCGGATGGCGTTTGAGGGCGCGTGCTCGCAAAGCCAGTGCAAGATCTTTGCCGATGAGTGCTGATTTCTGCGCGGTTCAAAGGTCCCTTCCGGCCGGATCCGGGGAGTCTCCAGCTTGACACTAAGCTTGTACTCACGGTGGATGGCCGCGGCGACGCCCTCGATGGTGCCAGGGGCTGCCATCCCGCCAATCCACCAGATGCGCACATGCTTCATTCAGCGCTTTACGCCTTGCCTGCCTTGCTCCAGGGGAGCCTCGTGAGCATTCTCGTCCCGTTGCCGGGTTCGCTCTCCGCCTTCATCGAACCTCCGTGCTTCTCGATGATGCCGTAAACAACGCTCAATCCAAGACCTGTTCCTTTCTCCTTTGTCGTGAAGAAGGGGTCGAAGATTTTGGGCAGAACGTCTGGGGGAATCCCGGATCCCGTATCCGCGATTTCGACTTCCACGACGTTCTCAGGTCTCTTGAGACGCGTTGTGAACGTGAGTTTCCCGCCCTTGGGCATGACATCGCACGCGTTCAAGATGATGTTGAGGAAAGACTGCCGAAGCTGTCCGAAATCAGCATTGACCGTGGAGAGTTCGAGCGGAGCATACGATTTGACAACCTCGATCCCCTGGAGGTTGATCTTGTTCCTGGCGAGTGAGAGTGCTTCCTCGAGCGGGCCGTGGATATCGACTTCCTTGAGGTCAAGGGGCCGCTGCCTGGCAAAGTCGAGGAGGTTTCTGACGATCGCCGTGCAGCGCTCTGTTTCCCTTTGAATCAGTTTGAGGTTCTTGATGCAGACTCCTCGTCCCTGCTCGTCTACCTCCCCCTCCTCCAGCGTGCGAACCAGGACCTTTGCAAAGGTCAGGATGCCGGCGAGCGGGTTATTGATTTCGTGTGCGATCGACGCCGACAGCTTCCCGAGAGACGCGAGCTTCTCCGTTTGAACGAGCTGGGCCTGAGCCTTTCTCAGATCCGCGGTCCGCTCCTCCACTTGCCGTTCGAGGCCGGCGAGAAGTTCAAGGCGTTCTTGCCTGGACCTGAAAAGCGACGCAGCCATGGAATTCACAGTCACTGCGAGAAATCCGAGTTCGTCTCGCGAATGGACAACGACACGCGCCTCCAGATCTCCGGTCCCCATCCGCTCCGTGGCGTTTGTGATTTCCTTGACGGGCTTCAGAACGAACCGCCTGCTGACGAAGATGACAATCGCGACGACGCAGAGAAGCACGAAACTCGAGATGGCGATGATCGAGTGAGTGAGCTGAGAGACCGCGTCATCGACCGTCGCCAGGGAGAGACCGATATCGACGACTCCCAGAACGCGTTGCGAATCAGGGTGGGCATGACAATCACCCGTCGAGCAACTCGGCTCGTTGTAGATGGGGGTGACCATCCCGAGGATCCGGTGACCCTCGGGATGCGCGTAAATCCGTGTCCTTGACGGCACCGTCAAGTGAACGATTGGTTTGCCAGCCGCATGGCACGCGTAACACGACTCCGCTTTCTTGTCGACGAACATCCCGCGTTCGCCAGGAGTTGCCGAGTAGGTGACGCAGCCTTCCTTGTTGAATATACGGACCTTGTCTATACCTTCCTGCCGGGCGATGAGGGCCATGACGTTGTAGACCCCCCCTTTCTCGCCCTTCAACATCTGTTCGTGGGTGCTCGACTTGATGGTCTCGGAGAACATGGCGGCACCACGAATGACTTCCTCGATGAGGGATTGCCGGTAGATGCTGATCGCCAGCGCCGTGAACAACCCGAATCCAGTCAGCGTGACAAACGCGATCGCGGCCGTCAGCCGGAAGTTGAGACGGCGGTACCACGCGAGCCGGGACGGAATTTCCTGGACCAGTTGGTGTGCGGCGGCTGGCGAATCAGACGGCATTAAACTCCCTCTACTTGGCGAAAACGCTCTCTACGGGTGTTATCTTGACACTTTCTGGCTTGATTCCCAGTTTGAAGGCTCCGATGACCTTGTCCTCGGCCAGGAGTTCGGCTGGCTTCTCGGCGTCGTACTTGATGGCCGAGAACTCGTCGGACACCAGGGCTTTCTTGAGCCCCTCCGCGTCCTTCGTGATGATGACGGCCGAGATGTTTTTGGCCGAGAGGTGCTTCTTGATGGCCCGGTTGACGTCGTCGAGCGTGAGCTTCTTCAGCTGCTCGCGCATGTACGTGGTGTACTCGGAAATTCCGTACCACTTCGAATCGAGTTCGTAGCCAAGCTGGTGGCTCTGCGTGGCGGTGAGCAGGTAGACGTTCTTCATCAAGTAATCACGCGTTGTCTCGAAGTCTTCCCTGGAAAGGCCGTTCTCGATGAGCTTGTTGAGTTCAAAGAGGGCGATTCTGAGGGCCATGTGGGCGTTCGCCGGGACGACGGGCCGGATCCAGACCTCGAAGATCTGCGACTGACGCGGGTTGTTCGGATCAGGAAAGAACTGGTACATCCCGCCCGGGAAGGCCTCGATGTACGCGTAATCGCCGTAGTTCATACCGCGCACTTCGCGGATGCGCTGGTACAGGAAGGAACTCGATGAGCGGTGCTCTCCCAGCCAGCTGCGGGCGATTGAGAGGGCCGCGAAATCAGGGTGAGAGCGCGTGACGCTGATGGGGTGGCCGAACGAGATGGCCGATGCCCGCGTTTCTTTCTGAACGATCTCTACTTCGATGCCAACCGGTTGCCGTGGAAGGGGCTTCTGTGGCTTGGCGGCTCCGGATGGCCCTGGCAGACTCGCGAGTTTCTCCTTGAGGTACGTCTCCAGTTCGGCGGGGACATCGCCAGAGAACCCGGCCGTGAGGATCTCCAGGGTGTAATGACCAGCGATGAACCTCTTGACATCATCGAGTGTGATCGAATCGAGACCAGAAACGGTGCCGAGAACGGGATGCCGGTACGTGGAGCCCGCATAGATGTTCTCCTGCAGCCGTTCCTTGCCCAGTTCTTCTTCGTTGTTCGTGCGGAGGTCCTGAACGAGAGCGTTTTTCTGGAGGTCCTTGTTGCGTCTGAAGTCGTCTTCACGGAAGCCCGGATCAAGAAGTTGGGGCAAGACGGTTTCGAAATACCTTCTCCAGTTGTCCTTGTGGATGGAGAAAGTGAATGTGGTCGTTTCTTTCCCGGTGTAGGAAGAGAATTCACCGGCCATCGGGAAGAGCGTGCGGTCGATTTCGTCCAGGGAACGCGCGGTCGAGCCGCCGCGGGCAATCATGGTTGCGGATAGCTCGGCAAGGCCTTCCTTCCCCGCCGGGTCATGGGCGGAACCGGCCTTGAATACGAGCTTGACCACGAGTTGCGGGAGAGGGCTCTTCTGCAGGATCACGGGGTACGCGGGCGTCTTGCCCGCCGCTTTGGCTTCGTAGCTGGCCAGGGAGAGGTTCGCCTGGATTGACTCTGGCAACTGCTCCTTTGACAGCGTTGTCAAAACGAGGCGGTTGTCCGAAAGGTATTTCTTGGCGGCTCCGAGAAGATCCTCGGGTGTGAGCGAGGCCTGGAGCGCCATATAGTTGTTCAGCGTATCGAACGAGCGGCGGTGCCGCACGAAACGCGCCAGGATGGATGCGATGCGGTCGGTGTTGTCCAGCGAACGGGAGAGGGAGTACCGGACGTTACTCTTTGCGTCCGCGACCTTCTCCTTGTCGAATGCCGCCATCCGGGCCTCGGCGAACGCCTTCAGGATGGCATCACGAACGTACTGGCAGTCTTCCAGTTTCTTCACGCGGGCGTAAACGCCAATAAGGCCTGGATCCGCGGACGGAGAAACATCTGTAAACAGCGTGTCGACTTTCTGCTCATCCTGGACGAGACGCTTGTACAGGGGAGAGGTCTGGCCAAACGCCAGCTCGAAAAGGAGATCCACGGAAGCGAAGTCCTTGGAAGTCTCGGAAAACGCCGGTCCATGGAAAGCGACCGTCACCCATGGCAGGGTCTCGGTGTTCCAGGGAACGTGGGCGTAGAAGGGCCCCTTTGGCTCGGGCTCTTTTGGGATTTCAGCCTTGTACGTACCGCGTTTCCAGTTCCCCCAGTACTTTTCGACGAGGGGCATGACTTTTGCCGCGTCGACATCTCCCGCCACGATGATGGTTGCGTATTCCGGACGGTACCAGCGATCGAAGAACGTCCTGGAGTAGGCAAACTGGTTGGGCATGTCCTCGATGTCCTTGAGGAATCCCATCGTTGTGTGCTTGTAGGTGTGGGTGGTGAACGCCTTTTCCCGCTGAACTTCTTCCAGCTTTGCCAGCGGCTGGGCACTGTTCTTGTTGTACTCGCCGAGAACAGCTCGCGATTCAGTTTTGAAGGCGGCCTCCGGGTACTCGAGGTTCTGGAACCGGTCGGCCTCGATTTTCAGAATCGTCGCCAGGTCTTCCTTGGCGAAAGTGATGTGGTAGTTCGTGTAGTCGTCCGTGGTGTAGGCATTTTGCCGGGCCCCCGCCTTGGTGATGATCTCGTTGTACTTCTCGGGCGGGAAGTTCTTGGTTCCACGGAACATCATGTGTTCGAAAAAGTGGGCGAAGCCTGATTTACCAGGTTCGATTTCGTTTCTCGATCCCGTCTGGACGGGAATCTGGAGGGAAACGATGTTCGGGAATCCGGTCGGAACAATGATGACTTTCAGGCCATTCGCGAGAGTCTTCTCGGTGACCTTGAAGGGAAGAAGTTTTGCAGACTTGGCAGGTGCTGCCTTTCTCTGCGATGCCTGGGGAGCCTGGCCAGTGGCGGTCATGGCAAGAAAGGCAGATAGGGCTGGAACGAGCCAGCGTTTACTGGAAGAGAACACGGTGTCACCTCACGGTTTGAATTTCGAAGGGGAAAAGAAAGTGCGGAAGTCATGAGTCGAAAAGGTGCTCAGCCACAAACCCCTCGGGGCGCGCGCCGGGCCGCCAGAAGACAACTATAGGCTGGGCACTGCCTTTACCGCCAGCACCAGAGACCAACTTCGGAGAGAATTCCTGCCGGAAGAGGAGCCGAAATGGAAGTTGTGCAGAAGAAGTCTCTCCCCGATAACGCGTACCGGCAGCTCGCGCCGGGTGAAAGTTATCAGCCCATCGTGCCGGCCAGTTCGACCATGGCGGAGTTCACGGTCCGCTCCGTGATCATGGGCTTGATCATGACGGTCGTGTTCTCGGCTGCCGCCGCATTCCTCGGGTTGAAGGTGGGGCAGGTTTTCGAGGCCGCCATCCCGATCTCGATTCTGGCGGTCGGGCTCGGGTATGCCTTTCCGCGAAGGTCCACGATTCTCGAGAACGTCATCATTCAGTCGGTCGGGGCCGCTTCAGGACTCGTCGTGGCTGGTTCGATCTTCACCTTGCCAGCTCTTTTCATCCTCGGGCTGGACGTCAACCTCTTCAAGTTGTTTCTCGTGGCCCTATTCGGGGGTGTTCTGGGCGTTTTGTTCCTGGTTCCCCTCAGGCGCTATTTCGTAAAGGAAATGCACGGAGAGTTCCCGTTCCCGGAGGCGACGGCAACGACCGAAGTGCTGGTTGCTGGTGAGGCGGGTGGGAAACAAGCCAAGGTGCTCGCGAGCGCCGCGGCCATCGGAGGCATCTTCGATTTCGCCATCATTCACCTGGAGGCGTTTGCCGAGGTCTTCACCAGCCGCTCGGTAGCCGTGCTCGACCAGCTGGCCGAAAAGTCCAAGATCGTCTTTCGCCTGGATGTTCTCTCTTCGGTCATGGGGCTGGGGTTCATCATCGGGTTGAAATACTCCGCCATCATCTGCGCGGGCTCCTTCCTCTCCTGGTTCCTGCTCGTTCCGGTGGTTTCTCACTTTGGGGCCGGTCTTACTTCAGCCATTCCTCCAGCCGCGGACGGAACACTCATCAGCTCGATGACGGCTGAGCAGGTCTTCAGAACGTACGTGAGGCACATCGGAATCGGAGGTATCGCGGCAGCCGGTATCCTGGGAATCCTGAGGAGCTGGCGGATCATCGCCAAGGCGTTCTCGCTGGGTTTCAAGGAGCTTTTTGGCGGGAAGAAGGCGGCGGCCGCCGAGTCGTCCGAAAGAACCGACCGTGACCTCCCGATGTCCCTGGTTCTTTCGGGTCTCGTCATACTGACCATTCTCCTGTGGGTCTTCTTCCGTTTCGCCGTTCTCCCGAAGCACGATGGCGTCAACATGCAGTCCGTGATTGCGCTCGCGGTCGTGCTCATTATTTCGTTTCTTTTCACGAGCGTCGCCGCCCGCGCGATCGCTGTCGTCGGTACGAACCCGATTTCGGGAATGACGTTGATGACGCTCATCCTGACTTCGATCTTCCTCGTCAAGGCCGGTCTCTCCGGCAACGAGGGAATGCTGGCAGCTCTTCTCATTGGTGGTGTCGTTTGTACGTCCCTCTCCATGGCTGGCGGACTCATCACCGACCTCAAGATTGGATACTGGATCGGCGCCACTCCCGTCGTTCAGCAGCGTTCCAAGATCCTGGGAACACTGGTGGCGGCTCTGACGGTCGGCTCTGTCATCCTGCTTCTCAATCAGGCGTACGGGTTTGTCCCGTCTGCAACGCACCCGGAGAGTGACGTTCTGGTCGCGCCTCAGGCCAATGCCATGGCAGCCGTCATCAAGACCCTGATGTCCAACGAGCCGGTTCCCTGGCTGCTCTATGGAGCCGGGGCGCTGATCGCATTGACCATGCAGATGATTGGGGTTCCCGCCCTGGCCTTTGCGCTTGGCATGTACATTCCACAGGAGCTGAACACGCCCCTGCTCGCCGGCGGGCTCATCGCCGAGTGGGTCAGGAAATCCGCGGGCAGTGACGAAAAACTGGCATCCGCGCGCTCCAGCAGAGGCATGCTGATCGCATCTGGATTCATCGCGGGCGGAGCAGTAATGGGAGTCATCGCCGCGCTTCTCAAGTTTGCCGGGACAAAGGCCAATCTGGGACCGCTCTCCTACAATTTCGGAAACGCACAGGGCACCAAGGCGGAGATCATGGCTCTCGTGCTCTACATCTTGCTCGGCGCCTACATGTTCTGGGATTCCCGCCGCGCCACGAAGGAGGATTGAAGAAATGAATTCCCTTAATCAGGACATAGCGGACGCGATCCTCGGTATGGACACCCTGTGGGGCGGCGATGTGATGAACCCGTCTGGCATGGGCCGCTTCATCGCCGATTCGTGGTTTTCCGATGAACCGTTACCTGTCGCTTACACCCACGAAACAGCTCTGAGGCTGAGGGCTCTTGGCGGCGTCGGAAATACGCCCGAAGCACGCGCGGCTCTCGACAGCTATCTCGAAAACGCCCCCGTGCGCTCCGCGATCGAACGGGTGCGTAAGGCCGGGCACGAGATGGGGGGGCCCAGGGGCGAATACGTGGCGGGCCTCGGTATCTGTTTCGAGGTGATGTGGGACTTGGCAATGGAGGTCGCGGCTCGCGGAGAACCAGTTCCCTTCGAGCGGTGTGTCCGGGCGATCACGGGCGCGGACCCGGAGCAGTCCAACCCCGATTCCAAGGTCGAGAGGCTCACCCAGCTCATGGATAAAGCTCACGAGCGTTTACGCGGTGAGAACCTTCTTTCGGCCATTGACTCATGGCGCACGGCGCGCCTGGTTCCGAGAAAGTCGATTCCCGCTCTCGGAACGGCCTTCATCGCACAGCTCGATGCCCTCGCAGCCTCGCACCTCGTTCCGTTCCTGCCCGAAGAACTCAGAAAGGTCCCCAGGGCCAACGTCAAGTTCTTGCCGATCGAGGGGGCCTGGTTTTCTGGCTCCATGAACTACCTTGGCCGGGCACGGAAACCAGATGGGTCTCCGGAATACGAGGCCACTTATGAACTGAACGCAGCTCTTGAAATCTCGGTTCCCGAGTTCCAGCAACTCGTCAGCCATGAGGTCGTTCCGGGCCACGTCACGACGTTTGCCTACCTGCAGAATCTGTACGCACGCGGGATGGTTGGATTCGAGGCCTCGGTGCTGACGATGAATACGCGTCCCGCCGCGCTCTTTGAAGGGATCGCAAACAACGCGATCCTAATCGCACACGGGGTGAACTCCGTGGACGATTTGCCAGACGATGATCTGAAAATCGGCATCCTCCTGGCGCTTCTGCAGGATGACGCCAAGAACGAATCTGCGTACCTGACATGGAAGGAAGGCCTTCCAAAGGAAGAAGTTGCAAGCATCCTGCGGCGCAAGTTCCTGGTTTCTGAAGAGCGCGCGGACAAACTTGCCGGTGCCTGGGGGCGGCACCCGTTACTTGGCCGGATGTACCTCCCGGCGTACCGTTTCGGCACTCAGCGGGTGGCCGAGTTGCGGGCCAAGTATCCGAAGGAGAAGCTCTTGCCCGTGCTTTACGGCTGCCAGGGCGTCGTGGACGTCTTAACGATCGATTCCGTGCTCGAAGGCGCATGAAAGCGCAGCAGGCCGAAAAAGTCCTGGCCGTCTGGACTGAAAGGAATCTGACGCAGGCCGTTCGGGCCGGCGGCATCCGGCCAGCCTACGAACTTGACGACGTCATGTCGCAGGCCATGGAGGTCCTGGGATCTGGAAGAAGTCTCGTGCTGACCGGCGAGGCTGGTGTCGGCAAGAGTGCGGCTATCGGCGAACTCTTGCGACGCGTCGAGGAGGGCACGGGTCCCTCGAGCCTTTCTGGCAAAACCGTACTACAGATGTCTTTTCACCACCGGGCGGCAAGTCTCAAGGAGTCGAACAACATCAGGCCGGAGTTCCAGAGCCTCTCGGAAGTCCTGCGTGAACGGCAGGATATCGTCCCCTACTTCCGGGATATCCACGCCGCCGGGTACTTCGGAATGGGTCACAACCTGGAAGTCCTTGCGATGGCGCTCAAGGGGCTCGTCCTGGCAGAGGGCGAGCCTTTTGGGGTCGCCTCGCTCTTCGAGGATTGGCCAGAACTCGAGAAGTCTTTCACAGTCATTCACATGGACGAGCCAGGCCTCGAGAAAACCCTTCGCATTCTTGACTTTTGGTCCACGGACCAGGAGGGCATTACCGGGAAAACTTACACGATGGAAGCGGTGGAGGAGGCGCTGCACTTGACGCACCGGTTTCTTGCGCGGGCGCGCCAGCCGCGCAAGTCGATTGACCTCCTGGTGAATGTCGCCAGCTTGACGCCGGCCGGCGGCACGATCTCGGTGGATTCGGTGGTCGAACGGTTCTCCGTGACTCACAAAGTGCCCAAGGCGCTCGTTGATCCCCTGTTGCCGCTTGATCTGGAAGATGTTGAAAGGCGATTCGCCAGCCGCATCCTGGGACAGCGTGAGGCTGTCGACGCCGTCGTCAGGATGATAGGGCGCATCAAATCAGGATTAACCGACATCCGGCGGCCGTTTGGGGTCTTTCTTTTCGCGGGACCGACGGGTGTCGGGAAGACCCACGTGGCGCAGCTTCTGGCCGAGTACCTGTTCGGCAGTCAGGACCGCATGCTGCGGCTCAACATGGCTGACTTTCAGACCGAGAGTTCGCCCGACGTCCTTTTCGGCGACCCCAACGACTCGCGGCCACAGCAGAAGAGGGGCGTTCTCACTCAGCGAATTCTGGGGCAGCCCTTCGCGGTTCTCCTGCTCGATGAGTTCGAGAAGGCACACGAGAAGGTCCACGATCGTTTCTTGCAGTTGTTCGACGAGGGCCGGTTTATCAACGGAGCCTCCGAGACGATTTCGTGCCGGTCGATGATCTTGATCGCCACGACAAACGCGGGGGCCGAGGCGTTTCAATCAAAGCCGCTCGGTTTTTGGCCCGCCTCTGATGTCGAAAGCTTGGTCCACGAAGTCGAGCGCCGTCTGTCGGCGGTATTTCGCATCGAGTTCCTCAACCGTTTCGACCAAGTGGTGGTCTTCCGCCCGCTCGGCAGGGAACAGGTTCGAACAATCGCCCAGCGGGAACTCGAAGGGCTCAGGGCTCGCTCGGGCCTGAAAAGACGAGAGATTCACCTCGAGGTCGACGAGGCTGTCGTCGACTGGCTCGCCGTGAATGGATACGACCCGCTGTTCGGCGCCCGGTTTCTCAAGCGCATGCTCGAACGTGAAGTGACGGGGGCGGTGGCCGACGCTATCGTGCGCACGAATCTGGAGCCGCGTGGAAGAGTATCTCTTTCTATCCGAAGGAACCGGGTGCACGCCGAGGTCGAGCGTCCCGTGTCCTCATCGGCACAGCCAAAACCACGGGTGACCCTGCCGCTGGGAACCACAACGAAAACCAGATCCATTGAGAGTCTGGAGGCCTTTCGGGAGGAGGCAGCACGGCTTCTTGCGGCGGCCAGGCCACTGATGCAGGACCTTGATGCCAAGAGCGCGGAAGCCAGCGACCTCCTCGCCCGCATGAACTACGAGGGCTTCTGGGCGGGCCGCGGAGGCGCCCAGGAATTACTCGTGAGATACCGGGAACTGGATGTCGCCATTCAGGTGGAGACCCGGTGGGCCGAATCAGTGAGGGCGCTCGAGAAGATCGCCTTTCAGCGGGAGACGGGTGGCGATCTGGTTCGCTCGGTTCGCGTGCTGGAATCAGCCGCGGAGGCTCTGAGCGCCTGGAAGACTCGGGTGGAAACGGAGGGGCCGGGCAGCGTCTGGGTCGTTTTGGAAGCAAAGGAGCGGCCGGGGGCGAAAGACAGGTTTTTCGAAGACCTGGCCGGTATGGAACTGGCCTGGTGCCAGAAGGCTGGCCTTTCGGCTTGTGTGATCGGTTACGAGGAGGCGGATCACGTGCTGGTGCGGGCGTGCCTCGACGTGGAGGGGCCAGGAGCCTCTGCGTTACTCGAAATGGAGGCAGGCGTGCACCGCCTCTCCCGTGGATCAGGCCCAGACAGCCGGGTGAGGATCGATGTCATTCCTCAAGGTCACGAGCGCGCGGCCGGGCACCAGAAGATCGAGCCCAGGAAGGCGAGGAAAGGCCTTCTCGGTATCGAGGTCCGGGCCTGGGGCCGTCTGGAGATTGAAGAAACCGGGCTCGTTGCCGAGTTTCTGGGCTCGGATGCGGGAACACTGACGCGCTTTCTTGCCGACCTCAACAGTTCCTGGAAGACCCGGCAGGCAGAGTCGCCCGTCGTGGCCAGGCTTTATGGTTTTGAAGGGACGGGTGGACGCGACCCTCGCACAAACGTAGTCGTGCCGAGACTAAAAGACGTCTTGCGTGGTGAGCTGGATCCGTTCCTGGCGGGCTGGCGGCTGAGAGAACGAGAGGACAAAGAATGACAGACTTTCCTCAAGAGATCGAAGTCGCGGCGCGGTCCCTCGCAAAAGCCAGGTCGCTCATGATCTCGGCCGGGGCCGGGATGGGCGTGGACTCCGGCTTGCCCGACTTTCGCGGCACGGAGGGATTCTGGCGGGCATATCCGGCATTCAAGAAACTTGGCCTCAGATTCGAGGAACTCGCCAACCCCTTCTGGTTCGATCGCGACCCCGCGCTCGCCTGGGGGTTCTACGGCCACCGTCTCAACCTGTACCGCCAGACGCAGCCGCACAAGGGGTTCGCGCTCTTGAAAGAGTGGGGGAGTCAGAGACCCTCCGGGTGCTTCGTTTTCACCTCTAATGTGGATGGACAGTTTCAGAGAGCGTCCTTCGATGATGGCCGCATCGTCGAATGCCACGGGTCGATTCACCACTTGCAGTGCCTGAGAGGCTGCGGAATCGGCATCTTCCCGGCCCATGGGGTCCCGGTCACCATCGACGTGGAGACAATGAGGGCCTGTGAGCCGCTGCCCCGGTGCCCCTCATGCGGGGCGCTCGCCCGTCCGAACATTCTGATGTTCGGCGATTGGGGCTGGGATTCGGACCGGACCTCTGAGCAAGAAGAACGGCTCTCGGCCTGGCTCGCCCTGGCGGAAGATCCCATCCTCATTATTGAGTGCGGGGCCGGGACGTCCGTCCCCACCGTGCGTTTCTTCAGCGAGCGGATGCTTCAGAGACGCGGAGCCACGCTGGTGCGCGTTAACGTGCGGGAACCGCAGGGGCCCGGGCGGGCCCCGCGTTTTGTTGGAATTCCGCTCGGAGCGAAAGAAGCACTCGAGGCGATCGAGACGGCGCATGAGCGGCTGGGAGCTTCTCGGAAGAACTGAACCCTCGGCTGTGAAAAGAAGAGCAGAGGTGCGGGAAAACGCGTTAGGCTAGGGGAAATTAGTGGATGGAGAGTTTGTGATGAGCACGGAAGAGAAGGGCGTCTCGGAACTCAGACCGGAAGAACGGCTGGCCCTCGTTGCCTTGTTGAAAGATGTGGCGCTCGCAAACAACGAGGTCAGTATTGACGAAGCCCAGGAACTCGTCGAAATCTGCCAGGCGCTGGGCGAGACGGAGTTCCGGCGGCTAATGGACGAAACCTCGAAATTCGCGGATCAGGCGGCTCTGCGGGAGTACTTGAAGACGATTACGAACCAAGAATCTCGCGAGTTGATCTACGGCCTCGTCATGATGGAAGCCGGGATTGATGGGATCGAAACCTCCGAAGCTGAGCTGTTGACGTGGCTCGCCGCCGAGTGGGGAATCTCCGTCGTTCCAGACGGCATGGAATTCCAGCCCTAAGCTCGCCACCGAAATCAAACCATGCGGGTGTCATCAGGGGAGAGGGCGGGCGGCGTCCTGCCGGGAACTCTTTCCGCGGCTCTCGGGTCTCCATTCACATGCTCCGTGATGGAGCGGCGAACGAAAGGAAGCCGTCATGAAACCGCAGATTCGTTCCTCCCTTGCACCTCTGGCCGTCCTCTCCTGTCTGTTCCTGGCAGGCATTCCCGGTGCCGCCCAAAGGCCCCCCGGAGTTGCCGGGAAACCCTCGAGCGGGCCGGAGACCGTCGTGGTTCCACCGAAGTCGGTGACCGTGCCCATCGAGGCGCCGATGAAGCTCTCGGATCCAGACGGGCAAGATCTCGTCTTGGAGGAACTCTCCGTCAAGGCTGCCATTCACGGCATGCTTTCCTTGACGGAACTCGAGATGCGCTTTCGCAACCCGCACTCACGGAGGATGGAGGGGCGTTTCACGAGTGTTCTCCCTGCCGGCGCTGCCATCAGCCGTTTTGCCAAGGAAGTCAACGGGCAGTTGATGGAGGGGGAGGTCGTCGAGAGACTCCGGGCGAACCGGATCTACGACGAGATTCTGCACCAGATGCGCGATCCGGCGCTTCTGGAGCAAGACCAGGGGAACCGCTTTTCGGCACGCATTTTCCCCATCGAGGCGAGATCCTCCGTGCGGCTTGTCCTCTCCTACAGCCAGCTTCTTCCGCTGACGGGCGGAGTTCGCACTTACAGCTTGCCGTTGCGGGGTTTGCCCACCATCGGCAGGTTCAGTTTTCACGGCGTCCTGGCGCCGTTGCCCGGAGAAGCCGCGGCGCGGTCTGGCCACTCAGAGTTGAAGATCTCCAAGTCTGCAAAGACCAGCAGTGTCGAGACAGTTGAGTTAGAAGAAGAACGGTTTACTCCGGAGGAGGATCTCGAACTCACCTGGCGTCGCGGCGAAGGGTCGCCAAGAGTCCAGGTTTTGACGGCAGGTGAGTTTGTCCTGACTGCTTTCCGGCCTGATGTTCCGGCGCCCGCTGCCAGGCCGGGTCCCAAAAGCTGGGTTTTCTTCGTCGATACATCTGCTTCGGCGGCAGAAGGGATGCGGCATCACCCGGCTGCCCTGTCGGCTCTTTTTGGCTCGCTTCCGCCGGGCGATGATGTGGATGTCTCCTTTTTTGATCAGGACGTCTTCGCGGCGGGACGGTTAAAGGCCCAGGAGTGGGCAAAAAGGATTGGGCCGGCTCTTTCGGAGCGGCATTTTCTTGGTGGCACCAATCTCGGATTGGCCCTCTCCAGAATGACTTCGGCCGCTGGCAAGGCTGGCGCTTCCCACGTGGTTCTCGTGTCGGATGGGGTGGCCACACTTGGCAAGACGGGTCGCGGAGAACTGTCTGCCATGGCTTCACTTCCTCCCGGCGTGGCTTTGCACGCCCTCGTTCTGGGCTCACGGCAAGATCTCTCTGTTCTCGAGGCCCTCACTCGAGGTCGCGGGCGGGTGGTGGGCATCCCGTACAGCGACCAGATCCGCGAGAAATCGAAGGAAGCGGCTCGGCTCCTCTCCCGGCCTCTCGGTGCCGAATTCGAGATTTTCGATAAGACGAGTGAATGGGTCTTTCCAGCAAAGGCCCGCGACGTTCAGCCTGGAAGCGAGATCATCGTTCTCGGCAAGACCAGGCCAGGACAGCAGCCATCGGCCCGGCTGAGTCTGGGCAATCGTGTGACCCTTTCGGGAGAAGACCGCGCACAGGCTCTTCCAGGCCGGAGTTTTGGCCCGCTCCTGGAGCGCGAGGCGTACCGCGCCTACCTCTCGTCGCTTTCGGAGCGGCAGGCCTCGGAGCCCGATGCGGCCATGCGCAAGGCAATCGCGACGGAACGTGTGCGCATCAGTGTGGAACAGCGAATCCTGATCCCCGAGACAACTCTTCTCGTTCTCGAGACAGAGCAGGACTACCAGCGTTTTGGGCTCGACAGGCGAGCGCTGGCCGCCATCTTGACGGTGGGACTTTCGGGAATCGAACGGCTCGACAGGCGAAATCAGGGCTTCATCACCTCTGGGCCGGCGCAGGCTGGCGAGCCACCGGTGAAAACGGCCCAGGTAAGAAAGGACGCGCCGAAGAAGGCCAAGATCGAGGAGTCTGCGGACAAGCCCGGAGAACAGGTCTTCAGTGAAGCAGCGTCGACACAGAGATCTCGCGAAAAAGATGAGGGCTCGGTTCGGGCAGGCGAGAAAGGTTCTGTTGGAGCCGTCGAGGACCGCATGGCGGCGGGTGCTGGTTCGCCTGCAGCTGTAACGAACGCTCCGCGGCCGCCCGCGCCGCAAGCCAGGCCGGCAAATGAAACATCAAGACAGGAACAGGCGGCGGCTCCAGCGGTCACCCAGGATCTTTCTGTGGTCGCGGAACCGGCTCCGGCGCCTCCTCCCCCGCCACAGGGAACACGCGCCTCGAGCGCCGATGCGCGTTCCCCGCGCCCCTCCCGAGGCACGACCCGCGTAACGGGCGGTGGAGCGGCAGCACCGGCTTGGACGGTTCCGGAGGTCCCCTCGGAGGAGATGGTCAAGGCGCTCGAGAACCAGATTGCCGCAAATCCGCTGGCGCGAGAGCCCTATGCCCAGCTGGCCGAGGCCCTCTTCGCAAGGGCAGACTGGAAGCGCTTGCGTCGTCTTGCCTACAAGTGGCAGGAATTTGATCCAGAGAATCCTCACGTCTACGAAGCGCTCGGCGAAGCTCTCATGAACCTCGGGCTGAAGGGGGAATCGCTGAGGGCTTTTGGGTCCTTGACGGAAGTGGCTGTTTCTAAGCCTGAACTGCTTCAGAGGGCAGGCCTCTTGCTCTTCCGGGCAGGTGACACGGAAGCCGCGCTCGTTCCGCTCAGGCGTGCCCTCGAACTGCGCCCGGACAGGATGAACGCCTACCGGCATCTGGCGCTCGTTCTCTTCAGGGCGAATCGAGAAGCCGAGGCGGCGCGCGTGCTCGAGGCGGGCCTCTCGCGTGAATTCCCCGGCTGGTCAGCCAGTTCGGGGAGGCGTGTACTGTCAGAAGAACTGGGTTACGTCTTGAGAAGCTGGATTCAGAAGGACCCCAGGCGCAAGCCAGAACTCTTGCAAAAGGCTCGTGAACTCGGCGTGGATCTTGGCCGGAAAGATGCCATGAGAATCACGCTCGCGTGGGAGACGGATGCCAACGATGTCGACCTTCATGTGGCGGATCCGAATGGTGAAGATTGTTTCTACGGACGCAGGAGCGTTGCCTCTGGTCTGGAACTTTACGAGGATGTGACCCGCGGTTTCGGGCCGGAAGTCATCCGCGCGTCCCGGGTCATGCCGGGTGTGTACGCGGCGGGGGTGAATTACTTCAGCGCTGGCCCAATGGGTGTGAGCCGTGGGGTGGTTGTCGTCATGAGGCCAGGAAAGGGCGAGACGCCGGATGTCCACATCGTGCCTTTCCGCCTTGTTCCAGGTAGCAGGGAGATGCGGCTTCTGGCCAGAATGGAGATTCTCGGGGGCAACCCGGCGGTCATCACGGACTGAATTTGGGGGGGAGGGGCTGGTTAAATCCGTGCCGCGGAGAATCTGTTATCCTCAAAAATTCGGAGTTTTCCAGAATGCCGTTAACTCGTCCGACTCCTCTCCTCGATAAGGTCATCTGGCCCCGTGACTTCCGGAACTTTTCTCTCGATGAACTGAGTCAACTCTCGGAGGAAGTGCGGTCGTTTGTCATCCATTCCGTCGCCAAGACCGGGGGCCATTTTGCCTCCGGTCTTGGCGCGGTGGAATTGACCGTTGCCCTCCACTATGTCTTCGATACGCCTAATGACCTCATCGTCTGGGACGTGGCTCACCAGACTTATCCGCACAAGGTTCTGACGGGCCGTAAGGACCGTCTTCACACGATCCGGCAGAAGGGCGGTCTTTCGGGGTTCACGAACCGCGCCGAGAGCGAGTACGACACCTTCGGCGCGGGCCACGCCTCGACGTCGATCTCCGCGGCGCTCGGCATGGCGGCCGCGCGCGACTTCAAGAGTGAGAAAAACCACGTCATCGCCGTCATCGGTGATGGCGGCCTGACGGGCGGCGTGGCCATGGAAGGCCTCAATCAGGCCGGGTACCTTAAGCGTAAGCTCATCGTTATCCTGAACGACAACGACATGTCAATCTCGCGCAACGTGGGCGCCATGTCGGGTTACCTGCTGCGTATCGCCCGCGGCCAGATCTACACCCGTGTTCGCAGCGACGTTGCCAACATCTTGAAGAAGCTTCCGGGGGGCGAGCGCCTCAAGGACATCGCCGAGCAACTCGAGGATGGTCTCAAGAAAGTCCTGGTGCCCGGGACGCTATTCGAGGAACTGGGGTTCAAGTATCTGGGGCCCATTGATGGGCATTCGATTCCCACTCTCGTGAGGACCCTCCGCGAGGCCAAGGCGATGGAAGGGCCCGTTCTGCTCCATGTCCGGACGGTCAAGGGCAAGGGATACGAACTGGCGGAAAAGGACCCGGTTTTCTGGCATGGTCCGTCTCCCTTCAAAGTAGAAACGGGCGAGATTTCGAAGAAGGCCGCGCCCCCTTCTTACACCGCAATGTTCGCGCGGACGATGATCGAACTCGGCGAGAAAGACAACCGAATCGTCGGCATCACCGCGGCCATGCCAGAAGGCACAGGCATCGATGTCTTTGCGAAGCGCTTTCCGGACCGTGCGTTTGATGTCGGGATTTGCGAACAGCATGCTGTTCTCTTTGCCGCGGGAATGGCCACGCAGGGGTACAAGCCAGTCTGCGCCATCTACTCGACGTTCCTGCAGCGCGCTTACGACCAGATCTTCCACGACGTTTGTCTGATGGATCTGCCCGTTGTCTTCTCCCTCGATCGGGGTGGTCTCGTGGGAGCGGACGGTCCCACGCATCACGGGGTGTTCGACCTGACCTACCTGCGTGTCTTCCCGAACATCATCGTGGCTGCTCCAAAGGATGAAAACGAACTGAGAAACCTGTTGGCAACCGCCGTGGCTTCCGGGCACCCAGCCGCCATTCGTTATCCTCGCGGAAACGGATACGGAGTGGCGCTCGACCCGGAACCACGGGTCTTGCCTATCGGCAAGGGCGAAGTTCTGCGAGTTGGGAAGGATGGCGTTGTGGTTGCCGTGGGAGACCCGGTGATGCCGGCTCTCAAAGCCGCGGAACGAATCGTTGCCGAGGGTGGGCCATCCCTGACGGTTCTGAATGCCCGCTGGATCAAGCCTCTCGACAAGGAACTTCTGCAACAATTCATCAAGCCCGGTACAAAAGTCATCACTGTTGAGGAGAACTCGCTTGCAGGGGGGTTCGGATCAGCCGTGCTGGAGGCCCTCGAGGAGATGGGGATCGCGGCGGCGGTGAAGCGCATCGGTATCCCTGATCGTTTTGTGCCCCACGGGACACAGGCGGAACTGCGTAGAGAACTCGGGCTCGATGAGGATGGTCTGGCGAAGTCGTTCAGGGAGCATGTCGAAGGACGCATGGCACCTGTAATCGCCTTCGTGCGAGCATCGTGACCGGGTCTTGAGCAGCGGATCGATGAGGGCGCTCGTGGCGCGGGCGCCCGGCCAGGCTTCCCTGGAGACTCTTCCAGAACCTGTCCCTCATCCGGGGGAGGTCATCGTGCGTGTCCGCGCTGCACTCACGTGCGGCACCGATTTCAAGCTGCTGCGGCGTGGACACCCCAAGTTCCCGTTTCCCATCACTCTGGGGCACGAATTCGCGGGTGACGTGTACAGCGTAGGGGAAGGGGCGGGTTTTCAGCTGGGCGAACGCGTGACTTCGGCCGTCTCGGGGCCCTGCGGCCACTGCTCACACTGCAGGCGTCAGCGCGAGAATCTGTGCGAAACCGCCTTTGACCACATCGCATGGGGAGGGTTTGCGACCTTCGTCCGGATTCCCTCGAGGGTCGTTCGGACTGGGCTTCACAGGCTGCCCGGGACGCTGCCGTACCACGAGGCCGCGCTTCTGGATCCGCTCTCGTCTGTTCTTCGCGGTCTTTCCCGGTTGCCGGCCAGGGAACCCGCGAAAATCTTGATCACGGGTTCGGGTCCCATCGCCTATCTTTTTGCGGTGCTTCTCGGCAAGCGTCATCCCGCTTCCGAAATTACGGTCGCGGGCCGGAGACGGGAGCGGCTCGAAACCTTCGCCGAAATCGGCTTTCGCACTCTCGTCCTGCGAGACGGCGAGCATGCTCTCAGTAAAGCCGGGAGTGATTGGGCCATCGACACGACCGGCCACTTTCCGCTCTGCGAGGAACTCGTTTCCTCTTGCCACCAGGGCGGCGTCGTTCTCCTTTTTGCGGGAATGGCGAAGGGGCAATCACTTGCGGTGGCGGCCCAGCGGCTTCACTATGACGAGGTGGATGTCATCGGATCGTTTCACTACACGCCGCGAGATTCAAAAGAGGCCCTGCGTCTCCTGGCCGCGGGCGAAATTCCCGTTTCGTTAATCGGCACGCCGTTCTACCCGCTAGAGGATTACCCGCGGGCGTTCGCGGAAGTCACTTCGGGTCTTTCGATGAAGGCGGTTATCGTTCCATGAAGGCCGCCGTTGTCTACTCACTCGAACGAATTCTTCTCGAAGAGCGTCCGGTCCCAAAGATTGGGCCCGGCGAGATCTTGGTCTCCATGAAAGCTGTCGGGCTTTGTGGGAGTGATATCTCCCCCTGGTACGTCGCGACAAAAGCCCCGGCGGTTCTGGGACACGAGACGGCCGGTGAAGTCGTGGAGACAGGGCCTGGGGTCTCGCGGTTCAAGCCCGGGGACCGTGTCTTCGTTCACCACCATGCACCGTGCGGAACCTGCCGTTCGTGCCGGCGCGGGGACGCGGTGATGTGCGCGGCGTGGAAACCCAATCAGCTCGATCCAGGCGGGCTCGCCGAATTTGTACGCGTTTTGCCCGGAACCGTCGCCGCCGACACCCTGATTCTTCCCAAGGAACTGGACTTCGAGGACGGCGCTCTCATCGAGCCCGTTGCGTGTTGTGTCAAGGCCGTGAACCGGGCGCGGCTCCAGCCGGGTGATACCGTGCTGGTCGTTGGCCTTGGTTCCAACGGGATTCTCCTCGGGCTGCTGGCACGCCATCAGGGGGCGGACCTCCTGATTGGCAGTGATCCGGATCCCGCGCGGCGGCAGTTTGCCCGGGATTTCGGGTTCGATTACGTGTTTGATTCCACAACCGCCGAACTCCCGGAGGCCGTGGCCGATGTGACGTCAGGCCGGTTGGCGGAAGGTGTTTTCGTGATCCCGACGGCAAAAGAGGCGGCTCTGGGCGGTGTTGAGTGCGCGGCGCCCGGCGGGACCGTCGTCTTTTACTCTCCCATCGATCCTGAAAAGGTCTGGCCTCTCGCGCCCTCGAGGCCCTACTTCTGTGATTTGACATTGACTTTCAGTTACTCGTCCGGGCCCGCGGAAACGATGCGCGCGCTCGAGTTAATTCGCCATGGGGTCATTCGCGCGGAAAGACTCGTGACTCACCGGTTTGGCCTTGGCGATGTCGCCCACGCCTTTCGGCTGGCCGCATTTGGGGGCGAGGTCTTGAAGGTCATGATTCGGATGTGATGACAAAAGGGGCTCAAAAGACGCGTCTCGATCGCGTCTTGGTGGATCGAGGGCTCGTCGAATCACGGACGCGGGCCGAAGCGCTCATTTTGGCCGGGCGCGTGCACGTTACCGGGCTTTTACAGGTCAAACCGGGAACGGCAGTATCAGAGGCCGCCGAGATCCGGATTGATGAGCCGGAATTCCCCTGGGTGTCTCGAGGCGGGGTGAAACTGGCGGCGGCACTGGAGCGCTTTTCGATCGACCCGGCAGGCCGGATGTGTCTCGACATCGGAGCCTCGACCGGCGGGTTCACGGACGTGCTCCTCAGCCGCGGGGCGACGCGGGTCTACGCCGTGGATGTCGGTTTCGGACAGCTGCATGCCCGGTTGCGCGGGGACAGCCGTGTCGTTTTGCTCGAGCGGGTGAATGCACGCTTTCTATCGCGAGGGGACGTGCCGGAAGTGGTACAACTCGCCGTCGCGGACGTTTCGTTCATTTCGTTGAGTTTGATCCTGCCCGCTCTCGCACCGCTTCTGGCCCCTCACGCCCACGCCATTCTTCTCGTCAAGCCTCAATTCGAATCGGAGCGCGGCGAGGTCGGGAAGGGCGGCATCGTGCGAAACCCAGAAGTGCGCACGCGGGCTCTCGACCGCGTGGTGACCTGTGCGCTCGGACTCGGGTTCACTCTTCTGGGAACGATGGAGTCTCCGATAACGGGTGCGGAAGGGAACATCGAGTTCCTGGCGGCGTTCCAGTGGAAAGCAGGATGATGGCGAGCCAGGTTGCGCGGGGTGTGAGTTTCCCGGCTACAATCCCGTGCAGATCATGAGGATGGCCGTCTATCCAGGATCTTTTGATCCCCTCACAAATGGACATGTGGATCTCATCCAGCGCTGCTGCCGGATTTTCGACCGGGTACTTGTTGCAGTGCTGCTCAACTCCGAGAAGTCGCCGCTTTTCACCGTCGAGGAGCGGATTGCGATGATCAAGGACATTTTTAGGCGTGATCCGAAAGTGAAGGTCAAGTCCTTCTCGGGACTCCTGGTCGACTTTCTGAGAAGCGAAAAGGCAAATGTCGTCGTGCGCGGTCTTCGGGTGGTCTCGGACTTCGAGTACGAGTTCCAGATGGCGCTCATGAACCGCCGTCTCGACCCTGAGGTCGAGACCATCTTCCTGACGCCGAAAGAAGAACTCTCTTACTTATCGAGCCGGATCGTGAAGGAAGTGCACCGCCTTGGCGGCGACGTCTCCGGACTTGTCCCCTCGATCGTCCACCGGGCGCTGGAACAAAAACTACCCAACGGTCAGCCGAAGACCCCGTGACGGCGCGCGCCGGGAACCCCGCGCCAGAAGCCCTCGCCGTCTTCTTTGGGCCAGCTCTCGTTGCGGGGTTGACCGCGGCCTGCTTGCGGGCGCCCGGTGTCCTCTATGCGGACTCCGGTGAACTGATTACGGCTGTCGCGGGGCATGGCATTGCGCACCCGCCAGGTTTTCCTCTCTTTCTCCTCCTGGGCGGGTTGTGGCTCGATCTCTTTGGAGCGGGTCCTCAGCATGCCGCCTCGCTTCTGAACCTCTTTTCGTGTGTTTGCCTGGGAGTCGCGGCCGGGGCGACGGCGCTTTCCATCAGAACTCTCTCGTCCCTGGCCAATCCCATTGCCGGCGTGGTGGACCGGGTTATCTCCTCCTGGGCGGGCGGCCTCTCGTTCGCTCTGGGGCCGGCGCTCTTCGATTTCTCGCTGGGAACCGAGGTTTATACCCTCCATGCGGTCTTCCTCTCGTTTGCTCTGGGGTCGCTTTTGTGGGCGCGGCGAGCCGGGTCTTTTCGTGAGCATGTTGCGGCGACGGCCTTTTCTGGGATCTCTTTGGGATGCGGTCTGGCCGTTCACCACGCAACCATGGCCGTGATCTTGCCTGGGCTTCTTCTTCTCTTCCCGAAAGGGCGCCCCTGCAAACTCCTCACGCGTTATCTCGTGTTCGGCCTGGCGTCATTGCCGGGCCTTCTCACGTATGCCGTATTGCCCTACCGGGCGGGCCTGTGGCCCGCGCTCAACTGGGGAAATCCTTCCAGCTTGGCCCGCTTCTGGGGACACGTTTCCGCGCGGGACTATCAGGTCAATCTGGATGCCTCCGTCCCGCAAATGTTAGAGAGGGCGAGCGCTCTTCCAGGACTCTTCGGTGCTGAGTTCTTCTTCCTGGGGCTGCTGTTTGCAGCCGCGGGGGGATGGTGGCTTTCTCTCAGGGACAGACCCTCGTTTATTGGGCTGCTGACGGCGGGTGCTGGCTCTTTGCTCCTTGCGCTTCGATATGAAATCGCCGAGGACCAGGCCGCGTACTACATTCCCGCATTTCTGATCACTGCCCTTCTGGCCGGAGCGGGCGTTCTCTGGGTGCTTACCATTACGCGGTCGCGGTCTTACTGGCGGCGGACGGCGCTCGCGGCTGTGGTGTTGACATTTGTTTCTGGTCATATTTGGAACGTACAGGCGAAAGCGGGGCGCCGGAGAGACTCACGGGCAATCGAGACGGCGGGAAACGTCCTGGACGTTCTTCCCCAGAAGGCAACCGTGTTGACGCCGGAGTGGAATGTCTACGCTCCGATGTTGCCGTCCCGGCTCGTGGCGGGTGAGAGGAAAGATCTCTTCGTTGTCGATGTTCTGCTTCTGAAGCGCGGGTGGTACCTGGACACCCAGAAACTCAGGCACGGGGAGAGGGTTGGTGCCGTGAAGGAGGTCTTCGAGCCCTACCGGGCACGGATATCAGACTGGGAAGAGGGCAGGTCTTTCGATGCGGATGAACTGACCACGCTCTACAACTCACTGAACCAGGCGTTTGTCAGAACTGCGTGGCGCGAGGGGCGCCCCGTGTTTTGGGTGGGGCGCATGGTTCCCGAACTGGTTCCGGAGGAAGCTCTCGTGATTCCCCGGGGCCTTGTGTTCGAAGTTGTCGCAAGGGACCGGGGAACGGTCTATTTTGATGATCTGCCTCTTTGGACTCAGGCCGCGCTCAGGCCGGATTTGCCGGTTGACCCGGTCTTCGAAGGGAAGATCCGGCCCCTTTACGTATTGATGACCACTCAGCGCGCGCGGTATGAACTGGTGTTCAGGAGGTTCGTGGCGGCGGAGTCTCGAATAGCAGTGGCACGAGCCCTGTCTCCGGTGGATCCCGCGGCGCTGGAGCTTCAAGGTGACATCGCACTGGCTCAGGGGCGCAGGGAAGAGGCCCTCGAGTGTTACGCCGCCGCTGCGCGGTATGGAGGAGATGCCGGGGTGCTCGCCAAGAAGAGCCGTCAGGCAGCGGGGCAGCCGTGACGCGAGTCTTACCAATTCAGTCGGGCGGTCTTTCCTGGGAGAGAGACTCCCGGAAAACTCCCAAGTTGTCCGCGACCTTCTGCCCCTGCCAGAGAATCAAGACAAAAAGCCGTTGACAGGCCTCCAAACATGAAGCGCCCCCGTTTGTCCCGGCGTTTCAGATATGATCGCCAGAGTTAACTCGTCTAGGCGGCCGCATGGCAGATCGACTCCTGGTGACGCTGGGTCCCTCGAAGGGAGCGAGCCTCGTCTTGGAGGGGGGCGAGATTGTGATCGGAAGAGTTCCGTCTTGCCAGCTTTGTTTGCCAGACGCGACCTTGTCCCGCAAACACGCCGCTCTCACGTTGACACATTCTGGTTGGGTTATTCGTGATCTGGGGAGCCTCAATGGAATCCGTGTGAATGGTGTGGCCGTTTTGGAGAAAACCCTCTCCGGCGGTGACCGGATCGAGTTGGGAGACAGCAGTCTGGTTTTTCGCGTGGATCCAGAGGAGGCCGGGGTTGATCTTGGCGATCCCACGCTGCGGCTGGACTTTCCGCGCGCTCACTTTGCTGAAGAAGTTGTGTCCCCCCGGGAGGAACGCGTGGCGAGGGATCTGGCGTCTCTCCTGCGTGCCACACGCCGGTTCTCAGAGGCCAGAACCGAGGAACAGCTAGCTGAAATCCTGTTACAGGAATCACTTCAGGCTGTTAACGCGGGCTCGGGGACGGTTCTTCTGGCTGACGAGGGAACAGAAATCCGCCCCCTCGTTTCCGCTGGCCGGGACGGTTCTCGAAGGTCCATCGCGTTCAGCCGCACCGCGGCGGGCATGGCGATGAGCAGGAGGGAAGCCCTCGGCTGGGGGGCCACGCTGCCTGTACAGCTTCCTCAATCGGATAGCCTCAAATCATCGATGGCAGCGGGTGTTGCCGTGGTTCCCATCCTCACGGCAGACGTCGTGCTGGGCGTGCTGTACCTCTGTGCCGAGGAAGCGGATACCGGGTTCTCGGAGGCCGGGTTACAACTCCTGTTCGGGTTCTGTACCTCGGCGGCCACGGCTTTTTCCGTGGTGCGGCATGTCACATGGCTCGAAGGGCAACGCCGGCAGCTGGCGGCAATTGTCACCGAACGAGACGAATTCCTTGGAGACTCGGTTCCGATGAATAGGGTCCGAGAGCTGATCGCCAGAGCCGCGGCCAGCGACGCCACGGTTCTCCTTCTGGGTGAAAGCGGGACGGGAAAGGAACTCGCCGCCCGGGCAGTCCACGGCCGCAGCGGCCGCCGGAGTGCGCCTTTCGTGGCCATCAACTCGGCGGCATTCACCGAGACGCTTTTCGAGAGCGAGTTCTTTGGATACGAGAAAGGAGCTTTCACCGGGGCGATTTCCCGTCACAAGGGAAAACTCGAGATGGCCCATTCAGGGACTTTCTTTCTCGATGAAGTGGCCGAGATGCCCCTGCCATTCCAGGCCAAGCTCTTGCGCGTGCTGGAGACTCGTCAGTTTGAGCGTGTCGGTGGTTCAGTCCCGGTAAACGTCGATGTGCGGCTGGTGGCAGCGACGAACCGCGATCTGAAGGCAGAAGTGAAGGCTGGCCGTTTCCGGCAGGATCTGTTCTACCGGCTGAGCGTGGTGAGCATCGCTCTGCCGCCTCTTCGCGAAAGGCGTGAAGACATCCCGCTTCTCGCACAGCTCTTTCTCCAGAGGAACGCCGCAAAGCTCGTCAGGCGCTTTGACGGGTTTTCTCCCGCGGCGATGGCGAGGCTGATGGCCTATTCGTGGCCGGGAAATGTGCGCGAACTCTCCAATGCCATCGAGCGGGCGGTGGTTCTTTCTGATGGCGGGCTCATTCGGCCAGAGGACCTTCCAGAGAGCCTCCTGGAATCGGGTTCCCTGGAGGAGGGCGCGGAGATTGGTCCTTACCATGAGGCCGTTAACCATGCCAAGCGTCTCGCCGTTTCGTCCGCGATGGCGGAAGCTCGCGGCAACGTTACCGAAGCCGCCCGGCGGCTCGGGCTCCACCCAAACTATCTCCACCGGCTGCTCAACCAGCTGGGGCTGCGGAGCGGACAGTGATGGCTGATGACAGCAATGCGACGCCTGCTCTGCACCCTGGGGTGCGAATCTCGCATTACGAGTTGGTCGAGGTTCTGGGGCGTGGCGGTATGGGAGAGGTCTGGAGGGCTCGTGACGTCCGTCTCAAGCGCGATGTGGCGCTGAAAGTTCTGCACGAGGCCTCGGGGCATGGCCGCCAGGCCCTCGCGGCAATCGAGCGGGAAGCTTGTGCTGCCTCCGCCCTTTCGCACCCGAACATAGTAACGATTCACGAAGTCGACATCGAGTCGGATATCCCCTTTCTCGCCATGGAGCTGCTCGATGGGCCGACGCTTCTGACTTTGCTCGAGGAAGGGCCACTTCCGCTCAAACGCGCGCTCGAAATCGCAGCGGAGGTGGCGGAAGGGCTCGCGGGTGCTCACGAGGCGGGGCTCGTTCACCGGGACCTCAAGCCAGCGAACATTGTGGTGACGCGCTCTGGAATCGTGAAAATCCTCGATTTCGGACTGGCCAAAAAGGAGGTTGTGTCCACCGCCAATCCCTCTGATTCAACGCTGCCGCAGACCATGACGAGCCCGGGAATGCTGATCGGGACAGTCGGCTACATGTCTCCCGAGCAGGCTGCGGGCAACCGGGCTGAATCCCGCTCTGATCAGTTCGCGCTTGGCGTTGTGCTCTATGAGATGTTGACGGGACACCGTCCATTCATCAGACGTACGGTGGCGGAGACATTGACAGCGATCATTCGGGAAGAACCTGATCCGCCTCCGTCCTTCCCTTCCCAGGTTGATGCGCCTGTTCGCTGGATCCTCGGAAGGTGCCTGGCCAAGGAGCCCCACGGGCGTTACGCGGCCACCCGCGATCTGGCCCGCGATCTGAAAGACCTGGCCGCTCTCGTGACTGGTCACAGTTTCCGGGGAGCGGCTCCATCCAGCATGGCTCTGAGAGCCGTGCTCGTCCATCCCAAAAAGACGGCTGCCGCGTCACTCGCCCTGGTTCTTGCCGTTGCGCTCTCGGCCGGATTCTGGGCCGGGTCGACGTTTTTCGAGGCTTCCCTCCCGCAGTTCCGACAGGTTACCTTTCGCAGGGGCACCGTCTGGGCGGCGCGATTCACACCAGGGGAAGAAAACCTCGTCTACGGAGCATCGTGGGATGGAGCGCCGCCTCAACTCTTCTCCACCCGGGTGGATGGCGGGGCTTCCGCGCAGTTTTTCGCACCTCCCGGGAACCTTCTGGCCGTATCGCCCGCCAGTGACCTGGCGGTTTCTCTCGGGGCCATGCCCGAGTTGCCAGGAATGGCGGTCGGTACCCTGGCCCGGATGCCACTCGCCGGCGGTGCGCCTCGCGAAATCCTCAATGATGTGGAGTTCGCCGACTTCCTCTTGCAATCGCAGGATTTCGCCGTGGTCCGCAGAGTGGGGGGAAAAGCGAGGCTTGAGATTCCGGGAAAGCGCGTTCTTTTCGAGACTCCGGGGTGGATGAGCCATCCTCGCGTCTCGCCAGATGGAAGCCGAATCGCGTTTCTTCATCACCCATCCATGCCAGACGACCGCGGGGAAGTCATGGTTGTTCCGGTGGACGGCGGATCTCCCCAGGTCCTTTCACCTGGCTGGACGAGCACGCTTGGTCTTGCCTGGGACCCTTCGGGAAGGGAGGTCTGGTTCACCGCAACGGGGGAGAGCGGTGCGCGTGTCTTGCACGCGGTCACTCTTGGCGGCCGGCTTCGAACCGTCTTCCGCATGGCGGGGAACCAGACACTTCATGATGTCTCGAAAGAAGGGAAAGTCCTGCTGTCGCGGGACACGATGCGAATCGGCTTGATTCGAGGACAGGGGGACGAGGCGGGTTCCGATCTCTCGTGGCTCGACTCCTCACTTGTCACCGACGTCTCGGCGGATGGAGCGTCGTTCCTGTTCACCGAGTTCGGTGAGGGGGGCGGTCCACGATATGCCGCGTACCTCAGGAAGTCCGATGGGAGCCCGGCTCTGCGGCTCGGCGACGGTATCGCAACGGCTCTGTCTCCGGATGGACGCCAAGTTCTCGTCATCGTTCCTGGAGATCCGCCCGTATTGACAGTCATCCCGACGGGTGCTGGAGAGACTCTGACCGTAGACACTGCTCCTGTTGCGGGTGTCGCGTGGGCAGCCTGGTTCCCGGATGGGAAATCCCTTTTGCTCGTGGGGAGCGAGGCCGGAAAGGGGATGCGTCTTTGGCGGTTAGTCGGGATGAAGAGCCCGGCGCGGCCCCTGTCGGCTGAAGGAGTGACCGCTCGGTTCTCAGGGGGAGTCGTCTCCCTCGACGGGAAGGTGGTTGCGGCTGGGACCGACGAAGGGGGGTTGGTGATCAGTGAGGTGCGAGGGGAGAAGCCCCGGCACGTTCCGGCAGCTCCGCCTGGGTTTGTCCCAATCGGGTGGAGCCCCGACGGTCTGAGTTTGATTGGGTTTCTCCGGGAAGGCCCGTCCGCGCGGCTCCTGCGGTTGAACGTGGAAGGGGGCCAAAGCTCCGGCATCCGGCTGCTTCGCCCGTTTGACTCGGCAGGTGTCATTGGGATCCCGACGGTCAGGACAACTCCCGACGGTTCGGTCTGGCTCTATTCCTACGGCAGGATGCTCTCGGAACTCTATGTCGTCGAGGGCTTGAAGTAGGGTCTCACCTTTCAGATAGCCTGGCACTCACCAGTTGCTTAGGGCCTTCTGGAACAGGACAGGCGGCAAATCCGGCCAGCATCACTGTTTGCGGGCTCTTTGGCGAGGACACATCTTTCGTGTTCTTTGTGGCCTGGCATTTGCTGAATCCAGTGTGAGGTTCGGCGAGAAAGAGACCGGACCCGGAGGTCAGCCATGAACGGCACGCAGAAGTCATCCACTCCGGCAGCCCAAACGGCACTGTCGCACTTCCGGCGCGGGCGTTCTGCCGGCCTTCTCGACCGCGCTCACGGCTTTTCGGCCATGCTGGAAGAGCTGAAATCGCAGGGCGCGTATCCCACTCAGTACCGGCTCGAACTGCTGGGGCCAATTGACCACGAGATTACTGTCCGGGATCCCTTCACCAAAGAGCCAAAGCGCCTCACTTGTTTCGATTCCAATAGTTATCTGGGGCTCCACCTCCACCCGCGTGTTGTCCTGGCCGCCCGGCGCGTGCTGGACGAGGCGGGTTATGGCACTCCGAGCGCTCAGCTCCTGGCGGGAAACAACAGGTGGCTCCATGAACTCGAGGAAACCGTGGCTCAGTACCATTCCCGGGAGGCGGCGCTCGTCTTCCCGTCCGGATACTCCGCGAACATCGGCATTCTGACCGCGCTCTTGAGAAAGAACGACTTCGCCGCTCGCGATCGTTTCTGCCACGCGAGTATTCACGATGGATGCCGGTTCTCAGGGGCCCGGGGCGGGACCTTCGCTCATCGCGACCCCCAGGCGCTTTCCCGGTTTTTGGCCACCAATACCGGTAACGGCGGATCGCTCGTCGTGACGGATGGTGTTTTCAGCATGCATGGCAGTGTTGCACCCCTTCCCGGGCTCCGGAGCGCCGCAGACAAAGCAGGTGCCCTGTTGATGGTGGACGAGGCGCATGCGACAGGCGTCCTGGGGAGAACGGGCCGGGGAACGGAAGAGCATTTCGGAATGCCGGGGAAGATCGACGTTCTCATGGGAACGTTCTCGAAATCGGCGGGTTCCGTTGGGGGATACGTGGCCGGTTCGCGTGTTCTCATCGACTACTTGAGGTTCTTCGCCCGGGCGGCCGTTTTCACGGCTTCGCTGCCGTCCTGCGTCTGCGCGGGTATCACGGAGGCCTTCCGGGTCATGGATGCGGAGCCGCAGCTGAGAGAGCGCCTCTTTTCCAACAAAGACCGCCTGGTTACAGCCCTGAAGGACCTTGGTGTCTCTCCGATCTCCGCGGACACGCCGATCATCAGCATCGTCGTGGGCAGCCAGGAGACCCTGCTGTTAGCGGGCAGAGACTTGTACGTCGAGGGGATTCGCTGTGGCAGTGTCTCTTATCCCGCGGTTCCCCCGGATTCTTGCCTGCTGCGTGTCACCGTCAATGCCCGGCACACGGACGACGAACTCGACCGGACGGCCGAGGCGATCGCCCGGATCGCGGCCCGCCACAACTTCCCGAGCAGACCTTTTTCGAGCGCCAGTTCGGATGAACAGGAGGTCATGTGAACAACACAACGGTCCTTCCCGTCTACTCACCCCTGAGTCTCGGGTTCTGGACACGTTTCGGCGTGACCTTGCGCCCATACCTGCTCCCCGTCTCGGCAGCCGCCGGTCTTTCGGGCCTCGCACTGGCTGCCGAGATGCCGGCGCTCAGGGTTATTCCGGCGTTTCTGGCGTTCCTCCTCTCGTACGGATTTGGACAGGCGTTGACAGATGTTTTCCAGACGGACACCGATGCCCGTTCGTCACCCTACCGCCCGCTGGTAAAGGGCGAGATTGGGAAACGCGCCGTCTTCGGGGTTGCGCTTTCGGGGCTCCTTGGCTGTGGGGTCGTTCTGACCGCATTGAATCCCGTCAACCTCGTTTTGGCGGCGGGGGCCGTTCTGGGCCTTCTCGCTTATTCGCCGCTCAAGCGCATCTTCTGGGCAGGCCCCCCGTGCAACTCATTTATTGTTGCGCTCCTGCCGGCAATGGGAATCCTGTGTGCCGGATCCACGCTCCGCCAAGCACTTGAAACACGGGCTCTCCCCCTCGCGATGACTGCATCCTTTTTCTCCTACGCAGTGTTCGTGCTGTTGGGTTACCTCAAGGATGTCGAGGCCGATAAGCCCACTGGTTACGACACCTTTCCCGTTCACTTTGGCAGGCGAGTCACTGTAGCGGTCAGTGCCGTCTGTGCCACTGTGGCGGTTGCTGCATCGGCTGGAGTCGTCCTTGGAGAGCCTGGCCGCGGCTGGGCGTGGGCCAGTCTTGGGGACGTCCTCTGGGGCTGCGGAATTCTCTTCTTCATTCGTGCGCACGTTCTCGCCAGCCGCTGCCAATCTGATTCGGATGCCCACCCGGCCATTGAACTCTCCGTGTTGGGTTTTGTGGCCCTTCAAGCAGGGCAGGCATGGAAAACGCAGCCTTCTCTGGGGTGGCTTTCGGCACTCCTTTTTGGGCTGACATGGTGGCTTCTCGAGCGCCGGCCATGCAGGGAGCAAGTGTGAGCCGGCCACCTGCGGCGGTCTTGTGGAATGCGGCCGCGGGCCCCAGGGGAGCCCAGGCTCGTTTTGCAGCGGCTCAAGGAGAGATCGATCGCCGGTTCGCAGCCACCGTGATCCGAATGGACCGCGACGGAAACTGGAGGCGGGAGATTGGAAAGGCCATCGCAGCAGGAGTACGGACTTTCATCGCTGCCGGCGGCGACGGCACTGTCCATGTTCTTGTGGAAGCCCTGGCCACTGCTGACCCGCGGGTTCCTCTGGATGTGTTTACGCTTGGCGCTGTTGGACTCGGCTCGAGCAATGACTTCGAGAAACCGGTTCCAGAGAAGCGAAAGAGGCCTGGTGCAGCGCCGGACTCCTTGGCTCAATCGCCGCGGTTCTTGCTGGATGCGGGCTCTGCCTCCCCGCGCGATGTCGTTCGGGTGACATGGAAAGACGCCGCCGGTCTCGACACATGGAGTGTTCTTGTGGTGAGCGGGTCGATTGGGCTGGTTGCCGAGGGCAACGCTCGTTTCCAGAAGGGGTGGCTGCGGCAGGTCTCCACGGGCCTTGCGATCACGGCCGCTGCCTTGATGGCCATTGCGCGGCACCAGCCGTTCCCGGCCCGGGTTCGATACTCTGGCGGGGAGTGCCAGGTCTCTCTCTCGTCGCTCAGTGTACTCAAGTCGCCCTGGCTCTCGGGTTCGCTGCGGTACGATGTTCCGGTTTCCCAGGACGATGGCCTGCTGGTGGGGGCTCTCTGCGCGGGGATGAGCCGTGGTCAACTTCTCGAAACACTCATTGGGCTGTCGAGCGGCCGTTTTTGCGGCCGGCCCGGGACTTTTGTGTTCCAGTCACCCTGGATCGAGATCGAAAGCCCGAGGCCTTTCTTTTTGGAACTCGACGGAGAGGTGACACAGGCCGGGGTTGTGCGTTTCGAACTCTTCCCGGGGAGAATTCGCGTATGCGGCTAAATGACGAGATCCAGGAGAACCGGTTACTCACGAGGTGGGCAGATCTCTTGCCCCGTTCCCCGGGGCAGACTGGCGGGGTTCACGAGACAGATGCGGAACTCGTGAGGCTCGGGGATGGGCGGCTGCTGGCACTGACTGTCGATACCGTTTCCGAGGAGATTCGGCTCGGACTCTATTCGGATCCGAGGACGGCCGGCCGGGTCGCGGCAGCGGCTGCGCTCTCGGACCTGGCTGCGGTTGGAGCGGAGCCGCTCGGACTCTTGCTTTCTGTCACGCTTCCCGAGGATGAAGCGGGCGAAATTCAAGGAGCTGTGGCAAGGGGTGTGGCCGAGTGTGTCAATGCCGCCGGGACCTTCGTTCTGGGAGGCGATACCAACGCGGGCCCGTCGCTTTCGGTGGCCTGCACGGCTGTGGGAATTGTCCCGGAGGGTCAAGAGTTAAGGCGTACTGGGCTGCTTGCCGGCCATGTCCTGTTCGCCGCCGGTCCACTGGGACTCGGCGCGGCATGTGCCGCGACGTTGCTTTTTGGGGCGAAGGAGCTGTTTTCTGAGGATGACTTCTCCATACCGTGCCGCATTCCCCATGGAATGGCCCTTCGTGCCTGCGCCAGCGCCGCCATGGACTCGAGTGATGGCCTCATCTCGACACTCGATCAGATGATGCGGCTCAACGGGGTCTCTCTAAACATCACGCGACCGGCAGGGGAGTTGCTGCATCCGCGTGCTCGCGAAGTTGCCCGCCATCTTGATCTGTCTCCCCTGGCTCTTCTTGCGGCCATCCATGGTGAGTTCGAGTTGATTTTCGGACTGCCGCCTGAACGGCGGAAAGAGCTGGAGCGAATCGCGGCGCATCTGGGCTGGCATCCGCTCGAAATCGGCGCCGCCGGGGAGGGGTGGGGTCTTTCGATTGGGGACCGCCCAGTTGACGGGGCGCTGTTTCGTAACCTGTTGAGTGTTTGCGGCAATGATCCGCATGTCTACGCCCAGAGGCTCATCGCGGCGGTCACGTGACATGTTCGTTTCACGAATCGCTCAACGGCTCTTCTGGCAACGAATCCAGGGGAACGGGTCCGTGGCCGTGAGCGGGACTTGAAATTGGTTAGAACTCCTTGGTGAGTGAGAAGACAAGCCCGGTCCCCCCCTTCTTGATTTCGCCGTCCTCCTCGCGTGGGATTCCAAAGTTCCAAGAGGCGGCTGCCTCGAGCGAGAGCCCCCAGGGGAGACCAGATGTGAGTCCGAGTGTCAATGCTGGGAGCGCCTTGGTGTTTGTGTCGTACCGCGGCTCCGCTGATGAAGGCAGAGCAGCCCATGCCAGCGTTCCGCGCAACTGAAGGTACAGAAAGAAGAAAGCCTCGAAGCGGTACTCGATATCCGTGATGATGTACCAGGGGGCAAACAACTCATCCACCCCGGCGCCGGGAAGCACGATGCGAGAGAGCGTTTCAAAATCGCCCCAGGTTGATCCCCCGCCCAGGCGAAATGCCGAGAATCTGTCGAGATGAGCCCCTCCTCCAGCATGGAGCGAGCTGACGAGCCTGTGTCTCTCGGAAACGCCAGGGAATGGGGTGGTCGCCAGGAAGGCGAACATGCTGGCTGCGACCCAGCTACTCCCTGTGGAGTCGAGGCCGGTCGCGGGAAGTCCCCACGGTTTCCAGTCGTGACGATAACCGGCAACGGCATCAGCGCCAAGAGACCAGCCGCGATGGGGGAGTTCCACGATGTTCCGCTCGAGGGCGTCCGCGCGAATCCGGAGGTGGAGCCGGCCTTCGAGGGCATCTGAAGGGAGAACATAGTCGCGGGCTGTGTCGTCTCCCGCGGCAAACCAGAGGACTCCGGGCTCGAACGTCAGCGCAACGTCCAGCCCGTTATCGCAATCCGCTGGCCAGGGTTTGCGCCAGGAGAACCCGACTCCTGCGCGTAGTTGATGCCACTCCATCTCACTCTGATGGTCGGAGACTCCTTCGATGGTTTCCATCCGGGCCCAGGGGAGCGTCAGGCTGTCAAAACTGGCCACAAAGGAAAAACCGTTGTGAGAAGGGAGGGCGCGGTCCCACCGTAGTTCGTTCGAAATCACGGCCACGATGGCTCTCAACCGGTAGGAGTTGCTGGAGGGGACTTTCCAGATATAGAGGCCTCCCATTGGGCCAAAGGTCTTCCCTTCAGGACCATCCGGGGCCAGGACAGCACCAGCACTGAGATAGGTGATCGCCCTCCTGTCGCGTTCGGGTGCGTGAACGGTCAAACCGAAGACTGAAGCGGTCACAGCCTCTCCGGCTCTTGGCGTGCGGTAGTCGCTTTCTCCCGCAAGGAGTTCCTGGCCGCCGGGATCCAGCGTCAGGGTGAACAAAAGAAGCCTGGAAGCAACCCATAGAGCTGTTTCCTTCCCGTACATGGGGCACCTCCTTTCCTTCCCTTTCCCCTCTCTCCGGCGAGGGAGAGAAGGTGGCTGTGAGGCCGGGAGAGGGGAGGGTCTTCGGTGAGCGTCAGTAGCCTGACTTTTTGGGCCGATTTCTGGGAGTGATCTTACCGGTTTCCGCTGGGGGCAGGATGCCCAATCTCGCAGGGGGGAGAGATTCCTTCCACCACGGCGAAGGATCTGGAGAATTGATGCTCACCATTCCCGGAAGATCCGGAAGCCGCCGGGAGGAGCCCCGGCGCAGCGATCTCTTTCCAAACCGCCACTCGTTCCGCGAGAGCCATCCGTCGATGAAGCTGCGGCTTCCCAGAATGACCCCTTCGGAGAGGTAACGGATCCGGTGCAGGAGGGCTGCTCCTGCAGGGAGATGCCCTTCCGCGGCTTCCACATCCATCGCCTCTTCTCTCGCAAAACCCTTGCGAACAGGCGATTCTTCCCCGGCGGCATAGAGAAGCCTCCGGTACTCCGAATGCACCGCTTTCCAAATTCCTGGTTTCCAATGCACCAGATGGCCGAGCCCCACGCGGGCCATCTCCCCGCCACCAACAGCTTCGCCGTAGCCGCAGAAACGGTAGTCAACAGGGTCGGTGACGATTCCGGCACGAATCGGGTTCAGATCGATGTAGAGAGCCATGGTGAGGAGTGCGCTCTCCTCGCCTTCCACGATGATGCTGCGGAAGCGTTCTTCCCAGAGGGTCCCTTTTCGGTTGTTGTTCCGGTTGTAGAAGGTGCTGAAGCGCTGTTTGAGGGACTTCATGAAGTTCGAGAGGTTCCACATCCGGCGGGTGAACGAATCGAGACGCTTCTGAGCGAGATCTGAAAGGCCAGCTTCACGAAAGGCGTCTAGGTCCTTCCGAAGGCCGATGACGAACTTTGCCGGGTAAAGGGCGGCCACGCGAGAGAGGATCTCGTCTTCCGTAAGCTCCTTCGGTTCAAGAACTTCGACGAGGACATGAAAGTGGTTAGACATGATGCAGTAGGTCAAGACCCGAATCCCGTAGAAGATCTCGCACTGTCTCAAGATCTTGCGGAAGACCTCTTTTTCGGGATCTTTCATGATGAACCGCCGGTCGACGACGCGGGAGAGGCAGTGGAAGAAGCCCACATGGGATCCCTCGACCGGAAATGCCCGCGCCGTTCTCACGGCAAGAGTATACCTGAGAAAATTGCCTGTCCCTAGGAAGAATCTAGGAAGAATGTCGTCCCTCTTTATGTCTTCTTTTCTCGTTCCTGGAATCAGATTCGAGCCATGAAACCCTCGAACGACTCCCTCACGAGCGGTGGCACGGATCGTGGACGGAAGTTCTCGTCAAGGAAGAGGTGATCAGTTCTCCCCTCGACCGAGAGGGAGCCATCGGGAAGAAGAATCTCGTAGATGAAAGCGCTGCCCCGGCTGCGGAAGCCTCCAAAGCGTGTCCTGACCGTCAGAAGGTCGCCATACCGGGCCGGCCGCCGGAACTTTGCGTGAGCCTCGACGACGGCGAAGCGAACGCCATCGGCTTCCATTTTGGGGTAGGGATAACCGGCCGCTTCGCAGAAATCCGTGCGCCCCACCTCAAAGTAGACGAGGTAGTTGGCATGGTAGACGATTCCCATGGCATCCGTTTCCGCGTACCGGACTCTGACTTCGGAGGTAACGACTGGGCCCATGGCCTCTCCACTCATCGAATCCCAGGGTACTTCACCTGAACCCATTCGCGTCCTCTTTCGAGGTAACGGGTGGGGCTTTCCCGGTCCGCTCGTCTTGCAAGGTCCATCGCGGGTCGTGTCTGTCGAGGCAAATGACCCCGAGTCACTCGCCTCTCTCGTGGAGGCTCTCGATAACCTGGCGAGGAGCGGGCAGCCATCTGCTCTCGCCGCGGGCTTCTTCACTTACGAGGCTGGTGTCTACCTGGAGGGCTCACGAGCGCTCTTCCGTCCGCCGGACAGGACCCCGCTCGCCTGGTTCGCGTTCTTTGACACCAGTTGCGGAGCGGATCCCGGGGTGTCCTCTGAGAATGATGCGTTCCGGCAGGGGGGATCCAGTTTCGAGAACGGGTGTCTTGATGAAGGCGCTTGGCGGAACTGGTCCGTGGGCGTTTCTAGAATTCGAAAGGCCATCTCGCGAGGAGATGTCTACCAAGTCAACCTCACCCGCCGTATCTCGGTCCCCTTGCATGTGCCTCCGCGCCTCCTGGCGGACTTCCTTTTCAGCGACAACCCCGTCCCGTATGGACTAATGATCGAGACCCCTGGCTTCTCCATCGTCTCGAATTCGCCAGAACTCTTTCTGGATGTCGATTTACCCGCAAGACGGATCGAGAGCCGCCCAATCAAGGGCACGATTCGCCGCGGGGAATCGAAAGAAGAGGACCTTCTCATGATCCGCACTCTGTCAGAGTCGGTCAAAGACCGGGCCGAACACATCATGATCGTCGATTTGATTCGCAATGACTTGGGCCGCGTCTGCGATTCTGGCGGTGTCGGCGTGAGAGACCTTCTGGCCGTGAGGCCGTTTCGGCACTTGCACCACCTGGAGACGGCCGTGACCGGCCGCCTGCTGGATAGCGTGGATCTCGCCACGATTCTAGAAGCCACCCTTCCAGGGGGATCGATCACCGGTGCGCCGAAAAGAGCATCCTTGAGGTACATCAGGGATCTGGAGGAGGGCTCACGCGGGCCCTACACGGGTGCGATCGGGTTTGTCCGAGGGGATGGACGGGCGGTGTTTAATGTTGGCATCAGGACTGCCATTGTGACGAGGGGTCGAGTCGACTACCACACCGGGGGGGGAATCGTGTGGGACTCGGACCCGGATTCAGAGTGGAGAGAGACCGAAACCAAGGCACGCGAATTCAGAAGGTCGATAGAAAGGGTCATAGGGAGGCCAGAGAATGGCAAGTAGGGCTCCAGTCACGTTCGACGCGCCGGTAGTGGAGAGAGGCGTAGGTTTTTTCGAGACGGTCCTGGTGCTCGGGCGCCGGCTCGTCCTTTACGAACAACATCTGGATCGGCTCGCCCGGTCGCTGCATCAGTGGGAGTTTCCTTCGCCCTCGCTCGAGGAAGTCGCGGAGGCTGTGCGAGAAGTTCTCTCGAGCCGCGGGGCCGAGTTCCCAAAGGAGCAGGCCTTGCGCCTCTCCTGGATAGCCATCGCCCCAGACCTTGACGCGAGAGAGTCCTGGCGGCTGGACGTTTCGCTCAGGGGAATCCCGCCGCTCACTCTCGAAAGACGCCGGGAGGCGCGGCTCGTCACGCTTCCGTCATCCCTCCAGCGAGACTGTCCGGGGACGAAGTCGACGAGTTACTTCGGGGCCATTGCCGGACTCCGGTACGCCGTGAAGAACGGGGGAAACGAGGGTCTCCTGGTTTCGCCATCTGGAAACCCGCTCGAAGGGACTTCGACCGGAATGGCCGTTTTTGATGGGGTGACGTGGGTGGTGAGTTGTGGGGCCACACTCCCGAGCGTTACCCTGGCTGCGTTTCTCGAACTGCCTCCCGCGCGCCAGGAACTGGGTCCCGGTGACATCTTGCAAGGAGCCGTGCTTGCGGGGTCCCTGACAAAGGTAACCCCCGTTCGATTTCTTGATGGCAGGGCGTGCGGATGCGAGGCCGAGGTTCTCTCGAAAATCGAAAGATTCAACCACCGTCTTGAAAGTGACCCATCCCTGTCGACCGAGTTTTGATTAGACTGTACATCGTGACGACAAAGCGCGCATCCAGAAAAAAGTCGGTTCCTCCTTCTCACTCGCGGACCGTTTTGTTCACCGGCTTCCCCGGTTTTATCGGAGCCCGGCTGATCCCGAGGCTTCTGGAACTGCAGCCAGACACGACCTTTGTCTGCCTCGTCCAGGAGAAGTTTCTGCCCGTGGCCCAGAAAACCGTGGAGGAGCTTCAAGAGAAACACGCGAACCTGAAAGGCCGCATTTCGTTTGTTGTTGGAGACATCACCTCGCCCGGCCTCGGGATGAGTTCTGACGAAGCTCATGCCCTTCATGAGAAGCTGACCGGCTGCTACCACCTGGCTGCGGTTTATGACCTCGCTGTGAGCCGGGAGTTGGGGATGCGAGTGAATGTCGAAGGAACTCGCAACGTCATCGAGTTTCTTCAGGAGTCCGAGCACCTCGAGAGGTTCGACTATGTCTCGACCGCGTACGTGTCCGGAACGGCCGTCGGGGTTTTTCGCGAGTCGGATCTTGATGTCGGGCAGCGGTTCAAGAACTTCTACGAGGAGACGAAGTTCCTTGCTGAGGTGGCGGTTTCGAAGTCGGGCCTTCCCGTTGCGATCTACAGACCTGGAATCGTCGTGGGAGATTCCCAGACTGGGGTCACCGCGAAGTTTGACGGGCCCTACTTTGCGCTGAATGCCATGCGTCAGCTTCCCTCACCGGGCGTTTTCATGAAAGTGGGAACAGGGGAGACTCTCGTCAATCTCGTGCCCGTCGATTTCGTCATCGAGGCGATCGCCCGCCTTTCCACATGGGACGGCTCCATTGGAAAGACTTACAACTTGACAGACCCGCGGCCCCTGACTGCTTTCGAGATCGAGGAGTTGTTCTCTCAAGCCCTGGGCAAGTCGTTCATGTACCTCCCGATCCCCCTGGCCGCAGCCAAGTTGCTTTTCGCTCCAGGGCCGGTACAGACCCTTTTTGGGATGCCCGCCCAGACTCTCGACTACTTTGACCACGAGTGCCGTTTCGACGCGAGCGTGGCGACCAGGGATCTCGCGAAGTTCGGTGTCTCCTGCCCGCCGTTCAAGGATTACGCCCAGCGGCTGGTCGCCTTCTACCTGCAGAACGCTGGCGAGATTACGAGAGGAGCCATGGCGTGAGACGCGGCCATCATTTCACCAACAAGCCCATCATTGACGGTCAAGATGTCACAACCGAGCAGACGTTCGAGGCGGTGAGCCCCTCGACTGGCCAGCCAATAGGCGTTGTCTACAAGTCTGGCATCGAGGAGATTGAAGCGGCGGTTTCCGCGGCGAGAAAGGCCTACCTCAACTGGGGCCAGCGTCCTGTCAAGGATCGTGAACGCTATCTGCTGAAACTCCTGAACGTCGTTCACGAAATGGCGGAGCCGCTCGCAACGCTGATTGCAAACGAGCAGGGAAAACCCATAGCGGAAGCACGCGCCGTGGACATCGTCCCCACCGCCGACACGCTGCGGTACCTTTCCCGCAAGACGGAAGAGCTTCTGGCCCCCAAGGCCGTCGAGTACGAGCAGATTCTCTTTGCTCACAAGGAGGGGATGTTCCGCTTCGATCCGCTGGGAGTCATCGCCGTGGTGACCCCCTGGAATTATCCGTTCGGAATTCCAATGGTCGAGGTTGCGGCATGCCTGGCAGCGGGGAATACGGTCGTTCTGAAGCCGGCTTCCGCGACCGCTCTCACCGGAATCGCAATTGGCGATCTCTGCCGCTGGGCGGGACTTCCACCAGGCGTCGTCAACGTCGTCACGGCTGGCGGGTCGGACGTGAACCACTTGATCGAGCACAAGCACGTCGCCAAGATTCTCTTCACCGGAGCCGTCGAAACGGGAATGCACGTGATGCAGAGGGCGGCCAAGAACCTCACGAGTGTCGTTCTCGAACTCGGCGGCAAGGACCCGGCTATCGTTTGCGAGGACGCGGATCTCGACCGCGCGGCGTCCGGAATTGTCTGGGGGTCCTTCGTCAACGCCGGCCAGTCCTGCGGGGCCGTCGAACGCGTCTACGTCTTGAAAAAGATTGCCAAGGAGTTCACGGAAAAAGTCGTCGAGAAGACCCAAGCCTTGCGCGTCGGCGATCCGCTTCTCGAGTCAACAGACATGGGCCCAATGACGACTTCCGGTCAGCGGCACATCGTCGAAGAGCAGGTCAAGGACGCCGTTGACAAGGGGGCCCGCCTCCTCCACGGCGGGAAGCGCCCCAAGGCCCGTGGATTCTGGTATCCGCCCACGGTTCTGGCGGACGTGAACCACTCGATGAGGGTGATGACGGAAGAGACATTCGGACCGATTCTCCCCATCCAGGTCGTCGAAACACTGGATGAAGCCATCGAACTCGCCAACGACTCCGAGTATGGGCTGACCGCGTCCGCGTGGACGCGCTCACGCAAACTGGCGGCGCGCCTCGCCCAGGAGCTTCAAGCCGGTACCGTGACTTTTAACGACCACCTCTTCTCGTTCGGAGAGCCCACGGCCACGTGGGGAGGAATCAAGAAATCGGGAATCGGACGAAGCCACTCTGTGTTCGGCCTGATGGAACTGGTCAACGTCAAACACGTGGCCCTGGATTTCGGGAAGGCGAATGCCATGCCCTGGTGGTACCCCTACGATGAAGCCTTCCACGAGTTCACCCGGCGTGCCTTTGGCGCCCTTTACTCGTCGGACCCCAAGACAAAGATGCAGGACACGCTGGGTTTGATGGGTTCAGGCCGGTTTTTCGGTTACGTCAAGGTCTCGGAGATTGCCACCAAACTCGGGAAGATCTTCTAATACCAAATAGCTTTCAAGATGAGTTCAGGGGCGATGGCCGCCGCTTTCTTCCCCTCCCCCGCACCCTGCGCCCGGTGCGGGGGAGGGCGGCGCGGGAGCAGATGGCCTTTCTAGGAGCGCGGGTGTCGCGCCCCCGGGTGAGGCCAAGGACGGGCAAGGTGCCCGCACCCCAGGGGAAGCGAATTCCTCGTCCCGCGAAGGCGCTACCGCCCCGGGTTCTTCTGTGCCGCTGATTGTCCATGTGCCGGGGGCGGTGCGGGAGACGGAAGATCCACTTGAGATCCGGAAGGCTCCCCTTGCTTGGGAGCGTAGATGGCTTTTTGAATGTATTGAGGCAGCGCCCCGACAGCGTGCGTGCGTTCGCCGCAGACGATGGTTGGTTGTGTACCCGCGAGGAAGGCCATGGTTACGACCTTTGTGCAGCCGGCCGATGCCCGGTAACCCGTTCTCAGGTCGATCTGCTCCAGGACCACTCCGGGGGGGATGTCGAAATCATCCGACTCGGTCACGAGTCCGGCCTCCTTCATCTTCTTCATGATCCGCATCCAGATGGGGAGAGATGTCTCTCCGCCCGTGGACTTTGTCCCGAGCGTTCGCTTGGCATCGTGCCCGATCCAGACTGCCATGGTGTAGCGGGGCGAGAGGCCAACAAACCAGGCGTCGGTGAAATCGTTCGTCGTGCCTGTCTTTCCGGCGAGGACCAGATCGAGTTTGCGGGCTGCGGCAGCTGTCCCCCTTATCGTCACGCCGCGAAGCATGTTCAGAAGCACATAAGCGTTGGCTGCGGTTGTGGCCTCCCGTGCATCGGGAGGGTTCTCTTCCAGGATGGCCCCATCGGCATCACGAACCCGTTCAACCATTCTCGGAACGAAGTAGAGACCCTGGTTCGCAAAAACCGAATACGCAGCCGTCATTTCGAGCGGAGTCACCTCGAAGGATCCGAGCGCCAGTGACGGGTAGGCCCGCAGGTTCTGCTTGATCCCCAGCCTCCTCGCGGTTTCGATGACGCGGCGCGTTCCGACAAGAAGATCAACCCTTACGGCCGGAACGTTGATCGACTGCTCGAGTGCTCGCTGATAAGTAACGATCCCGCTGTACGAGCGCCCGTAGTTTTGCGGCTGCCAGGCAGGCTTGGTGGGATCGATCCGGATGGAGAGGGGCGCGTCGAGGACGGTATCCGCCGGAGTGTAGCCTTCCTCGATGGCCGTGAGGTATACGAACGGCTTGAAGGCAGATCCAACCTGGCGCAGGGCCTGGACTGCGCGGTTGAACTTCGACCGGGAGAAATCGTACCCCCCGGCCATCGCCCGAATCGCCCCGGTGCCGTTTTCGATGATGATGGCCGCTCCCTCGACCAGGGGTTCCTGCGAGACGATGACATCGGTCTTCCCGTCGTCACTTGTCAGTGTTTCGACGAGGATGACATCTCCCCGCTTCAGGGTCTGGGCCGCATTCTCAGTGCGGATCCAGCGAAATGCCGATTGCGAAAGCGTCATCCGCCGGCTCCCAACCCGGACCTCCACCGATCCTCTGGAACTTGACATCACGACCGCGGGAATGGCTGGCGGGAGCGGAGCGTGCTCATCCCTGTCGAGCCAGTCGGGATCGCGGTAATTTTCCGGATCAATTCCCTCCGACACCAAATTCCTCGGTTTTCTGAGAACCCCAAACCGCCGCTCGTGCCGCCTGAGTCCCCATCGCAGCGATTCCTCGACCCAGTGCTGAATCCTCGGGTCAAGTGTCGAGTCGACACGAAGGCCCTGCCGGTAGAGGCCCTTATCACCGTAGGTCTTTTCGAGATACTGCCGGATTTCCTCGCAGAAGTAGGGCCCGGCCGCGGATTCCTTAAAACCCCGGTTCAAGACGACGGGGGCCGAAGCGGCAGCCGCGCGCTCAACTTGTGTGATGTATTTTTCCTCGAACATTCTCTTGAGAACGAGGTTTCTGCGGTTTTTGGCCGTTTGCGGGTTTCTTATGGGGGAGTAAGCCTCCGGCCGCTGGATGAGCCCGGCCAGAAGAGCGGCCTCGGGGAGGCTGAGTTGCGCCGCGGGGTGGCCGAAGAAGGCGCGGGACGCGGCTTCGATTCCGTAGTTGCCGTGGCCGAAATAGACCTCGTTGAGGTACATCGTGAGGATCTGATCTTTTGAATACTGTTTTTCGATCTCGATCGTCAGGAAGACCTCGTTGATTTTTCGGGCAAACGACTTTTCGGGGGTCAAGAACACAGAACGGGCGAGTTGCTGGGTCAGAGTGGACGCCCCTTGGGCGAGGCTTCGGCTTGCAAGGTCTCTGAGGGCGGCGCCGCCGATCCTGATGACGTCGATTCCGCCGTGCTCGAAGAAGCGGGCATCCTCGGCGGCGAGCACAGCCTGGACCATCACGGGAGGAATCTGTTTTCGCTCGATGAGGAAACGCCTCTCAATGGCGAACCTGGCAACGATGGAACCGTCGGAACCGCGGATTTCCGTCACGATATCAGGCCGGTATGTCGCGAGTTCCGAGACACGGGGAACATGGATGGCCCGGGAGAGGGCATATCCGATTCCCGTCCCGAAACAGGCCATCAGGAGGATGGGAATCAAGAGGACACCGATGGCGGCAATCCGGCGCATCTTCACTCCGCGAATTTTCTCACGTTAAGCCCCGGGAAGGGCCAGTTCGATCTCCAGGGTGTCATTCTCGTGGTGAAATCGGCAAAGGAGAAACCGGATGCCTGAGCCAGCCGTTCCGAGTCCACAGCTTCCCGACTTCCCGCCGCCCGGGATGGAGAAGGGAAAACAGTTTGGTTGCCTGCGGTGGGGGCTTCTGGGCTGTGCGGGCCTGTCCGTCCTCATGATCATCGGCTTGATGTTCCTGACGATGCGCGCAAAGTCGTTGATTGGCTGGGCTTTCGAGCGGCTGGAGGGGCAGGTGATAGCGGCTTCGGCCCCCGACGTTACCCCAGCTCAGAAGGAAGAGTTCAAATCCGCGATGAAGGCGTTTGTGGAGAAAGCCCGAGACGGGAAGGCCGCGACGGGCAACATCCAGAAATTCCAGGGGGAGGTAATGGACTCCGTCAAGGATGGCCGCGTGACGGCAGAGGAAATGGAGAAGTTGACGAGAGTTCTCAAGGAGGGGGCACGCTGAAGCATGCCGGCTTTTGAAGTCGTCTCTCCCTTCAGTCCTCAGGGGGACCAGCCGGCTGCCATCGAGACCCTTGTCAAGGGACTCAGAGAGGGCCGTGACCACCAAGTTCTCCTGGGTGTCACGGGGTCTGGCAAGACGTTCACCATGGCAAAGGTTATCGAGGCCGCAAACAGGCCGGCGCTGGTCCTGTCTCACAATAAGACGCTTGCGGCACAGCTCTACCAGGAGTTCAAGCGGTTCTTTCCCTACAACCGCGTCGAGTACTTCGTCTCTTATTACGATTACTACCAGCCAGAGGCGTACATCCCGCAGAGCGACACTTACATCGAGAAGGAAACCCAGATAAACGAGGAGATCGACAAACTGCGGATCTCGGCCACGGCAGCGCTTTTTGAGCGGCGGGATGTTCTCATCGTCGCCTCGGTCTCCTGTATCTACGGCCTGGGGAGTCCGGAATCGTTCGGCAAGATGGCCGTAGAGTTTGCGACCGGGGCCCAGTTTGGTCTCACGTGGTATCTGAAAAGGCTGGTTGAGGCTCAGTACGAACGGACGAATCTCGACCTGGAACGAGGCAGGTTCAGGGTACGAGGCGACATTCTGGAAATCGTCCCCTCGTACGAGGACCTGGGTTTACGCGTCGAGTTCTTTGGAGACGAAATAGACCGGATCGGCCGTTTCGAAACCGTGACGGGAAAGACCCTCGAGACCATCGAGAAATTCGACCTTTACCCGAAATCTCACTACGTCACGCCGCAGGAGATTAGAGAAAAGGCCCTTTCCTCGATCGAGGCGGAACTCGTTGTGAGAGTCGAGGAGTTGACGCAAGGTAAGAAGCTCCTGGAAGCGCAGCGGATCGAGCAGAGAACACGCTTTGATCTGGAAATGATCCGGGAGATCGGTTATTGCTCGGGTATCGAGAACTATTCGCGCCATCTTTCAGGCCGTTTGGCCGGTGAGCCGCCGCCCACCCTTCTCGACTACTTCCCGTCGGACTACATGACCATCATCGACGAGAGTCACCAGACGCTCCCGCAGCTGCGTGGTATGTATAACGGGGACCGGGCACGTAAAGAGACGCTGGTCGAGCACGGGTTTCGGCTTCCGTCGGCCCTCGACAATCGCCCGCTGAAGTTCGGTGAATGGCTCGAGCGGGTCGGACAGCGCGTGTATGTTTCCGCGACGCCTGCTGCTTATGAGTTGCAAGCGACGGGGGGCGAGGTCGTGGAGCAGCTGATCCGCCCCACTGGTCTTCTCGATCCCCCTGTCACACTTCGTCCGGTCAAGGGACAGGTTGATGATCTCTACGCGCGGATTCGCGAAAGGGCCGCGAAAGGCGAACGCGTTCTCGTCACCACTCTCACGAAAAGAATGGCGGAAGATCTGACGAGCTACCTTCAAGATCTCGGAGTCCGTGTGCGTTACCTGCACTCGGATATCGAGACGCTGGAAAGAGTGCAGATCATCGGTGATCTGAGACGCGGGGTGTTTGACGTTCTCATCGGGATAAACCTGCTTCGAGAGGGGCTGGACATTCCAGAGGTGTCGCTCGTGGCTGTGCTGGACGCTGACAAGGAAGGATTCCTCAGGTCAGAGACATCCCTTATTCAGACGGCGGGCCGGGCAGCCAGGAATCTGAGTGGCGAAGTCGTCTTTTACGCGGACCGGATAACGGATTCGATGAAGCGGGCCATGGAGGAAACCACCCGGCGCCGCGAGCTTCAGAGGAAGTTCAACGAAGAGCACGGTATCGTTCCTGAGAGCATCGTCAAGTCTCTCGACTCGCCACTCGTGAAGATGTCTGACCTTGATTACTTCGAGCCTTCGGCCCCGTCCCTCAGAAGAGAGGTAAAAGACGAAAAGACCCTGGCTCTTCAGATCTCCGAACTCGAGAGAGAGATGAAGAAGGCCGCCAAGGAACTCGAGTTCGAGAGGGCCGCCGCGCTCAGAGACCAAATTCGGGAACTCAGAGCCATCCAGATCATCCGCTAGAAGAACCGGAAGATCTTCCACGCGACAGCGGCGGGGGTTTCCTGACAGAATACGCGCATGATCCACCGCCGTTTCACGATTCCCAGCGCGCTGGGAGAGCCTATTCGTGGTGACATCCGGTATCTCGAGTCGGGTACTTCCATTCCCGTCGTCGTGATTTGTCATGGTTTCAAGGGCTTCAAGGACTGGGGGTTCCACCCCTACCTTGGAACGCGGCTCGCTCAGGCCGGATTTGCCGCCTTGCATTTCAACTTTTCCCGGAACGGGGTGGGGGAGGACCTTCAGGAGTTCACGGAACTCGACAGGTTCCAGAGGAACACCTCCTCCATCGAGTTGAGCGATCTGGAGACGATCTTGAGCGCCCTTATGAGGTCTCTGAGGGAAGTGCCGCTCGACCCGAGCCGGATAGGGTTGATGGGGCACAGCCGGGGAGGAGGTTTGGCCATCCTGGCCGCCGCCTCACACCCGGCTGTCAGGGCGCTGGTGACGTGGGCTTCCGTCTCGACCTTCGACCGCTTCACCGATGAGAACGCGGTCAAACTCTGGAGATTGGTGGGATATCTGGAGACGCTCAACTCCCGCACGGGCCAGATGATGCCGATGGGTATCGAGTTTCTGGATGACCTCCGGGCAAACAAGGAGAAGCTCGATATCCTCGCCGCCGCGTCCCGGCTTCAGTGTCCTTTCCGGCTCATCCATGGCACGGCAGATGAAAGCGTTTCGTTCCTGGAGGCTGGAGCCATTCGTGGGCACGCAAAAGGAACCGCCCCCGTTGAACTCGTTCCGATCGAGGGGGCCGGGCACACGTTTGGGGCGGCACATCCATGGGCGGGGACGACGGAGCACCTCGAGGCAGCGATCGACGCCACGATTGGGTGGTTCTCGAAGCACCTCGCGGTAGAGACCGCGCCTGCGCTCTAATGCCAGGCAAAGTCTAGGCCGCCTGGTGGCAACGGCAGGACTGCGGAAGGCGGACTGGGTTGACAGCGCCCCAGTCCGCGAGACAGTGACTCTCGTCTGCCAGATCCTGGCAGCCTTTGCTCTCGTGATCCTCGGTGTGCGGGCAGCTGTGCGGCTTGAACCGCGCTGGGACACCTTCGCCTATCACATTCCCGGGGCAGCGGAACTTGGGGGGCTCGGGATACCTTTCACGCCACGCGGCATTCCAAATGTCTTTCTGGATGGGTTTCCTCCGCTGCCTCATTTCGTCCAGGGTCTCCTGTGGCGAATGACCGGATCGATAAATGCCACGGGGGTTGCGGGCTTTCTCGCGCTCTGTCTCTTCATGACCTACTGCCACCTCAAGCTCAGGGCTCCCTGGTGGCTGGTGACTCTGATTTCGCTGACGGCGCCGCTCGTGATCATCCACTCCGCGGCAAGCTACGTCGATCTCTTTGGCAATGCACTTCTCGCGGCGGGTGTCAGCACGGTTTTTGCCTTCCTCCTCGTTCCCGAGAAAGCAGATCACGAACTCCTTGCTCTCGGAGCGCTCGGACTCGCCGGCGCGGCCTGGAGCAAGTACATCCTCACGCCCGTAAGCGCCGTCTTCCTTCTCGTTTTCGGCCTGATCACCGTCATCAAGCCTCCGGGAAAGATCGTGAGGATGCGCGCGTTCTTGATTCTGCTCGCCTGCTCAGCCCTCGCTGCCATCCCCTACATCAGGAATCTGAGTGTCTTTGGAAACCCCTTCTGGCCGTTGAGGGTACCGGTTGCCAGTAGCCACTTCCCCTATTACCTGTTTGCTCCAGGCAAACCGATGCTGGCGCGGCCGTACGACTGGAGGGGCGAGGGGCAGTCCTTCGTGTTCTTGCAGTCGCTCCTCGAGGCCGGCCACCCAACATCGTATGAACATCGCCCGCGATGGATCATCGACCAGGGCAATGCTGACGTGGCCTTCCGCGCGGGTGGGTTCTGGTACGTGGGGGTGATCGCGTTCCTGTCCGCCCTCCTCTGGGTGGCGTTCCGTCTGCAGGCGAGGAAAGGTAAGGCCGCCACGCTGTTCTGGCTGGGCCTTCTCTCGTTCGTCTCCTTCTTGCCTCAGTCCAACGAATTGAGGTACTTCCTGTTTCTCCCCCTGACGTGGGGAGCGGGGCTGGCTGTACTTTTTCCTGAGTACCGGCTTCGTCATCCAAGGGAAGCGTTGTTCCTGCTTGCGCTGTGTGCAGGGCTTTTTTCTTACATGGCGTGGGTGAACGGGGTTCACTACCGCATCGAGAGGGTGGGTTATCGAGAGGCGGCGGCTGCATGGGGAGTGGACACGATTTGGCCAGCTCTGAAGCCGGGAAACGTCTATTGCGCCGTCAACATGGGGCCCAAGGAGATCTTGCTGACGGGTCCGTCCATGAAGGAGTTCAGGGTGGAAACCGCGATGATCGAGGAACTCTGTTCCGAAGGGTCCATCGTGGTGAGCCCCTCTGGAATTCGCCCCAGGACAGCCAGGGCCACAGCGCCAGAGGCAGTTTTTTCCGAAAGGGAAGCTGGCAGAAGGACGGTCGACGAAAAGAAGAATGCGGCTTTTGGGGCGCGTGTGTTGCTCTCGGAGTGCAGGCGTCACATGACGGCTTCGCGATGGGTTTTGGCGATCGAGGCCGCCACTCGGGCCATCGAGGTAGAGCCCGATAACCCGGAGGCTTTCCATCTGATATGTGCCTCGCGGGCGGCGCTCTTCGAGACCGATGACGCCCTCAACGCTTGCCACTGGGCGGAGACCTTGAAGTTCTCGCTCAAGCTTTACAAGGAGGCGGTAGGAGTGGCGCGCACTCTGAAGGATGCAGGGGTGCGGCCGCTCGTTTTTCAAAGAACGGTGGAAGAACATCTGAGTGATGCCCGTAAAGCCCTCGACGAAGGCCGGCATGACGACGCCGTTGAGGCCGCTGCCCGAGCGCTACGGGTCGAGCTGAATTCTGCCAAGGCCTACGGCCTGATCTGTGCCGCCAGCGCCGGAGCTGGAAGGCAAACTGATGCGGTTCGTGCCTGCCGCATGGCCCTGCAACTTGCGCCTGACATGGATTCAGCAAGAGTTGATCTGTCGAGGGCGCTGCTGGCGAACCCGTGACAACGGTGAGCGTGGTTCGGACTGTGGCTTACCGGCGTGGTGGCATTTGGACTCCACCCTTCTTCCGAGAGGGCGAGAGCCTCACGGTGGCCAGAATGACGCCCGCTGCGATCAAGACCGCCGCCAGGAGTGTTTTCGGTCCTGGCCGCTCTCCGAGCACGAAAGCGGCGAGGAAACCCGAGATGAGTGGTTGTATGAAGATGAAAAAGGCCGTCGTCGAGGCGGATGTCCGAGCCAGGGCCCAGGCGTTGAGAGCGTAAGTGGCAACGGTAGAGAGCAAGACGACCCCTGCAATGGCACCCCATGTCTTGAGAGAGAGAGTCTGCGGTCTGAAGCGGGAGAGGTCCGGCACGGCGAACAAAAGAATGGGGAGCGCTCCGTAGCGAAACACGCGGGCGATGAAGTCCATGGAAGGCCGCCTCGAGAGAACGCGCCGCGAGAGGACGAGGAAGATGGCGTAACACAGCCCGTTGAGAGTGATGAGCATGTCGCCCAGAAACGTTGTGCTGCCAAAGCGGAGGGCGTCCAAATCGAGGAGGAGAAGGACTCCTGAAAAAGCCAGGGGGATTCCCAAGGCGCGCCTTCGCTCGAGCTTCTCGTTGCCAGTGAGAAGAGCCACCGACAGCGTGAAGATGGGGATAGTCATCACCAGGATGGTGGCGTTTGTCGCCGTCGTCCGCGCGAGGCCCTGGATGAAGAAAACCTGGTTTGCGACGATTCCGAGAAGTGAAAGAACGAAGAGCAGCCAGCGTTCTCTGTTGTTCGCGGGAGGAGCATCCTCAACGAACCAGTGGGCGAAAAGACTCAAGAAGAGGGCGCCAAAAAGAGCACGGAAAGACGCCAGAACAAAAGGTGACACCTCTTGCAGCGCGATTTTCCCGAGGACCGGGAAGGTGCCAAAAAAGATCTGAACCAGCAAGAGCGCGCCGAGAGCGCGGCGGTCCTCCCGGGGGACGGGCATCGTTTCAGTTTTCAAGAGGCAAGGCGAGGATCATGCCCTCGGCTTCTCCATCAGGCGTCGTGACGAGCGCCTTGGTCCCAGAGACGAAAAACTCTCGTTTCACGAATCCGAGCGCGGTCTGGCCCTCGCCGGTGACGGAGCGGGCCGCGCTCGTGACCGTGCCGATTGGCACACCGTCTCTCACGATCTGATCCCCGGCGGAGACAGCCGGCAAGGGGGGCAAGCGCAGACTCGCGAGCCTCCGGTTAACGTGGCCATAGGTACGGATCCGGGCCACGGTTTCCTGGCCGATATAACACCCCTTCGTATAGGAGATCGCGGTTTTTTCCAGACCCGCCTCGTTCGGCAAGACCGATTCATCCAGTTCGGCGCCCCAGACGGGAATTCCAGCTTGTATGCGGCAGGATTCCAGAGTCTTTGGGGATCCCCTCTCTGCTCCAGCGGCGCGAAGTCCGGTTTCCAGCGGGCCAGAGGAATCCACCGGTACCCGAAGGTCTACGCCCTCCAAAGCGCCGCGGAAGGCTGTGACCGCAACGCCGGGGGTGCCTGCCGTGGCAAGTCTGGTGTGCGAAAAAGGAAGAGGATCTGGAACCGGGAGACCAGCTCTTTTGAGGACATCGTGGCTTCCTGGACCGCCCACGTGGAGGACGGCTTCTGAACTCGAGTCATCCGTGATCTGTACCGAATGGAAAGGCCCGTAGGTGGCCAAGAGTTCTTTCATGCGAGGAATCAGCGAGGGGACGCAGTCGAGGAGGATGTGGTCTTCAAAGGCCAGCACGCAGAGGTCGGCCAGCATCTTTCCTTTTGGAGTCAACCATGCACAGTGGCAACCCGTGTTTGGGGTGAGCTTCTTGATGTCGTTGGTGACCAGTCCGTGAAGAAATGCGGCCCGTTCGGCGCCCCGGATTCGGAAGAGTCCGCGGCCCGGGAGAGAGAGAAAGCCGCAACTGGAAACAAGGGGGAGGTTATCCATGGCGAACCGATTCTCGCATGCGTTTAGAATCGGCGCGGGAGGCCTCGAGGCGTCCCGAAAGTGGATGTTTGTTCAGATGACAGGAACTCAATTTCGCCGCCGGAGGGGAACGAGAAACCGGTCCCAGAGTCCGGCGGAAGCTCAAGCAGAAAACGTCACGCCGGAGCCGGAGCCGGTGCCTCAGCTCTTGCAGCAAAGTTACTCCTTGATCGAGAGCGTCGTGCCAGCGCCGCCGGCCGCGAACCTCAATCAAGAAGAACAGCGGCTCGCTCTCTTCATCGATATCGACAACGTCGTGATCGGCCTGAGAGATTCGGGACACGCCAAGTTCGATGTCAAGCTCTTGATTTCAAGGCTTCTCGAAAAAGGGAAGATCGTTATCAAGCGGGCGTATGCAGACTGGACTCGCTACTCGGAGTACAAGCGTGGGTTTCACGAATCTGCCTTCGAGTTGATAGAGATTCCCCAGCACAAACTGACCGGGAAGAACTCGGCCGACATACGAATGGTCGTCGATGCCATGGACCTTGCATCGAACAAGGACCACATCAACGTCTTCGTGATTGGTTCGGGGGACTCTGATTTCTCGCCCCTGGTTTCGAAGCTCAAGGAGAACAACAAGACGGTTTTGGGGTTCGGAGTCAAGGGGTCGACTTCAGAGCTTCTCATCGAGAACTGTGACGAGTTCATTTATTACGAGGACCTCGTACGGGAACGGAGCCGCGTGCCGGTGGTTGCCGGGTTGCCAGAGAAGACGGCCGAGGCATTTTCCTTGCTCATTGATTCCATCCTGGCTCTCAAGCGCGAGAACAAGGAAGTGCTCTGGAGTTCGATGGTCAAGCAAACCATGCAGCGCAAGAACCCGAGCTTCAACGAGTCGTACTATGGTTTTCGCACCTTTTCCGAACTCTTGGAAGCGGCTGAGAAACTCGGACTTATCTCGTTGAAACGAGACACGAAGAGCGGCTCTTACATCATCTCCGGGTTTGGCCAGAGGGGCGGCGGGTGACAGAGCCCGGGCGGTCGCTGGTCTGGAAAGTGCTCGAGAGGCGGCGAGAGGGGGACTTCAAGGTCTTCTCGGTTCGCAAGGACGTCTGTGAGTCTCCTCGTACCGGGAGCGCTCACGACTTCTACGTTCTCGAGGGGATGAACTGGGTCAACGTCGTTGCGATCACGAGGGATGGGCTGGCTGTTTTGATCAGGCAGTTCCGGCACGGGTCTTCCGAAGTCACGCTCGAGATCCCCGGAGGCTGCGTGGATCCGTCGGACCCGAGTCCACTCGCGGCCGCGCAGCGAGAACTCATGGAAGAGACGGGATACGCGGCGGAAGAGTGGATCGAACTCGGGTATGTGAACCCCAATCCCGCCATTCAAGCCAACCTGTGCTACACGTTCCTCGCAAGGAATGCGTGGAAGGCCGGGGAGACACAGTTTGATGGGACCGAAGACATCGAGGTTGAATTGCGCCCGCTCAGAGAGCTTCCGGAACTCGTCCTCTCCGGAGCAACCCGGCACGCGCTGGTGATCGTTGCTTTTCACCTTTTCTCACTTTTTCAGGCGCGATCGGACCAGCCAGAAATGGGAGGGTCAGCTCTGTGAAGCCGATGCACGAATCCGGGGTTCGGATAGAACCCGCCATGATCCCGGGCCCGGCAGGGCAGCTGGAAGCGTCCTTGCGTATCCCTGTGAAGATCGGGGGCGTGGCGGTCATCGCGCACCCGCATCCTCTGCATGGCGGAACGATGCACACGAAGGCCGTGCACCGGGCGGCTCGATTCCTGACAGACCGGTTTGGTCTGGCTTCGGTGCGGTTCAACTTCAGGGGAGTGGGCGCCTCGGATGGGCATTACGACCAGGGGAGGGGTGAGGTCGAGGACTTGGTGGCGGCCATCCGGTTTAGCCGCCGCCGTTTCCCGGATCAACCCCTCCTTCTCTCGGGGTTCTCTTTCGGGTCGCTCTGTGCGATGTGGGCGGGAATCCGGGAGCAGCCTCTCCTCCTCTTTCTGTTTGGTATCCCGCTCGTCAGGTGGGAACGCCAAGCAGCGGTTGAACTGGGGCCCACCCCGGTTGTCTGGGTGCAGGGCGAAAACGATGAGTATGGAGAAGCGTCTGTGGCAAGTGCGACGGCGGGGCGCTTTGGATGGGATCTCTTCGTGGTGGAGGGTGCTGACCACTTCTTCACGAACAAGCTTGACGAGTTCGAGGAGATTGCTGTCCACGGCTTGGCATCGACGAGCCTTCTCCCAGACCTCGAATGAAGAAACCATCTCCCCAGTTTCTGCTTGTCCTGGCGCTCTGGGGGGCAGGCTTATTGGTTGCGTACGGAGTCGTCTTCTCCTTCTATGTGGCAGGCCTGTTCGGGGACGGCCTGTCGGTTCCCGTGGAAACGTGGCAGCGAACTCTCGAGTCAACGGTTCTCCTCGGGACTCCCCTGGCCGCTTTCCTGGTACTGGGCGCTCTCTCCTGGCAGGCCCGCTGGAGGACTGGACTTGTTCCGTGGACGGCGGGCGCGATGGGCATTCTCCTGCTGGCCCGTTTTGATGCGGAAATCCTGCGCTGGCTTGATTTTTTGTGGGTGGCGCCCTTGCTTTTTGCGTCCTGGTACTACGGCCGAATGAGAGTGGAAGGCGACTAGCGCTTTTTCGGGTGGGGCGAAAAGAGCGGCTATACTTCTTTCAAACAAAGAGCAGCAGGAGTCTGCCGTGAAGCTGAAGCTTGGAGTCGTCGCATCTGGCGGCAAGAGGTTCGACCACGAAGTCCAGGGGATGGACTTGATAGTGGGCCGGTCGAGTCGCGCGCAGCTTTCGTTACCAGACCGCTCTCTCTCTCGCGAACACGCAAGGTTCTTCTTTGTCTCGGATGCCTGGTACGTGGAAGATCTGGGGTCTCACAACGGAACACATGTTAATGATCAGCGGATTTCCGGGCCGAGGCGACTAAAAAACGGGGACACGATAGCCGTCGGGGATTCGATCCTGGTGGCGGCCATGGGGACCGGGGTTCTGACCGAACTGGCGCACACGGGCGATTCGACGATCTACCGTTCGGCCCGCGAACTCCTGACGCCGCCTTCGGAGAAGGACCCCAATGAGGCCATGCGCCGGTTGCTGGAGAGAATGGCGCTGCTCAACGAAGTCAATCATGCGCTGGCCCGTTCGATTTCCCTGGAGGAGTTGCTCGAACTCATCCTTGACAAGGCGTTTACGCATTTCCGGCCGCGGGAAGCGGCAGTCTTCTTGCGTGATTCGTTTGGCCAGGATGTGTGTGCGGCCCGGCGCGCCAGCCCCGGAAGGGAGTCGCGCCCGCTTCACTCCCGCAGTCTCCTCCACGAAGTGATAGACAAGGGAATGGCAGCGTGCGTTGTCGACACATCTCTCGATCAGCGTTTTGCGGAGGCCGCGAGCCTGCTCTCCGCGGGTGTGCGGACCTTGATAGCAGCCCCCCTGCTGGACCCTCAGGGAACTCTCGGCATGATCGTTCTGGGCTCTTCGCTGGGCGAACGTCCGTTCTGTCCAGAAGACCTTGAACTCCTGGTTTCCCTGGCATCCGTGGCTGCGCTGCGTATACGAAACGTGCGTCTTGTCGCGGAAGCGCTCGAGCGTCAGCGGCTGGAGCAAGAGTTGCGGCTCGCCCGCACGATCCAGCTCGCTCTTCTGCCGCCCGGCGGAGCAGGCCCAGGCGGATACGACGTTCATGGTGGCAACATCCCCTCGAGAGGTGTCTCCGGCGACTTCTATAAGTTGACGGCTCGCAAAGGGGGGGCGGAGTTTGTCTTCTTCGTGGCCGATGTTTCAGGAAAGGGAATAGCGGCAGCGCTTCTGACAGCTTCCCTCGAAGCCCTGGTTTCTGTTCCTATCGAGGGAGGGGAGCCAGTTGCGGCAATTTGCGATCTCGTTTCAGGGCTTCTTTTTGAAAGGACGCCCCCGGAGAAGTACGCCACGGCATTCATGGGTGTTCTCGAGCCGGAGACGGGGCGGCTTCAGTACGTCAATGCGGGCCACAATTCGCCGCTTCTTGTCAGGGCGGGAGGAGAGGTCGTCGAACTTCGTGCCACCGGGTTGCCGCTGGGGCTCTTTCCGGGCGCTCGTTATTCGACAGCCGAAGCCGAGGTGGGGAAGGGAGACTTGGTCTTGGTCTACACCGACGGAATCACAGAAGCCACGAACTCGAGGGACGAGGAATATGGTCTCGGCAGGCTTCTGGATGTTGCGAAAACACATAGAGGTCTCACCGCGGCGGAGTTCGCCCGTGTCATCGAACAAGATACCGACGAGTTTGTGAAGGGGGAATCCTACGCTGACGACAGGACAATGGTGATCGTTCGCCGGTTGCCGTAAGACTCCCCTCTGGGAGCCCCATGGGGTTGCCGTGGGGTGTCGAGCCTTCGCGGGACCGCTTTACGGTGTCACCGTCTTGGTGAGAGAGAAGGCGCCGCGGAGTTTTCCCTGTTCAAACCCGACGGCTTTGTCATCCGGGTAGAGACTCTTCACTTTTGCCTCCAACTCCGGCTTGATGTTCTTTCCATGGCAGGTCAGGCACGGATCCCCGGTCCGAATGGCCTTCATGTACCGGAACAACCTCTTCCCGTGGAGATCCACGGTCTCTGTCTTCTCGAGTTTCGAGATGTCTTCCCCAGCTTCGGCCCGGGATGAGAATTCTTCCAGCACCTTCCTTTCCCAATCATCCGGCTGGTTAGATGAATTGCGGACCTTGAGGGCTGTTCTTCTCACTTCCCAGCCGCTTCCTTCGGAGAGTTCCTTTGCAATCTGGGGAGCTTTGGTGCGGCAGACGGCGATTGCGTTGAGGGGCCCGCCCTCCTTGATACCGGACATCAATTCTGCCTGGAGCTTGGCCTGGAACTTCCCCGTCAGGTCGCGGGCAGCAGTTATCTCTGGCGCCTCGGCCGGGACCGTCCCCATGAGACCGGCGGCGAGGAATGGAAGGGCGATGAGCCTCAATCGGTACATAACGGAGACCTCCATGGCATTGACGCTACTACGAAAACGAGCCGCGGAGATGGCCTCGGCGAGTTCCGTTTCTCCGGGAGTAGTGGGGGCTATACTCACTTTCATGAGTGGTGATCCGCGTTTTCTGGGTCTCCTTCCATCTTCGAAATTTGCTTGTGCGCGCATTCTGGGTCCTGCCGTTTTTCTGGTGGCGGTCCTGATGGCCCGGCCTTCAGCCTCGCAGCCGCAAGTCTTCCTTCCGCCGAATGTCTTGCTTCCGAACGGCGATAGCTTGCCTGTTGGAGCGATAGGAGGTCTGGAAGGGAATTCTTTTATCGCGCGAACCAACGACTCGACGGCGCCCTGGTTCAATCCGGCGGGGCTTGCCCGTGCGACGAGTTCATCCGCGAGTGTCAGCGCGGGAACGCTGCGTTTCGTGTCCGTGAATCCCGAGGGAGCAGAGAGTACGGGTGAATCTGTAAACGTTCTGCCGGCTGCTGTCGGCTTTGTGGTGAAACGGGCGTTCGGTCACGACGATTGGACTTTTGGTTTTCTCGTGGCGAGGAATGCGGCCTGGAATCAGCAGACGGATTTCCAGTACGTTTCTGGTTCTGGTCTTCTGGACAGGACGACGTCTGCTGGAGATGCAGAGTTCAATAGAACGACGATTGCGTTGACCGTGGGTTGGAAAGGCGCCGGACAGTGGAGGTTCGGGGGCGGGCTTTTGACTGATATCCTCCACCTCAATAGTGTTCAGTCGGCCACGTTTCGCAGGCAGACCGCGACGTACATGGAAACGCTGATCGGAACGAACAGGGCGAGCGGGAGCCAGGGGACTTTCCGCCTTGGACTTGGAGCGCAGGCCGATCTCTCGGAGCGTCTCAAGTTCGGTGTTACCTTGCGCACGCCCGGTCTGCAGATTTTCCCGAGTGGTGCCTTTTCCGGGGATGTCATTGCGCAGAGGGGGCCAGTCTCCACCCAGGTTTCCTTTTTTGATGCGGAAACGGTTGATTTTAAGTACAAGCTTCCATTCGAAGGAGGAGTGGGGCTCGCCTGGGTTTCAGAGAAGTTCGAAATCGAAGCCAACGTCAAGGGGTTGACGAGCGTCTCGGCCTATGATGGCTTCGCGAGCCCAGAGAAAGTCATTTACATTGTGGACCCCGGGAACGGTTCGCCCGCGACGGTGAGGACAGAGCCATTCCCCGGGAGGGTTTTCGAGGGTCGCGGAGTTGTCAACTTCTGTCTTGGCGGACGCATGAATCTTGATAGCCGGAATGTCTGGAAACTTCATGCCGGTTACACCCTGGATCAGAGTCCCGTGGGCGACGACGATCAGTTTTTCGACCGGATCGACCTCAATACGGTCACCATCGGCGTGAGTGGAGCGGCGTTCCACATCTCTGGCTCACTGGGGCTCACTTACCAGTTCGGGACTTCCGGCGAACGTCCTGTGACAAACCTGTCTGAGGACAAAGTCACGATGACCAAGTTTAAGGTTAGCAACTGGGGCGTTCTCTACTCTTTCTCCTACGTTTTCTGATGCACATCGCTTGTTTGGAGGGGAGATCAACCAGGACAAATGGGAATGGGGACAGACAAAATTTTTTGAAATTTGGTAGACTTGGCTCATGCGACGGGCGCGAGCGTTTCCGGTAGAGGGGTCCCAGGTCGGGTTCTTCCACTGCATTTCTCGGGTCGTCGACCGCAGGTTCATCATGGGCGACCCGGAGAAGCAGACTTTTCGCAAGATCCTCCGCCAGTGCGAGACCTTTTATGGCCTCAGGGTCTTTACGTACTGCATTATGTCCAACCATTTCCACATCTTGGTGGAGGTTCCCGAACCTCGGGAATTGGCTGAGGAAGAAGTGCTTTTGCGCGTTGCCGCTCTCTACCCGTCGAAATTCGTAATTGGGTTGCGTCGCGAACTCGACGCCTTCCGGCATGCAGGCATGGCAGAGCGGGCTCATGCGCTCCTGGTCTCCTTCACGCGCCGGATGTTCAGCCTCTCGAACTTCATGAAGTCGCTCAAACAGCGCTTCAGTAGCTACTACAACCGGAATAACCAGCGATCGGGCACCCTCTGGGAAGAACGCTTCAGAAGCGTCATCGTCGAGGGAGAAGAGACCACCCTCATGACCATGGCGCTCTACATCGACTTGAACCCGATTCGAGCGGGCATAACGAGCGACCCCGGGGACTACAGGTTCTGCGGGTACGCGGAAGCCGTGGGAGGGGGAGAGCGCGCCCAGGAAGGGATTCGCTCCCTCATGTCTCGCAGGCCAGAATCGTGGCGGATCGTGCAGGCGGAGTACAGGAGGCTTCTCTACGGAACGGGCGAGGAGACCTCGGCTCGTCAGGGCTTCACGAGTGTTCAAGTGTCTCTGGTGGAAGCTCAAAAAGGGGAGTTACCCACCGGAGCCGCTCTCTGGAAGCGAATCCGGTATCTTTCTGAAGGGGTGATTGTGGGGAGGCGAGCCTTCATCGACGGCTGGCTTGCGGGAAACCGCTGGCGGTTTGGCGAGCGGACCCTGTCCAGGGGTTCGCACGGCCCGCTACCGGATCTTGCGGGGCTGGCTCTCCACTCGGATCACATTTGAGGCATGCCGCTAACCGTGAGAAAAGAAGAACCACTCGGAGGGGCCAAGGGTGTGTGCGGCGGAATCTGGCTCCTCGATGGTCCATCCCCCGGAGAGACTCCACGAGAGCCGAGTCTTCTGCTCGCCGGTCCCACAGTCTCTCATCTCAAAGCGCATCTCGAATTCCTTCGGTCCGGATTCCGAGAACTCTGCCATGAAAGCCTGGCTGGTGACTGAGAAATGCCGCTCGGACGGGGTCTTCCTGTCTTCGCTTCGTAGAGTGACTCTCTCATACAGCAGAGGCAGGGAGATGGCGTTCGCTTTCACGGAAAGTGGCGGGCCATGCTCGACCATCTCAACGTCATAGACTGCACAATCCTTGGTCCAGAACGTGTGAAAAAAGTGCTTGGGCGCCGTTCGAGTTCCGGCTTGAATCACGTAAAGGTAGATCATGTACCCGCATCCGAGTTGGAACAAGAAGCGAAAGGCGTCCGCAGGGTCTGCGCTCTGGGCGTCGTCCATGCCAAACACGTCAATGTCATAAGTAACGCCGCCGATCTCGATGACGGATTTGCCCGAGCCCAGGGACCGCTCTTCGTAACCCATGGAGCCCGCTCCCGGCTTCAGGTCCTTGCCAGTTTTCTTTTCGCCAGTTCGAGCTGGGCGCGAACGTGGTCGCTGAACTGAGAGGCAGGCACTTTCTGCAGGAGGTATTCGTAGATCTTGACGGCGCGATCGAGTGATTCGCCTTTCTGGAGGTACTGGTCAGCGATCTTCAAGAGACCCTTGAAGGCTTTCAGATCAGAAACGTCGGCAGCGAGAGAGAATGCGTAGACATTGGCCGCCGTCAGGGGATCACCCTGGTTGAGGATGACGTCTCCCAGGGCCGCGAGTTGTGTGTGGTCCAGATCTAAGCGCTGGATGTGGCCCGCAAACGCCCGGAAGAGTTCGGAGGCCAGGAGACCCTGCTGTTTGGAAAGACAGAGAGGAATGGCGGTCTTTGCTGCCTCTATGGATTTCTCCGTGTCCCCCATCCTGAAGAGCATCATTGCCAGGCCATGCAAAACCCTGGGATGAGGCGCGAACTCCGCGGCCAGCGATTCCAGCCGGGTGGCTGCAGCGCGGGGGTTGATCTCGAAAGTCCCCCAGGCCTTGCGAACCTCTTCGTCTGCTGCGGGAAGAACCGGCTGTCCAGCGGTTTCCGGCGCGGTCTCGGCGGTGAGCGGACTGGACTCGCCGGCTGGCGCGGGCTGCGGTCTGGCCGCCGCCGGGGCATCGGAGTCCTCCTGCATCACGGCCGCGGCAAAGAAGCCGCAGAGCTTCCCTTGAATGCACGTCGCCGCTCCGACGAGATAGATCAAGAACAGCCCGCCCAGAAATCCTGCAAACCCCATTGATTTCGAAGCCAGTGCCGAGAGCCAGGGAGCAACGATGACGAGAAGTGCCACCGGTGCTCCAATTGTCGCCGCAAGAATGAGAAGGACTTCTCCGGAGCGCCCCTTGAAGAGCCCTGACCAGAGGGCTCCTGAGAAGATCTCCGTGAATCGTGTCGCGGCGGCCGCCACGATGACGAGGAGGACCGGGACGAAAACGGCTGTGCCGGCGTAAAGCGTCAGAAACAGAGGCGGGGGCTCGAGCGGGCTGAACGGAAACCGCATCCCCTGCGCCAGCTTGGGTTCGTAAAAACCGATGGTGATGAGGGGGAGTGCCCAGATGATGACGAGTGTCACGAGCCGTCCGAAAACGGGCATGACCTCCTCAATTCCCCCGCCGCTTTTTGAGAAGAAGCCTCCAAGTCCGTCCCCGGACAGACCGTTCATTGCGAGCCGGGAGAGGGCGTAAAGGCTGAGCGGGAGTGAAGAGAGCAGCGAGAGGCTCGTCAAGAGCTGCGACTGGACCTTGAGCGCAAAGAAGAGAGCGAGGAAAACGGGAATCGAAAGAACGAGTCCCGTGATGAAGGAGGGAAGGTGCAAGGAATCCAGGATGACATTCCCGGCGTTGTTGACGAACTGGCTGCGCTCGGATGCTTGCATGGAGTCTCCCGTTTCCCCAAGGGCTCTAAGGATTCCGAGATCTGTTCTGGTCCGCCGGTCATTTTAGCGGTTTAGATGCCTCGTTCACAGTTGCCTCGAAGCCATCTCGGGCGTATACCAGTCTAGATGTCAGCAGATACGCAGTGGGACCCGAAACAGTATGAGAGATTCCTGCGCGAGCGGAGTCTGCCGTTCTTCGACCTTCTCGATTTGATTCAAGAGCGCCCAGAGATGCGAGCTGCCGACCTCGGATGCGGCACCGGAGAATTGACGGCCAGGCTGCACGAGACCTTGAAACTCAAGGAAACCGTGGCGATCGATTCCTCCCGTAACATGCTGGAAAAGAGCAAGCTTTTCGTGTTGCCAGGGCTCAGGTTCGAGCTAAAGCGAGTGGAGGACTGGGAGCCGGAAGGGGAGTTCGATCTCGTTTTCTCCAACGCCGCCCTCCATTTCGTGCCCGGCCATTCTGAGCTGATTTCGAGACTCGCCGCGGCCCTCAGTCCGCGTGGTCAGATGGCCATTCACCTCCCAGCAAATCAGGATTTCCCGACTCACAGGGTCGCGTCTGAGCTGGCGAGTGAAGAACCATTCCAAACGGCCCTCGGAGGGTATACACACCCGGACAACAGGCTGCCGATCGAGCAGTACGCGGTTCTTTTCCACAAACTGGGGTTCCTTCATCAGGTGGTCAGGCTCAACGTTTACGGGCACATATTGGAGTCGAGGGAGGCCGTGTTCGAATGGGTGAAGGGATCGCTCCTGAACGAATACAAGGCGCGTCTGGATGCCCCAACTGCGGCGGCTTTCCTGGACGAGTACAAGAGACGGCTCCTCGCGGAACTGCCAGACGAGAGGCCGTTCTTTTTCACGTTCAAGCGCATCTTGCTCTGGGCAAGCAAGATCTGACGAACCCAGCGTATCTGTTTTCGGGCCTGCTAATGGACGGGCGGCCACGCGCGGCCACCCGTCCATTAGCCGTTACCCCACGCCGCCGAAATCGGTGGAGCTGCTGATGAGCAGGAGCCGGAACTTGGGGTCAACCATTTTCTCGAGCCTACACAATTTCTGTGCGGGATGGGCCCGGCTGGGCAAGGAGCCGGAGGATGGGAAGCACTGAGAGCCACCACTGGTTTCTGGGCCGGTGGAGTGCCATGTCGACCTCGTCCGGAAAATCTGCAAGGTCGAAGAACTGCAACCGCCCGGAACGCTGGCCGATGTAACTGGCCGCCGGCTCCTCGTTCGCGTTTTCCCCGACGAGAAAGTCGATGCAACGGGCCGCCATGCGCGTGGCCTGGATCCGGTCGAACGGGGTGGGGTTTCCGCCCTGCTGGAGGTGGCCGAGAATCGCCTGACGGGCGTCAAATAGGTCCTTCCCTTCCGCCTCGAAGAGCGACCGAAGGACGCTGGTTGAGAAGACAGGATTGGCGTTCTCGTTCCGGATGATGAGTCCTAGCCTTTTGCCTTCAGAGAACCCGGCGATCAGGTGCTTCAGATCAGCCTCGAGGCTCCCCATGGTGATTCCTTCTTCGTGTGTGTAAACGCGCTCCGCTCCCGAGGCGAGTCCGCTGAGGGCCGCCAGGTAGCCGCAGTAACGCCCCATGACTTCCACGACAACACAACGCTTCCAGGCAACGGCCGACTGCTTGATCTTGTCGACCGCGTCCACGATGGAATTGAGGGCCGTGTCGGCGCCAAGCGAGAACTCCGTGCTGGGGAGGTTGTTGTCGATGGCTGCCGGCACGCAGACGATGGGAATCCTCAGCCCTTCGTGCCGCGGCCGGCCCTGCAAAAGTCTGTGGGCGGCCTCGTATCCGGTCCATCCGCCGATGATGAGTAAACCCTGAATCTCGTGTTTTGCGAGGATCTTCCCGATTGTTTCGACTTCAGCCTGGTTCGGGACTTTCCGGTTCGTTCCGAGTTCGGCTCCGCCAGCGGAAACAAACCCGTGCACGCTCATCCAGTCCATCGGCTGGATGTCTTCGCCGAGAAGGCCCTCAAAGCCGTTTCTGATACCAAGCATCAGATGGCCCTTGTCCACCCCGAGCCTCACGGCCGTCCGGACGGCCGTGTTCATTCCGGGGGCGGGAGCCCCGGCGTGCATGACGGCGAAACGCAGCCGTTTCTGCCCGGGCTGTGGCGGGTGAGGTAACGCGCGCACGAGTGTGCGGTGGATGCGGAACGAGTTCCTGAAACTCTGTCCGCGAATATCCATCGCGCGCTCGTAGTCGCGATCCGTTATGGCGAGGCCGACCGAACGTGTCTTTTCTACACACTCCATGAGAGGTGTCCGGGTGACGCGGTTTTCGTGGATCCCGAGCACGCAGGGCGGGGTGTCGGGGTCGGCGTTGAGAAGCTCGTCGACGGCCGCGGACCCGAGGAGAGTTCCCATGATTCGGTCGAAAGCGCTCGGGGAGCCGCCTCGCTGGACGTGGCCAAGGACGGTTGTGCGGACCTCGAGATCAAGTTTCTCCTGGAGGAAAGACCGGACGCGTTCGGCCTCGATGGGTTTGCCGTCCCGGTCGCGTGCTCCCTCGGCGATGATGACCGTGGAGTGCCGCCGGCCGGCCGCATGGCCTTCCTTGATGACCTGGCACATCCGTTCTTCCCAGTCGTCCACGTCAGGCGGTGCTTCCGGAATGAGGACCCAGCTCGAGCCCGTGGCCAGCCCGCTCATGAGAGCGAGGTAGCCGCAATCGCGGCCCATCACCTCGACGACGAAGGTCCTCTGGTGGCTCGCCGCCGTGCTGGAGAGGGCATCGATGGCCTCCACGATCCGGTGCAGAGCCGTGTCGGCTCCGATGGTCATGTCCGTCCCGGCGAAATCGTTATCGATCGACCCCACCAGTCCGGCCAGGGAGAGGCGCGGATACCGTTGAGCGATCTCTTGTTGGACGGCGCCCGCTTTCACGAGATCGGCCACGAGGGATGGCCATTCGCGCCTGAAGATATCGGCGCCCGTGAGGCTTCCGTCGCCCCCGACGACGATCAGGCCATCGATGCGTTCCATGAGCATGTTTTTTGCCGCCGAGATCCGTCCTTCACGGGTTCTGAAGGCTTTTGAACGGGCCGTTCCGATGGCGGTGCCGCCTTTTTGGAGCACTCCGCCCACGGAGTTCCAGGACATCTTCCGTATGCGGTCGCCGCCGTCAACTAACCCCTGAAACCCCTCCGTTACGGCATACATTTCGGCTCCCCGTTCAAGAGCCGTTCTCACGGCGGCGCGGACCACGGCATTCATTCCAGGCGCGTCACCGCCGCTCGTGAGGATGGCAAGCCTTCTGGAACGTTCTTTCGACATGACGTTACTGTCTCCTTGCCCAGGGCCTCTTTGCGACGCCCCGGGGAGGTTGAGATTGGGATCATAGAACTCTTTCGCGAGCGTTCCGGTTCATGAGGGACGTGATATCTCTCACTAGAACACTGATGAGGTCCCGTCCATAATCACGACATGACGCGCAGCTTCTCTCTTCGCCGTCTGCTAGGAGCGGGCGGGCTCTTTCTGCTCTTTTCGTTCACTTCCATCTGGGCCGGTTCCGTGAGCGCCGCGCCCGTCACGAAGGTATTCCAGCTGGGGCGGGACGGGTTCACCGGGGTTCGCGACACATGGGTGGCGCGTCTGGACTGGGATACGCCGCCGCAGCACACCGTCAACTATGGCCAGAACACGTTCCTCAGATTGTCGCGCGATGGCGGCGAGAACCCACTACTCTGGTTCGATGTGTCTGCCATACCGGCCAACAGCACGGTGATTTCGGCCGTTTTGGAGTTGCGAAGCATAACCGTTGCCAACCCCTCGGGCGGCGCTCCCAAACAAAGAAAGGTGCAGGTATTCCGTGTCTTGAAGGCCTGGGATGAAGGGAATCAGATCTCCTCGCCCGTCGATGCCGCGGGGAAGCGGGGGGCCACGGGTGATTTCGCGTTCCGCTATTTTCCAGGAGAAGGAACGGATGTGCCGTGGACTGCGCGCGGGATGGGGGCGGGAACCGACTATGACAGTCAGATCTTCGCGACCACGGACGTCCTGGATCCTGCTGCCTATTACTGGGATCTAGCATCGTTAGTACGGCTCTGGGTTCGTGCCGAGGCGCCCAACGCTGGCCTTGTGCTTCGAGATGCCACCGGTTACGAGGAAGACAACCTCGACTGGCGCGACTTCGTCTCCAGTCAGGGCTCGGACGCGGAGGCCCGTCCCAAGTTGACAGTGACGTACGACCCCGATACGCCCACGGCCCATGCGGGAGCGGACCAGGTGAACCTCTCCTGGCAGCGTACGGCCATTACTCTGGACGGATCGGCCAGCCACGACAGGCCGGGCGGGAACGATGCCGCCTTGACATACTCCTGGAAGGCCATTTCAGCGGCCTACGGCTCTAACCTCGTGAACTCCATCGTCGGGACGAGCCGGGTGTCCACGTTCACGCCAGATGCAGCCGGCGATTGGGAGATCGAACTGACCGTCAGGAACAATGTGGGCTCCACGGCCACCGACCGAGTCAGGCTCCGGCTTCTTGAAATGCCGGCATCGCATCCGCGGATCTTTTTGACGCCGTCAAAGCTGGCCACTTTGCGCTCGCGCGCGAATGAATCGAACCCTCGCTGGGCGGCCCTTCAGGAAGAAGCAGCGGATCCCGAAGGAGAAATGCATGCAAAGGCCCTCGTCAGCCGTGTCACGGGCGCGGCCGGACCGTGCGACCATGCGGTGACGCGTGCCATGGCGCTGGCCGCCGAGGCGTCGATGTGGTCATCGAAGGTTGGAGACATTGCTCTTGTCTACGACTGGTGTCATGACCGTCTCTCGGCTGACCAGAAGGCGACGCTCGTCAGTTACTTCAACCGCTGGGGCGATGATAGGAGCGGGCACGCGAGCGATGACCCCGGCTGGGGGAACTACTGGCCCCGATGGGCCTACTCTTACGCTCTCGCAGGCCTGGCGACTTGGGGAGACAATCCGCGGGCCCAAGAGTGGATGGACGAGTTCCGCTACAGACGGTTTCAGTCCACCGACTTGCCACTCCTCGAGAGAATTGCTGATGGGGGAGCCTGGCCAGAGGGAATGATCTACGACTGGATTGCGAATCCGCCGCGAGTGGAAGCCCTGGAAGCCTGGCGAACAGCGACGGGCGAAAACCTGTTTCCGAGCACGAAGTGGTTTGAGAACCGGCTGCCGCACATTCTGCTTCGCCGGTTCCCCGGAACCGCGGATCAGTGGGGGTACCAGTTCCATCCCTATGCTTCCATTGGGGATTCCGAGCGCAACAGGGGCAGCATCTCGAACTACGAGCGAATCATGGGGCTAATGCTGATCGAGCGGTTCCCCTCCTCGCCGTTTGCACCTCAGCTTCAGGCGTATTTCTCGGCGCCGCCCACGGCTGGGTCAATGGACTTCCTCGCCCACAAGGAGTTCCTCTGGTACAACCCAGACCAGCCGCAAACTCCACCCACACTCTTGACGCACTTTTCACGAGGCACCGGGACCCTCGTCGCCCGCTCGGGCTGGCCTTCTGGCGCGGCAGACACAGACCCGAGTGCCACGTTCCTCACGTTCCAGTGCGGAGACCATTTCACCTATCACCAGCATTACGATCAAAACAGCTTTACCCTGTTCAGGGGAGCAGATCTGCTTCTGGATGCAGGCGTCTATTCAGGAGATGGTCTTTCGTATCACGACACCAACTACTACGTTCGGACGGTGGCGCACAACACTCTTACCGTTTTCAACCCTTCGGAAGACTTCTCGAACGCTCGTCCGGACGCGGAGTCCAACGATGGCGGACAGCGATCCATGTACCCGGCGAGCCGCTACCCGACGAGCATCGAGTACTTCGACCAGTACGCGAGGCAGTACGAAACGGGCGACGTCTTGCGGTTTTCGGATACCGCGACACACACCTACGCTCTCGGGGACGCCACCCGCGCCTACAACTCGCCCGTCTACAGTCAGTCCATGGATACGACGCTGACGGGAAACACACCGAAAGTGTCACGGTTTCAGAGGGAATTCGCCTATCTGAGACCCATTCAACCCGGCGGTGACGACTATGTTGTCCTTCTGGACCGGGTGGGCGTGACGCAGGCCGCTTTCTCCGGAGCTAACACGAAGCTGCTTTTTCACGTGCTGGATGAGCCCACGGTGAACGGAACGCCCTCCACGGTCTCGCCAGGCGAGACGCTGTACTCGGGTGGCGACATGGCGGTGGCAAACCGCGGGACGGCCCGGGTCTTCATCAAAACTCTCTTGCCACAAAACCGCAACTTCAGGAAAGTGGGCGGCCGGGGTGTGAAGGCATTCTGGGTGAATGGGGCGAACTATGACTGGCACTGGGCGGCGACCGAGGCCCAGCCGCGTCCCACGAACGACTTCGAGGAAGAGCCCTATGGAGAGTGGCGTCTGGAACTAGAGCCAGGTGATCAGGATCTCGAACACACCTTCCTCACTGTTATTCAACCCGCATCCGTGGCCCGGGTAAGCATGGCGCCCGTTCAGCTCATTTCGAGCGACTCGGTCGCGGGCGTGCACATCGCGGATTCCTCAAAGAACCGGGTTGTGCTGTTCTCCTCCGCCGTGGACGGCGCGACCATTAGCACGACCGTCTCTTACACCTTTGTTCCCGGGACCGCGACCCGGCACATGGTGGCCAATCTGGAGCCAGGGGCAAAGTACCAGCTGACGGTTGTCAATACGGCCACGGCCCAGAACATCACGCTTTCTCCAAGCGCGGCAGGGACCCTGAAGGCAGACTCGGGAGGTGTTGTAACGTTTGAAACGGAGAAGGGGAGTTCGGCCTCGCCGGGAGCACTCACTATCGGAACGGGTTCTTCGCAAGCGGGCACGAGGGTCTGTGTTCCTATTGGATTGCAGTACACGGGCGCCCCGGGTCTGGTGGCGTTTTCGGCGGGCCTGACTTACGACAGCGCGGTCCTCACCCCAGCCAGCGTAACGACCCCGCTCAGCGGGAAGACGGCTACCGGGACGGTTTCGCAACCCGGCACATACCGCATCGATGTCTCGGGCGGATCCGGTGTCTTCCCCGCGGGAACGGTCGCGACCGTCTGTTTTGACACAGCGTCTGGCAAGTGTGGAACGTCGCCCCTTGGTTTTGCGATCGGCTCGCTTTCGGGATCGGATGCTTCGGGGGCCGGGGTTCCCCTTTCGGGAGACGGTGGAAGTGCCGTGACGACCGGTTGCACGGCCAGTGATGTACTCTCGCTGTCGCAAGACCGGGTGGCCGTTACGCTGAATTGGCGGAACCAGTACAGTGGCGTTACTGGAAAGGGTACGCCCGTGAAACAGTTGGACCAGTACGGGTACTTCTGGTTCGATTCGGCACAGAATCCGGAAGTCTTCGTCAAGGTTCTCGATTTTGGTGGCGACAGTTTTCTCGTTTTCCATTCCGCGCTCTCGGACCTCGAGTACACGGTGACTTTCAGAGTGCTGCGCACGGGACTCTCTTACAGCTTCAAGCGAGATGCGGGGTCCGTGTGCGGACTCGCTGACGGCACAACTGTGAAGAAGTAGCTTATTCGTCGCCCTGGCGGGGCTCCCGTGGGGGTGGCACCCGGTTACGGGAGCCCAATCAGTTTGTGTGTTTGAAGGCTCAGTCTCCATCGTGGGTGAGAGAGGCAGTAGGCGATGGTGAGGTGTAGATTCTCAGCCTTGTTTGGGCCATCCATCGGCTGCAGAAAGAAGTGTCTGAACGCGAATCTGGTGAATTCTTCTGGAGAAGCGCCCTCCTGGGGAAAGACGAGTTTGAGTTCATCTCCCCTGGTGACGGAGAGCGGAGTGCCAGCTTTCGGACTCACACAGACCCAGTCGACGCCGGGAGGAACGGGGCGCGTGCCGTTGGTTTCAATGGCGACCGTGAAGTGCCGTTCGTGGAGAGCCTCTATCAAGGGGGAATCTAGCTGGAGAAGAGGTTCGCCTCCGGTGCAAACGGTGAAGCGGAACTGGTCTCCGAGGGTGTCGGGCAGGGAGTGGGCCATCCAACAGGATTCAATTGCGTCCGCCAGGTCGTTGGCGGTGGGGAAGCGGCCTCCACCTGGACCATCAGTTCCGAAGAAATCGGTGTCGCAGAACCGGCAAAGTGCGGTGGACCGGTCTGGTTCGCGTCCAGACCAGAGATTGCAGCCGGAAAAGCGGCAGAAGACGGCGGCGCGGCCAGAGTGAGCGCCTTCCCCCTGGAGGGTGTAGAAGATCTCTTTCAGGGCGTAAGTCAAACGGGCCTCTGGTAGGGGGTGGGGTCGGGAATTCCGGCTTCCGCAAACCCTCTTGCGCGCAGCAGACACGAATCGCACTCGCCGCAGGCGTGGCCGAGCGGGTCAGGGTCGTAACAACTGAGGGTGAGGGAGTAATCCACGCCCAGGCGTGAACCGGAGGTGATGATCTGGGCTTTTGTCATCTGAATGAGGGGGGTATGGATGCGGTATGGGCGGCCCTCGGACCCAGCCCTGGTTCCGAGGTTAGCCGCGCGCTCGAATGCCGAGATGAACTCGGGCCGGCAATCGGGGTACCCGGAGTAGTCGAGCGCGTTGACGGCGATGAAGATGTCCTGGCTATCGATGACCTCGGCCCACGCGAGGGCGAGGGAGAGGAAGATGGTGTTTCGCGCCGGGACGTAAGTGACGGGGATTCCGTGTCCGATCTCTTCCGCCGCGCGGTGTTTGGGGACCGGGATATCCGCGGTGAGGGCAGAGCCGCCGAAAACGCGTAAGTCGATATCGACGATCCCGTGTTTGAGGACGCCGCAGGCCTGAGCGATTTTCTGTGCTGCCGTGATCTCGATCGCGTGGCGCTGGCCGTAGCGGAACGTCAACGCATAAACCTGGAATCCGGAATCTTTTGCGATGGCGAGTGCGGTTGTCGAGTCGAGGCCTCCGCTCAACAAGACGAGGGCGGTTTTTCGGTCTTCTACGCGTGGCAGAGCGTTCATGCTGGTCTTTCTCCGTTGGTGATGCGGACGGCGGAGAATAACGTGCCGCCTCTGAGGGACCTCTCCCCGCCGCTCACGCGGCTGCCCCTCCCCGGCGCGGGGAGGGGCGGACCCGCTTTCCCTTTCTTTCCCGGTGCCCTCTCCTGGCAAGGGGAGGGCAGGCGTGTGAACGCCGGGTGGGGTCTCTTCAACGGTGGTACGTTTCAACTTGCCGCTCGCCTTATGCGGACGGGCCGCAGGCGGATTCTCGCTCGTGCAGGAGGAAAAGGGGATGGTCGCATTCCTGCTTCTGAATTCGGGGAATCGCGAGTAAATTGAGATGGCCGGAGGCCCTGCCGGGCTCTTCTCCTTCATCGAATTTTCTCTCTCGCGTGGCAGAGCGTTCATGCTGGTCTTTCTCCGTTGGTGATGCGGACGGCGGAGAATAACGTGCCGCCTCTGAGGGACCTCTCCCCGCCGCTCACGCGGCTGCCCCTCCCCGGCGCGGGGAGGGGCGGACCCGCTTTCCCTTTCTTTCCCGGTGCCCTCTCCTGGCAAGGGGAGGGCAGGCGTGTGAACGCCGGGTGGGGTCTCTTCAACGGTGGTACGTTTCAACTTGCCGCTCGCCTTATGCGGACGGGCCGCAGGCGGATTCTCGCTCGTGCAGGAGGAAAAGGGGATGGTCGCATTCCTCCTTCTGAATTCGGGGAATCGCGAGTAAATTGAGATGGCCGGAGGCCCTGACGGGCTCTTCTACTTCATCGAATTTTCTCTCGAGGGGGGAGTATGGAACTCTTGAACGTCAGCCGGAGCGTTCTTTTGATCATCGACATGCAGGGAAAACTGATGGATGTGATCTACAGAAGGCGGATGCTGATCGACACGACGATCCGGCTTCTGAAGTTTGCCGGGCTCTTCGACGTGCCCGTGATCTTGACCGAGCAGTACCCCAAGGGGCTGGGCCCGACGCATCCGGAGATTCGGGCCGTTTTTGACTCACTGGAGACCCCGAAGTTCAGCATGTCGAAAACCTCCTTTGGTTGCTGTGGCGATCCAGAGTTTGAGGCGCTGTTGCAGGCTGCGCGTCCAGGGGTTCCGCCGCAAGGACGTCACATTGTGGTGGCCGGAATCGAGGCTCACATCTGCGTCCTGCAGACGGTCCTGGAACTTGTTGGGCAGAAGAGCCACGTCCAAGTTTGCTGGGATGCGGTGAGCGGGCGCGGGGAGGAGCACAGGCAACATGCGCTCGACCGGATGGTCCGGGCGGGCGCCAAGCTCACGAATCATGAATCCGTTGTATTCGAATGGATGCGCGACAAGAACCACCCGAAGTTCCGGGAAGTGAGTGCTCTTCTGAAGGAGGGGCAACCCCGGGAAGCCTGAGGCTCCAGGGGAAGAACCTGGTCTTTCGGCTGGGGGCGGTGGGGCCTTCCGGCCGTGCGAGATAATCGACCGCGCGCGTTTGAGGCCTGAAGCTTGATATGAAGACTCAGCGGTTTCTGACAGCCGGGTTGGGCGTCCTCTTGCTGGTTCTGGCGGCTCTTCCCGCGGCCCGCCCGGTGCAGTTTGCGGCGTTATCGGGAGCGGCCGGGTTGTTCGGATGGCTTTTTTTTCAGGTGCTCAAACTCGACCGGGGCTGCCGTGAGAAAGAGAAGCTGGTGACGGCTTACTCGCGAGACCTCGAGACGTATCGGGCGCGGATGGAAGACCAGAAGCGAGAACTCTCGATTGTCTTTGAGAAACTGGCGCGCATCTCGGAATTGGCGCCGGCGTCACCCTTCGACGTCGAGACACGAGCCAAGACGGTGGCAGAGGAAATCGGGCGGCAACTCGGGGCGGAGGAGTTTTCGCTCTTTGTGAGGGAAGGCGCGGAACTGAAACCGGTGACGCGCTCCGCGTCCCCCCCGTCGCTTGCGGGGATAGAGATCTTCTCCGAAGCGCCAGAAAGGTGTCCCATCCCGCCGGGCGAGCGCGTCGTTATTCCGCTGAGGGGGCCGCTCGAACACCTCTTTGGAGTCCTGGCTGTCCGGGTCCGGCGCGGGCTGGATGAAACCGAGCGGCTTCTGGTTGTCCGGTTTGTCCAACAGCTCATCTACGCCATGGAAGTTCGTCGCCTGCACATGGAACTGCAGGCGGCGGCGCGCCGGCGGGCGAGTCTTTTTGAGGAGTACCATGCCCGGGGGATCGCCACGCTTCAGGTTTGCACGCAGTGTGGAAGATGCGAGGATGATCGCGCCCCGGTGTGTCTGGAGTGTGGCGGGGCGCTGGAGGCCCCCCGCCCGATTCCTTACCGGCTGGTCGGGCGATACCGGTTCGAGGCGTTTCTGGGTCAGGGCGGCATGGGTATGGTCTTTGCGGCCTTTGATGAAAGTCTGGACCGGGAAGTCGCCATCAAGCTGATTCGGCCAGACCAATTGACGGATGCCAGGACGCGGATCCGGTTCCAACAAGAGGCGCGAACGGTTGCTTGCATTGCGCACCGCAATGTCGTTGTGGTGTATGACTCGGGAGAAATCGAGGACGGAACGGCGTTTCTTGTAATGGAGAGGCTCAGGGGCAGTGATCTAGACACGCTCATTGGGGAAAAGGGGAGAGGGCGAGCCGATGAAGTGGCCGCACTGGTCCGGCAGACGTCCTCAGCTCTCGGTGCTGCGCACAGGGTTGGGATCATTCATCGGGACATAAAGCCGCAGAACATCTATCTGGAATCCGGAAAACGCGGGCTAGTGTTCAAGGTACTCGATTTCGGACTTGCCAAGTCGATGACGACGGGCCGGGGGCTAACGTTGAGCGGGACCGTGGTGGGAACGCCTGCCTACATGTCGCCGGAGCAAGTTCATGGGGAACCGATTGACGAGCGGTCTGACATTTACTCGCTCGCGGTCGTGGTATTTGAAGCGTTGACGGGTGTGCGCCTTGTGACGTGTGATGACGTGGGTTCGGCGTTTCTCGCCGTGGCGAATGACATCCCGCCGCTCCCCTCCGAATGCGTGAAAGAGTTGACGCACGATGTCGATGTGGTTTTGTTGCAGGCTCTTGCAAAGGACCGTGAACGCCGTCCGCGTCAGATCGAAGTGTGGGGAGAGGCCCTGGCGTCTGCTCTTGACGGTGTGGTGTCGGAGAATTCCGGATGGGAGCCTGGGGCGCGAATGTCATGAATTCTGGTGGCCGGGATGAAAGATCGTTACTTGGCGTTCCACGGAGATGTCGTCCTGCTGGGTACACTTTGAGCCGCGCCCGGGCGCCTGTCACCCAGAAGACTGAGAGAAACGGGTTAGCCTGATCAAACGTTCTCTCGATGGTGCCAGCTCATTTTGCCAAAAGGCTGTAAACCAGCACTTTACTGGGCTTCTTCGCTGTAGTCCGTACTCTAGATTCCTGCTCCGTGCTGGAAACCGGCTTCCCGAAGTTCAGCCTGGGTGACCCGGCTTCCCGGTGGAACGCCGTGCGTGAGCCAGACGTTGCCGCCGATGGTCGAACCTGCCCCAATGATGACGCGCCCCAGGATGGTGGCTCCAGCGTAAATGACGACGTCATCCTCGATGATGGGGTGCCGGTCGACACCCTTTATGGGAACACCGTGCTCGTCGAGCGGGAAGCTCTTGGCGCCCAGTGTCACGCCCTGGTAGATCCGCACCCGCTTCCCAATCCGGCTCGTTTCGCCGATGACCACTCCCGTGCCGTGATCGATGAAGAACTTTTCTCCAATGGCCGCACCCGGATGAATGTCGATCCCCGTGGCTCCGTGAGCGTGTTCGGTGATGATTCGGGGGATCAGAGGCACGCCTTGCAGGTAGAGTTCGTGGGCGATCCGCTGCTCGGTAATCGCATAGACGCCGGGGTAACTGAAGATGGCTTCGTCCTTGATCTTGAGTGCGGGGTCTCCCTCGAACGCGGCATCTATGTCAGAGGCAACGAGATGCCGTACGAGGGGAAGCCTCTCGAGAAGCCTGGTTGTTGCTTCCGCCGCGGCCTGTCCGCAGTGGACGCAGGTTGCATAGTCGTGGCGCTCGGCAAAGGCTACGGCCCGGGTGATCTGCTCTTCCAGTTCTCTCAGAATACGGTCGAGTGTGGCTCCCACGTAGTAATGAATACTCTTGTGGTGCAGATCGGCCGGACCGAAATAGCCGGGGAAAAAGACCTGCCGGATGCCCTCCGCGCAGGCGAGAACAGTGTCTCTGGAGGGGAGGATGATTCGCCCTCCCCAGCGCGGGCCGCTCGTCGCAACGGCTTGTTCGCAAAGGCAATCCACGACGGATGCAAGAAGCGTCTCGCGGCTGGTTTCCGGTAGGGATACGCTCACTCTTTACTCCAAGTGTTTTTGTGTGAAAGACGAGGCCGGGAGCAGTTTTGGGCTGCTCCCGGCTCTTCTTTACTTTCCTTTTCCTTTCCCCTTCTTGGCTTCGGGCTTCTTTTTTCCCTTGGCAGCTTTCTGCTTTTTCTCTTCAGCCTCGGCTGAAACCTGAAGCAGCATCAGGGCCAATTCAATTCCCTTTCGGGGATCCCTGTAGCTCAGCCCCTCTCCGGCCAAGTTGTCTTTCACGACTTCGACCGCAACCTTGAGGTTCGTGACCCACTCTTTTTCGATGTCGTCCGTGGCCGGCCCGAGGTCATGAGCTTCAACTGGAATAGCGACTCCCCGGAAGACGACGACACGTCCGTAGACGGCCTGGCCAGCAGGGGCCCCAAACCCGGCAATGAGCGGCCAGGCCTCGCCCGAACTGAAGGACCTGAAGAAGGGTTTTCCGTCCCGCTCCTCGACGGCTCCGGCGTCGTCGTAAGCCTCGCAGAGTGCTTTCATCACATCGACAGTCCCGGGGGGAAGGTTCTTTCCGTGTTCCTCGATGAGAAGCTCAGCCGGGGTCTTCCCGGATTCGGGAAGAAGCACGTCGAAGGGGAGCCGGCACGGCCACGGATCCCACGCCTCCTCGTCTTTTTCCAGGCCAAGCTGTTCGTGGAGCACGTCGATGAGGTCGAAGACTCCGTCGAGCCGCTCGTAGCCGGGGGTCTCGTTTTCCATGCCCTCTACCGCGTACTCCCATGACACGCTGACCGCGGTGAGGAGGAGGGGGACATCATCGGGCAGGTTTTCTTCTTTGGCCTCCTTGGATCGAATCGCCAGGATCTCCTGGAATTCCTTCAGCACATCGAGAGGCTCGGTTTCTGTCTCCTCCGAAGTCTCGGAATCGCAGCACTCTTCCGCGGGAAGACCGCTGCCGCAAGAGCAGAGTTCGGGGGCGTCATCTTTTTTCATGGGCCAACTCTAACCCATGCGAACCCATTTCCCGGGATGCTGGGTGCTCAAGACTCGATGAGCGCCTTCAGTGCTGGTGAGACGATGGCTGGAAGCGGCCGGTCTGGCCCTGTCTTTTTCCTCCACTCGGTCAGCGACTGGCGAGCTTTTTCGAGAAGCGCCGGGTCCTTTTTGTTTTCAAGCAGGAAGCGCGTGCCCTGGGCCACGAACCGTACGATGTCGCTCTGGGGAGCAGACGGATCCAATTGTTTGAAGGCATCGAGAGACTGGTCGACGGAATTCCAATCTCGCCGGGAGAGACTGGCCAGCGCGTTTTCCAGATACGACCGCCGAATGGATGGCAAGAGCTGGTCTCTCAGAATGGCCCCTTCCATGGAGACCGCCTGGACGAAGACATCCCGCGGGGAACCAGGCTTCGAGCGCACGGAAAGCTCCTGCAACTGGGTCTGCTTCTGCACGAGCCGCTGACGCGTCTGGGGAGCAAGTCCCGGAAGGGAGAGCCACGCAGTCACCTGTTTTTCGAGAGACCGGAGGGCTTCCAGATCCTGCAAGGAGACAACGGCTCCCGCGGGAGTGGCCGGGGAGGGTTTCGCGCCAGCCTTGTCGCCCAGGACGATCTGAATCTCCGGAGCCTTTGTGGGGATCGCGGCGACGACGGGTGCGGAAGTTGGCGTGGGTCTAGCCGGCACAGGTGCCGGTATCGCGACGGCAACCGACAGCTTCTTTTCGAGAGTCTCTTTCCGCCGTGTCAAGTCAGAGTAAAGGTCCGGCCACTTCCTGATGACCCCCGAGGCCTCGGACTTGTCGAAGTTGAGCTGGGCCTTCTCTTCCTCGTTCGTCTCCATGAACGCAACGCCGAGCCAGTAGTACGGGTCGTACTGGTAAACGAGGAAACGGGTTTGGCTCCCTTGCTGCTCGTTCGGTTCCGTGGCGCCGCGGTCGAGAGCTTCCTGCAGAAGGGGAATGGCCTTCTTGAATTCGCGTTTTTTGATGAGTTTTACAGCATCCGAATAGAGGTCGGCAGCCTTCTGGTCGCGCCGGTCCGCGGAAATGGGCAGAGCGGCCAGAATCAGCGCCAAGCCCCAAACAAATAGCTTCGTCCTCTGCCAGAACCTGTCGGAAATCACGGCGAGAGTCTATCTCAGCCCGCAGCATCCGCTAAGATGCAGAGCGAAATACAATTCTGCCGGGGCTCTGCCCTCGAGGAGATGGAATCGTGACAGTGATCGACACCAGAAGTGGAGTGCTACCGGGCGCCATCGGCCCGTATGTGATCACTGGGCGTCTGGGAGAGGGTGGGATGGGGGCCGTCTACCGGGCGGTCAAGAAAGATGACCCGGGAACAGAAGTCGCTCTGAAGGTCATCCTCGCATCCTTGACGGAGGACGAGGAGACGCTGAAACGGTTTCAACGCGAGGCCAAACTGCTGGAGTCGCTCAGGCACGCGAACATCGTCTCGCTTCTCGACGTGGGCGTGGACAGAAACCAGCGCTACTTCGCCATGGAGCTTCTGGAAGGGGTCCCGCTTTCCGCCTACAAGGCACGGCCCTTCCCGGAGACAATTCCCCTCTTCATTCAGGTCTGCAAGGGGATGCAGTACCTGGCGGAGCGGTCGATCGTGCACCGCGACCTCTCTCCAAGTAACGTTCTGGTTTCCAAGGGACCCGATGGCTCGCCGCTCGTGAAGGTGCTGGACTTCGGAATCGCCAAGAATGTCGAGGCTCACGGCACCCTCGATAGTTTCACGAAAACCGGACTCGTGATGGGGAAGCCAGCCTACTGGTCGCCAGAACAACTCGGCGTCCTTGGCCCTGGCGAGACCATCGACTGGCGGAGTGACGTCTATGCCTTGGGCGTCATCTTTTACCTCGTGCTCTCGGGCCAGCTGCCAATCTCCGCCGATTCCCCCTACTCGTTTGCCGCCAAGCACCTCTCCGAAAGGCCTGACCCCGTGGTGGCGGCCCCGGGAAACCCTCCGCTTCCAGCGATTCTCGTGGAACTCGTCGAGAAAATGCTCGAGAAGAAGCGCGAGAACCGCCCCTCGAACTACGGCGAGATTCTCTCCGTTCTCGAGCACTCTCTTGCCGAAGGGACGACCGGACGGGGCCGCGTCACGCAGACGGCGAAAATTACCGTTCCCCTCGAGGGTGATCAGACCAAGACGACCAACATCCGGGAAAACGACCTCGATGCAGAGCCGGATGTCGTTTTCACGACGCCCGGCATCCCGGACGCGTTTGCCAAGGCTCCCAAGAAAGCCTTCCCGGCCGTTCCTTTTGTGGGCGGGGCCGCCGCCGTCGTTTTGCTCGCAGCCGGAACGTGGTTCGTCCTTCGGGAGCGTCCTCAGCCCGTGAACCCCATCACGGACGTGAAGCCAACGGTTGCCGCCACCGCTGGACCCGTGGTTCCTGGCCAGGAAGGGAGGCTGAGTCTGTTCGCGTTCCCCTGGGCGCGGGTTCTCCTGGTCAAGGAGGCTTCCTCCGGGAAGGTTGTGCCGTTGCCGCCAGATATGACGACTCCCGTGGTCATCGACCTCGGGCCAGGGGAGTACCAGATCGACCTGGCCAGCGGGACGTCCGGCGAGCGGCGCCAGGTCGCAGTGTCCGTGGCAGCCGGTCAGGTCGTGGAATACACCGAGAACTTCGAGACGCCCGCCGAAGCCCTGGCTCGACTCGACTAGAACCAGGGCCCCTGGTTTCCAGGGCCCCTGGTTTCCAGGGCCGCTTCAGAGAACTATTTGACTCCCAAAATTTCGCGGACCTTGGGGGAGAGAAGGTTTCCTGGAAGGGGAGTGGCGCCTTCGGCCCGCGCCTGAATGTACTCGAAAAGTGCGCGCTCCTTGACCGTCTGGTCCGGGTTCTGGCTGACGAGGTAGTTTGACGCCAAGGCGTAAGACAGGAACAGGCGTGCCACGGCGTTCTTCTCATGGACCGGTTCGAGCCTGGAGATGGCCTGCGTGAATTGCCCGGCAAAGTAAGCCCTGATGCCCTCCTTGAGTTCCTTCAGAAGGACAGGGTCCTTTCCACCCGGGCCGCCGGTCTTCTGTGCGTAAACCGTGGGGGAGGGTTTCGCGAGACCCAAGGAGAACGTTGGAATCGGTTTCTCCTGCGAGAAGGGTGCCTGTGGCGACGGCTGGTTCCGGGGTGTCGGTGGCGGTGGAGCCGGACTCGCCTCGCGAACGGGCGGGACGATCGGCTGCGGGAGAGCCGGCTGGGGGGTTGGTGTCGGAGGGGCCAGCTGCGCTTCTAACCGTCCAACGGCCCGCTCGAGAATCCCTTTCGAAGACGAGCGTTGTGAAGAGACGCCCTGGCGGCGAGATTCCCGGAGCGCACTCAGCGCTTCTTGAGGCCTTCCGAGTTTCTCGAGTGCCACACCGAGGTAGAAGTGTGGCAGGTAGTCTTCCATGTTGCGGCCCTTCGGGCTCTTGAATTTCTCGAGTCCCTCTGCCGGATCCTCGGCGATCGCCACGCGCATCTTCTCCGCCACAGTGGCGTAATCTCCCTTGAGATAGGCGCTGGTGCCCTCGACGTAGGCGGTTTGTCCCGGAGTGGCGGCGCGAGCGCTCAGTGAGAGTGCGGACACGAAAAGAACCGCAAGGGTGGATGCAGGCAGTCTATTGCGCATAACGGCTGATGATGGGTTCCGGATCAAAGCCTGGCAGGCTTGAGTGAAGGTGGGTTTCTTTCGCCGGTTCAATGGAGCCCTCCATGCGGAGTTCCATTCCCGGCCCAAGGCCCGGCCCTTGAATCATGAACGTGTATTTGCCGGGTGGAAGGGGAATTCTGAACGGGGTCGTTGCGGGCAAACCAGGCAAAGTGAGCTTCTGGCCCTTTGCATCCGTTATCGAGACGATTTCGGCCCAGGGACTCGCCGTGAAGACGAGGGAACCATCCGGGCCCACGGGAACCGGAACCACCTCTTTTTTTGATCTCAGGGCAAAGAAGACGAGAACCGTCGCCAGGATGATGGCGGCGCCGGCCGCGATCCCGGCCAGGAGATTCTTGGAGGATTTGGCTTTGGGCCGGACCGCCGAAAGATCTGCTGCCGTGGACTGGCGAGGGGCCTGCTTTTCGAATTGGACTTGTTTTGTCGGGGGTTCAAGCCGGCCCTGATAGCCGGCATCGTCTGGAGTCGACTTCTCAAATCCTCGTGTGGATGTTGGGGCTTCGTATTCGTCCTCAGCTGCAGCAGCTTTCTGTTTGCTCGACGAAGATACGGCAGGAGGCTCTGGCTCTGGCTCGTTTTTTGGCGCCCAGAATCGCCCGTTCTCATCCTTTTCCTGAAAGGCCGTTTCACGGCCCGCCACCAGGTCCTCGAGGAGCCGCTGCAACGTGGTCCCGAATTCCTCCGCCGTCCGCCAGCGGTCTTCCCTCTGTTTTTCCAGGGACTTCATCACCACGAGCCGCACCGCAAGCGGGACCCGGCCTTCCGGATCGGTCTCGTTGAAGGGTTTGGCTGGTATCCGTACGTGACCCAAAATGTAGCCCTGCATAGAGTCGGCAAAGACGGGCAGTTGCCCCGTCAAGAATTGGTAGAGCACGATGCCCAGTGAGTAGATGTCACTTCGGCCATCGATTCGCTCTCCCTTCTTGAGCGCTCCGAGCTGTTCGGGTGAGCTGTAGCGGATCTTGCCCACGAACATCCCGGTCTCCGTCAAACCCTCTTCCTTCAACTCCTTGGCGACTCCAAGGTCGATGAGCTTGACGTGGTAGCGCCCGTCCCGGCCCTTCTGAAGCATGATGTTTTCGGGAGAAATATCCCGGTGGATGATTCCCTTGCTGTGGAGGTAGGCGAGGGCGTCGAGCGTCTGGACCCCCACATCCACGACCTCGGCAACGCTGAGTTCCTTCTTGCTCCGGGCGTATTCCGAGAGATTAAAGCCGTCGATGAATTCCATGGCCATGGCGAAATGGCCATCGGGCATCTGGAAACACTCGTGGACGGTGGCGATATTCGGGTGTCTCAGAGATGTGGCGAGCCGTGCCTCGCGTTGAAACCGGTGGACGGTTTTTTCGTCCGGGGTGCCGCTCGACTTCATCGTCTTGACGACACGAATCTCGTTCCTGAGGAGATATCTGGACTTGTAGATACTCCCCATTCCCCCGTCTTTGATCTTCTCGATTACTTCGTACCGGCCGTCAAGAATTTCACTCATGCTTTTTGCTCTTCAGAACCCTCCCCGTATTCTCGGCGAAGACCAAGGTAAGGGGAGCCGCGGGTGGAAAATGCCACGAAAACCTGAATTTTCCCCTCTTCATGATGCAAATGACTCACGAAAGTAATCATTCGGCTCATTCTCTTTGGGTGTCTCTCCGCAATAGATTATGGGGGATGAAGCGGCAGCAGGTAGAGAGAGGAGTGGCCAGGGAGATCGGGGAAGCGGCCAGCTCTGTGTCCAAGGGCCTCGACCGGGCTCACGACGGGCTCGGGAGAGTGGTGCGTTCGCTCGAGCGGCGAATCAAGTCGGGTGCGGAGCACTCAAAGATCTTCGAGTCCTTCGCCCGCCTCGGGCGGGTCTTCGCCGAACACCTGAGATTCGAGGAGGAGGAGCTTTTCCCCAATCTCTTGATCGTGACCGGCCACCAGGCCCGGACCGCGATCGATATCCTTCTGGCAGAGCACATAGAGCTGATGAAGCGCCTCGAGGCGCTACGCGCGGTCATCGGAGCCGGGAAGGACCCAGCAGAGGCCTTTACAAATTTTCGAAAACTCCTTTCCGTTCACCAGGCCAGGGAGATGTCCCTCGTGTACCCCCTCTCTGACATGCTGCTTCCACCTTCCCTGCGTAAGCTCATCGTGGAGCATCTTCCGGTTCCGGAAGAAGCGCGGAGAAGAAACACCCCGTGACGCCGTATTCCTGGATCTCGCGGCTCACCAGCAGCAAAGGGGTTCCCCGCCTCCAGCGATAATCCGGCTGGAGGGTAGATGTGAGTACTCATCCCAGTGAGCCGGTTCAGGAAGAACTCGACCGTCAGATCATCAGCGCGATCACGCATGCGGGTCGCGGAATTGCTCGATCCGCCGTTCTCAAAAGCCTGCCGGCGCCTTTCGCAAAGCGGCCAGAGGCCGTAACAGCGCGGCTCCTTGCCCTTTCCGACCAGGGCATGCTCCACCCCTGGCCCGGGACGCCTCCCAAGTTTGGAATCGAGCCCTTCTCAGACGCCATCCGCAAGAAAATCGTCGACGTCATCGGCAAGAAGGGGCCGGTGGGTGTCTCACCGCTCAAGAAGGAACTGGGAGCGGCTGGTGCGAGGCTTACGACCGCGCTCCTCAGGGACCTCGTGGCAAACGGGGTGGTTTTTCTGCACCCCCCGCTAGGGAAAAAAATCGCAAAATATGCACTCACTCCGCCAGATCCGCTGGATTACTTGACTCCAGCCCTCAAGGAACTCGTCAAGAAGAACAGGAAGAACTTCTCGGAGACGAGCATCGCTGATGCCCTGATTCGGTTCGCCCGGGAAGTCAGCGGACGAGGCGTGACTGAGTCTGGAACGCCGGTCACTTCCCGCCCCGCCACGCTCGAGATCGTTCCGGCGGAAGAGGAAACGAGAGACCTCATCACGGCTCTCGAGCGCGTAAACCCGCAAGTTCTGAATGGTGCCGTCGTCGACATTGCCGACTGGCGCCGCGCGCTCGCCACACAGATCCCGGAGAAGGAACGGTTTGACGCGTGTGTCCTGTTTCTGGCGCGGCAGGGGCGGCTGCACCTGCAGTCACACGACCGGCCGGCCTCACTTTCTGAGTCTGACCGGCGGGAACTCATTCCGAACGGGCGCGGGAGCTACTTCATCGCCGCCGGACTCATCCTCTGACGAGGTGCCAGGACTGTCATGATCCAGCCAAGCGAAGAGCAGCGGCGCCAGCTTCTCGGGATGCTTCCAAACCCGTTTGACACGAACAGGATTGACTCCGCTTGGGCAGCGGGCTTTGTCGACGTCCCCTCCATCCACGAACACGCCTTCAATTCCACCCTGCGCGCGTTGCAGGCTGTCCGGTCGACTCAAGCCTCTCGCGGGATTCTCATCCTCGGGGAACGCGGCAGCGGGAAAACTCATCTGCTGCACCGCGTGCGCAGCCGCATTCTCTCTTCTCCCGATGGATTTTTTGCCTACATCCAGCCGGCAACGACGCCTGACCGCATCTTCCGGAATTTCCTGAGCCACATCGCGCGAGATTTCCTGAAACGGGACGAGTTCGGTCTGACGCAACTCGATCTTGCGGTGGCGTCGCTCTTGAGGAAACGCGCGGGAGTGAGGCGTCAAGACTCGAAGGATTTCTGGATTTCGCTCCGGGAAAAGTACCCGCCCAAGCTTCCCCTTTTCGAGTATCTCGAGGAACCACTCGATGAGGTCGCGGCAGACTTGGTGCTCGACGGCAACGTCGTGAGGGTCATCAGGCACCTCGTCGCCAAACACCACCCGGTCGAGGCGTCTGCCTGGATTCAGGGGCAGCCAATTGCCGAGGAACAGCTTCAGAAACTCGGCGTCCGCGACGGAATAGAAGACGAGGATGCCGCTCTTGCGGTCATCCGGGGGCTGCTTTCGCTCTCGCCCCCATCGTGTGTCGATGTCCTCGCCTTCGACCAGATCGAAGCGCTTCAGAAGGACGATAGCGATGTCAAAGGGCTCCGGGCGTTTGGAAATGCCATCGCGCGGCTGATCTCCGAGATCCCCAGCATTCTCGTCATCAGCTGTATCCAGGTCTCGTTCTCGAGGGCGTTGAGGGGTGCGATCAATCAGTCGCTTTTTGACCGCATCGCTCAGGATCAAGACTCGATCAGGGATCTCGGATACACCGAAGCACGAGAGTTGATTCGGTCGAGGGTCGAGCGCCACGAGGAGATCGCCACGGCCGCGTCTCTTTTTCCGGAACGAGACGCCTACTGGCCGATGGACGAACAGGAAGTGAAGGAGTTTGTTCTGGGCGGGGGCCGGGCGGCGCGCGACATCATCGACGCGGCCCGGATGCGCTTCGAGGCCAGGGTCGGCCGCGGGAGCGTGCTCAAGAAGCCGGTGGTGACGATCTCAGGCCTGTGGGATCAGGAACTCGAGGCGGAATTGTCTCGTGCCACGGTGATTCCTGATCGTGGTTTCCTTGCCGACGCTTTTCTGAAACTCGTCCCGTCCGTGCCCGTGTTCGCAAAGGAGAAGGCGACAGACGCGGAGCACAAGGACATCGATGTGAGGCTCCAGAAGGGGAGCCGGAAAACGGGGGTCTGCTTCTGTAACGAAGGAAACCTCACGAGTCTTGCGGCTCGCCTCAACAGGCTCTTGAAGGACCATCCCAAGGCGAGTCCCGAGCGGCTGATCGTGGTCCGCGACGAGCGGGCGGTGATCACGAAACAGGCATCGAAAGTCCGTGAGCGAATGGAAGCCCTGAAAGAGGCTGGTCACAGTTTCGTTCACCTCGGGCCAGCCGGGCTTTCTGCCATCACAGCGGCCAAGAAACTCCTCGATTCCGCGGCTTCGGGAGACTTCCCGTTCAGCCCAAAAGACCTGAGGGAATGGCTCATGGAAAGCTGTCCACACGAACTGGACGATGCGCTCAAGCCGCTCGTTCTGGGGCCCGAGGTCCCACGGGTTCCCATCGACGACTCCATGGAACGGCTGATCGCGTTTCTGCAGTCTGAATACATCGCCCCCCTCGCCGAGGCTGTGCAGCAGAGCGGTCTTTCACCTTCGGCCCTGGAAGAGAGACTGTCCTTGCCGCATAGTCCGGCGATCCTGATCACCGGTTCCCCTTCCGTCGTTCTGCTCAAACCAGAAGTTCTGGTGAAGGAGTAGGAATGGAACACACCGTCACGGTCACTGCGATTCGCGATCATCTCTATCGCCTTATTCCGAGGGCGAAGACACCGAGATCCAGGGTCTATCCGGAATTGGGGCGGGCCTTCCACGCCGCCTTTGGCCAGCTCACGGGCCCAGACCGCGACTTGAACTTCGTGGCCCCGCTCGCGGACGCGGATGCCTCGACGGCCGGGATGAAACGTGCTCTGAGGAGGCACGCTTACAGCCGTATCGTCGCGCCGTATCTCCTGAAGAACAGACAGCTCTTCGCCCAGGCGGGCCAGGACGTTTTCGAGTACTGGGAGGCCATCACGAGTCTGACGGACTGGATCGTCTCGCTGGCCGAGGCGGGTTTGGGGCCTGGCCGGGACCTCGAAGGTTTCCGCCGGGACACTTTTCGGGACACGGAGCGTTCTGTGTGCCGCACTTTCCACGAACCCGGGTGGAAGGGAAGGGTTTCCGTCTCCGGGCGCCTGGACGCCCTCTTCTGGAGCGAGCCTCGTCAGGCCTGGTGTGCCGGGGAAATCAAGCTCGGCCAGGGATCTCCGGAAATCGATCTCTGTCAGGCGGCTCTTTACCGGCTGCTTCTTGCGGAACACCAGGGTTTTGCCGCAAAGCCGGCACTTTCCCTCTTTCACTTTGAAAGAGACCGCCACGAGGTCTTTCTTCCCGCGGAACGCCTGGCGGAACTGGAGGGGGATCTGGTGACCCTGATCGGCGAAATCGCGGGAGTGGTTGAGCAGAAGACGTTCCTGGAACCGCCCGCTCAAGTTCCCCGCGTCCCCCATCTGCATTCCAAAGAGACCGCGAGGCTGGTAAGAGACGTCTGCAGGGTATTCGAGGAGCAGGGAATCCCGATTGAACCCGTTGGGGAGATCCTGACAGGTCCGACGTTTCTTCGAATGATGGCGTCGACGAACCGGCTCGTGAACGAGAAGAAGATCAGCTTGGCCGCCGAGACGGCCTGGCTGCAACTGAAAACGCCGCAGCGCCTCGGTTCGACCCTCATCGGCGGGAACATCGCGATCGACATTCCAAGGGCTGACCGTCAGTTCGTGCCGTGGAAAGACATTCGCGCGCAACTTCCTGCTCCTGCCGCCAGGAGTTGTACGCGGTTTCCGGCTGGTGTCAGTGTTGATGGCGGCCTTCACTTCATCGATATCGCTGATTCAGACACCCCCCACATCCTCGTGGGCGGGACGAGCGGAAGCGGCAAGAGCGAGTGGCTCCGGGCCATGATCGCGAGCCTGATGGCGTCCAACACTCCCGATGGACTGAAACTCGTTCTGATCGATCCGAAACGAACGGCGTTCAACAATCTCGATGGGTCGCCCTACTTGTTGCGCCCGGTCGTCCATCCTGGCGACACCAACATCCTGAGCGTGATGGACGACTTGGCCACCGAGATGGAAGAGCGATATGCCCTCATCACGGCGAAACCCAGGATGATTGACCTTCGCGACTACGCCGATGCCGGACATGAACCCGTTCCGCCCCGCATCGTTGTCGTGTGTGATGAGTTTGGAGACATCATCATTTCCATGGGGAGGAGGCGGGGCGATTTCGAGGCACGGGTGGAGCGGCTGGCGAGTAAGTCCCGGGCGGCGGGGATCCACCTCGTTTTCGCCACGCAGAAACCGTCGCGAGCCGTTGTTACGGGTGTGATCAAGGCGAACATGCCGGTCCGGGTCTCGCTGCGAGCCGCGGAAGGAATCGAGTCACAGATCATTCTTGATCAGAGAGGCGCCGAGGATCTTCTCGGTAAGGGGGATCTCTATCTGAGAGTCACGGGGGGCTGTGTGCGGCTCCAGTCTCCTCACGTCTCGAGCGAGGAACTGGAGGCTATAGCGAGAGTCAGGTCCGAAGTGTGAGGTAAGGTCCCGGACCTCGACCCAGGGGAATCAGGATCGGAACTGAGACTTCCTGGGAGCGCGGGCGTCTCAACCGCCCCCCGGGGGACTCCAGGGAGTCCGTCAATCTGGCGGGCGGGCACTTCTCGTAAATTGGACGAGCGGTGGAAACCCGCTTTGGAGGAACCCCTTGGCACGAAGAGACGCAAATCAGAGCGCGGCGCTGGAGGCGCCCCGTGAGACCTGGCACGACAAGGATGTCCAGGCCACTTTCGCTCTTCTGAAGTCGGGTCCCGAAGGGCTCTCTGGCCCGGGTGCGGCAGAGCGGCTGGGCATTCATGGACCCAATCAACTTCCGAAGAGAAAGCAGGATGGGCCCCTCGAACTTCTCATTCGGCAGATCAACAACCCGCTCATTTACGTCCTGCTTGGCTCTGGCTCGCTTGCGATTGCCATGGGCAAGACGACCGACGGAGCCGTTGTGCTGGGTGTCGTTGTGCTGAACGCCATCATTGGGTTCTTGCAGGAATTCCGGGCGAACAAGGCAATCGCGGCCCTCGAGGACATGGTGCCAGAAAACGCCACCGTCTTACGCGGAGGGGAGAAGACGTCGGTTCCCTCGGCTCAATTGGTGCCTGGAGACGTCGTCTTGCTTCAGTCGGGCGACCGGGTCCCGGCGGATCTCCGCCTGTTTGCAGTGAAGAACCTTCAGATTGCCGAGGCGGCTTTGACGGGGGAGTCCGTCCCCGTTGAAAAAGCGACCGTACCGCTTCCTCTCCCGGCAGGGCTCGGGGACCGAAAGAACTCAGCTTTTAGCGGATCTCTCGTGACGATGGGAACGGGATCTGGCGTTGTTGTGGCGACGGGATCCTCGACGGAACTGGGCCGCATCGAATCGATGCTGGCCCAAGCCACGGACCCCGGCACGCCGCTCACGCGGGCGATCGCGAAAGTCGGCAAGGGATTGACGATTGGCATAGTGGCCGTATCCGTGGCGCTCTTCGCGGTCGCCCTGGCAAGGGGATTCACGCTTGTGGATGCGACTCTGGCCTCCATCACACTGGCCGTTGCTGCAATCCCGGAAGGGCTCCCCTCTATCATCACCATCGCGCTCGCCATCGGCGTTCAGCGGATGGCGTCGCGCCGGGCCGTCATTCGGCGCTTGCCGGCCGTCGAGACGCTGGGCAGCACCACTGTTATCTGTTCCGACAAGACCGGAACGATCACCCGCAACGAGATGACCGTGCAACGCCTCTTCACGCCTGACGGAACGTACGAACTGGACGGAGTCGGGTATGAGCCCTCCGGATCCCTGAAGCGTGGCGGGGCTGGTGTTGATGTGCTGCCAGAATCCGTGACCACTCTGGCCATGGCCGGGGTTCTGTGTAACGACGCAGTTCTCAAGAAGGAAGGCGGCTTCTGGCGCATCGAGGGCGACCCGACCGAGGGCGCTCTCGTCACGGCGGCCGAGAAACTCGAGGTTCCTGTCGATGCGGCTAGACAGACGGTCCGCCGGCTGGATGTGATCCCGTTCGAGTCAGAGAACCAGTTCATGGCCACCTTGAACGAATTCCAGGATGGACGGAGGACCATCCTGCTCAAGGGTGCGCCGGAAGCCGTGTTGAAACGGTGTGCCACGTTCGCGGGCGGCCGGCCTTTCGACCGTGCTCTCGTTTTCGAAAGAGTCGAGTTTTTCGCTGGAATGGGAATGCGCGTTCTTGGGTTCGCCTCGAAGGCGGTGGACAAGGGGAAGGCGACGCTGGAAATGGGGGATGTGGAAGACGGGCTGGAGTTCCTGGGCCTTCAGGCCATGATCGACCCGCCGCGTCCGGAAGTCATCGAAGCCGTGAAGGCGTGTCACGAGGCCGGAATCACCGTCAAGATGATCACGGGTGATCACAAGTTGACGGCCTCGGCCATCGGCCGGGAGTTGGGGATACTCAAGGAAGGTGAGCAAGGACTTTCGGGCGCGGAACTGAGCGAAATCCCGGACGGCCAGCTCGAGGGAGTTGTAGGGAAGACGAACGTGTTCGCGAGAGTTGCTCCAGAGCACAAACTGAGGCTCGTGAAAGCGCTCCAGGCCCAGGGACAGGTTGTTTCGATGACCGGGGATGGAGTCAACGATGCCCCTGCTCTCAAACAGGCGGATATCGGGGTCGCCATGGGGATTACGGGGACGGCTGTCTCCCGCGAGTCCGCCGACATCGTCTTGACCGACGACAATTTTGCGAGCATCGCAGCCGCGGTGGAGGAGGGGAGGCGGGTCTACGACAACCTCATCAAGTCGCTCGCCTTCGTTTTACCCACGAACCTCGGTGAAGCATTGATCCTGCTTGTCGCTGTCGCGTTCTTTCCGATTGTCATGGGCGAGCCGCTCATGCCCATGCTCCCGGTACAGATTCTCTGGATCAACCTCGTTGCAACGGTAGCGCTGGCTTTGCCGCTGGCCTTCGAGGCGATGGAACCAAACATCATGAAGCGCCCGCCGAGGAAGCCCTCGGAACCGCTGATGAACCGGTTTGTCGTTTTCAGGACCGTGTTCGTGGCCATTCTGATGGCCGTGTTCGCCGTGGGCCTCTTCTTGAACGAGTACTACGGCGACGTGGCCCGGGGTGACGATCCCGCACTGGCGCTAAGAGAAGCGCAGACCATGGCCGTCACGGCCGTCATCCTCATGCAGATCTTCTACTTGTTGAACTGCCGGTCGCTGAAGAACAGCGTTTTCGACATCGGGCTTTTCACGAATAAAACGGTCTACGCGGGGATCGCGGCACTTCTTGCTTTGCAGCTTCTCTTCGTTTATGCCCCGTTCATGAATTCCGTTTTCGGGTCCGCCCCGCTGACCATGGGCTCGTGGGCAAAGTCGGCAGCCCTGGCGGCCCTGATCCTGCCCATCATCAGTTTCGAGAAGCTCTGGCGAAAGAGGCGGCGGGAGGGTGCGGGCTAGGGATGGCGTTCTCATTCGTGCTCACTGGCCGGAACCCTTCGCTGTTCTTGAAAAAAGACCTCTGTGCCCCTTGACAATTCAACAGTACGGACTATATTTGTCAGCCTTATCGGATAGAGGTTCTGAAATGACGCGCCTAGCTGCGAACATCCCGTGTGCCATTCACTTCTTGCCAAGGCCGGCGGAGACAATGCGTCTATGCTGGGGCAAGAGCTTTCAAGGGGAGCATTCATAGCGGCGCCGGAGCACAGTCTCGGCCAGAAGGGCCGTGCCATAGCCTTCCGGATCGCCTGACCGGAAGGCTTTTTTGCTTTTGGAGACAGAGGCAGACAGTGAAGGAGGTGTGGAGGCACCACTATTGGAAGTGTGTCCTCTTCATAGTAATGCCGGCCTTGATCACGATTCCGGCCATCCCTCTCTCGTTCATCCAGAAGGGATGCAGGAAAATTAGCCGGGGCACGTGAGGCCCCCGGCGGGCTGGCCCAATCGATGATCAAGCCCGTAATGCCCATACCACCGCGCCGGCGGCGCTCCATGCCTCGTCTTGCGATTGGCATCGGGTGTCCCGACACGGGTTCTAAACGGGTGGCAATGGGGACTGACGGATGGGCGCAGGGTGCGCAGCAGACTGACTGTCTGTGGCTCGAAAGAGTAGCGGGTTCAACTCCCGTCATCCGTACCCTTGGATGACTCGCTCAGTGGTAGAGCATCGGACGAATTCCGAAGTTCGCGGGTTCGAATCCTGCGTCATCCCCCAAATCGCACGAGGGAGGCCGCCCGGCATCTGGGTCTTCAAATGGAGCGGTTTGCCCGCTTCCTTTTTGAAAACGGTTCCCACCGCCTTGAAGCGCGCAAGAGCTGCCCTGGCATGGCCTGCCACGGCCTCCAGGCATTGAGGGGTTTGGCCCGGCTGGACGATGTTTCCAGCTGGACGCTCCCGATCCTTGCCTTTTGGCCCAGCCCGGCCCAGCCAGGGACGCCGGTCGCGCTCCGCGGGGCATGGTTTGGCCGGGCTTCTGGGCCCGCGCCGGATTGGGCCGGGACCTGGCTCCGGACGGTCTCCCAACTGCCTTTTCTGGCCATCGAGGTCTCGACAACGGCACGGTTTTCCCGGGCCGTGCTTCATTCGAAAGGAGGTCCCCCTACATGGTTCGCATCGTCAGAATACGGGAGAACGAGCGGGGGCTCGTCTTCCGAAACCGAGAGTTTTCCGGAATGTTGAAGCCTGGCCGCCACTTCTTTTTTGATCCGCTCATGAGAGTCCGGATCGAACGCGTCTCTGTTCGCGACACCTGGCTCAGGCACCCCGAACTCGACGTTATTGTCAAGTCCGGCGCCCTCGCGGGCGAGGTACGAGTCCTGGATCTTTCAGAAAGCGACAGAGCCATCGTCTTCGTGAACGGACGGTTCGAATCGGTTCTGAAGCCTGGCCTTTATGCGGCCTGGACGGCCTTCAACCGGGTTGAGGTAGAGGTGGTGAAGACGGCCGAGGTGCGCTTCAGTTCCCGGCAACTCCCCGCCATCCTCGAGTCACCCACGGGGCGCGCGCTTCTCGAGGCCGTCAACGTCGAGCCCGGGCAGTGTGGTCTCTTTTTCAGGGACGGGAAGCTCGAGGCGAATCTGTCGCCTGGCCAGTACGCCTACTGGAAAGGGGTGGCTCGAGTTCGAGCCGTCATCGTGGACTTGCGCGAACAGGTTGTGGATATTTCGGGGCAGGAAATCATGACCTCCGACAAGGTCACGCTTCGTCTCAACGCCCTCGTCACCTACCGCATCGAGGATGCTCTCGCAGCCGTGACGATGGTCGATGATTACCGGCAGGCCCTTTACCGCGAGTCCCAGTTGGCATTGAGGGCCGCGATCGGAACACGGGACCTCGACAGTCTTCTTTCGGAAAAAGACAAGCTGGCCGCCGAGTTGACGGATTACATTCGTGGCAAGGTGAAGGCGTTTGGACTTGCAGTCTCGGAGTTGGGAATCAGGGATGTGATCTTGCCGGGTGAGATGAAGGACCTTCTCAACAAGGTGACTGAAGCCAAAAAGGCGGCCGAGGCGGCCCTGATCACACGCCGCGAGGAAACCGCGGCGATGAGGTCACAGGCCAACACGGCGCGTGTGTTTGAGGGAAATCCGGTTTTGATGCGTCTGCGTGAACTCGAAGTGCTCGAGAAGATCGCGGCCAATACCAAACTTTCGATCGTGCTCGGAGAAAAAGGTCTGAGAGACCGAATTGTCAACCTGGTTTGACTCTCTTTCGCGGCGGGACTCCCGCCGCGATTTTTTTGCCTGTAACGCCACCGGGGGAGAGACGTCTCGAGAAGTGTCTTCCCTCTATCCGTGCGCTAAACCTCTTCTCTCCTGTAGTTTGGTGACTCCTTCGTGATGATGACGTCGTGCACGTGACTCTCCTTGAGTCCGGCGGAAGTAATCTGCACGAAGTGAGCGCGGGCTGTCAGATCTTGCAGGGTCTTGGCGCCCAGAAGCCCCATTCCCGAGCGGAGTCCGCCCATTAGCTGGCCCAGAATAGTCGAGAGCGGTCCCTTGTGGGGGACCATGCCTTCGATTCCCTCCGGCACGAACTTTCTTGGCTCGTCTTCAGAATCCTGAAAATAGCGATCTGCTGATCCCATCTTCATGGCGCCGATCGACCCCATCCCGCGGTACGCCTTGAAAGTGCGTCCCTGGTAGAGGATCGTCTCGCCGGGGGCCTCGTCGGTTCCGCCAAACAGGCTGCCGATCATGATGGCGTCCGCGCCGCATGCGAGGGCTTTCGTGACGTCTCCGGAATACTTGATCCCGCCGTCGGCGATCAGCGGAACGTTCGCCGAACCGCGCCCCTTGACGCATTCCCTGATGGCGTGAATCTGCGGAACACCCGCGCCAGTGACGATGCGGGTCGTGCAGATGGAGCCCGGGCCAATGCCGATCTTGACGGCGTCCGCACCCCTGGTGATGAGTTCTCTCGTGCCCTCGGCGGTTGCGACGTTTCCTGCCATTACAGGTGTCGAGGGGAATCGATGCTTGAGGAAGGCGAGGGCCTCCAGTACCTTGGTGCTGTGGGCGTGAGAGGAATCGAGGCAGAGGATATCGACCTTGGCGTGGATGAGTTCGCGGGCCCGGTCCTCCAGGTCTGTTCCCACGCCGACGGCGGCGGCCACGCGCAGGCGGCCGAGGGCATCCTTGCACGCGTTCGGATAGCGGATCTGTTTCTGAATGTCCTTGACCGTAATCAGGCCCTTCAATGCGAAGTCATCATCGACGACCAGGAGTTTCTCGATCCGGTGCTCGTGGAGTAACTGCTTTGCTTGCTCGAGCGTCGTCCCGGGCGGGCACGTCACAAGGCGATCCTTCGTCATTCTTTCAGAGACGGGGAGGTCGAGCCGGGTTTCGAACCTGAGATCCCGGTTGGTGAGGATGCCAACGAGCTTTCCCGCCTGATCGACCACCGGGACGCCGCTGATTCGGAACTTGGCCATCAGCTCCAGGGCTTCGGCGATGCGCTGGTCTGCAAGACAGGTGACCGGATCGACGATCATTCCGCTTTCAGAGCGCTTGACCTTGTCGGCTTCGGCGGCCTGTTCAGCAATCGAGAGATTCTTGTGGAGAACACCGATCCCCCCGTTCTGCGCCATCGCAATGGCGAGCCGGGACTCCGTGACCGTGTCCATGGCTGCCGAGAGCACCGGGATGTTGAGGCCGATCGAAGCGGTTAGCCTCGTTCGAAGGTCGGTCTCGGAAGGGTGAACGTCGGAGGCCGCCGGAACCAGGAGGATATCGTCGAACGTCAAGGCTAACGGGAATTCGCTACTCTCCATGTTTGGCTCCGTGGCATTTTTTGTATTTCTTCCCCGAGCCGCAGGGGCACGGGTCGTTGCGTCCAACCTTGGGCCCTGCCGACCGGACCGTTTGCACCGAGAAATCCCCGCCAGAGGTGGGATCGTGCGCGCCTTGATAGTTGAGACGAGAGTCGGAGGCCGTGCGCCGGCTTCGCATCGCGGAATCAGGTGACCGGTGAAGAGGCGCGGGCGCGGGGGGTGCGTCTGCCGCGGGAGCCTTGGCTTCGACGTCAACATCGGCTGCCAGGTGCCGCCGCGGAGCTTCCTCGACTTGTGCCGGGGCCACTTCAAACCGGTAAAGGTACTGAAGCATCTGCTCCTCGACAGCTTCTTTCATCGACTCAAAGAGCTGGAACGATTCCTTCTTGTATTCGACGAGGGGATCCCGCTGGCCGTAGCCGCGAAGTCCAATCCCTTCCTTGAGGTGGTCGAGAGCCAGCAGGTGATCTTTCCACATGACATCGACCGTCTGAAGCATGAAGAATCGCTCGAAATCCGCCATCGCTTCCGGGCTGAGCCGCTTGACCTTGATGTCGTAGGATTCCTTGATGGCCTGGCGGAGACGATCCTTCAGTTCCTGTATGGTGTTGTCGCGGGAGAGTGCAATCGAGGACGGCTTCAGGCCAAACGTGTCGGCGTAAGAAGCGTCGAAGGCCTCCATGTTCCACTCGGAAGAATCCTTGTTGGCGGGGCAGTGCCGGTCCACGTAGTCGTCCGAGACATCTTCCGAGAGATTGACGATATATTCGCGCCCGAGTTTGTTGGTCAGGATCTCGCGGCGAAGCTGGTAGATCTCTTCGCGCTGCTTGTTCATGACGTCGTCGTATTCGAGCAGGTGTTTGCGGGTATCGAAGTTTCTGGCTTCGACCTGGCGCTGGGCGCGTTCGATCGACCTCGTGACCCAGCGGTGTTCGATGGGCACGCCTTCTTCCATGCCGAGGCGTTTCATGAGACCGGAAAGGCGGTCAGAGCCGAAGATCCGCATCAGGTCGTCTTCGAGCGATAAATAGAACCGGGAAGAGCCTGGATCACCCTGCCGTCCCGCGCGGCCGCGCAACTGGTTGTCGATCCGGCGAGACTCGTGCCGCTCGGTTCCGATGATGTGAAGACCCCCGAGGGAGACGACCTCTTCGTGAGCTTCGGCCACCTCGGCCTTCAGCTCTTCCAGGAGGCGGTTCTGCTCGTCGGCTGGCTTGTCTTTGCCGCGCTGACGGGCCAGGAACTCGGGGTTCCCGCCGAGGAGAATGTCTGTTCCACGTCCGGCCATGTTGGTGGCGATGGTGACCCGTTCCACCTGACCGGCCTGGGCGACAATCGTTGCCTCTTGTTCGTGGTATTTGGCGTTCAAGACGACGTGGGCGATCCCCTTGCGTTTCAGAAGCTGGCTCAGGTGTTCCGATTTCTCGATGGAAATGGTGCCCACCAGGACCGGCTGGCCCTTCTTGTTGAGTTCGATGATCTCCTCGACGACGGCGTCGAATTTCTCCCGCTCGGTGCGGTAGATAACGTCCTGCTCGTCTTTCCGGATCATCGGTCTGTTGGTGGGGATCACCACGACGTCGAGGGTGTAAATCTTGTGGAACTCCGCCGCCTCGGTGTCCGCGGTTCCGGTCATGCCCGCGAGCTTCTCGTACATGCGGAAGTAGTTCTGCAGGGTGATCGTGGCGAGGGTCTGGTTTTCCTTCTCGATCTTGACGCCTTCCTTGGCCTCAACGGCCTGGTGAAGGCCATCCGACCACCGGCGGCCGGGCATGAGGCGGCCCGTGAACTCATCGACGATGATGACTTGACCGTCCTTGACGACGTAATTCACGTCCCGCTTGTAGAGCGAGTGGGCGCGCAGCGCCTGCTGGCAGGCGTGAAGCATGTCGATGTTGGCCGGATCGTAGAGGTTCTCGACCGAGAGCAGCCGCTCGCACTTCGAAACGCCCTCCTCGGTCAGAGCAGCCGCGTGAGCCTTCTCATCAACGAGGAAGTCTCCCGTCGTCATCTTGTTTCCGAACTTGTCCTTGATTTCCTCTCCCCGGACGAGTTTCGGGATGATCCGGTCGCATTTGTAGTAGATGTCGGTGTCGCCCTCGGAAGGACCCGAGATGATGAGAGGGGTCCGGGCTTCGTCGATGAGGATGGAGTCCACTTCGTCGACGATGGAGAAGATGTGCCCGCGCTGCACCATCGCGTCGAGTTCAAACTTCATGTTGTCGCGGAGGTAGTCGAAGCCGAACTCGTTGTTGGTACCGTAGGTGATATCGCACGCGTAGGCCTTGCGCCGGGAATCGTCATCCATGTCGTGCTGGATGCAGCCCACGGTCAGGCCGAGGAAGCGGTAGATGCGGCCCATCCACTCGGCGTCACGGCGGGCCAGGTAATCGTTGACGGTGACGACGTGGACCCCGCGGCCGGAGAGAGCGTTGAGTGTCGCGGCAAGGGTGGCGACGAGTGTTTTGCCCTCACCCGTCTTCATTTCCGAGATCTTCCCCTCGTGAAGCACCATTCCACCCATAAGCTGGACGTCGTAGTGCCGCTGGCCGAGGGTTCGCTTGCCCGCCTCCCGGACAATGGCGAAAGTCTCGACGAGTTGCGAATCGAGGACCTCCCGAACCTTGAGCCGGCGTTCGAGCAGCTCGGAAGGGAGTTCCTGAAGGCTGGCTTTTATCCTGGTCTGGATATTGGCGATGCGCTCACGAAGCTGGTCATCTGAAAGGGCCTGGATTTCTGGTTCCAGCGCCCCAATGGCGGCCACGCTGGGCAGCATGGCCTTGACGTCCCGTTCGTGCTTTGTTCCGAAAATCTTGGCGAGAGCTTTATCAAGGATGGTCATTGTTTATTCGGGCACCTCTCAGGGCGCCGCCCTCGAATGCTAACAGAAGCTGGGGTGAAGCCCGGGAAGGGGAAGTCAGAAAGCGTTCAGGATGTAGTCAAGCGGCTCCACGGGTTTCCCGTTGACTTGAACTTCGTAGTGGAGATGGGGACCCGTGGAACGGCCTGTCGATCCGACGAAGGCTATCACGTCGCCTCGCTCAACTCGCTGGCCTTCCCGGACTTTCGCCGCCTGAAGGTGGCCGTATAGGGTGTGGATTCCGTGGCCGTGCGCGATCAGGACCATTCGCCCGTAGCCATTCTCGACGCCGACCTTTACGACGGTTCCCTTGGCCGGTGCAATGATCGGGTTGCCGGCGGAAGTGGAGATGTCGATGCCAGTGTGGAACTCCCGCTGCTGGGTGAAGGGGTCAAAACGCAGGCCGAAACTCGAGGTCAGGATCCCAAGAGTTGGCGCGGTCGTGGGGGTGAGGGAGAGTTGGTCCGCCTCTTTCTCGAGCCGGGTCTCGATGATCTGAAGCCTTTCGGAGAGGAGGGTCCCGCGCCTGAATGCTTCCTCAACGCCGATTTCCGATGCTGCGGTGGAATCGAGCGGGAGAGCCGTCAAGCCTCCAGCGCCACCGGTCCCGCTCTCTTGAAGATGAGATAGACCGGCCACGATCGAGAGCTTCCGGGTGCGCTCCTCGAAGGCCGCGAGCTGCTTCTCGAGGCCTTCGAGTTTGGAGTTGAGATCTTGAGCACGTGTTCTGAGGTCCCGGTTCTGTGCCACCAGGGCTGACAGCTCGCGAGAGTTCCTCAAGCCCTTTAACCAGAGCCCGGCAAACGTGGCCCCAAGGATGATCGAAAGAAGGGACACGCCAAGAACACTTACAAGCAGGCGGGAAGAAACTCGGAATTGGCGAAAACGCGCCCGGGCATGCGGCACGAAGATAATTGTGTGGTGCTTCCGCGTCATGCGTCCTCGTGGTGAACAGCGGAAACAGCCACCGCCGTCCACGAAAGGGATTTGAAGTCCAAGTCAGGAGTTTACGGGGGATGTGATATCCGTCAAGCCCTGGAAGCAAAAGAGGACAAGAAAAGAATCGAGTTGCGATCTATCTGCGTCTTGCGGGGGTAAGAAGCGTCAAGAATGCCCTGTGGGACGAAACCGAAGGGCCTCTGAAGCGTGCCGGGCCTCCACGGATGGGCTTCCTTCCAGATCGGCAATCGTACGGCTCACCCGGAGCATCCTCTGGTAGACGCGCGCGGAGAGGGCCAGCCGGTCCATGGCTTTTTCAAGGAGTTCAAGCGCTGGGGAGGAAAGCTGCGCATGCTGCTTGAACGTTCGCAGGGGACAGGCCGCATTCGTTTTTCGCGCATCTCCCGTTCTCTCAAATTGGCGTTCCCGGGCGTTTACGACCCGCTTTCGAACGGTGGCGGAATTTTCGGACTGCTCGGATCCCCTGAAGTCGGAGGCCGGAACGGCGGGAACCTCGACGTGGATGTCGATCCGGTCGAGAAGAGGGCCCGATATTTTCCTTCGGTACCGGGCGATGTCATTCTCCGAGCAGTGGCAGGGGCGCCGCGGATCTCCCTTGAATCCGCAGGGGCATGGGTTCATGGCACCCGTAAAAAGAAACCGGGCGGGGAAAGTCCGCGCGCCCGCAGCGCGAGCCACCGAAACGACCCCATCCTCCAGGGGCTCCCGAAGAGTCTCCAAGGCGTCTCGCCTGAATTCTGGCAACTCGTCAAGAAACAGAACGCCGTAGTGAGCAAGGGAAAGTTCACCGGGACGGGGGTCGGCGCCTCCGCCAGCCAGGGCCGCGGCAGAGGCTCCGTGATGAGGCGAGCGAAACGGCCGGCTTCGAACGAGCCCCGATCCAGCCGGGAGTTTCCCGGCAACACTCCAGATAAGAGTGAGTTCGAGGGCTTCCTCGCGAGAGATGGGGGGCAAGATACCGGGGAGCCTCCGGGCCAGCATCGTTTTCCCGCTGCCTGGGGGTCCGACGAACAGGATGTTATGACCGCCAGCCGCGGCGATTTCCATTGCCCGTTTGGGTAATGCCTGGCCTTGCACCTCGGAGAGGTCCAGTTCGGGGTTCGCCGGGCTGGCGTCGAACTGGTTGGCGTCCAGTGGAAGCGGGGGCAGGTCTTCCTTTCCGGCAACGTGGGCAAGCACGGCGCCCAGGTGTGGAGCCGCCCGAACCTGGACTCCCGCGATTGCCGAGGCTTCAAGTCCATTTTCGAGTGGGACCAGAATCTCAGGCCGCTCTTCCCGCCGGGCAAGTTCGGCAACGGCGAGCACACCAGGAATGGGGCGCAACTCGCCGTCGAGTGCCAATTCCCCGACCACGACCGAGTTGCCAAGCCGCTCCGCGGGGATGTCCTCGTTTGCAGCCAGGATCGAGAGAGCAATGGCAAGGTCCAGCGCCGTGCCAGACTTTGGCAAGTCCGCGGGAGCAAGGTTGACGATGACGTTTCTGTTGGGAATGGGAAAACCAATCTGCCGGAGTGCCGACCGAATTCGTTCCTTGCTTTCTTTCACCGCAGTGTCTGGCAGCCCGACGAGAGTCAGGCCTGGCAGGCCAAAACCAATCGCCGCCTCCACGATGACGGTCTTCCCTTCAAGGCCGACCACCGAGGCAGAGAAGACTTTTGCGACGCCCAACGTTTAGCGAGCCGTACCCGTTGGCACCGTCAGCCGCTGCCCGACCTTGAGCGACCCTCTTGACCGGAGCCGGTTCTCTTTGACGAGAGTCTCGAGGGGGACGCCGTGTTTTTCCGCAATCTCAAAAAGGGTGTCGCCCCGCCTCACTGTGTAGGTCTGCGGCTTCTGCGCACGGTCCTTTCTTGAATGAGAGAGGCTCTTCTTGGTTTCCACCGAGGCAGCCTGAACCACCTGGCGTGCTGGTTTGGAAGGCTTTGAGGCCGAAGGCGCCGTCCTGGCTTCGGATACGAATCCTTCGGCTGGAATGGAGACCGTATCAGGAAGAGGCCGGGGGCGCGGGCGGGTGTCGTTGTCACTTGCTTGAGAAACCGAAGCCGGTATGCCCGCCACGCTGGAAACGGCGGCGGCGGGGGTCGGGAGAGCCCTGATTTCTCCTTCCGACCGGCCGCGTGTGGACGGAGCCTGTCGCGAAGAACCGCTGGCCGGGGCTGAAGCCGCAGTCAAGATGGGGCCGCGAGATCTCAGAGTCCGCGGTCTCTGAACGGAAACAAGAACCGTCGAGCCCTTGCGGAGCTTGGCCCCAGCCTTGATGCCATTCATTTCCCTGAAGTCGCCGAGGCTCATGCCGTAGCGGCGAGCCACCTTTTCGGGCGTGTCTCCTCTTTTAACCGCAACACGCCGTTCTTCGAATTCCGGCGCCGCCGGAAGCGAAGCTATCGCGTTCGAAAGGGCCGGTCCTGTGCCCGCCGGGACTCGCAGCGAATAGCTCTCTCCACGGGGGCTGTAACGAGTCAGCAGTTCCGGGTTGAGGGCTCGAAGGTCCTCGGAGCTGTAACCAATCGCCTCCGCCACATCCTCGAGATCGACCGGACGTTCGAGAGCCACGAGGTCAAATTCGAATGGAGGATCGGTGACGACGTCAAAACCGAATTTCTGAGGGTTCTTGGCGATGATCGCCGATGCCAGGAAGAACGGAACGTAGTTCTTCGTCTCCGGGTGCAGGACTCCAAGACTGGAAAGCTCCCAGTAGTCACGCGCGCCCGTGCGCTGCAGAGCCCGGATAATCCGCCCCTCGCCGGTGTTATAAGCAGCAAGGGCCAGATACCAGTCCCCAAACATCTCGTACAGATCGCGAAAATACTGGGCCGCTGCCAGTGTGGATTTGTAAGGGTCGCTGCGTTCATCAAGGTAGCGGTTCCGGCGCAAGTCGTACCTGCGGGCCGTCCCGTCGATGAACTGCCAGTAGCCGTGAGCGGCCGCGCGGGAGTGGGCCGTGGACTTGAATGCCGATTCGATCATCGCAACGTAGATCAAATCTTGTGGTAAACCTTGATCTTTCAGCACTTTTCGCATGAGCGAAAGGTACCGGCCGCTGCGTTTTAGGGCTCCAGCAAATGCCTGGGGCGTTCGAAATTGGTAAAAGGCGATCGCCTTGAGCACGGAGTCGTTGACGACGACCGGAATGTCGAAACTCGCGACCGATGTGATGGCTGCCGCTTCTTCCTTTGCCGTCGCGATTTCCTCGGCCGAAAGCGGCGGCGGGGTACTGATCAGGCTGTCAGCGACGTTCTCGGCTGGCGGCCGCTCGTCCATCTCGGACCTGTCATCGAGCGCTGACTGGTAGAAATCAATGCTGTCAAACAAGTGCCGGGCAAAGAGGGCATCTTCGGTCGAGTGCCCATCACACCGGGCCAGAGCAGCCACGGCGAGGTCAAATTCCATTCGCGCACAAGCGGCATCACCCGAAAGGGCATAGCCTTTCCCGCGTAAAAAGTGATCGGAAGCTATCTTGCGGGCGATTGAGTCGTCACTTCCTCGCGGCGCCTGAAGCGGAGAAGCCGGAGACACAGTTGCTCTTTGCGTCTGTGAGGCGCAACCAGTTAAAAAGGCCCCGATGATGATCGGAGCGAGCCTTTTCGCGAGGCCTGCGGGAGCCCTGAGTTCGCAGCAAAGGGACTTCCCGGGGAGTTTCATGAGTTTCCGCACGCGTTAAGTTAGCTTGAACCCACGAGGGTTGGTCAAGCAAAAAAGCACTCCAGTGAGGAGGATTTTTCTCCCGCCTATTCGCCCTGGACGTTGAATTTGAGCGAAATCAACAATTTGTGCACGTCCTTCAAATTGCTCAAATCCACCGTGAACGTCTTCTCGAGAATGAGCGGCCCACCGTGCTGGTCGCTAAATCTGAGCGCCACAACAACCTGCCGAGACTGCTGGAGGGCGTCCTTGGGAATCGACAGGTCGAAATTTTTTGCGACTTCCTTACGATGGTTTTGGGCGTTGGTAAGGATGTCGTCAAGCGAAAGAGACGACGGACCCGGTTTCGCCTTGCTTGCGCTATCGGCGGCCGGGGCAGCGGGCGTTCCCGGGAGGGGGACTGCGAGTCCGGGTTGTTTTTGAGTCGAGATCTTCCGGAGTTTGTCAAGTTCCGAAAGGATGTCGACATTCGATCGGACGCGGACGTGTTTGACGGGCGCCTCTGCTGGTGTGGCGGGAGCCTTGGTTGTTGGTTCAGTTTCTGGGGCCGGAGTTGGCTCCGCGACCGGGTGTTCGGCGGGGGCCGCGACTGGCGAGAAGGGTTTCCCGGGCGTTGGCTGAGGCGGTTCAGGTGTTGCGGCCACGGCCGGAACCGCTCCAGACGATGGCTCCGGAGTGGCGGAACCCGCAATTTCGGCGAACCGGGCCAGTTTGGCGAGCGTGCTTCCCTCTGCTTTTTGGGGAGGCGGGGCGCCAGCCGCGGGCAGGTTGGAACGAGAGTCTTCTCCGGCCCCCCGGGTCCCGCGAACGAGCGGGAACGAACTGCTGGGGGGGCCCTGCGGGCCCGGCATGCCGGGCGAGGCGAAGACGGCCGGGCGTTTCAGTTCGCCCGACATCTTGCTCCTCAAAATCTTGAGAGTCTGTTTCGAAATGCCCTTCAGCGTTTCGAAAACGCCGATTCCATTTGGCGCGGAAGCCTCGTACCACTCTATGGACTGATCGGGGTTGAGGGCTGCGTTCAGCTCGTCCACGGTCAAGATATTCGAGAGGTCTCGCTTGTTGTACTGCAGGACGAGTGGAATATCCCGCCAGTTCTGTCCCGCCTCGGAGAGGTTATCCTGGAGGTTTTTGAAGCTCTCCTTGTTGGGGTCGAGCATCGGGCGCTGTGAGTCCGCCACGAACACGATCCCATCCACGCCCTTCAAAACGAGTTTTCGCGTGGTGTTGTAGAAGACTTGGCCGGGCACCGTATAGAGCTGCAGCCGCGTCTTGAATCCGCCGATGACGCCAACGTCCAGCGGCAAGAGGTCGAAAAACAGAGTTCTATCGGTCTCTGTTTCCAAAGAAACCATCTCGCCGCGTGAGTTGGGTGCCGTGCGGCTATAGATGACGTGAAGGTTCGTCGTCTTTCCGCAAAGCCCCGGACCGTAGTACACGATCTTCGCGGCCATTTGCATCGTGGCGTAATTAAAGAAGACCATCGATCCTTCGCCCCGTCCCGTCTCCGTGAGACCGGTCCGGTCAATGTTACCACCCAGTTGGCGGATACGGTGCCGGAGATTGCACCCGGGGACCCTAGATTCCTCTCCTTAGGGCGGAAGCCCCTTCTGAGGAACGTGCTTTGAGGAGGCGCCGCTGCTCGCGAATGAGTTCTTCGAGGAGGGGAAGGCGATCCGGGTCATAACCTCGGAGCGCCTGGATGTGTCTTTCCACCGTTTCCTCGTCGGCACGCGCGACGGGACCTGTCAAGGCCTCCCTGGCCCCGTAAGAAGTGGCGTTGAGGACGGCTTGCGTGACGAGGGGACGCAAGGCGCGCCTGGCCTTGAGTTCCGAAAACCCAGCTGCTATCAATAGGTTACTGGCTAGGCCGAGAAGGGCCACGGTGCCGTTGGCGGCGATGGAAGCGGCGAGGTGATAGAGGACCTTGTCTCCTTCCTTGAGGAAAGCGGGGATGCCGCCGGCGAGACGGGCGAGACGGGCTGCGGCTCGCCGGGCAGCCGGGTCTCCCTCTATTCCAAAGATGACACCTTCAAGAGAGACATCCGCTCGCGGGAGCGTCTGAATGGGATGACAGGATGCGCACGGAATTCTTCTTTCTCGAAGCGGGGCCAAAACGCCGGCGGTCAAGGAACCAGAAAGGTGCAAGACGGGAGCACGGAATTCCCCAGGAAGCGTGGCGGCCAGGGCTTTTGCGGCGGGGCCGATAAACCGGTCCGGAACGGCGATGACGAGCAGTTCTGCTGTCTTCACTCTCCCAGGAGGAGGCTCCCCGGCCGAAACCGAGCGACCACTCAACCAGAGGACGTCGACTCCCCGGCACGCCACGTTGCGAGCCAGGGCTTTGCCCGCCCGGGACCTGCCGGCAACCACAAGGGTCGCGATGTCTGGCGGGTCTGATATCATATGATGTTCTCCAGGGAGCCAGGGCGTTCGCTCTGGGCTCTGATTTTGTCAGCCCGTGGCCTCTTGGAAAAAGAATACTCTTTTTCCAGTGATGTCACGGAGACGTGGAGGTTTAGCGAGGAATGGTGTCCAGTCTTCAGAAGCTCGATTCGCGTTCGCGAGAGATTCTGTCCTCGGTCATCGTGACCCACATCCGGAGCGCGGCACCGGTCTCCTCTCGGCAACTGACGAAAGAAGGGTTCGGGTTGTCACCGGCATCGTTGAGAAACACGATGGCGGATCTCGAGGATTTGGGGTTTCTTACCCATCCTCACGTCTCGGCAGGCCGGATCCCAACAGATCTGGGATACCGGACTTTTGTCAGCGAGCTGATGAAGGTCAAGGAACCCACGCCGGAGGAACGGCATCTCATTTCAGAAGAACTCGAAAGCGAACCGGGAGAAGTTGACCGCTTCCTGCATGCGGCCTCACGCGTCCTCTCGAGGTTAACGGGGGAGGTCGCCGTGATCTCGGCTCCGGGTACGGGCCGGTTTGTCTTGCAGTCTGTTCACTTCGCCCGAGTGGCCGAGTCGAGGGTTCTGGCTGTCCAGGTTTCAGATACGGGCCTTGTGGAAACGAGGTTGATCGAAACCTCGGTCGACTTCGGTCCGCTGGAACTCGATGCCATTTCAAGGCGGCTGACAACAGAATTCGCGGGCCACTCGCTGCTCGAAATTCAGGGGCTTTTGATTTCAGCTCTCGTCGAGGAGAAGGCGCGCTTTGATTCAGCACTCAAGAAGGCGCTCGAACTCGGTCAGAAGACTTTTTGCGAGAAAACCAAGGGGACGGAGGACGTCGTCGTCGAGGGCACGGAAAGAATTCTCGAGAAGCCAGAATTCCTGCGCGATGTCGAAGCCCTGCGGCGCCTATTCCGCGCGCTCGACGAGAAAGTGCGTCTTGTCAGGCTCCTGTCGGACTGCCTCTCGCAACCCGGGCTCACTGTTGTCATTGGATCCGAGAATCCCTTCACGGGAGAAACCTCGTGTTCTGTCGTCGCGGCCGCCTACGGAAGTGGAAGCCGGATACTGGGTGCCGTGGGAGTGATTGGACCAAAACGCATGGAGTATGTTCGAATCGTGCCTCTCGTTGAGGAAATTGGCCGGTCGCTCACCAGGCGGCTATCGGAGGAAACGGCGTGAATCAAGATCGCAAGCGTCACGGTACTCACGACGAACACATCCTTTATCTGGATGAGAACACGGGTGACGACGTCACCCGGGCTCTCGAGGATGCGGCGAGAGCGGTTGCGGCCGTGGAGGAGAAACATCGCCAGCAGCAAGAGGGAGGCCGTTCCCCGGCAGCCGAGGCGGTTCCGGCGCCTGCCGCGGAAATCGAATTTGTGAGCGAGGCGCCCGAGGAGGAGGCTCCCCAGCTGCCTTCAGAGAGGGTTCTCTCCCTCGAGCGGGATCTCGTGATTCTGAAGGAGCGCGCAATCGCCGCGGAAGAAGAGGCCGGCCGTCTGCGCGAGGCGCTTCTACGCAAGGCCGCTGATTTCGACAACCTGAAAAAGAGAACGGAAAGAGAAAAAGCCGACTACACGAAGTTCGCGATGACCGAGGTCTTGAGAGAGTTCCTGCATGTGCTCGACAACCTGGAACGGGCCATGGCGCACGCTGCCACAAGCGGGCCGGTTTCGGTGGATGATTTCCGGGTGGGCATTGACATGATCATGCGGCAGTTTGGAGAGGCTCTCAAGCGGTTCGGTGTGGTCGAGGTCGCCGCGCAAGGGCAACACTTCAACCCAAACTTCCATCAGGCGATGACTGCCCAGGAATCGGATGAGGTTCCCCCAAACACCGTTCTCTCCGTTCTCCAGAAGGGGTACACCCTGAACGAGCGCTTGCTGCGGCCTGCAATGGTCACGGTTTCGGTGGCCAGATCCCGGTCCGCGGAGGCCGCCTCTTCTGAGCATTCTGAGCAGAATGGACCAAAGGGAGAATAGAACGTGGGAAAAGTCCTTGGCATCGATCTTGGAACCACGAACTCCTGTTCATCGGTGATCGAGGTCGGAGAGCCCCAGGTCATCGCAAACCGTGAAGGGGCGCGCACCACGCCATCCATCGTGGCCTTCACGGAAGATGGGGAGCGGCTCGTCGGGCAGATCGCCAAGCGCCAGGCCATCACGAACCCGGCACAGACGATTTACGCTGTCAAGCGGTTGATCGGGCGCAAGTGGGATGACGCCGAAGTCAGCCACGCGAAAGACCACCTCTCGTATCCGATCGTTCCCGCAACCAATGGTGACGTCAGAATCAGGGTCAGGGACCGTGACTACGCTCCGGAAGAAATCTCTGCCTTCGTCTTGCGCGAAATCAAGGAGTTTTGCGAGGAAGCCGTTGGCGAGGAGATCAAGGAAGCGATCATTACGGTCCCCGCCTACTTTGACGATTCTCAGCGGCAGGCAACGAGAGACGCCGGCCGGATTGCCGGGCTCGAGGTCCTCAGAATCATCAACGAGCCGACGGCAGCCTCACTCGCCTATGGCCTCGAGAAAAAGAAAAACGAGACCATCGCCGTTTACGACTTGGGCGGCGGTACGTTCGATATTTCGATTCTGCGCATCGATAGCGGGATGTTCGAGGTTCTCTCGACTTCTGGTGACACTTTCCTCGGCGGCGAGGACTTCGACCGCGCGATCATGGACTGGCTTCTCTCGGAGTTTCAGAAAACCTCGGGAATCGATTTGCGGCAGGACCGTCTGGCGCTGCAGCGTCTGAAGGAAGCCGCGGAGAAGGCGAAATGCGAACTCTCCTCCGCGATGGAAACGACGATCGCGCTGCCCTTCATCGCTTCCGATGCCACCGGTCCAAAACACATCAACACGGTGTTGACGAGAGACCACTTCGAGGTCCTTGTCGACCATTTGATCGAGAGAACGGCGGGGCCGTGCCACAACGCGCTCGAGGCAGCCGGTCTCACCCCTGACAAAATAGACACCATCATTCTCGTGGGCGGACAGACCCGGACTCCAAAAGTCCAGCAAATGGTGCAGTCGATCTTCGGGAGACCTCCCAACCGCTCCATCAACCCGGACGAGGTCGTGGCGGTCGGGGCGGCCGTGCAGGCGGGCGTTCTGCGCGGGGAGATCAAGGACATCGTTCTCCTCGACGTGACGCCTCTCTCCCTCGGCGTCGAAACACACGGCGGGATTTTTGTCAAACTCATTGAGAGAAACGCGACGATCCCCACGAAGAACACGCAGATCTTCACGACCGTCTCCGATAACCAGGCGATCGTCGAGATCCATGTCCTGCAAGGAGAGCGCGAAATTGCCAAGGAGAACAAATCGCTCGGCAAATTCCAGCTCGTCGGAATTCCACCTTCAGCCAGGGGTGTTCCACAGATCGAGGTGACGTTTGCAATCGACTCGTCGGGAATCGTCAACGTCTCGGCCCGTGACATGGCAACGGGACGCGCTCAGGGGATGCAGATCAATCCAGCGGGCGGCCTCTCGAGGGACGAAGTGGACTACATCATCGCCGAAGCCGAAGCCAACAAGGCGCTGGACCACAAGCGCAAGGAATTGCGGCAGGTCAAGAACAAGCTGGAAGGCCTCATCACGGCCAACGACAAGACGTTCCGCGAATTTGGAAAGCTATTGCAGGACGACGAGAAAGATCGTGTAGCGCGGACACTTCAGAACGCGCGGGAGGTCATGACGAGCGAGGAGCGCGGGGAGGTCGATAACGCGCTTCTGGACATGCAGGGCGTGCAGCGAATCTTGATGAACGCCATGCTCTACAACAAGGAAAAATAACAGTCGTGATATGAAAAGGTGGCGGCCTCATCCTCGAGGGCGCCGCCGGGTGGCCAAGAACCGTGCAAGACTATTATGAGATTCTGGGTGTCCCAAAAGATGCGGATGCGGACACCATCAAATCTGCTTACCGGAAGCTGGCGCTCAAGTGGCACCCAGACCGCAATCCGGGAAACAAGGAAGCTGAAGAGAAGTTCAAGGCTGGAGCCGAAGCCTATTCCGTTCTCTCGGATCCGGAAAAGCGCGCGCGTTATGACCGGTACGGCGCGGAGGGGGTACGGAGCGGACCCGCCGGCTTTGATCCGTCCACGTTTGGTGATTTTGCCGACATTCTCGGAGACTTTTTTGGGTTCGGTTTTGGAGATATCGGACGGCATTCGCGCAGGCGTTCCGGCGAGGACCTCAAGGCCGACCTCACGCTGACCTTCGAGGAGGCCGTATTCGGCGCGGAAAAATCCGTCCGCATCAGACGCTACGAGCGGTGCGATGCCTGTTCCGGAACAGGTTCGAAGGGTGGCGAGGCGGCCGTCGCTTGTCCCACCTGCCGGGGCCACGGCCGGGTTCAGTTCCGGCAAGGTTTTTTTGCCCTGGAACGCCCTTGCCCGGACTGCGAGGGGGCAGGAGAAAAGGTCAAGAACCCGTGCCCGGAGTGCCGGGGAGAGGGCCGTGTCCCCAAGGACCGGACGCTCAATATCCGGATTCCGGCGGGCGTGGATGAAGGGACGCGCGTGCGCCTGTCGGGCGACGGGAACCATGGAAGGGCGCTGGGCCCCCCGGGGGATTTGTACGTCGTTCTCTCCGTGGAGCCGCACGAGTACTTCCGCAGAGAAGGCGTCGATATCCTCTTGACTTGGGCCATCCCCTTTCCTGTCGCGGTACTGGGCGGCACGATTCGCGTGCCCACTCTCGAGGGGGAAACCGATATCGAGATACCCCCGGGGACGGCAGCCGGAAAAGTCTTCACGATGAGAGGGAAGGGCGTCGCGCGCGTCGATGGCAGGGGACGGGGTGATCAACACACGGTCATCACCATCCGGGTTCCCAAGAAGTTGAACGCCTCTCAGCGGGCGGCCATCGAACGGCTGGCCGAGGAGTTTGATGTCGAGGCCGGAGCCCCGAACAAGGAAGAAAAAGGCTTTCTCGAAAGGATTCGCGAGTTCTTCGCAGGCTGAGTGACGTGGCAGGCTGCTTCAAGTGGACCGTTCAGCTGCCCTCGGGATCAGGAGACCCGGACGAGCTTCTCATGCTGGCTCTGTGCGATCTGCCAGTTTCCTGGGTTCTCCTGGGAGATGGGAGCGCGACGGTCTGGATTGAGGAAGCCCGCGCTCGCAACGCTCGAGAAGGCCTCTCGCTTGCGGGCATCCTGCTCGTCTCCGAGGAAGTCGAACCGGAACGAGACTGGGTAGAGGAATCCGCGGGGCTCAGGAAGCCCGTGGCGGTTGGCGGCTATCTCCTCGACCCTCACGATGACGCCAGAGCATCCGCGGCAGGTGAGAGGCGGCGTCTCTATCTCCCGGCCGCGCGTGCGTTCGGAACGGGCTCGCATGAATCGACGCGCCTGGCCGCGAGGCTTCTAATTTCGAGCCCGCTCGAGGGAAAGCGAGTCCTGGATGTTGGGTGCGGCGCTGGAACGCTCGCATTCGTGGCCAAACTCGAGGGGGCCAGGGATGTGGTGGCTCTTGACATCGACCAGGAAGCCGCGTTCGCAGTCCGGGAACACGCGTTGAAGAACGGAATCCGCGGAGTACGGGCCTTTGCGGGACCTGCGAGAGCCCTTCTGCCGGGCACGCTTTTCGATGCCGTGGTGGCGAACATGCTGCGTCAGGAATTGTCCCCGCTTTTGAGAGAGCTTTGTGGCATGCTGCCAGCCCGGGGGCTGCTCCTCACGTCCGGGCAGCTGGAAGACGCGGAGGATTCGTGGATGGCCGAACTTGAAGAGGCGGGATTCGTCCCCTTTCGAGTCATCAAAGAGTGCGAGTGGATCGCCACCGCCGCGCGGAAGGCTGCATGACACTTGACGCGAGCCTCCCGCTCTTCTACTGCGAGGACGCATTGCTGGAAGAGGGGAGGGTCGTGACCCTGCCTCCTGGCGAAGCCCGGCATGCCCGGAGCCGCCGCCTCGAACCCGGAATGCCGGTGGGAGTTGTGAATGGGCGCGGGATGGCGGCGGGTGGCCGCCTCACCGGCGACGGCCTGGGAGTCCTCTTGGAATTTCTCGAGGCCAGGCTGGGCGAGCCGGCACAGGATGTCTGCGTTTTCGTGGGCGCCGCGGAGCACGCCCGGATGGAGTGGGCGGTCGAAAAGGGAACCGAGTGCGGGGCTCGAGGCTTCTGGTTCGTGTCAACAGAACGCTCACAACGGGCACACGCGGCCGCCCTGGCCTCCCGCAGAAGCAGGCTCCTGCGCATCGCGGCGGAAGCGGTCAAGCAATGCCGCCGCTCGCTGCGGCCCTTCATAGAAGGACCCGTCAGTTTTCGCGAAGCGCTTTCCATTGCGCCGGCTCCTCTCTTCGTTGCGAGCTTTCATGCGGAGCCAGAAACCATACAGTTTTCAGGTCCAGCATCGCTGTTCGTTGGTCCGGAAGGAGGATTCTCACAACCCGAACTGGATGCCTTTCGAGATCTGGGTGCCCAGTTCTTTTCTCTCGGTTCCAGGATTCTGCGAGTCGAGACGGCCGTCACGGCGGCGCTCACCCGGCTCGTCAAGTCCTGACCTGGTCCTGCTCTTTCTGCCCAAAACCTATTTTCATTGGAGGCGTCAATGAGTTTCGATGATGTCAAGAAAATCTGGATGAACGGCAAGCTGGTGGATTTTGCAGAAGCCAAAATTCATGTCTTTACGCACGCCCTCCACTACGGGTCAGGCGTTTTCGAGGGCATTCGCTGCTACAAGACCGCCCGCGGACCCGAGGTCTTCAGGCTCGACGAGCATCTGGACCGCCTTCAGTGGTCCGGGAAGATCTACCGGATGGAGATCCCATTCTCGGCGGCGCAGCTCAAGGATGCCGTTCTCGAGACGATCCGCGTAAACAGTTTCGATGAGTGTTATATCCGGCCGCTTGCCTACAGGGGATACGGCTCCCTCGGCGTTAACCCGTTCCCAAACCCGGTGGATGTCATGATCGGTTGCTACCGCTGGGGCCGCTATCTCGGTGCGGAGGCTCTCGAGAATGGTGTTGACGTCTGCTGTTCCTCGTGGGGACGTCTGGCCGCGAACACCATGCCCGCCATGGCGAAGGCCACGGCTAACTACGCCAATAGCCAGCTCATCAAGATGGAAGCCATCGTCAACGGCTATGACGAGGGAATCGCTCTGGACGATACGGGAAGAATCTCCGAGGGCTCGGGTGAGAACCTCTTCGTGGTGTGGAAGGGGTGCCTCTACACTCCGCCCCTCTCAGCGTCAACTCTTCCGGGAATCACCCGGCTCACCGTGATGCAACTCGCGCGTGAAAGCGGCATCAAGATTGAGGAGAAAGCGCTGCCGCGGGAAATGCTCTACGCCGCCGACGAACTCTTCTTCACGGGGACGGCCGCGGAAATCACCCCCATCCGGTCGGTGGACAAGATCACCGTCGGCGCCGGAAAGCGCGGGCCCATGACAGAGAAACTTCAGACGGCTTTCTTTGAGATCGTCACGGGGAAAGTTCCGGACCGCTATTCGTGGCTGACACCCGTCTACGCGCCTGTCGGTGCGCACGCATGACGGTCCCCCGGGGATGAGAGGAAGTCAAGGGGCGGCTTCGGCCGCCTCTTTGTTTTTTTCTTGAGTGCGTTTCTGCGCAGGATGGGGGAATCCGTTTGAAAAAGATGACCTTGGCGATAACATTATCGGCTTGGTAATGTTCGATGGGCTTCACCGAATGCACGAAGGAAAGACTTCTTGACCGGTGTCAAGGGACGCAAGAACGGGGCCATTACAGCGCTCTTGGACAGGTTTTTGAGTGAAAGCATATGGATCATTTGTTTCATGAATTTGAACAGAAACCTAGTGCATATGATCCATTCCCTTGTGCCGAGACATCTGGGATCCTTTTTTCCGGAGGTCGCGGTGAAAACGGTTTTCGTCCCGTGGGTTCTTCCTCAGAGAGAGACGAAATGACCCATTTTGCTGCGCTCCTTTTTCTCGAGACCAACTTTTCTGCCAGAGCTGGAGACGTACCACAGTATGGGTGGGCCCCGTACCAGTTCGTTACACCCCTCCAAGGCTCCGGGGGATGGTCCTTTCGTGCCTTGGAAGATTGCATTGGAAACAGGATGGGAGATCGATGAGCAACACCGTACGCTATGACGATCAAACCCCGCGGCTCTTCTTCCTTGCCGCCATTATTTGGGCAGTGGTCGGGATGCTCGTCGGCGTCCTCGTCGCCGCCATGCTCTTCTTGCCCGGACTTAACCTAGCGCCGTATCTGACGTTTGGCCGGTTGAGGCCGTTGCACACGAACGCGGTCATTTTCGCCTTCGTGGGGAACATGATCTTTGGCGGTGTCTACCACTCGATGCAGCGTCTCTTGAAGACGCGGCTCTTCAGTGATGCCCTCTCAAAGATTCACTTTTGGGGCTGGCAACTCTTGATCGTGGCCGCCGCGCTCTGCCTTGTTACAGGTTATACCCAAGGCAAAGAATATGCCGAGTTGCCCTGGGTTCTCGACATCGTGATCGCGGTCCTCTGGGTGACGTTCGCTGTCAACTTCTTTGGCACGATCGCGATCAGGCGAGAGAAACACCTGTACGTGGCGATCTGGTTCTACATCGCCACGATCGTCGCGGTGGCCATCCTTCACATTGGCAACAGCGCAGCGATCCCGTACTCCCTTCTGGGAAGCTACTCCGCCTATGCGGGCGTGAAGGATGCCCTGATGCAATGGTGGTACGGGCACAACGCCGTCGCCTTCTTCTTGACGACGCCGTACCTCGGCCTCATGTACTACTACCTGCCGAAAGCGGCCGACCGCCCGGTCTTCAGCTACAAGCTGTCGATCATGCACTTCTGGTCGCTGGTGTTTGTCTACATTTGGGCCGGGCCGCATCACCTCCACTACACCGCGCTGCCGGAGTGGGCATCGACGCTCGGGATGCTGTTCTCCCTCGTCCTCTGGATGCCTTCATGGGGCGGTATGGTTAATGGACTGCTCACTCTCCGCGGGGCCTGGCAAAAGCTACGGGATGAGCCGGTCCTGAAGTTCCTCGTCGTTGCCGTCACGTATTACGGGATGTCGACATTCGAGGGACCGATGATGTCCATCAAGACCGTGAACTCAGTTTCGCACTATACGGACTGGACGGTCGGACACGTTCATGCTGGCACGCTTGGCTGGAATTCGTTCCTCTCCTTTGGAGTGCTCTACTGGGTTATTCCGAGACTCTGGAAGACGAATCTCTTCAGCAAGAAACTGGCGGAGACACATTTCTGGATTGGGACCGTGGGCATCATCCTCTACCAGGTTTCCATGTGGGTGGCTGGCATTACCCAGTGGGCCATGTGGCGGGCGTTCGAGGCGGACGGCCGGCTCGTCTACCCGGACTTCATCGAAACCGTCATCAGGATCGTGCCGATGTACTGGGTGCGCCTCATTGGTGGCAGCCTTTTCTTCTTGGGCCTCCCCTTGCTCGTCTATAACGTCATCAAGACGATCAAGAGCGCTCCAGCGAACTACAAGGAAGAGCCCGAGGTTGTGGCACCGCCGCTGAAGGATGAGATTGTCGCCCCCGGCGCAACGACTCCGGCCAACACCTACGATCACGCCTTTTTCCGTGCTCAGCACGCTCTCCGTCATGGCGTTCACCGGATCATTGAAGGAAACATCGTCCTGATGACGGTTCTGACGGCGCTTGCTCTGGCGGTCGGGTCACTCGTCGAAGCTCTCCCGATGTTCTTTGACCCTTCGAATGTCAAGACGATAGCGAGCGTTCACCCGTACACACCGCTCGAACTGCTCGGGCGGGATATCTACCTTCGCGAGGGGTGTTACAACTGCCATTCCCAGATGGTCAGGCCTTTCCGGCACGAGACGGAGCGTTATGGCGAATATTCCAAGGCGGGTGAGTTCATCTACGACCATCCGTTCCAGTGGGGTTCCAAGCGCACGGGTCCTGACCTGCACCGGGTTGGACAGAAGTACCCATCGCTGTGGCACGTGCGGCACATGAAGGTGCCCAGCTCAACGACACCAGGGTCCGTGATGCCGCGCTATCCGCACATCCTGACTTCTCCGATCGATGCAAGCCTCGTTCAGGCAAAGATGAAGGCGCTTCGCAGGGTTGGCGTGCCTTACACAGATGGAGAAATCGAGACCGCTCAGGCCTCCATAGAGGCACAGGCCAAGGTCATTGCTACCGAGGTGGAGTCGCAACAGGGGCCCAAGGGGTTGGCCGACAAGGAGATCGTCGCATTGACAGCCTACTTGCAGCGGCTTGGCACGGACATCAAGTGGAAGAAACCGGCTGTACAGCAGCCGCTGGCCATCGCTCCGGCGGCTCCTCCGGCAGCTCCAGCAGGTGCTCCGGCACCAGCTCCGGCCGCGGCGGGCAACGCTCTCGTGGCTCCCGTGGCTCCCGTGGCGATCGTAGGCGCGAAGTAAAAGTGCTGCAGCAACTTGTCTCTGAAACGGGCGCTTCGGGCTGGGCGATAGCCTCGATGGTGTTCTTCATCGGGGTCTGGACAGCGATCGCGATTGGGGTCTACCGAGCCCGGCCCGAGAAAATGGCGGAGAAAGCCCACCTGCCACTCGTAAACGAGGGCGGCGGCGAACCTCCCGCGGAGGGAAGGCCGCGGGCCTGAGAAGAGGGAACAAATGGCTGAATACGAAGATAAAGTCCTGCATGAACTTGATGGAATCAAGGAGTATGACAACCCGCTTCCAGGATGGCTGATGGCAATCTGGTGGGGGGCCCTTCTCTTTTCCGCGGTGTACCTGGCCTTCTACGCATTGAGCTTCGGTGAGGGCTCGATGGAGGCAGAGTACCGGAGTGCCGCGGAGCGCGACATGGCTCAGCTGCAGGCGCACTTTGACGCAAACCCCATCGTTCCTCCCACGCCCGCCGAACTGCTTGCGGGTGCCAAGAACCCGGATGTGATCGCAATGGGCCAGGCACGGTTCACCAAGACGTGCGCCGCTTGCCATGGTCAGCAAGCTCAGGGGCTCATTGGCCCTAACTTGACGGATGACCGCTGGATTCATGGCGGCGGGGTCGAGCAGACTTTCAATTCCATCGTCAAGGGCTGGCCGGCGAAGGGCATGCCGCCCTGGGGCCGAGCGATCCCCCCAAAGGAGATCTCGGCTCTCGTTTCTTATATCCGCAGCATCCAGGGTTCCAATCCGCCCAATCCAAAGCCTGCTGAGGGCGATCTCTTTACCGCGGAACCACTTCCGGAGAAATAGGTTTGGAAACTGAATCAATCGCCAAAGGGAAGGCAGCGCCCGGGGGCGTACCGAGTGCACGCGAGCGCATTTTTGATGTCGCCCCCGAGGAAGACTTGCTTTACAGCATGACGGCGGATGGAAAGCGTAAGTTCATCCATCCAGTCGTCCACAAGGGCAAGTACTGGAAGATCCGCCGGGCAATGGCTGTCCCCCTCATTGTGCTCTTCTTTGTTCTGCCCTGGATTCCCATTGGCGGGAAACCTGCCGTTTTCCTGGACTTGGCGTCTCGTCAGTTCCACATTCTGGGGGGCACGTTTCACCCGACTGACAACATTCTGCTGGCGGCACTGGGAGTCTCCATCATCATCTCCGTCTTCTTCGTGACGTCGACATCTGGCCGGATGTGGTGTGGATACGCTTGCCCTCAGACGGTTTACCTCGAATTCATCTTCCGGCCCATCGAGATCTGGCTGGAAGGGAAGCCTGTCCAACAGCGAAAGCTGAATGCTGCTCCTTGGAGTCTCAAGAAATTTGGCGTCAAGGCCGCCAAGTGGTTTCTCTGGGCGGTGATTGCCCTGGCCATGTCGGCAACTTTCATCTCGTACTTCGTCGGGTGGAACTATTTGACCGGAGTTGTGGCAGCAAACCCGGGAGCCAACGCAGTGCTCGTGGGCGTCATCTTGTTCGTTGCCGGAATGATCGTCTTCGATTTTGGCTGGTTTCGCGACCAGATGTGCACCGTGGCGTGTCCGTATGGCCGTCTCCAGAACGTGCTGGCAGATCCAGACACGATTCTCGTGGCTTACGATCAGAAGCGGGGCGACCCAAAAACCAAGCTCAAGGATCGCATTCTCGGCGGAACCTATGGCGATTGTATCGATTGCCGTAGTTGTGTCAACGCTTGCCCCACTGGAACGGACATCCGCAGGGGCTTGCAACCAGAGTGCATTGGCAGCGCCCAGTGCATTGACGCCTGCGACGTCGTCATGCACAAGACCGGGAAGCCTCCCGGCCTCATCCGTTACACCTCCGAGAGGGAGCAAGCTGGAGGCCTGAGGCGCATCTGGCGGCCGCGAAACATCATTTATCTCATTCTTCTGACGGCGACTTGGGGAACGCTTGCTGCTCTCATCCTCAACCGGGGCGACGCTCTCGTCGAAGTCATCCGGGGGGGACGCGAACCCTACCGCATTCTGATGACGGGTGAAGTCGCCAATCAGCAGCGGCTCCGGTTTACTAATCAACTGGCGGCAACACAGAGTTTTACCGTTGAAGTCGTTGATCCCCCTGGCGCCAAACTCGTACTGAGCGAGTCGCCCATTGTTGTCGAGCCGGCAAGACTGGCCACGATCAATGTGGTGACGACTGTTCCGGCGAAAGTGTTCAAGGACGGCCAGGCCGAAGGGCGCTACGTTGTGACCTCGGACCGTGGTTTCAAGAAAGAAGTCAAGTTTTTGCTTTTGGGGCCGTATCAGGAGGGCGAGTGAAGCTGGGGCGGTTTCTTTCCGAATACCGGTGGCCGCTTTACCTGAGCGGGTTGCTTGGCATGGCTATTGCCGCGTACGGAGTCTTGATCTACGTGGCGACCCGCCCCAACGCTCCGAGGCCCATCCCGAATTATTATGAGACGTCCGAGAAGTGGGATGCTGACGAGGCCGTCGAGGCCGCGAGCCGTCAGCTCGGATGGACCGTTCAGTACAGTCTCCCGGCAGGTGTCCCCCACATAGCGGGAATGCCGCGGCCCGTCGACGTCCACGTCGCCGACCGCGACGGCAACGGGGTCGCGGAACTCACGGGACGTCTCTTTGCCATGCGTCCCTCGGACCAGCGCATGAATCAGTCTGGTCAACTTGTCGGCCTCCCTCACGAGGCTGGTTCTTACCGGGCCCTTTTAACGGTTGACCAGCCTGGAACCTGGGAGTTTCGACTGGACGCAAAAAAGGGCAGCGTTCGTTTTGTCCATGCAGCGCGGATGCCGGTGGCGCCAGATGCCCCAGCCAATGACGGGGGGGGCAAGTGAACCCCTCAGGCGAGCGCGGGAGTCACCGTGCCGCCCCGGCGGCGTGCGCGCACTGCGGGCTAGCCGTGCCCGCCAGCATGGTGCGCGAGGGCGAGGAACATCAGTTCTGTTGTCACGGCTGCCGGCAAGTGTACGAAGTCATCAATGAGATGGGGTACGGCCAGTACTACCGTTTCGTGGGCCAGCAGGGCGGGGTCCTCGAGCCGGCACACGTCAGTGGACGTGCCTTCGCGGAATTTGACGATCCCCGCCTGCAGCAGGATGTGACGGATCCCATGACCGGGGGACGGTGCCGGACGCGCCTCTACCTCGAGGGTGTCCATTGTGCTGCCTGCGTCTGGCTTGTTGAAAAGCTGCCGGAGGCGCTTCCGGGTGTCGATTCCGTCAGATTGAATCTCGGAAGCAGCGTTGCGGAGGTGATCTGGGATCCTCTACGGGTCCCGCTCTCGTCAATTGGGAGAGCCCTGGACCGGCTCGGGTATACCCCTCATGTTCACAGGGCCGGCAGGATTCAGGACGCTCGCCGAAAGGAAGACCGCGCTGCCCTCGTCAAGCTGGGTGTCGCCGGTGCGTGCGCCATGAATCTCATGTTCCTGCATGGGGCCATCTATGCCGGCGAGTATTCGGGCATGACCTCGCCATTCGAGTCCTTCTTTCGCTGGGTCTCGTTTGGAGTTGCCCTTCCTGTCATGTTTTTCTCGGCGCGTCCGTTCTTTCAGACGGCGCTTTCTGGGCTCCGGTCGCGTGTTATTCACATAGACCTGCCGATTGCCCTCGCACTCGCGGGGGCCTTCGTTTACAGCGCGTGGAATACGGTTGCGGGGACCGGACCTCTCTATTTTGATTCCCTCGCCATGCTGGTTGCTGCTCTTCTCGGTGCACGTCAGGTGCAGAGGAGTGCGCAGCGGGCAGCCCTCGAACGCGCGGACAGCTTGCGTGGAGCCGCCTTCATCGAGTTTGCGCGCAGGATCACGGCAGACGGACCGGAGGTCCCTGGTGTCGAGGTCAATGTCAACAGCCTCGTTCCCGGAGACCGTGTCGAGGTGCGCTCCGGGGAACTGGTGCCCGTGGACGGTGTGGTCCTGGCTGGCCGCTCGACTCTCGACAATGCGATCTTGACGGGCGAGTCTCAGCCCGTTGCGGTCACCGAAGGGGACACTGTCCACGCCGGCGCCACGAACCTGGGAGCGCGGCTGATTGTTCGAGTGGATGCCGCAGGAGAGAAGACGCGTGTGGGCGCGCTTCTCTGCATCGTGGAGGAGTCGCTCGCTCGCCGCCCCGCTGTCCTCGAACTCTCGGATGTTCTTGCAAGGAGATTCGTTCAGGTCTTGCTGTTACTGGCGTGCCTGGGCCTCTTCCTCGCTGTGCCGCTTGGTACCAGGGAAGCACTCACAAGAGTCGTTGCCCTTCTTGTGGTGGCGTGTCCCTGCGCCCTGGGTCTTTCGATCCCGCTCGCCGTTTCGGTCGCCCTCCTGCGGGCGGCAAGAGCGGGTATTTTTATCAAGAATCCAGACGCCTTTCAGAAACTGCGGCAGGTCCAAACGGTCCTTCTCGACAAGACAGGTACTTTGACACTGGGCAGGGCTCAAGTCTGCCGTTGGGAAGGAAGTGAATCCGCAAGAGAACTCGCTTGCGCGCTCGAAGGCGAGTCCTCCCACGCGGTCGCTCAGGCATTTCGAGCAGCGTTTGAGCGTCCTCTGCGCGCTGTGCGTACCCTGGCTGATGTGTGTGAGGTCCCGGGCCAGGGAATCTCTGGCCGCGTTGATGGTCACGCCGTCAGCGCTGGAAACCGTGTCCATGCGATGGCGCTCGGGACGAGCATCCCGGCCGCCCTGGAGGAGCACGCCGAGAGCCTTGTGGCCGATGGACTCAGCCCTGTCTACGTGGCGGTAGATGGAAGGGTGCAGGGCGTTTTTGGGGTCGGGGATCCCGTGCGGCCAGATGCGCGAGAGACGGTGGATGCCCTGAGGAAGCAGGGGATTCGGGTGCGCATTCTCTCCGGGGATCACCCCCGAATTGTGAAGAAGGTGGCTGCCGAACTCGGAATCGCACAGGAGGACGCGGCTGGCGGGCTTACCCCCGAGGGTAAACTCGAAGCCATCGGGGCGCTTGTGAATGGGCCCTCTGGCGCAAGGAAGGGAGCCGTGGTCATGGTTGGCGATGGCGTAAACGACGCCGCGGCGCTGGCTCTGGCTGACGTCGGGATTGCTGTTCTTGGCGGGACAGGTGCTTCGATTGTGGCGGCTGACATTGTTCTCACCCGCGAGGGTGTAGCACCTCTTCTGGAAATCCTGCGTGGAGCCAGGCGCGTTTTCGGCGTGATCGGACGTAACCTGGTGTTCTCCCTCGGCTACAACATAGCAGGAGCCGTCCTGGCGCTGCTCGGGCTCGTCGGGCCACTCCTGGCAGCTATTTTGATGCCCATGTCTTCCTTGACCGTGATTCTCTCCGCGGCGTTCTCGAGGCCATTTGGAAGCCTCGGCAAGAGACGCCGTCTGCTCGGGACGGGGGTCTGAATGGAGACCATTTTTGTGCTCCTGCCGCTCGCCCTCCTAATTGCCGGAATTGCCCTGGCCCTTTTTATCTGGGCTGTCCGGTCAGGACAATTCGATGACATGGAGACCCCGGCAGTTCGAATTCTTTTTGACGACGAGGCGCCCGCCCCGGTTCCGAACGGGACGAAGCGCTCTGAGGGCCCTTCCTCGCAGGGACAAAACGGTACGAAGCGAGAAGGGAATTCCAGTTCTGCTAACGACGGAAGCGGCATAGACAAGGAGGGAACCTAAATGAGCCGACCGAGTATGTCCGTCCGCATCCTTATCCTGGTAGTGGTAGGGATGATTGGGGCGGGCTCCCTGGCGTACGCCTTGAGTAACGCACGCAAGGGGTACGAACCGCGCCAGCCCATCCAGTTCCGGCATACGCGAATGGCGGGAGCCCCCAATTGGGTGACGAATGCCAAGGGGGAAAAGGTGAATGTGGGGGGCTATAACATCCCCTGCGTCTACTGCCACACGATGCCATATAGGGGCCGCCACTCCACGGTTCCCACGACTGCAATCTGTATGAACTGTCACAGCACCGTGGGTCTGAACAAGGAGTGGGTCCTGAAAGTGAAGGACTACTGGGACCGTGGTGAGCCGATTCCCTGGGTGAAAGTCCACGACATGCCTGACTTTGTTTATTACGACCACTCGGCCCATCTGAATGCAAAGGACGATAAGGGGCAGCCCAAGGTAGCCTGCAAGGATTGTCACGGCGAGGTCGAAAAGTCCGAGATCGTCCGTGTGCAGAATCGGTTCAACATGGGCTGGTGCCTCGAATGTCACAGGAAGCCAAACATGGCGGCTTCAACCGATTGCTTCGTGTGCCACCGCTAGAGGGAGATGACGATGAGACCGAACGAGAGCAGCACGCTACCCGAGGCCTCGGGCCCTTCCCGGCGCGAGTTTCTCCGGGTGAGCGGCACGCTGGCGGCCGCGAGTGCCCTGGTCAGCACGGGGTGTCAGCCGCCACAGGAGGCAACCGTCCCATTCCATGACATGCCAGAGAGCTTGGTCGACGGTCAAGGCCGTGCCCGGTTCTTTGCAACCGTACTTGACGGATCCCCGGTGCTCGTGCGCACGCGGGAAGGGCGGCCGATCCTGGTCACCCCGAATCCCAAGGACGCGAGCGGCCGCGGACTCAGCTTGCGGCACCACGCCGCCCTGATGGATTTGTACGATCCAGACCGGGCCCAAAAGCCCTTGTCGGTGCGCCGCGGCAAGGGAGCGCTGGTAGACAGTTCCTGGCCTGTGATTAGTGCCGAGGCCGTTTCCCGCCTGAAGAAAGACAAAGATCAGGCCGTACTTTTGACCGGCCCGGTGAACAGCCCTTCGCTTGCGGCTGCCATCGCCGAACTGAAGGCTCAACTGGGGGTGAGGCACGTTGTCTACACCCCGCTGGAGGCGGGTGCGGCCGGAGTCGCGTGGAAGAAGGCTTTTGGTGAGGGCCAGAAGCCCCGGCCGCGTTTCGACAAGGCTGATCTGATCGCTGGATTTGGTGCCGAGTTTCTTGACAGGCCTGCCCAAGGCCTGGAACACGACTTTGCGATGCGGCGCTCGCCCGAGCAGCCAGATGGCAGTCGCATGAACCGCTTCGTCCAACTCGAGGGACGTTTGACACTGACGGGCGCCAATGCGGACAAACGCATCAGGGTGCGCGATTCTCAGCTTGCGGCAGTCGCTTCGGCCGTTGCTCATGAGATCGTGGTGACCCAGAAAGCCGGGCCGCTTGCGGCTGATGCCGAGGTGACAAAGGCGCTCGAGCCGTTTTCCCCTCGAGAAGTGTCGAAGTTGACGGGGGTCAAGGAAGAAGAAATCACCAAACTTGCTTCGGAGTTAGTCGCCGCCAAGGGCAAAGCCATTGTCTTGGCGGGTGGCTCAGCCAGCGAGTCTGCAACGGGTATCGCCCTCGAGATGGCCGTTGTCCTCTTGAACCTCAGCATCGATGCCTATGCTTCGGGGCTCTTTGACGAAACCTTCGCGGAGGACCCGGGAGCCGGCGCGATACAGGGCTTTGCGGCACTCGTGGACGACATGAAGGCGGGTAAGGTGGCGACTCTCTTGATCGCCGGGGCAAACCCTGTCTACAGTGCTCCCGTCTCCCTCGGTGTCGTCGAGGCGCTTGCCAAGGTGCCCTTCATCCTCTCTCTGAACGACCGGCTGGATGAGACTTCGGCTCTGGCCGACTTTCTGGCTCCCGCCAGCCACGCCTTCGAGAGCTGGTGCGACATTCAATTACCGCACGGCCTTTTGGCCGTACAGCAGCCCACGATCCAACCTCTCTACGACACGCAGGGTCTCCTTGACATTCTGGTGGCCTGGGGTGCGGCCGCTGGCCTGGGGGGTCCTTTCGCGGCGGCCGTTGCCGGGACCGTGCCCAAGGCCGGGGCGGCACCTGGAACACCTGCGCCAAACCCGAGCCTTGCCTGGCATTTCATCCGTTCAACCTGGGGCAAGCATCTGGGCTCCGAACCAGGGACGCTGCCTTTTGAAGAGGCTTGGAACGAGGTTCTGCGCGCTGGCCAGTGGCAGGGCCCAATTCCCGCTTCCGTGGCGGCTCGAAAACTCGCTCCCGGATCCTCAGCGCTTTTGGGAGTCCTTCCTGCAACTCCGACTGGTCTGGAACTCCAGGTTTACCCGCACATCGCGCTGTCGGATGGCCGGTCTGCCAACAATGGCTGGCTTCTCGAATTCCCGGATCCCATCACTCGAATCTCATGGGGCAATGCGGTTTCGGTTGCGCCCCGGCGCTTTGACGAGATGAAACTCCAGAACGGTGATCTGATAGAGGTGGATGCCGGGCATGCCAAGGTCGTAGCGCCCGCGTACCGTCACGCCGGGATGCACAACGACGAAGTAGCTCTTGCTCTCGGCTTCGGCCGCACAGGCTGCGGCGTCATAGGGAACGGTATTGGTCACAGTGCTTACCCGCTGCAGCTGCTTTCGGATGGGCGGGTTCTTCTCGCTGGTCTCCCAGTCAAGATCCAGAAGGTCGCGGGGCATGAGGAACTGGCTTTCGCGCAAGGCTCGGACGTCATCGACCGCGACCGCCGGCCGCTTGTGCCCACGACAACGCTGTCGGCCTTCGAGGCGAATCCCAAGTCAGGAACCGAGCAGACGCCGGGCGGGCCATCGATCTGGCCGAAACACAAGTACGAGAAGGTCAAGTGGTCGATGGCCATCGACTTGTCAAAATGTAATGGGTGTGGCAAATGCGTCATTGCTTGTCAGGCGGAAAACAACATTCCCGTCGTGGGCAAGACGAGCATCATCAACGGCCGTGAGATGTCGTGGATGCGGATAGACCGCTACTACGACGCTCCGGTGAAGGAAGGCCGGAGAGGCGCGGAAGTGTGGGACGGCCCAATCGATGTCGTCGAGGAACCCTCGACGCTCTTCGAACCCATGCTCTGTCAGCACTGTGATAATGCCCCGTGTGAGACAGTGTGTCCATTCGTGGCGACAATGCACAGCGAAGATGGCGTCAATCAGCAGGTCTACAACCGCTGCGTTGGAACACGGTACTGCGCCAATAACTGTCCGTTCAAGGTGCGGCGCTTCAACTACTGGGAGTATTCGGCCGAGCGGACAAGCGCGCTGTTTACCGCCCTGCAACCGCGCATGAAGCAGCACGGTGAGTTGAACACTCGCGGCCGCATGCAGATGAAGAACAATCCGGAAGTCACGGTCAGAAGCCGCGGCGTCATGGAGAAATGCTCGTTCTGCACGCAGCGCATCCGGGAGGCCAAGGCTGCCGCGACGAGAGAAGGCCGCAAGAAAGACCGTTTCCCCGATGGAGCCGTTGTACCGGCTTGCATGGAAGCTTGTCCTTCGGGCGCCATCGTTTTTGGCGACGTGAATAACCCCGAGTCCCGCGTCCGGGCCCTCTCCGAGAACCCGCGCGCAATGCACTTGCTCGAGGCACTCGGTGTGAAGCCAACCATTTCCTACCTGACGAAGGTGCGCAATGACAAGGCCTGAGATGAGTCCCTACGCAACCGTCATGGACGACAGTCAGCTGAAAGGCCAGCCGATCGTCTTGGACGTGAGCGGCCCTTATGGCGGCGCCGTCGAGGTGCCGGAGCCGCTCGTCACGGGTAACAAGAAATGGGCCGATGTCGACCGTGACATCTGCCTCCACACCGAACAGTTTCCGACCAAGCTTTGGTGGATGGCCTTCACCGGGGCGCTCATTCTTTTGAGCGTGCTCGGCTTCGCGCTCGTTTCCCTCGTCTATTCGGGAATGGGCGTTGCGGGCGTCAATCAGCCCGTTGGCTGGGGCTCGTTCATCATCAACTTCGTCTTCTGGATTGGTATTGGACACGCCGGCACTCTGATCTCGGCCGTCCTTTTCCTCTTCCGGCAACAGTGGAGGACGGGCATCAACCGCGCGGCCGAAGCGATGACGCTTTTTGCGGTGGCTTGCGCCGGGATCTTCCCGGTGATCCACCTCGGAAGGCCCTGGTTCGCGTATTGGCTCATTCCCTACGCCAACGCCCGCGGACCGCTCTGGGTGAACTTCAATTCGCCACTCGCGTGGGATATCTTCGCCATCTCGACCTACGGTCTCGTCTCGGTCACGTTCTGGTATGTCGGGCTTCTCCCAGACCTCGCCACTGTGCGCGACCGGGCCACGCACCCCTTGCGTAAGTGGATCTACAACGCATTGAGCCTGGGCTGGACGGGATCACACCGGGCCTGGCGGCACTACGAGTCGGCCTACATGATTCTGGCCGCGTTCGCCACGCCTCTCGTTTTCTCAGTCCACACGATCGTCTCCTTCGACTTCGCAACGTCGGTCATGCCGGGCTGGCACACGACGATCTTCCCGCCTTACTTCGTCATCGGGGCCATCTTTTCCGGGTTCGCGATGGTCATCACGCTGATGAGCATCATGCGCGGGGTCTTCAACTTGAAGAACTACATCACGCTGAACCACATGGAGGCAATGGCCAAGATCCTGATGCTTACGGGCATGCTGGTTGGCTTCGCTTACTCCACCGAGTTCTTCATGGCGTGGTACTCCGGCAGCGAGTGGGAAGGGTTCGTTTTCAAGAACCGGGCCTTCGGCCCCTACGGCTGGGCCTACTTCATCATGTTCACATGTAATGCCATCGTGCCCCAGATCTTCTGGTGGAAGAGCATGCGGCGGAACACGCTGGTGCTGTTCATCGTGTCGATCCTGGTGAACGTTGGGATGTACTTCGAGCGTTATGTCATCGTCGTGACCTCGCTGCACCGCGATTTCCTCCCGTCGTCGTGGGGCATGTACTCCTTCACGGCCTGGGACTACATGATTCTGATCGGCTCGTTTGGTCTGTTCTTTACCCTCTTCCTGTTGTTCGTACGTGTCCTGCCCGTCATCGCCATTTCGGAGGTGAAGGGAGTCATGGACCCGAAAGTCGCCAAGAGCGCGCCGCCAAGCCCGCAAGCCGTAGCGGCGAAGTCCTAGGAGGTGTGAGCCATGATAGCGACTTCGACAAAAGGCGTGACGGGGTACTTCACGGAACCTTCCGAGGCTCTGGCCGCGGCCGTGAAAGTCCGCGACGCGGGCTGGAAACACTTCGACTTTCTCACCCCGTTTCCGATTCATGGGATGGAAGACGCCATGGGCCAGAAGCGGTCATGGGTGCCCTACGTGACAGCAATCTTGGCCTTCTGCGGCATTCTCTTTGCCCAAGCCCTACAAAACTACGTCATGGTCTATGACTGGCCGATGAACTTTGGCGGAAAGCCCTATGCCTCCTGGCCATCGTTTGTTCCAATCACGTTCGAGGCCATGGTTTTCTGGGCAGCCATTGGTACAGCCATTGTTGCAATTCTCGGGGGCAAGGTGGACACAATTCCTCAGCCTCCTCCCTTGCTCATCAACACCGGGGCAACAGTGGACCGTTTTGTGCTGTGGATTTCGGCTACGGATCCAGATTGGGACGAGAAAGAAGCTCTCGAGTTTGTTGCCTCGCTTGGCGCCCACGATGTCAAGCTCATTGACGTGAAGGGAGATGCCAATGCGTAAGAAGATCCAGTTCATGATGTTGGCGGCCCTCGTGATGGGTCTTCCCGCGTGCGATTTGGGGCTCCCCGCGGGACGCACGCCTCACCGGGAAGGCAACCGCCTGGATATGGGAGATCAGCCGCGCCTCAAGCCGCAGCGCAAAGACATCTTCGGTGGGCGGGCGACTGGCATGATCGAGCCTCAGCAGGGGACTGTGGCCGTCAACGAGAAGCCGTATCCCTTCGCGCAGAACGAGGCTGATAAGGCGGGGCAATACCTCAAGAATCCGTATCCGGTAACTCCTGAGATGGTGGCGCACGGGAAGTGGGTCTACGAGAACGTGTGCATTACGTGTCATGGGCCCAAGGGAGCCGGGGATGGCGCGGTCACGGCTCTGTTCCCGAAGCCGCCCAGCCTGATGACGCAAAAAGTGCGCGACTGGCCGGATGGGCAGATCTACCACCGTCCAGCTCGCGGCCAGAACTCGATGCCGAGCCACGCCCGGCAGGTGACCGAGAAAGACATCTGGTCCCTGGTCGTCTATATCCGCCAGATGCAAAGTGTGGAGCCGGTGGCCCCCCCGCCGCCCGTACCTCAGTCCGCGGCCGCGACTCAGCCCGCGGCCTCTCAACCAGCAGCACAACCCGCGGCGCAGCCAGCAAGCGAGCCAGCAGCGGCCAAAGGGGGTAAGCCATGAGTCATCCTGACCGTCACCACCATGTTGTCCCGGATCTTCCGGAACATCTGCAGCTCTCTCCCCTGGTCCGCGGGATCGCGGTCGTGTGTCTGCTCGCGGGCGCTGCCGCGCTCGTGTGGGGATTCAGCCAGGGGCACACCGAACTCGCATGGAGTTCCTACCTCATCGGAGTCTTCTTTACACTCGGCCTCGGCGTTTTTGGCGTGGCCTGGATCTCCATCCTCTATCTTGCGGGCGCCGATTGGTCGATCACGATGCGCCGGATCCCGGAAGCCATGACCGCGTGGCTCCTTCCGGGAGGTGTCTTGGCTCTTCTCGTGGGCCTGGGTGCCCACTCCCTCTACCACTGGTCACACGCCGAGGCCGTTGCGAAGGACGCTCTGCTCACCCACAAGGCGCCCTTCCTGAACATGCAGCTCTTCTACATCCTGACCGGGCTGAGCTTGGTACTCTGGATCGTCTTCGCCTGGGTCATGGTGGGCGGCTCCCGGCGGCAGGACGAGGAAGGCGGTGTGGCGATCACAAAAAGGAACCACACGCTTTCGGCCATTTTCCTCGTCGTTTTCGCGCTCACGATCAGTGTCGTCGGCTTCTACCTGTTGATGTCGCTTGAGGCTCACTGGTTCTCCACAATGTTCGCCGTGCTGGTTTTCACGGACGTTGTTCAGACAGGCACGGCCTTCGTGGCGGTGGTCGTCGGCTTGTTGATGACAGCGGGCCGGCTGAATGACTTCGTCAAGGAAAACCACTTGCACAGCCTTGGCAAGATGGTCTTTGCGAGCACCGGCTTCTGGGCCTATATCTACTTCTGTCAGTTCCTCTTGATTTGGTACGCCAACATTCCCGAGGAGACGGTCTATTTCATCAAACGCGCGGATAATGGCTGGCTGCCTTATTTCCTCATCTTGCCAGCCATAAAGTTCCTGGTGCCATTCCTGATCCTGTTGCCACATGAGGCCAAGCGCGAGCCAGAGCGCCTGGTCCCCGTGTCGCTCCTCATTCTCTTTGCGCAGTTCTGGGAACTCTACCTGATGGTCGGACCCGCCGTCGGGCATGGAGAGCACGCGGCTCACGGGCACGTACCACTTGTGGAGTTTGCGGTCACGATTGGGTTCGTGGGGCTGTTCCTCCTAGTCTTCGGCTGGACATTGGCCAGACATAACCCCATCCCGAAGAAGGACCCGGCCCTCCCTGCCTGCCTCCACTATCACTAGTCTTCCTGGATTCTGATGGTTCTCCTGCCGCCGCCGTCGCCACGGCGGCGGTTTCGTTTCTGGTCTTGCGCTAGAATGGCGTTATGTCTCCCGAGCCTTTCTTTGCTCCCGAGGTTGATATCTCCCACATCAAGACGGAGGACGACACCCCCGTGGACAACGTCTTTTCCGAGAAGCAACAGCGCCTTCTGACGGAGCCCCTCTACAGTTCCTGGTCTGGCCCTGGTGAGGGCCGGACGTTTGCCGTTTTCTCCAATGTCGGTGTGTTTTTTAGTCCCAAGAAACCCCCCGTCGTCCCAGACGTGTTTTTGAGTCTCGATGTGGAGATTGACCCGGATCCTTGGGCCAAGGCGCATCGGTCCTATTTCGTCTGGGAGTACGGTAAAGTGCCGGACATCGTCATCGAGGTGGTGTCGAACAGGGAGGGCGGAGAGGCGGATACCAAGTTCAACCTCTACCGTCAGTTGCACGTTCCGACCTACGTCATCCACGACCCCGAAAAGCACCTCTCGGAAGACGAGTTGAGGGTCTTCGTTTTTTCGAACTCTTTCTACCGGCAGACGGACGACTTCTGGTTCGAGGACCTGCAACTGGGCTTGACGCTGTGGGAAGGAGCTTTCGAGGGAGTTGAGGGGACGTGGCTCCGCTGGTGCGACCGGGAGGGGAAGGTCATTCCCGCGGGGTTTGAGGAACGGCAGCGTGCCCAGACTGAGCGGCAGCGTGCCGAGGCTGAGCGGCAACGCGCCGAAGCCGAACAGCAGCGCGCCGAGACCGAACGGCAACGCGCCGAAGCCGAACAGCAGCGTGCTGAGACTGAGCGGCAGCGCGCCGAAACCGAGCGGCAGCGCGCGCTTGCGGCCGAAGAGAAACTGGCGAAGCTCTCGGCGCGGCTAACGGCTCTCGGAGTCGATCCGGAGGGTGTTTAGGGCGATTTTCGCCGGTTTCCTCGTGGTCTTTCCTGGGAGCGCGGGCATCTTGCCCGGCCCGGGTGCTCGGAGGTGGGCGAGACCTCCGCGTACCCAGGGGAGAAAGATCCCTGTAAACTCCTAGAGATTCAGCCGTTTTCGGATCAAGCCTTCCTGGGCCACGGAAGCGACGAGCCGGCCAGACCGGTCGAAGAACCGCCCGCGAACCAGGCCGCGTGCACCGCTTGCCGAAGGGCTGTCGAGATCGTAGAGAAGCCAATCGTCAAAACGGAAGTCGCGGTGAAACCACATTGCATGGTCCAGGCTCGCCACCTGGAGCCCTGGCATGAGCCAGGAAACCCCGTGCGGGAGCATGGCCGTTGTGAGGCACTTGAAATCGGATGCGTAAGCGAGGACGTAGCGGTGAACAGCCATGTCCGAAGGCAGCGTTCCCTTGGCCCGGTACCAGAGTTGCCGGCTTGGGGGATGTACGGCCGGATTCAGTTCGTCGACCGGTTGAACAGCCCGGATTTCTATGGGCCGGTCGGCCAGAGCGATTTTGCGAAAGCCCTCCGGGATGCGGTCCATCGCTTGCCGGGCCAGATCGAGTTCGGAGACAAGGGCCTCTGGTGGCGGGACGTCCGGCATGCTCGCAGCGTGTTCGAATCCAGACTCGACGATCTGAAAAGAAGCCGACAGGCTAAAGATGGCGTGGCCGCCCTGGATGGCGACGACTCGGCGCGTGCTGAAACTGGTGCCGTCGCGAATGGGGTCCACGTCGTAGATGATGGGCCGCTTCGCATCCCCTTGCCGCAGAAAGTAAGCCTGCATTGAATGCACGGGCCGGTCAACTGGGACCGTTTGCGCAGCTGCGGAGAGCGCTTGCCCAAGAACCTGGCCGCCGAACACCGCGCCCCAGCCGAGGTCCTGGCTCTGCCCTCGGAAAAGGTTCTTTTCGAGCCGTTCGAGCCGGAGCAGGTCGAGCAGTTCGCAAAGGAGGTCGCGCCCGGTTTCACCTTCCGCCCGGCAAAGAGTCCCGGCGGGTGTTCCTTCTTTCGCTGCCCCATGTGAGGCATCGTTGCTAGCGAGGTTCATGGCATCAGTCCTTTCGAGAGCGCGTGGACGTCTGACGAGCCGGCTCACCGGCTTTCTTGATTTGGGCCGGGATGTGTTTGTGGTAGGGAGTCTTCGTGAATGGGTCGCAGTGTGACCCTGAAGTCAAGACGTTGATCTGCGGACCTGACGGCACGCGGTTTTGAAAGACCGCTCCATAACCATGAGGCAATGTCACGACTCCTGGACGCAAGCAGTTGTCGACCTCGACAACTGCCTCGATCTGGCCGCGACGAGTGAGGCATTCCGCGCGAGCACCGGTTTCGAGTGAGAGCCGGGCCGCGTCATCAGGGTGGATGCGAAGGGCACCGGCCTGGTCCGTTTTTCGCCACTCTGGATTCCTGATGACCTGATTAGCGTTGTAACTTCGTCTTTCTCCGGCCATGAGAATGAATGGGGCCTCGGAACTGGCAGGTGGCTCCGTTTTCAGCGCCCGGAGTTCTTCGAGCATTTCTGGAATTGTCAGCTGGACGCGGTGGTCATCGTATGTGATGAGTGACCATGTGTCCTGGAATTCGTGCCGGCTGATGACGACGCCGGACCGGCCCTCGAGAATGGCGTTGAAGAGAGCGGGGCCGAGAGTGAGCCAGTTGCCCCTGTGTTCCGCGCGTTTCACGGCTTTCTGGTGCCGTGTGGCGTACTGCATCGCAAGAGGCAGGATGCAGGCTGCTGCTCTGGCCCCGTTCGGCAGAACCGGGCCGAGGGTTCGGTACATGACGGAGGCGCCAAATGGGACAAGGGATGGACTGAGAGAGAGTGTGGCCGCAAGCGCGGCCATGTAAGGCATATGGTCTAAGAGCCCGGTCCGGGCTGCGGCTGCCAGAAGAGGGAAGCTTGCAGGAATGGCTTGCAGTTTTTCCAGAATCCGAGTGTAGATTTCTGGCTCGGGAAGGGACTCCCCGAGAGGTTCGAAAAGGGGGTGGCGCAAATGAAAGAAGTTCTCGGGGAACTCCAGATTAAATGCCGTGGCCTCCCATTTCTCGAACTGCGAGGCCGCTGGCAGGACATAGTGAGCCAGCCTGGCTGTTTCCGTTAAGGCAACGTCCACCACGACAAGTAGTTCCAGGGACCTGAATGCACGTTCGAAGGCCAGTGTGTCCGCCCATGTGAGAATCGGGTTGCAGCTGTCGACGAAGACGGCCCGGACACGGTCTTCTCCCTTGTGGAGAATTTCGTCTGGCAGGATGTTGGGTGGGTAGATTCCGGCGATCGGCTGCATCTTGTGATGCGCCGTTCGCTTGAGTGCCTTGCCCTTCAAGACCTTACGTTCATCGGTGTTTCCGAGCATGGGGAGCAGAAGTGTGTGCAGGTTGTTGCAGCCTCGCTTGCCAAATTTGCCAGTCACGAGGAAGACGAGTTTCTCGAGGTAGGCGTTCAGCACCGTGTGAAGCGTGTGTTGGGTCCCGAGGTCGACTCGTACGCATGCGCTTCGTGCCGTCGCAAAGCCCTGTGCCACGCGCTCAACGTCTTTCAGGGGGACGTCGGCCCGTGCCACGAATTCGTCAACCGGAATGGAGAGCAGTTCCTTTTCCAGGAGGTCGAATCCGCTGCAGTGTTCAGCCAGGAACGCTCTGTCGTGAAGTCCTTCACGAACGATGATCGCGAGGATGGCAGAGAGCAGGAAGGCGTCCGTGCCGGGCCGCAGTTGCAAGTGAATATCGGCGAGTCTTGCTGTTTCCGTGCGCCTGGGGTCGATGACGGCCATCGTGCGGCCGGGGTCGTTTTTGATGTCTCTCAGCGTGTAGCGGGCGCGCGGGATCCCATGCGATTGAAATGGGTTACAGCCGATGAAGAGGACGTAATCCGAATGCTCGGCATCCTCGGTCGTGTGACAGGCCTGGCTGCCGAAAAGCCGGCCGTTGACCCAGAAGTCGCCCGTCTTCTCCTGGCCAAGCGAGTTGTAGGCGTAGCGGCTCTTCATCGCAGCGAGAAGCTGTTTGCTGTAAGCGCCGCCGAGGTGGTTTCCCTGGCCTCCTCCACCCACGAACGCAAAAGCGTCTCCGCCATGTTTCGTTCGAATCGATAGGAGCCGGCCCGCGATATCCGTGATGGCTTCGTCCCAGCTGACTCGACTGAAGCGACCGTTTCGTTCCCGCCTCAGGGGATGCCGCAGGCGGTCTCCATGGTTCTGGTAGAAGTCCAGGCGTGCGGCCTTCTGGCACATGTAGCCCCGCGAAAGCGGGTGGCGTTCATCTCCCCGGATCTTGGCGAACCGGCCCCCGTCGATTTCGACTTCAAGCCCGCAGTTACACGAACACAAGATGCACGCGGTGATCTCTTTCTGCATGGGGGATGCTCCTTTCAGCGAGGGAAAGAAGAAGGGGGGCCAGGGCCGAGGCTCTTTCTGGAGGTGTGCCTGCTCGCACGAGCATGGACCCGATATTAGGAGAAAAGGGGAGCGCCCGTCTCCGCTAACATATGGGACGTGAAAGCCAGGGAAATCGTCGTTGTCGCCGCGATCGTCGTTGCCATCATCGCCGCGGTGTTTCTCGTTCAGAAGGTAGGGAAAGAAAGGCGCCCAAAAGGAAAACCCGTGCCAGCGGTGGTCTCCGAGGAGGATGCGGCTGCTGCTCTGGATATTTCGGCGAGTGAGGGACGCATTTCTCTCGACGACTGCGCCCTGGCGTTTTCAACGAATCCTAGGCCTGTCGTTGCTTTTGCCATTACGCGGTTTCGCGTACGAGCCGAGGTCGATGGAAAACCACTGGATATCCGCGACGGGATTCTGTCCTTCAAAATGAAGACGCCGATGGGAAACCACCGCTATGCGCTCAAACCAACGGCTGACGGCTGGTACGAAGCAAGGGCCGTTCTCCCGGCCTGTCCCACTGGAGGCAAGCAGTGGTTCGGCACGTTTGAGGGAACTGTGGCTGGGAAACCGAGAAAAGCGACGTTCCAGTTTAACGTCGAACCGCGGTAGATGCCGTCATTTGCCGCGGGGCGGGTGAAAACCGCAACGGCCGCAAGCCCCTGGCTGTTCCTCAGAGGGCGGCCCGGCCACGTGCTCGCCCTTCTTTGTGCCGCGGCGGTGCTTCAGCAGCCTTTGGTGCGCTGCCATGTGCGCCGAGTCCTTGGCCAGGGCGTCGAATCTGATGGCCGCGAGGTGACCCTCCAGCATTCTTGATGTCTCGTTCCAGACTCGCTGGACTGGACAACTACCTGCCAAAGGGCAGCTGTGCTGCGATTCTAGGCATTGATTTAGGCCTACTCCATCATCCATGGCCTGAAGAACATCCAAGAGTGAGATCTCCGATGGCTCGCGCGCGAGCCTGATTCCACCCCCCATCCCGCGGGCCGTGGCAAGAATTCCGGCCGACCTTAGCCGCGCCACAATGCGGCGCACGAACGAAAGGGGCAGGAGGCGCTGGTCCGCCACGTCACGGACCTGAACCAGGGCGCCCTCGCCGACGGCCGCCAGATGCAGGACTGTTCGAACTGCGTAGTCTGTCTCGCGCTTGATCCCGAGCACGCTCCCTCCCTGATCCGTTTCTCTGGATGTTACAGGAACTCCTCAAAGGAGAGCCCGGATGACGAGAGTTGCCGGGCCCCGTTGACAAAGATGATGAAATAAGTAATATTACCTTTCCGGTTATCTTCCCTGGTCAGGAGTCCCCCGTGGCGTCCCGTGTATCGAGCGGTGCCTTTCCCAGTCACCGTAAAAAGACCAAGAAAACCCGAATCGAAAGGAAGCAGATCCTGATGAGAAAAGCTCTGTGTGTTCTTGCCCTCGCGTTTTCCCTTTTCCCGGCGACGCTCCTGGCTGGGGACAGCCCTTGGCTGGTGAGGTTGCGGGGTGTTTACATCAGTCCGGCCGACAAGTCCGATGCGATCCCGGCGCTGGGGGTTCCCGCGGACGCGATCACGGTCAGCACCAAGACGATCCCCGAAGTGGATATCACCTATTTCTTTACAAAAAACTGGGCAGCCGAGCTTATCCTCACCTACCCTCAAGAGCACAGCGTTTACGTTTCAGGAACCGAGATCGGCACGTTCAAGCACCTCCCGCCGACGCTGACTCTTCAATACCATTTCTTGCCCGACGGTGTTGTCAACCCGTACATTGGAGTTGGGGCCAACCTGACTCTCATTTCGGATGTCAATCTGAAAGTCCCGGGTGTCGGAGCGCTGGATCTAGACTCTTCGAGTGTTGGATTTGCGGCAGGGGCGGGCCTGGACATCAAAGTCGGAGGCAGCGTCTACTTGAACCTGGATGCAAAATGGGTGCAAATTCGAAGTGATGTCCTGCTCGAATCGAGTGGGGCAAAGGTGAGCGCGGTCAAGGTTGATCCGTGGCTTCTCGGGGGAGGTATTGGGTACCGGTTCTAGCCGCGGTTCGTTTCATGCATACGGAAGCGCCCTCTTCGGAGGGCGTTTCCTTTTTCGGGAGAAGTGGCTCTTGCGTGAGCGATCGGGCCTTTCGCCGGCAATCGGCGTTCTGGGGGCGGGAATGGAGTGAGATGCCTCCGGGGCCGAGCACTTTATAGAAAAGAGGCTCACGAAGTGGGAATAGTGAGGGCGTTCGACGTGCGGGTTTTGGGGACCCGTTCAAGGACGTGATCCGTCTCACAGGAGGTATTGGTACGGTGACGGGAATATGGTCTATCCTTGGGTTAAAACCGAGGCCTAACTGGATACCTACCGGGCTCTTCAAAAGGGGAAGTCCGCTAGGGCATGAAAACGCGTAGACTCTTTGAGAACGAAATTTCTTCAAAAGCTGGCCCCCGCGCGGCATGGGATGAGCCCGGCCGAACGGGAAAGAAAATAGGAGGATGCGATGCCTTTCAAACGAGCCCTTTTCGCAAGCGTGCTGGTCACGATTCTGATCGCCGGCGGATGGGCACTGGCGGTGCCACAGCCCGTGCGCCATGTGGATGCGGCTGCTGGCCCTACCCTCATTCTGAGCGCCCCGGGAACCGAGGAACCATCGGCCCTCGGGATCTTCTTTGACGGGACACCAGGAACGGGCGCCCCGCCAGCGACTCTTGGGGGCTATGCCATGACGCCCTTCGGCGCTGACAGCAGGGCGCTGAACACGACGGTCCCTAATGTTCCCGTTCCGGTTCCGCCGGGAACGGCTAATGAAGTCGTGACGTTCAGCTTCCCGCTGAGCCACTTGAGGATCGGAAGTGGATGGGCCACATGGAGCCACGGCTACCAGGGTGACGTCTACTCCACGAACGGTGCTCTGAGCGTTGCTCTCACCATGCCCCCCGGAACGCGTGCTTTCTATCTTTACGCTGAAGGGAACAGCTTCAGCTCCTACAACTTCACCGTAACTGATAGCAGCGGAACCACATCGGGCCCCATCGCTGTTTCGGGAAACGCCGGGGCGAAGTATTTTGGTTTTTACGCTACGGGCGATACCAACATCTCCGTCTTGACCATTAGTGCAGAGAGCGGGACGGGGGGTTTCTCCATTGGTGAGTTCGGAATTGCGAAAGGTGGCCGCTGCACCATCAATTGTTCCGTCGTCGTCCCACAGGCCGGGAACAAGGATGTTCCCGTCGCCTTCCAGTCCAACGTCTCCAGCGTGACCTGCGAGGGGCCCACGACATATTCCTGGGTTTTCGGAGACGGATCCACGTCCAGTGTTCAGAATCCTTCGAAGACCTACACGAGTGCGGGGCAATTCACGTGGACGTTTACCGGCAAGGTAGGGGAGGGCTCCTGTGAGCGCTCGGGAACGATCACGATCTCTTCTACTCAGAAACCTGTAATCCTGACATTTTCTGCGAATCCGGCGGTCGTCTTGGCCGGCGGGACGTCCGAGTTGAAGTGGACGAGTACGGGAGGGAACTCCGCGAAGCTCGAGCCAGGCGGCTTTAACGTGCCGGTGAATGGGTCGCGAACGGTTACCGTGAACGAGACGACGACCTTCACGTTAACGGTCACGGGCCCGGGAGGCAGCGTGACGGCTCAGACGCTCGTCACGGTCTTGAAGCCGCCGGTCATCAAGAAGTTCGAGGCGGCGCCCACCACGATTTTCTCGGGGCAGATCAGCACGCTGTCGTGGGAGGTCACTGACGCCACGAGCGTGAAGATCGATCCGGGCGCACTCACCGTGCCTTTTGCCGGCTCGCTGAATGTCGGGCCGTTGACACAGACCACGGAGTACACGTTAACGGCGACCGGGCCTGGTGGCACGACAACCGCGAAGGCGGCTGTCACGGTCAATCCATGGCCCGCCAGCTTCCTCTTCATTTCGGGAGCCGTGTCCTGGGTGGTTGCTCCTGGCGGCGCACTCGCATCCGCTGATGTCTGGGTTCGCAACGTGGGGAATCAACAGGGGAGCATTGACTTCACGTTCGAGGGGAACATCCCCGGATCTGTCAACATCAATCCTGCGGCGCTCGTTGTCGGAGCCGGCCAGGATGCCATGACGAAGCTCTCGCTTCCGGCCTCGGTTCTCGGGCAGCCCGGTTCCTATAGCGGGGTTCTCACGGGCAAATACGCAGGCGGAGAGATCACGCTTCCCGTCAGCCTGACCGTGATGGCTCAGCCCCTCGATCCGGACACGCAATCAAAAATCAAGGTCCGTGCAGAGAACCCGAGTCTCTACTTCACGGCTCCTGATGGCAGCAACCCGGTCATGCAAACGCTGCGCCTCTTTGTGGAAGGTCTGGTCCCCGGAAAGGTCGCCTTCGTTCAGGGCAAGGTGGCTTCTGGCTCCTGGATTCAGCTCGCAGGCCCGTTCTCGTCGCCGGTTCCGGCTGACGGAATCGTTGACGTCACGGTTTCCATCGACCGGTCCAAGCGAACGGCGCAGGATGGCATTTCGCCCTTCGTGGGCTACCTTTCGTTTGGTCCTGCCGGCGAAGACCTGAATAATTTCGCCGTGTCGACCCTCGTCAGGGTGACCGACAGCATCCCGCTCCCGGTCAAGGCCGCGGCGGGGCCTGAGCGAGTGGGGGCCACCCAGTCGTTCATCATCCCGTCTGTCGTTTTCTCCCCCGGCAGCACGGCCGGCAGTCAGTTCTCCACGGACGGCTGGGTTAGCAATCTGGGCACGAATCCGGCTGTGATTCAGCTCTATTTCACCCCGGCGGGTAAGGATGGCATCTCGGATACGGGAGTCCTGCAGGCCACGGCCACGATTCCAGCCGAAACGACGTGGAGTCTTGCGAACCTTTTGCAGTCGGTCTACCAGTTCAGAGTCGAGGACCGGATGTACGGGGCCCTTCAGATCATCAGTTCAGCGGACGACGATCTCGTCGTACGGGTTGTCACCAACGTCAACACCACCGGTGACCCGACCCTCTCCTTCCGGGATCAGCTGCCACCGACAGCGCTCGGCTTGGGAACCATTCTGGGCGGGCCGTCACTCTTCATTGCCGGTATCTCTCAAAACGCTCTCTGGAGAACCAATATCCTGCTCGTGGAAACGACAGGGAACCGGACATTCGCCCAAGTTGCAATTCGTGACAAGGACGGGAAGCCCGTGGGCGCTCCGGCGCCCGTGGAAGTGCCTCCCTACGGGTTGGTTCAGCTGCCAGTTTCTTCGATCTCTGGCACCACGGAATTTGAAAACGGCTCGGCTGAAATCACCGTCATCAGCGGCAGCGGGCGGATCGCGGCCTACGCGACCGTGATTTCCACCAAGAATTACAGCTTCACGACCATCCCAGCTGGCGCCGCGGCGCCCCCAACGGCGAACCGGAAATCCAAGGAGCCGGGGCTTGCGGCTGGTCCCGTCGGCAAAGTGATCGTGCCCGCCATGGCCCGTATTCCCGGTTTTAACGTGACCTTCCAAACATCGTTCAAGATGGTCAACTCGCAAGACGCCACGCGGACCATCGAACTGCAGCTTTATCGTCAAGATGGAACCCCCTTCCCGCCCAAGACGGTCACACTGGCACCCAAGGCCACCTACAGCCGCGAAGACTTCCTCAAGGAGGAGTTTGGTCTCGACAATTTTGTCGGGCGGCTCGAGGTTGGCGGTGACGTGACGGCCGTCTGGAGGGGAGGCAATGCGACGCTTCTTTCCACTCCCGTGTCGGCGGCGGGCACGGAGCCCGCTACCAAGATCGCGACGATTCCGACGGTCTACATGGCTGACGAGGCGACCTCCAAGGACTACTCTGCGGGAGCCAAGCGGTATGTTGCTGGGCTCGAGCGGAGTTCCACACGCCGTAACTCGCTCATCCTGGTGGAAACGGCCGGCCAGGGGTGCGACGTCCTCGTTCAGGTCTACAACAAGGAAGGCCAGCCGCTCCGGACGGAAGCGGCTCGCATCAATGTTCCAGCGAACTTCTACCGCCAGGTAAATGACTTCGTGGTTTCTCAGGATGGATTGCAGCTCGAATCGCTTCGTAACGCGGTCATTGCCGACCACAGAGTCGAGACCATCGTTCCCGGCGACGCGGCGTGCCGTGTGATTCCGCTCGTGACTCACGTCGACAACAACTCCGGTCAGTCAGAAATCTCCGACAGCAAGAAACCTGGTTCCAAGAACATCAAGTAATCTGGTCTCGTCAGGAAGGTCCTCACCTCTGCCCGGGGTGGGGACCTTTTTCGTTGGCGATAACTTCTGGGCCTAGAGGAGGAGACATGAGGAAACGAATCTGGACGGGCGTGCTCGCCCTTGGTGTTGTCTGCGGACTGCTTCCAAGCGAGACGGCTCTCGGTCAGTTCGAATCGGCTCTGCAGTCGCGAATCAAGCTGAACCTGGTTAACCCCGGAGGAAAATCCCTGGCCCTGGGCGGCGCCTTCGTCTCCCTTGCGGATGACGCAACAGCCGCCCTGGCAAATCCTGCCGGACTCCCGCAACTCTCCATGAAGGAAGCGGGGATCTCGGGGAAGGGGTTCTTCTTCGAACCCAATCTGCCCCAGCCCAATTACACTTACATCTCGTCGGGTCAGGGCTGGAGAAACGAGGGGCTAAACGAGAAATCCGTCTCGGATTCTGTTCAGGATCTTGAGTACGTTTCGCTCGTCTGGCCCGTCTCGACAAATGTCGTCGTGGCGGGATACCGGGCCGTCAACTTGAGGTATCAGCTTTCTACCGAGGACTTCACGAATCAGTCGTACCGTTGGCTCAATTTGAATAGCCTTGACCCAGACATTTACCCGGTCAGTCTGGACGAGCAGGGCAAGATCGATATCCGCAATGAGGTGTACGGAATCTCGGCCGGGGCGCGCTTTGAGCGTTTCTCCGTCGGAGCTGGAGTCACTCTCAGCAAGCTCAAGCTCGACCTCTCGGGGCCCGGCCCCAGTGGACACCTTCTCTTTCTCGTCAATAAGGACAACCCGGACGTGGGCGACTTCGAGCAGGAGGTCTCCGCTTCGCCTTCTTCTAGCTGGAAGGCCGGAGGCGTCCTCGGGTTCCGCTGGGAAATCGAGGAACAGTACCGCATCAATCTCGGAGGCGTCTACCGCTACAGCCCGAAGTACGATGTCGACTACCGTGTCGACTATTACCTGTACGAGGAAAACGCTGCGGGACAGATCGTGAAGTCAAAAGTCCCGGACGGCCGCTCCTTTGCCTGCGGCCAGGCTTCCAAAGCCGGGGATGCGATTCCAGCTGGCTACGCCTGCCGGAGTTTCGATGTGCCAGATGACTTCTCGATCGGGCTTTCTGCCATGCCCGTCAAGAACCTGCTCGTGGCCTTCGACATTCAGCGCATCATGTACTCGCAGCTCAACGACTCGTTCTTGTCGATCAGAGGTTATGTCGATAACGACCTCGGGGCAGACTACGTGGCGATAGGGACGACGGAAGACCGCTGGATTCCGCGAGTGGGGGCCGAGTACATGTTTCTCTTCAGCAACGCGACACTCGCGTTGCGTGCCGGATACTATCGCGAGCCAGAGAACAATACGGTTCTTCAGCTCTACCCGGGTGTCCGGGGCGGGACCGTGGGCTCGTCTCCCGCCAACGTCACGAATCCACCCTTTACCTCGGCCTTCAATGAAGGTTTTAATGCTGGCAGCGCGGAAAACCACATTTCATTTGGTCTCGGCGCCACGTTTGGCCGCAACATCGCGTTCGATATCGCGGGCGACTTCTCGAAAACATCCAGTTCGGGAGTCGCGTCGCTGTTCTTCAGGTTCTAGTTCCCGCAGGGGGCCGAGAAGAGCCCCATGCTGCGTTTAGGAAGGACCCCAAAATAACGTGAACATGTCGGGGCGCACTTATGTGCGCCCCTGGACGTCCACCGGTGCGTTATTTGGCCAGCGGTTCCGCGCCGAGAGCAATGACGGCCGCTCCGTCCGGGCCGGCGTACCCGCGTCCCATGCCACGTGTGTTGAAAGGCATGGCGACATTCCCCATCTTGTCCATCACGATGACGCCGCCGTCGCCGCCAGCCTTCTTGAGCGTATCCAGAACGACTGACGATGCGGCGTCGCGAACCGGAAGGCCCCTGTAGAGTACGAGGGAGCGGATTTCGTGGGCGACGGAGTACCGGATGAAGTACTCGCCGTGGCCCGTGGCCGAAACCGCGCAACACGCATTCTCGGCGAGTGTTCCCGCTCCGATGATGGGGGTATCCCCAATCCGGCCAGGCCGTTTGTTCGTCATTCCTCCGGTGGATGTGGCCGCCGCGAGGGTTCCGTTTTTGTCAAGAGCAACAGCTCCGACCGTCCCTTTGTGTAACTCCACTGTCTCTCTTTCAACGCTGGGAATGCCCTGTTCCTTCCGCAGAGCATCCTCGAGGGCTTTTCGGGCCTCGTCCGTATCGAAATAGGAAGGCTCGACGAAGGTCATCCCTCCTGTCGCGGCAGCGAAGGCTTCTGCTCCGGTGCCCGCCAGCAGCACGTGCGGTGACTTCTCCATGACGAGCCGGGCCAGCCGGACCGGGTTCTTGATACGTTTCACTGAAGCCACGGCTCCTGCCCCGAGAGAGGAGCCATCCATGATGGCCGCATCGAGTTCGTGGGTCCCATCATGCGTGAACACGGCGCCTCGCCCGGCGTTGAAATAGGGGGAGTCTTCCAGGATTGTCACCGCGGCTTCGACCGCATCGAGGCTGGAACCACCCGAGGACAGAATACGGTGACCCGTCTCGAGAGCCTCTTTCATGGCGGCGCGGCGCGCGGCAAGAATGTTCCCGGATGTTTTTTCGATGATGTAGTTGCCGGCTCCTGTATGGATTGCCAGGCCCCAGCGTGGTTCCGTTTCCTTTTCTGAGCGCGTCTCGAGCGAAGAGCACGCGAAGGTCCCGAGGAAAAGGGCGATAGCAGAAAGAGAGACAACTCGGCGCATCAAATAGCCTCTTTCAATCATAAATCACGCGGCCGGGGTCGAACTTCTCTCCGGAGTCCGGTCCATGCCAGCGCCCGCTGTTGAGGTCGTAACGCCACCCGAAAGCTGTGAAGGGAATCCGGAAATACGTGAAGAAGACGAGGATGGGCTTTCCCCACCAGGAATTGTCCTTCACTCCCGCGGCGCGCAGAAGCTCGGGCAGTGAAAGCCCCACCTCGATGCCTATGTTGCGCTCCCGGACCTCGACCGGGGAGTACCGATACCCCTTGGAACCATAGGTCAGGGACAACAGGAAAAAGCGGCCGAGACCCGGCTTTATTCCCACGCGGGGAAGAAAGCCCAGAAGCTTGAGGTCAAAGGTTGTGATCTCGCGAGAATAGTCTCCTCCGTAACCGGAAGCGCGGCAGCACGGAGGGGGGATGCTCTTGGGCACCTGTCCATAACGAAACCCTAGCGTGTCGTCGAGTCTTGCCGCTGAAATGGCTGCGCCGGCGGAGGCCCCGAGAACATTCATGGCCACGTCCTCCCAGGAAAAACCAAACCGCGTGAAGCCGTCACCCATCTCGATGACGAGGCCACCAATCGAGACCCCAGCAAGAGCAAGCCAGCGTGCAGAGTCCTCTCTGTTCCCGACAGCCCGGTATGCGGCGGAAAGCCCCTTGTAAGCGAGGTAAGAGAGCACGAAATGCGAAGTCTTGTCCGCGCCGCCAGAATAGGTGTCCTGGCCGAACCAGCCTTCATCAGCTCTGTTGAACGGAACCCGTGGCTCTGAACCCCACCAAAGAAGTCTCCCCAGAAGGGGAATGGAAATGAGGAATCCCGCCGAGACGAGAGCCGTCTTTGTTTTGACAGAGAGCCGGCTTTCTGATTTTTCGTGGGCTTCTGGGCTCATGACCCGCTCACCGAGCCGGAACTCAACTGGCGATTGATGTTGAAACAAGAACTCAGCCTTACTGCACGGCCTGGGCTCGCTGCCGGTACAGAGCCCAAACCCCTGTCCAAGGAGCGGCGACGTGTGGATAACGAGAAGGACCCCGAGCGCGGCTTTCCAGAACATGATTCTCAAGAGGCCGAGAATGGTCCGGATTCCGTTCTCTTTTCGCGTAGCTCGCGTGCGAGAAAGACGAGGGTTACGGCGAGGAGAACCGCGCCCCCGGCGAACGCCGTCTTGTGCGGACCGATCCAGCTGGCGAGCGAGCCTCCAACAAGGTTTCCGGCCGGAATCGAGCCGTAAGAGAAGAAAAGAAGGACAGACATGACGCCCGCCCTGCGCGAGTCGTCCACCTGCAGTTGCAGGAGGGTGTTGGCCGATGTTGTCTGAGAGGTGAAGGCAAATCCAAGAACAAAACAGAGAATCATGCTGACCACGAGCGAGTTTGCCAGCGAAAAGAGCATCAAGGCAACGGCAACACAGAGACCGCCGCCGTGTTGCAAAGAAACGAGCATTCTCTTCTGGCTCTGCGAGCCCACCGTGATGGCTCCTGCCAGTGCTCCGAGTCCGAGACCTCCCATCAAGAGGCCAAGGCCCTTCGGCCCGGCCTTGAGAATGTCACGTGCCCAGACGGGCATCAGGATGTAGACCGACATCGTGACGAGAGCGACACTGGATGTCAGCGTCAGTACTTTGGTCAGCTCGGGGTTCAGTCTGAGATAACGGTAGGTCTCTGTCAGACCGCCGCTTTTTCTCTCGGTGCCGCGCGATGCCTCGTGGGGCAAGCGCATCAGAAGCAACCCTCCAATCACGAAGAAGTAGCTGATGCCATTTGCCAGAAAGCAGAAGGCCTCGCTCGTTTCCGCCATCAAGAAACCGGCCACCGGGGGGCCGACGGACCGGGCTGCGTTGAACATGGCCGAGTTGAGCGAGATGGCTGCGGGAAGGTCTCTGGGGTCATCTACGAGCCGTGGAACGAGGGCCAGCCGGGGGGGGCCATCAAGTGCGGTGACAACGCCCTGAAAGAGCCCCATAACGACGATGGCTCCGACACCCAGGTGCCCCGTGAAGGCCAGGACCGCAAGGCCCATGGACTGCAGCGTGAAGAGCGTCTGTGTCAGCAACAGGAGCCTGTACCGGTTGTGGCGGTCTGCCAGGACTCCGGCGATGGGGAGCATGATGAAGATGGGGAGTTGCATCAGGGCGCTCAGGTATCCGAGCTTCAGGGGTGAACCAGTCAGCTGATACAGGATCCAGCTGAAGGCCGTACTCTGGATGAAGCTCCCGACGAGAGACAGCCCTTGCCCCGAGAAGAACAAAGCGTAATTACGTGATCTGAATGCTCTGAAAACGGTAAGAGGCATCGTCGGCTCGAAGAGCCTATAGTAAGTCCCGGGGGCCGGGAGCTTTCCCGGCAAGGAGGACGTGAACGTGGAATCGATCCCGCTTTCCCGCCTGATTTCCGCTTGGGACGAAAAGCTCAGGGCCGTGGGCGACCTGGCCGCCCTTGGCGAGTGGTTTACTTCTTGGCAGGAGCAGCACGGGCTCGTTTCCGGGGGGAGACCCCTGGTGCAATCCCTGCGGCCCTTTCTTCTGACTCCCGAAAAGCTCGAGAGCGACCGGCGAATTGCAAGGGGCATCGCTTCTGTACTCGTGAAAGCTGCCCAGCGTGTCGAGCAGGACCCGGATGTGGCAAAGAAATACCTGGGAATGTTCTACGAGAAGTGGGCGGACTTGATTTCCATCGACCCGGGTTACTCGGAACGGAGCGTCGTCGCGAGGGTAGACATATTGCCCTCCGATGAGGGAGTCGTGGCGGTGGAGTTCAACACCACACCAGGGGGAGCGATGGGGAGCGACGCCTCCGCTGGGCTCTATCTCGAACTGGCCCGCAGGACCGGGTTCTCGCAAGACTGGGAAGTCTCTCCGTTGCCGGTGTTCCCGCATTTCAGGAAGGCTCTTCTTCAAGTCTACCGAGACTGGGGGGGCACGGACGCTCCGTACGTTGTCTTTGCCGTGCCGAAGGAGAACATCCCGTACTCGCGGCTGATTGACCAGATGGTTCTGGCTCTTTCCAAAACGGGTGTGGAAGGAGCGAACGCTGACCCCGCCGAACTGGAATTTGATGGGGAAGCTCTGCGGCTGAAGGGGAGGCGAGTGGGCGTGCTGGTGCGGGTGTTCTTCCCGGAGGTGATCGATGCGCTGGGTGACCGTCTTCGTGGAATCATGGCCGCGATCCGCGCCCGGGCGGTTTGCATGGTGACGTCGTTTCGTAACACCATCGCCGGAAACAAGTCTCTTTTCGCCATGGTGACAGACCCCTCGCTCGAACTCGGGCTGAAAACTGAAGAGAAGGACCTTGTCCGGAAGCACTTGCCATGGACGCGTGTCCTCGCGGAAGCGAAGACGGCAGGTCCAACAGGCGATGAGATCGATCTGTTGCCTTGGGTCGTCAAGAATCAGAATGACCTCGTGTGCAAACGGGCCGATGGTTATGGTGGAGCCGATGTCCACCTCGGATGGACGATGCCTGAGGAGAGGTGGACAGAGACCGTCGACACGGCTCTGAAGAGCGGCAACTACCTCGTCCAGAAAAGAGTCATCATGACCCCCGCAAGGTACCCGGTGCTCGGACCTGGCTTTCCGGAAGCCGAACTTTTTGCGGACCAGAACTTCTTTATGACGGGTGGTGAGTTGGCGGGTTACCTCTGCAGGCTCTCTCCGACCCCGGTGACAAACCTGAGCCAGGGGGCGACATCGACGGCAACATTGCTGGCGAGGCCGAGGGGATAGACTGGTGGAACGTGCCCGGTTGCAGCAAGGAGGCTTCTCTCTGGTGTGAGGAGCCTCCTTGGTCTCGAGTTGACTGTGGCCTACGCCGTGGCTGGCTGATAATTTGGATCTTGGGTCTTGACGTAGTCGAGGAGCGCCTGCGCCTCCTCGCCAAGGACCAAAATCTTGTCGTAGTCCAGGGCGCAAGAGAGAAGGCATGTCAGGATGAGGGCATCCGCGTTCGGGAGTCCTCCAGGGAGAATCCCGGAGAAGAAAAAACCGAGTTTTTCCAACTCTGAGGACACTGCGGGAGTCTCTGGTGAGAAGAGGTTCAGCATGGCAAAAGCAACGGGGACCTTGGCCAGTCTCAGGCTGAAGAGCCGCTGCTTCATTTTCTTGGCCAGATCGTTCCCGGCTGTCAAGATTTGGAATTTGGCCAAATCGCGGTCTTTTTCGACGGACACCTCGATTTCAGAGGCAACGGCTGGCAATTCCAGCGGGTAGTCTCCACCGAGTTCCACCTCGAGTTCGCACTTGGTGTAGGTTTCACGAATTATTTCCGCGTGCTTCGGCGGGGCGAAGACCACTTGCCTTGGACGTTCAAAGAGTGTCTGAAAGACGATGATTGTCGAGTTTCGCTGGGGAGTTTCTTCGGCGATGCCCTTGAACGAGACTCCAGCCGGGCTTCGGGCCAGGAAGAATCCCGTTGGCTTGCCGATGCCTTGCCGGTAGGCGACTTTCTGGGAGGCCGTGTGCGCCGTGACGAAGTTGCCGTAAACGCCCAAGAGGCCGAGCGTTCCCGCTGACTGAAGGGCCAGGAGTCCGACACGCTGAGCCAGACCGTGACCCCTGGATTCTGGGAGGGTAACAGCCAGGCCCACTTCGGCGATCAAGGGGGTTTCTTTCGAGCGAATGATAGCGATGTGGGAGGCCACTATTCCGTTCTGTGTAACCGCGACAAAACACTGCAGCATGCCGTCTTCGTTTTGCAGCCGGAGTTTGTCTGGCATGTAGGGTGTTTCCGTCATGTACGTGTAACGGTAGGCGTCGTAGATGAGCCTCGAGACTTCAACGGCTTCTTCGGGCCGCATCCGTCGAATTTCGACTTTACCGAAGTCCTCGTTGGAAAGTGACTGGACGGATTCGCGGAATCCGGGTGGCTCCGCGGGGGGCTTCCAATCTCCGTGAATTCTCTTGAAGAGATGGACCTCCTTCCCGCCCGAACCGAGGTTGCGCATTTCGACGCGGTCCACGAGGCGGGTCACAAGGTACCTCCCCAGGCCGGCGGGCGCTGTCAGCGCCTCCGGGTCCACTCCGCGGTAGTCAGGGAGGATACCCGGATCGAATGGACGCCCCTGATCGCGGAAGGTCAGCTCGAGTTGATCGGGGTACCTCACGCACTCGAGAGTGAAGCTCTGTAGCTCATCTCTCTCGTAGGCGTGCTGCAAGATATTGAGAACAGATTCCTCCGTGACCATCTCGAGTGTGGTGAGTTCGGCTTCTGAAAAGCCCATCGGGTGAGCGCAAGCTCGAACGAAAGCCTGAGCCACTCTCATGGAATCGAGCGCGTTTGGCAGTGTCGATCGGAAGCGATTGAGGGGCCACCGGTCCTCGGTTGTCATCGTGCAAGCATTTCTCGCGAATTAGAGGTCGTAGTAAAGCTCGATCTCGTAGGGGTGGGGACGGTTTCTGACCTCGCGGTCCTCTTTCCGTTTTCTTGCAATCCAGCGCTCGATGATGTCTTTGCTGAAGACGTCACCCGCGAGTAGGAACTCGTGGTCGGCCTCGAGAGCATCCATGGAGGCGTCGAGAGAGGTCGGGAGGGAGTGGATCGTGGCGCGTTTCTCGGCCGGCCAGCTGAAGACGTCCTCGTCGATGGGTCCGAGTCCGAGTGCCTGAGGATCGAGTTTTCTCTTGATCCCATCTATTCCGGCCAGCAATTGGGCGGTCATGGCCAGGTAGGTGTTGCATGTGGCATCAGGAGGGCGGAACTCGAAACGGGCGGTCGCGGGCTGGTTGGCGTATTTGGGAATCCTTATGGCCGCACTACGGTTACCCAGGGAAAAGAACGCACTAATTGGGGCTTCGAATCCCGGGATCAAACGCCGGTAAGAGTTGGTTGAAGGGTTCGTGAACGCCATGACGGCGCCGCCGTGCAGAAGAAGGCCTGCCATGTAGCTCTTCGCAAGCGCACTCATGCTTCCATACCCGTCCTTGTCGTAGCAGACGTTGCGGCCGTCCTTTACGAGTAACTGATGGAAGTGCATTCCCGAGCCGGCCTCACCGTAGAGGGGCTTTGGCATGAAGGTCGCGGTGAGACCCATCTGCTCGGCCGTTAGCCGCGTGACGTACTTGGTGAGGAAAGCCGAGTCGGCCGCTTTCATCATGGGGAAGATGGGTGTTTCAATTTCGCACTGACCGGGACCGCCGACTTCGTGGTGGTGGTACTTCACCTCGATCCCCGTGCTCTCGAGGTTGCGGCAGATGCGTGTTCGGGCGGCCGAGAGGTGATCCTGGGGCGGGATGGCGTGGTACCCGCCGTGGCGCGGGATCGTGTAGCCACTTCCCATCTCGTGGCTTTTCCATGCGGCCTCGCGTGATTCCACCCTGTAGGACGCCACGTTCATGTCGTTTTCGAACGAGACACCGTCAAACAGATAGAACTCGTACTCGGGACCCCAGTGACTCTCGTCAGCGATCCCTGTCGTCTTCAGGAAGGCCTCTGCCCTCTGCGCGATGCTGCGCGGGTCGTAGGGGAAGAGTTCACGGGTGTCCGCCTCGAGCGTCGTACAGATGAAAGAGAGGCAGGGCACTTCCCAGAATGGATCGATGAATCCTGTTGAGAGGTCGGGCACGAGGACCATATCGCCTGCGCTGATGCTTTTGAATCCCACACTCGATCCGTCGAAGCCCACGCCCTCTTTCATGAGGTCGGGGGTGAACCTCCCAGCAGGGATCGTGACGTGGTGCCAGCGGCCCCACAGGTCGCTGAATTTCAGGTCGACCATTTCGATCCTGTGCTGGAGGATGTAGTGGCTTGCTTTGTCGAAAACCTCGAACATCGTTACTCCTCACGGGAAGGGATGCGCCCAGTCGATCCACTCGCGGCGCGTGCGGTCCCCCCTCCCGTCCACACCTGGGACATGGATTATCGCCCGGGTTCGTGACAAAGAAGTGGATCCAAGACGGGTTCTTCGGCGGTGTGAAGGTCCAGGACCCCCGCTAGTCGCGTATGATTCGCTGGTGGGTGACCGAACGAAGGGCAAAACCGCGTGAAGCTGAATTCTTTCCTCAGGAGCCGTCTGGTGCAGCCTGTTATCCAGCAGGTGACTCAGGGGCTGTCCGCGGAAAAACTCGCGTTGACGATGGCGATCGGTTTCGTCATCGCGGTGATTCCATTGGTGGGCGTCACGACGGTCCTCTGCACGGTGGCCGCGATCATGCTGCGTTTGAATCAACCAGTGATTCAGGCCATCAACTACTTCAGCGCGCCCTTGCAGATACTCTGCCTTTTGCCCTTTTTCCGCGCGGGGGAGTGGGTGTTCAACGAGCCGCCGCTTTCGATGGGGCCAATGCAGATCGTCCAGTTCCTCACCACGGAGCCACTGAATGCTATCTCGCTCCTCTTCACCACCACTTGGCACGCGCTCGTCGTCTGGCTTGCCGTGTCGCCGGTGCTGGGCCTCGTCATCTATTTCTGCATGATCCCGGTCTTGCGCCTGGCCGCGGGGCGCTTCCGCAGACAGCCTCTTCCTGACGGCGAACTTCTCGACGCTGGCTGATGGCGTCAGTCCCCGATGGACATCACGCTGACGACGCCTTCGCTCTTGTTCCCGGCGATCTCTCTTCTTCTTCTCGCCTACACGAACCGGTTTCTGGCTCTCGCCAGCCTCGTGCGCAGCCTTCATGCCGCGTACAAATTGCAGCCAGACGAGCTAATCCTGCGGCAGATCGACAACCTCAGACGGCGTATCGAGTTGATCCGGAACATGCAAGTGTGGGGCGTTGGGAGCCTTTTCCTCTGCACTCTGTGCATGTTCGTTCTCTTCAAGGGCTGGCTCATCCCTGGCAAGTGGCTTTTCGGAGTGAGCTTGATCTTCTTGATGGTGTCCTTGGCCATCTCGGTTCGCGAGGTGCAGATGTCGGTCGGGGCCCTCAACCTTCACCTGCACGATCTCGAGGAGGCTCGTGATGAAAGCGGCGCTCGCCCTGGAAAGACGACCGACGGATCCGGGAGACCGTGCTGACGAGAACGTGCAGCCCTTTCGCAGCGCGAGCACTAGCAGATAAGATGTGCTCTGTAACCTGTTGCGATGGAGAGATTTGCTGGCTGCCTCCCTGCGTCCATTTCGTTGGTACGGTTTCTGCTTGTTAATTGACTGCCGGTGGCCCCGACCCGGTCGCGAGATGAAGGGGATTGTTGGAGGAAAGAAATGAAGAAATTGCTTGCCATCGCCGTCGCCCTCAGCTTTCTCTCTCTCGGCACTGCATTTGCGCAGGGCACTCCCGGAATGCCCGCGGGTATGAAGGCGAAAGCCGACGAGGCCAAGACAAAGGCCGAGAACGCTACTCCCGAGCAGAAGGACAAGGCCAAGGCAGATGCCAAGACCAAGGCTGATGAAGCCAAGACGAAGGCCGAGAACGCTACTCCCGAGCAGAAGGACAAGGCCAAGGCAGACGCCAAGGCCAAGGCTGATGAAGCCAAGACGAAGGCCGAGAACGTGACCCCGGAGCAGAAAGAAAAGGCGAAGGCGGAGGCTCACAAGAAGCTCGACGAGAAGAAGGCTCAGGTTCCGTCTCCCAAGTGACCCGGGCGCGTTCGAGTGGTCTCCCCGGCTCCGTGTGAGCCACCCGACTGACTTGCAAACAACCGATCGGCTTCGCCCCGCATGAGCGGGGCTTTTTCTTGGTAGCGGGGCGATAGGGACAGAAGCAGATGATTCATCCGGAATGAATCATTTGCCTCATGGACATCACG